>ERZ761602.2639-NODE-2639-length-27418-cov-6.846472_pt1 | contig 27418 bp, 24 predicted proteins | sample MGYA00512165_ERZ761602 | MGnify/ENA primary metagenome ERZ761602 (study PRJEB28899, sample SAMN02445085) | bioreactor sludge metagenome | biome: EBPR sludge; isolation source: Thorneside wastewater treatment plant | place: Australia: Brisbane, Thorneside...
CTCGGTCGGATCCAAGGTGCTGCAGACCCGCTCGGTCAGTCTGGCGATGAAGGAAGGTGTGCGCGTACAGGTGCTCTCCAGCTTCATCGATGACGATGCCACCCCGGCTGACGAAATCCCCGGCACGATGATTGTCAGCGACGAAGAACTGGAAGGATTGGACATGGAACGCCAGCTCATCACCGGCATCGCCGCCGACAAGAACGAGGCCAAGGTGATCCTGACCCGCGTTCCCGACCGGCCCGGCGCGGTGGCCACGATCTTCGGCCCGCTGGCCGCGGCCAACATCAATGTCGACATGATCATTCAGAACGTCGGTCGCGACAAGGGTGAGACCGACGTTACCTTCACCGTGCCGAGCGCCGACCTCCTGCGCGCCCAGACCCTGCTTGAAGCGCAGAAGGAAGCGATCGGCTACAACCGGATCATCACCGACGGCAAGGTCGCCAAGATCAGCGTTGTCGGCGTCGGCATGAAGAGCCATGCGGGCGTTGCCGCGACCATGTTCCGGGCGATGGCCGACCGGGGCATCAACATCCAGGCGATCTCCACTTCGGAAATCAAGGTGTCGGTGCTGATCGATGAGGACGAGACCGAACTGGCCGTCCGCGTGCTGCATTCGGCCTACGGCCTCGACGCGGACGACGCGGCGGCCTGATCGACCCGCCGCACGGCCCCGCTATTCGGTCGTTCCGCCGTCCCAGTGTTCGTGTGCGGCCTGCGCATCGGCGCAGGTCTTGTGAACCGTGCCGTCAATGTGCTCGGGCGGCGAATAGATCGTGTAGAGCTTCAGCGGCTCCTTGCCGGTCGACTTGACGTTGTGCCGCGCACCGGCGGGGACGATTACCCCGTCATCGCCCGCCACCTTGTGACAGACCCCGTCGATCCAGACCTCACCCTCGCCCGACTCGAAGCGGAAGAACTGGGTGACATCGTCATGCACCTCCTCACCGATCTCGTCGCCCGGCTGGATCGCCATGAGCACCAGCTGAAGTTCCCGTGTGGTGTAAAGCACCCGTCGAAAGTCGGTGTTCTCCAAGGTGAGGGCCTCGATGTCCTCGACAAATCCCTTCATGGCCTGCTCCTGTTCGGTGATCGCTTGATACGGCGAGGATAGGCTGCGCCGCGCTGGACTGCCAATGATCAATTCCGTCCAGTGTGATCGAACTGCCGGCGGATCAACCAAACAGCCAGGTTCCCATCAGGCGGCCCGGCATGAAAGCGAACAGCCCCGGAATGGTCAGCGCGCCAAGGTAAAAGCCGATCAGACCCTTCTTGTGGGCGGCAATGTCCCCACGCCGGGCAGTGCTGACTGCCTTCCAAGCGCCGTGCAGGGTCATCGGGACGAAGATGTGGATCGGGCTGAACTGGCCGCCGTTGATCTGGCGGATGAACAGCGCGGACAGCGCCGTGATCACAATCAGGACTACCCAGACCTTGCCCAGCTGCTTGTGGCGGGCCGTGCCCTTGCGGCTCAGCATGAGCCAAGCCCCAAGCGGCACGGCGGGAAGAACCGTCGCGACATGGATCATCACCGCCAGGCTCTGGGTGTTGGGATGGCTCGGCGCGAGACCTGCGGCAAAGCGGATGGCCGCCAGCCCGCAGGCAGCCGTGAAGCCGACCCCGACAAGGCCAACCGCGGCCCGTGCAATGGGGCCAAGGTCGAAGCGCGCGGCAGGCCGGACAGGGGCGAAGGGGGCAAGAGTGGTCGCAGTGGTCATTGGGTTTCTCCCGGTGTGCTCTGACACCGCAGTGGCGCAGGCCCGTTCGCCGGCAAGGCGGATTGCGCCGATCGTGAATGACCCTGCGCGAAACGGCACGAAAACCGCCACTTGGCCACTTTACGAAGCGCGAATGGGCGCTAGTTTGCCTGGTGGATGAGCCAGGCCCTTCCCCCCGCAAACCCGAATACCTTGCGCCAGGTGGTGATCGACCTTGGGGTCATGACGATCATTGGCATCTTGCTGGCGCTGATCGGGCCGTTCGGCAGCTTCGATCTGCCGTTCGCCTACCGGCTGGTCTACTGGCTGGGCCTCGCCTGGGCCGGCTACGCCTGTTACCGTCCGATCGGCGGATTGATCACCCGGCTGGGTACGGTGCTGGAATTGCCGGAATGGTCGCTGTGGCTGATCGGTTGCCTGGTGGCGACTGTGCCGATGACCGCAGTGGTGTGGCTGGTGAGTGCCCTGCCCCCGCCGCTGGAACTGCCATCGCTGGAATCCTGGCTGGCTACATACGGCTATGTTCTGGCAATCGGTTCGGTGGTGACCATGGTGTTCTACCTGGTGCAGTCCAGACCAACAGCCAGCGAGGCCGGACCGGCAGCGGCGGCTCCCACCTTGCAGCCGCAAACCGCGGCCGCTGCGGAACCTGCTGCCCGTTCATCCCGCCCGCGCCTGCTGGACCGGCTGCCACCCAGACTGGGGACCGATCTTGTCGCTCTGGAAATGGAAGATCACTATCTGCGGGTCCACACCAGGCTGGGTAGTGACCTGATCCTGCTGCGGATGCGCGATGCCCTGTCCGAACTGGACGGGTTCGACGGAGCACAGGTCCACCGCAGCTGGTGGGTGGCGCGATCGGCGGTCGAACGGGTCGAGCGCGATGGCCGTAATGTCCTTCTGGTCCTTTGCGGCGGATTGCATGCTCCGGTCGCCCGCAGCCAGGTCCCCGTCCTGAAAGCCGCTGGCTGGTTGTGAAACAGCAAGGGCCGGCACCCCGTGATGGGATGCCGGCCCCGGCCTGCCTGCTTTGCTATCCTCAGACGAGGTCGAAGCGGTCCGCAGTCATTACCTTGGTCCAGGCGCTGACGAAATCACGCACGAACTTTTCGGCGTTGTCGTCCTGGGCATAGACTTCGGCATAGGCGCGCAGCACCGAGTTGGAACCGAACACCAGGTCCGCACGGGTCGCGGTGTAGGCTACCTTGCCGGTCTTGCGCTCGACCAGTTCATAGAGGTTCCGGCCCTTCGGCTCCCAGCGATAGGCCATATCGGTCAGGGTGACGAAGAAGTCAGTGGTCAGCGCGCCAGGGCGGTTGGTGAAGACGCCGTGCGCCGTCCCGCCATGGTTGGTGCCCAGCACCCGCATCCCGCCGATCAGCACGGTCATTTCCGGCGCGGTCAGGCCCATCAGCTGGGCCCGGTCGAGCAGCAGCTCTTCCGGCTGGACGACATAGTCGCCCTTCACCCAGTTGCGGAAGCCATCGGCCAGCGGCTCCAGCACGGCAAAGCTCTCCGCGTCGGTCTGCGCATCGGTCGCATCGCCGCGACCCGGCGCGAACGGCACGGCCACATCGAACCCGGCCGTCTTGATCGCCTGCTCCAGGCCGACATTGCCGGCCAGCACGATCGTGTCGGCAATGCTCGCCCCGGCCTCGGCCGCCAGCGGCTCCAGCACGGCCAGCACCTTGGCCAGTCGGGCAGGCTCGTTGCCTTCCCAGTCCTTCTGCGGAGCAAGGCGGATGCGGGCACCATTGGCTCCGCCGCGCTTGTCCGAGCCGCGGAAGGTGCGGGCGCTGTCCCATGCGGTCGAGACCAGTTCGGCGACCGACAGCCCACTGGCGGCGATCTTCGCCTTCAACGCGGCGACGTCATAACCGGTCGTGCCGGCCGGAACCGGATCCTGCCAGATCAGATCCTCTTCCGGCACCCACGGACCGATGTAACGGGCCTTGGGGCCAAGATCGCGGTGGGTCAGCTTGAACCAGGCGCGGGCGAAGACATCGCAGAAATAGGCGTGGTCGTCGCGGAACCGCTCGGAAATCTTGCGGTATTCCGGATCGACCTTCAGCGCCATGTCGGCATCGGTCATCACCGGCATGGTCCGGATCGAGGGATCTTCCACATCGACCGGCATGTCTTCCGGCGCGATGTTCACCGGGCGGTACTGGTGCGCACCGGCCGGGCTCTTGGTGAGTTCCCAGTCATACTTGAACAGCAGATCGAAGTAGCCGTTGTCGAACACGGTGGGATTGGCGGTCCAAGCGCCTTCGATACCGCTGGTCACGGTATCCCGGCCAATGCCGCGGCCGGTCTTGTTGAGCCAGCCAAAGCCCTGGTCCTCAACATCGCCACCTTCCGGTGCCGGCCCAAGCTTGCCGGCATCACCGTTGCCATGGGCCTTGCCGACGGTGTGGCCGCCGGCGGTCAGGGCAACGGTTTCCTCGTCGTTCATGGCCATGCGGGCAAAAGTGACGCGCATGTCGCGGGCGGTCTTCAGCGGATCGGGCTCGCCGTCAACGCCTTCCGGGTTGACGTAGATCAGGCCCATCATCACCGCGGCCAGCGGGTTCTCAAGGTCACGCTCGCCCGAATAGCGGCTGCCTTCGCCGCCGCTCTTGGCCAGCCATTCCTTTTCCGCGCCCCAGTAGATGTCCTTTTCCGGCGCCCAGATGTCTTCGCGGCCAAAGCCGAAGCCGAAGGTCTTGAAGCCCATCGATTCATAGGCGACGTTACCGGCCAGGATGAACAGGTCGGCCCACGACAGCGCGTTGCCGTACTTCTTCTTGATCGGCCACAGCAGGCGGCGGCCCTTGTCCAGGTTGCCGTTGTCGGGCCAGGAGTTGAGCGGCGCAAAACGCTGGTTGCCGGTGCTGGCCCCGCCGCGCCCGTCGGCAATGCGATAGGTCCCGGCGGCGTGCCAGGCGAGGCGGATCATCAGGCCGCCGTAGTGGCCCCAGTCGGCCGGCCACCAATCCTGGCTGTCGGTCATCAATGCGGTCAGATCGGCCTTGAGCGCGTCGTAATCGAGCGCGTGGACGGCGCTGCGATAGTCGAAGTCCGGACCCAGCGGGTCGGTCTTGGCATCGTGCTGGTGCAGGATGTCGAGGTTGAGGGCATTGGGCCACCAGACCGGAGTGCTGTCGGACCGGGTGCTGCCGCCGTGCATCACGGGGCACTTGGAGGGGGCGTTCATGGCAGGCTCTCCTTGTTGAAGCGATGGAGCCAATGTAGGCACAGTTCATTATTCGAATAAGACGATTGATATCGTTTCTATGATCGCTTCAGCCGATTTAACCCTCACTTGAGCGGGTTGCAGCGTGGCCCCGCGCCGCCTAAAGGCCCCGGACGCCACGACAACCGAGGGAATCCGAGTGTACGACAAGACCCATGCGCTGATGCAGCGCGGCCGCGACTTCCTCGGCACCGAACACGCGATCCTGTGCGGCGCGATGAGCTGGGTTTCGGAACGCAATCTCGTTTCGGCAATCTCCAATGCCGGCGGATTCGGCGTGATCGCCTGCGGTGCAATGACTCCGGACCTGCTCGATGCCGAAATCGCGGCGACCAAGGCGCTGACCGGCAAGCCGTTCGGCGTCAACCTGATCACCATGCACCCGCTGCTGTTCGATCTGATCGCGGTCTGTGCGAAGCACCAGGTCAGCCACGTGGTGCTGGCCGGGGGCATCCCGCCCAAGGGCAGTGTCGAGGCGATCAAGGCCTTCGGCGCCAAGGTGCTGGTCTTTGCCCCGACCCTGGCCCTCGCCACCCGCCTGCTGCGCAACGGCGCCGATGCCCTGGTGATCGAGGGCAGCGAAGCCGGCGGCCATATCGGTCCGGTCGCCACTTCGGTGCTGGCGCAGGAATTCCTGCCCGCGCTGGCCGATGAGTTCGTGGTCTTCGTGGCTGGCGGTATCGGCCGGGGCGACATGATTGCCGCCTATCTGGAAATGGGCGCATCGGGCGTGCAGCTTGGCACCCGGTTCGCCTGCGCTACCGAGAGCATTGCCCACCCGGCTTTCAAGCAGGCCTTCTTCCGCGCCAATGCCCGCGATGCGGTGGCATCGGTGCAAGTCGATCCGCGCCTGCCGGTGATCCCGGTCCGCGCGCTCAAGAACAAGGGCACCGAGGAATTCACCGCCAAGCAGCGCGAGGTTGCCGCGCTGCTCGATGCCGGCAAGGTCGACATGGAGCAGGCCCAGCTGGAAATCGAACAGTTCTGGGCCGGCGCGCTGCGCCGCGCGGTGATCGAGGGCGATGTCGAGAGCGGCTCGGTCATGGCCGGCCAGTCGGTCGGCATGGTCACCAAGGAAGAGCCGGTCGCAGAGATCATGGCCCAGTTGATGGCCGAAAGCGAAGCCGCGCTGTCCTGATCTGTGCGCCGATCGCCTCCGCGATCGGTCTTGCCATTCGGCAGGCCATTCAGCCTGCCGACACACAAAAAAAGGGGCCGGAGCGAAAGCTCCGGCCCTTTCAGTTTACGTTCGCAGGAGGAACGAGGTGAGGCGGATCCGAGGGGAGGAGAGGGAGGAGGAGGAACCCCGGACCCGCCAAGCTGAGAGTCTTTGTTGGTCGCATCGCGGAAAGCGAAAACCGGTTCCCACTTTTCGCGCGATGCTCCCGATTAATTGTAGGCCCGCTCTCCGTGTTCGGAGATGTCGAGGCCGTCGACTTCGGCTTCGGGCGAAACCCGCAGGCCAATGGTCGACTTGACGATGAAGCCAGCGATCAAGGTGCCAACGGTGGCCCAAACGATCGTCACGATCACGCTGTAGGTCTGGACCCAGAGCTGGTCGGCCAGCGGGGTCGAGCCATCGCCGGGGCCGCCCAGGAACGGCTGGTAGACCACTGCAGTACCGATTGCGCCGACGATGCCGCCGATGCCGTGGATGCCGAAAGCGTCGAGCGCGTCGTCATAGCCGAACTTGGCCTTCACCTTGGCGACGAAGTAGTAGCAGACCGCCGAGGCAATGATGCCGAGCAGGATCGCGCCGAACGGGCCGGAGTTGCCCGCCGCCGGAGTGACCGCGACCAGACCGGCGATGATCCCCGAGGCGAAGCCCAGCGCCGAACCCTTATGTCCGGCCAGCCGCTCGATCACCATCCAGGTCAGGGCACCGGCAGCCGTGGCGACGAAAGTGTTGATCATGGCGAGACCGGCCGAACCATCGGCCTCCAGCGCCGATCCGGCGTTGAACCCGAACCAGCCAACCCACAGCAGACCGGCGCCAATCAGCGTCATGGTCAGACTGTGCGGGGGCATCGGTTCACCCGGCCAGCCGCGGCGCTTGCCGAGCAGGTAGGCCAGCACCAGGCCCGAGACACCGGCGTTGATGTGCACCACGGTGCCGCCGGCAAAGTCGAGCGCGCCGTCTTCGAACAGCAGACCGCCACCGGCCCACACCATGTGGGCGATCGGGAAGTAGACGATGGTCAGCCAGATCGGCACGAACAGCATGGTCGCGCTAAACTTCATGCGTTCCGCCGTCGCGCCCAGGATCAGGGCGGCAGTGATCGCCGCAAAGGTCATCTGGAAGCTGATGAAGACATACTTGCTGATCACCTCATCGGTGAAAGTGGCTGCCGTGCTTGAAGCATCGGTGCCGATCAGGAAGTAGCTGCCGCCGGCAATGAACTTGCCCAGCGTGCCTTCGTACGATGTATCGCCAAAGGCCAGCGAGTAGCCCCACATCACCCAGATCAGCATGGCCAACGAGGCCGTCGCGCCAACCTGGGTCATGGTCGAGATCATGTTCTTCTGGCGGGTCAGGCCACCGTAGAACAATGCCAGACCCGGCAGGATCATCAGCAGGACCAAAAGGGTGGATGTCATCATCCAGGCATTGTTGCCGGGATTGGGAACTGCGGGAGCGGCTTCGGCCGCTGCCTGCGCGAATGCGGCGCCGGCGGCGAAGAGCGAAGCCCCCACCGCACCTGCGCCGCCCAAAAGCTTGCGAAACATCGTTTCTGTCCTCCTGTTGCCCGGCGTCACAGCGCCGTGTCCCCGGTTTCACCGGTGCGGATGCGGGTGGCCGAAGCCAGATCGAGCACGAAGACCTTGCCGTCGCCGATCGAATCGGTGCTGGCGGCCTGCTGGATCGTCTCGACCGCCTGCGGTGCCAGATCGTCGCTGACGGCCAGTTCGATCTTCACCTTGGGCAGCATGTTGGTGGAATATTCGGCCCCGCGGTAAATCTCGGTCTGGCCCTTCTGCCGTCCAAAGCCCTTGACCTCGGACACGGTCATGCCTGCAACGCCGATGGCGCCCAGGGCATCGCGGACCTCGTCGAGCTTGAAGGGCTTGATGATGGCGATGATGAATTTCACGGCCTTGTCCCCTGATAGCGTGCCGACCCCGTGTCGGCTTCGCAGACGCAGCAAGGCCCGTGCCAATTCGGCAATATTGTTGTGAATCAGCGATTCAGGAGAAATACGGTTGCGCAGACCTTACTGGAAACGCCCACTCGTTGCGCAGCTGCCTATTTTTTGGGCAGCACCAGACGGGCCTTGACCGGCAGATGGTCGGACGCCCGCGCTGCCAGAGCCGAATGATGGACGCCCAACTCGTCCACCTGCCATTCCGGCGAAATCACCAAGCGGTCGAGCTGGGCGATCGGCCGGCGCGAAGGATATGAGCGGCCCGGTGCCAGAACCCGCCAGGGAGAGAGGAATTCGCGCAACGAGCCGCCGTGGAGCGACCATTCGTTGAAATCGCCCAGCAGCACGCTCGGGCAGGACGGGCCGCAGCGCTCCACATGCGAGAGGATCGTGCGGATCTGCTGGCGGCGGCGCAGGCCCGACAGGTCGAGATGCATCCCGGCCACCCGCAGCCGCTTGCCATGGACCAGCAGGTCGGCCCGCACCGCCCCGCGCGGCTCCAGCGTGGGCAGCGGCACCACCCCTGTCTCGATTACATCGATGCCGCGCTTCACCAGCAGGGCATTGCCGTGCCAGCCGAGCGAATCCGGCCGGTGGTTGAGCCGGACCGGGCGATAGTCCGAAAGGTCGTCCAGCAGATCCTTCGGCAGCACGCTGGCGCGCCGGCCAAAACGGCGGTCGGCCTCTTGCAGGGCGACCACATCGGCGTCGATCTCATGCAGCACCGCCAGGATCCGTTCCGGATTGCGCCGCCGGTCCAGCCCGACGGCCTTGTGGATGTTGTAGCTGGCGAAAGTCAGCTCCACCCGGTCAGCGCTCCTTGGTGGCGCTGAAGGTCAGGTCCGGGTTCTTCTCCTGCTGGTAGCCGACATCCCAGGCGCTGCGGGCCATGAACACCGGATCGCCATCGCGGTCCTTGGCCAGGTTCGACTTGTTGAAATCGGCGAAGCTCTTCAGCGCCGCATCCGGCCCCTTCAGCCAGCGGGCCGTATCGAACGGCGCAGCCTCGAGCACGGCCTCGACCTTGTATTCCGCTTCCAGCCGCGAAATCAGCACGTCGAGCTGGAGCTGGCCGACCACGCCGACGATCCACTGGCTGCCGATCTCGGGATAGAACACCTGGATCACGCCTTCTTCGGACAGGTCGTCGAGCGCTTTCCTGAGCTGCTTGGTCTTGGTCGGATCCTTCAGCGCGACCCGGCGCAGGATTTCCGGCGCGAAGTTGGGCAGACCGGTGAAGCGGACCTTGTTGCTCTCGGACAGGGTATCGCCGACCCGCAGCGTGCCGTGGTTGGGAATGCCGATGATGTCGCCCGGCTCGGCCGTGTCGGCAATCTCGCGGTCCTGGGCAAAGAACAGGATCGGGGAATGGATCGCCACCGGCTTACCCAGTGCTGACGGAGTGAGCTTCATCCCCCGCTTGAACGTACCCGATACCAGCCGCATGAACGCGATCCGATCACGGTGCATCGGGTCCATGTTGGCCTGGACCTTGAAAATGAACCCGGTCACCTCCTTGCCGTCCGGGCTGATCACGCCCTGCTCACTGGGCTGCGGGCGCGGCGGCGGGGCATAGCGGGCGATGGCGTCGATCAGTTCGGCCACGCCGAAGTTCTTCAGCGCCGATCCGAAGTAGACCGGGGTCAGATCGCCATTGCGATAGGCATCCAGATCGAACGCCGGATAGCCGGCCTGGGCCAGTTCGATTTCCTCGGCAATGTCGGCCGGGATGTCATCGGCCGGCTCGCGCTTGCCGAGAAACTCGCGGCTGTCGCCTTCCGGGCGGCTGATCGTATTGGTTGCGAAATCTAGCACGCCCTTGAACTCGCCGCCCATACCGATCGGCCAGGACATCGGGCAGACATCGAGCGCCAGGGCATCGGCCACCTCGTCCAGCGTTTCGAACACGGCGCGCCCTTCGCGGTCGACCTTGTTGACGAAGGTGATGATCGGCACGGAACGCAGGCGGCAGACCTCGAACAGCTTGCGGGTCTGCGGCTCGATGCCTTTCGCGGCGTCGATCACCATGATCGCCGAGTCCACCGCCGTCAGCGTGCGGTAGGTGTCTTCGGAAAAGTCCTCGTGACCCGGGGTATCGAGCAGGTTGAAAGTAACGCCGTCACGCTCGAAGGTCATGACCGAACTGGTCACCGAGATCCCGCGCTGCTGTTCGATCTTCATCCAGTCCGACCGCGCCCGCCGCGCCGCCCCGCGCGCCTTTACCTCGCCGGCCAGGTGGATCGCCCCGCCTTGCAGCAGCAGCTTCTCGGTCAGCGTGGTCTTGCCCGCGTCGGGGTGCGAGATGATGGCGAAGGTGCGGCGGTTTGACATGGTTGGCGGCGCATAGCCGCGCGGGCGGACAAGGTCTATCCCAACCCGCCCTTGAGCAGCGCATTCGCCTGGGCCGCCACCGCACCCAGATCGGCCTGCCCATCGAGCACCCCGAAGCGCAAGCCCAGGAACACGTTCATGCCCATGATCGCCCAGGCGTGGACTTCGCTTGGCTCCACCTCCAGTTCCCCGCGTGCCCGCGCTGCCTGCAGCCGTTCGAGAATGCGCGCGGCGGTGTTGAGGTAGTGAGCCCGCCAGGCTTCCGGGGCGACGAATTCCGCTTCGTCGATGATCCGGTAGATTTCCTTGTTGCCGCGGGCAAAGCGCAGGAACGCCTCCAGCGCGACCCCTTCGGCCTCGACCGCGCCGCCGCTGTGTCCGCGCAGCACCGGGGCGACGTGATCGCGAACCCGGCCCGACATGTCCTGAACCAGCGCCTTGAACAGCGCTTCCTTGGATTCGAAGTAGGTATAGAAGCTGCCCAGCGCGACCCCGGCGCGGATCGTGATCGACACGATCGAGCTTTCATGAAAGCCCTTCTCGCCGAATTCGGCCGCGGCGGCATCAAGGATCGCGCGCTGGGTGCGCCGCCCGCGCTCGGTGCGCGGCTCGCGCGGCGCGGTAACGGCACCCGCTGCGTCCACCTGCTTCCCCCTCTTGCCGGCGGCCACTGTTGCAGCCGCGCCACGTTTTGTCACTTTCAATCACTCCCCTCGCTGAGGCAAGCATAACAAAGTTGAAAGTTGGTTCAACTTTTATATAAGCGCGATTCAGGAGCCCGTGGGCGAAGCCGTGCGGGAAGGATTTCTTGGGAGGAGTGCCCGATGCGTAAGACTGATCTGCTCTGCCGTGCCTCGCTGGTTGCCAGCGCTTTTGTCGGCCTGACCGCCATGCCCGCCCATGCCCAGGACGCCGATGCGGCGGCCGAGGCCGATTCGGGCGAAATCATCGTCACGGCCCGCCGCCGTGAGGAAACGCTGGTCGATGTGCCGATCGCGATCACCGCGCTGTCGGGCGATCAGCTGGCCAATTCCGGCGCCGTTGACATCACCGCGCTGGCCGAGCAGGTTCCCAACGTGACGCTGGAAGCCAGCCGCGGCACCAACTCCACCCTGTCCGCCTTCATCCGCGGCGTGGGCCAGCAGGACCCGGTCTCGGGCTTCGAACAGGGCGTCGGCATCTATCTCGACGATGTCTACCTCAACCGTCCCCAGGGCGCCGTGCTCGACATCTATGATGTGGAGCGGATCGAAGTGCTGCGCGGCCCGCAGGGCACGCTCTATGGTCGCAACACCGTGGGTGGCGCGGTCAAGTACGTGACCAAGCGCCTGCCGAACGACTTCCGCCTGCAGGTGCGCGGCACCTATGGCAGCTACAACCAGCTTGACGGCGTGGTCACCGTTTCGACCCCGATCGATGCCGACGGCCTGGTCCGTATCGGTGGCTCGTTCGCGCGGCTGACCCGCGACGGTTTCGGCACCAACCTGACCACCGGGGCCGAAAACTATGACAAGAACGTCTACGCCGCGCGCGGCACGATCGAAATCCACGGCACCGATTTCTTCGCCCGCCTGTCGGGTGACTGGATCCACGACAAGAGCTCGGCCCGTGGCGGCCACCGCCTGATCCCCAGCCTGCTGAGCGCCTCCCCTGTGCTGAGCAACGTTTACGACACCCGTGGCGGGCTGGTTAATCCGCGCCAGGACGTGGAAGGCTGGGGCGTTTCGCTGTTCATGGAAGCCCAGCCGGCCGACGGCCTGACCTTCCGCTCGATCACCGCCTACCGCGCCGATGAAAGCTTCAGCCCGATCGACTTCGACGCGCTGCCCGCGGTCGATGTCGACGTGCCGGCCTTCTACAAGAACGACCAGTTCAGCCAGGAGCTTCAGCTGCTGGTCGATGCCGGTCCGGTCCAGGGCATGGTCGGCTTCTACTACCTCAGCGCCAATGCGCTGACCCAGTTCGACGTGCGGCTGTGGAACAACGCCCTGTTCCCGGGTCTGACCGCCTTTACCGAAGCCGATATCGGCACCGAAACTGTTGCCGGTTTTGCTGACGTGACGTTCAACTTCAGCGACAAGCTCAGCCTGTCGCTGGGCGGACGCTACACCTGGGATGAGCGCACCGGCCGGATCCTGCGCCAGAACTACCTCAATGGCTCGCCGGCCTTCGGCGGTGCGGCGATCCTGTTCGGTTCGCCTTCCACCAACTTCCGCGGCAAGGCCAGCTTCACCAAGTTCACCCCGAAGGCGACCCTCTCGTTCAAGCCGAACGACGACAGCACGCTCTATGCCTCGTACTCGCAGGGCTTCAAGGGTGGCGGGTTCGACCCGCGCGGGGTTGGCACCAGCGCGCCGACCGCCAATTCCAGCGGCATCCCTTCGGACGCCGAAGTGGCGGCCTTCCTGACCTTCCGTCCGGAAAAGGTCGACAGCTATGAAGTCGGCTACAAGGCCAACCTGCTCGACCGCCGCCTCTATGTCGCTGCCGCCGGCTTCTACATGGACTATACCGACGTCCAGATCCCCGGCTCGGTCGCCTGCACCAGCAAGGTCGTGGTCGGCGGTGTGGTGACCCAGGTCCCGACCTTCTGCGGCGTGGTCTCCAACGCCGGCAAGGCGCGGATGAAGGGCTTCGAGTTCGAAACCCGTGCCAAGCTGATCGACAATGACAGCGGCACGCTGACCCTGACCGGTTCGGTCGGTTACATCGACGCCAAGTTCACCAAGTACGTCACCAACATCGGCGGCGTGCCGACCGACGTGGCCGCCAACCGCAAGATCCAGAACACCCCGGCCTGGTCGGGCAACGTCGCGCTGGATTACTCGATGGCGCTGGGTGAAGGGAAGCTCAGCATAGGCGGCGGCATGTCGTTCAAGAGCAAGACCTACCAGTTCGAAGTGCCGAACCCGTACCTTGACCAGCCGGCCTACCAGCTGTTCGACGCGGCGATCGTCTACACCGCGCCGAACAAGGTCTGGACCCTGGGCATCTATGGCAAGAACCTGACCGACGAGCGTTACAAGACCTCGGGCTACACCTTCATGGCTGCCAATGCGACCACCGGCGTGCTCAACACCCCGCTGGCTTCGGCGCTGGGCCGCGAAGGCACCCTGACCGCGTTCTACGGCAACCCGCGCCAGGTCTACGTCACCGCGACGCTCAACTTCTAAAGTTCCTCCCTGCCCGGGCGGCCTCAGGGCCGTCCGGACGGACACCTTAAGGCGCGCTGGCTTCCACCCCGGAAGTCAGCGCGTTCTTTTGAGGATCACATAGACCGCGCCGGGTCCGCCGTGCTTGCGATGGGCGCCGCGCACCGAGGCGATGCGGTGGGCGTGACTGCCGTGGGCCAGCCAATCGAGCAGCTTGGCCCGGATCGCTCCGCGCCGTTCACCCCGGTCAGCCGCCTCGACCGGGCGCGGCTTGCCGGTGATGACCAGCACCACCCGCGCGCCGAGGCTGATCGCCTGGGCCAGGCCATGTTCAAGCCGGGCATGGGCTGCGTCCAAACCATGGCCGTGCAGGTCGAGCGTGAAATCGGGATGGACTTCGGCCCGGGCCAGCTTCTTTTCCCATGATCCGTCAAGTCCATGCCGGTCGAGCGGGCGCGGCGGCGGATCGCTGCGGCGCGGTGGGGGCGGCGCAATGGTTGGTGTGGCGATACCAGCCTTACGCGGTCGGGATGACGACTGAGGAGCCGTCTGGTCCGGCCCGGTCTCCGCCACAATCGTCCTGGGCTGCGGGCGCAGCGGCTTCACCGTCCGGGCCACCCGGCCCCACAGCTCCGCCTCCTCGCGGCTCAAGCCCCGCGGGCGGCGCATCACTTGACCTGCTGGAGCTTCTTGAGCGTGCCCTTGGGCAGGAACAGCAGCGCCTCCCCGCGCCCGCTCATCCCGCCGGCGATGGTCCGCGCCTCGGCCCCGGCGCCCCAGAACGTGTCGAAGCGGTTCGCCCCCTTGATTGCGCCGCCGGTATCCTGCGCGATCCACAGTCCGCTTGCCTCGGCCCGGTCCATCACCAGCCAGACTGGCGCGCCCAGCGGCACGAAGGACGGGTCTGCCGCCGCCGAATTGCGCGCCCGGACCGGCACCCCCAGCGATCCATAGGGCCCGTCCGGCCCGATCTCGCGGAAGAACACATAGCTCTTGTTCTCGCGCATCAGCGCGCGGCCAGCCTCGGGGTTTTCGGCAATGTACTGCATGATACCTTGCATCGAGCCGGAATATTGCCCCGGCCCGGTGCCGAGCAGCCCGCGCTGGCGCATCACCCCGCCGATGCCGGTATAGGGATGGCCGTTCTGTCCGGCGTAGCCGATCCGCATCACCGTGCCGTCCGGCGCCACCAATCGCCCCGAACCCTGGACCTGGAGGAAGAACAGCTCGACCGGATCGGCCGCCCAGCCGATTTCCAGCCCCTTGCCCATCAGCGCCCCGTCCTCGATCGCTGCGCGATCGAAATAGGGACCGAACTTGCCGTCCGCGTCATAGCGGCCCATCGGCATCTGCCCATTGGCAAGGGGCGGCGCATCGCCTGGCCTGGCCCGGACCAGATCGGGCGGCAGGGCATAGACCGGCACGTCGAAACCGGGCTGGCGCTTGCGCACACCGGCAATCTCCGGCTCGTAATATCCGGTGGCAAATGCCTTGCCATCGCCGACCTTCACAGTCTCGAACCAGGTGGTGAAAAAGCGCGGTGCCTCGGCCGCGGGCCAGCGCTTGGCGGCATCGCAGGCCGGTTTCCAGTCCCGCCCTTCGGTCAGGCCCGAGGGATCGGCCCGGACGACCAGCCGCGGGCAGCTTTCCCGGAACGAGGCCAGCGCGCCCTGCGCATCGTCACGTCCAAGATTCAGCGTGGCGATCGCCGGACCCGGGGCAAGCCCGGCAGCAAAGGCATTCGCAACCGGGGGTGGCGTGGTGGCGGGGGGCGGCACCTGCCCCTGCGGGATGATGCGGCCGCAGCCGAGCAGGCCGAGCGTCAGGGCCGCGACCGCCAACCAGCGCTGCGGAGCGGCCCCCATGTCCGGATCAACCCTCGTCGGTTTCGTCAACCAGCCAATCCGGCGAGGCGGAGTTCACATCGCGCGAGAAGGTCCACAGATCGCAGGTTTCGATCGCATCGTTCAGCGAACCGGCGATCACCTGGCCTTCGGCGTTGCGGGTGACGGCGGCGACATCGGCAGAGAAACGCACGGTCAGGCGGGCCTGCGGCGCACGATACTCGGCCGCAACCACCACGGCATCTTCGATCCGGATCAGCTTGTAATCCAGGGTATGTCGCTGCGCCTCGCGCGCGTCGATCGCGGCAAGGAACGCGTCGCGCACATCGCTGTCGCACAGTTGCCCCAGCGCGGCGCGATCACCCTTCCAGAAGGCTTCGAGCACCATGCGGTAGGCACCCTTGGCTCCTTCCAGGAAGGCCAGCAGATCGAAATGCCGGTCAGCCGCGGCAATTTCACGCAGGCCCCGCTCGATCGCAGGGGTTACCCCGGGAACCAGCGCGCGCGATGGCTGTCCGGCCCCGGCCAGTTCGGGCGTGGCAGCGCGCGGCGCGTCACTGGCCGGGCCCTTCGGTTCGAACCGCGGGGGCAGCGGCTGCTCCTCATGCTCGGCCCGCCGGCCCAGCACGGAATAGAGCCGCAGGCCCAGGAAGGCCGCAACCATGGCGATGATGACGATTTCTACGGTCTTGTCCAAGGTATCAGTCCCGGCCGCGTGGTGCGGCGCTTGTTGCACGTTTCTAACGGCAAATAGGTAATGATGACAAATGAACAACGCGTGGACCCGCCCCTTTGTGCATTTTTTGCGAGGAATGGGTGCCGCACGGCAACATCGCCCAAAAACCGCCCATGACCGTTGCCGCCACCGTCCGCGGGTGCTAGGCGCGCCGCCACTTGTCACAATTTCTTGACGGAAAGCCGCATTCATGTCCGACGAAGGCAACATCATCACCGATCTGGGCCTTGGCGCCCCCCAGCCGAATGGCGCCGATACCCTGCCCGCCGCCGGGATCATTCAGCAGTACGTCAAGGACCTCTCGGTCGAGAATCCCCACGCTCCGGAATCGTTCCAGTGGCAGGATCCGCCGCAGATCGACGTGCAGTTCAATATCGGTGCGCGCGAACTGAACGAAGAAGTAAGCGAGATCGAACTGAAAATCGCGATCAATGCCCGCTGCCAGGGTGGATCGCAGTTCATCGTCGACCTGTCCTATTGCGGCCTGATCGGCATGCGCAACATGGAAGAAAGCCACAAGCACGCTTTCACCTATGCCGAAGCGCCGCGAATCCTGTTCCCGTTCGCGCGCCGGGTGGTGTCCGATGCGGTGCGCGATGCGGGCTTCCCGCCGCTGCTGCTGGAGCCGGTCGATTTCAACGGCATCTACATGCAGCAGCTGGCCGCTGCCCAGGCCCAGGGCGAAGGCGAAGGCGCACCGGCCGGCGAAGCCTGACCGGCTGAGCGCGGCCGCCGGGGGGACAGGCCATGAATCTGCTGAAGTCGACCGGCATCATCGGCGGGATGACGCTGATCAGCCGGATCTTCGGCTTCGTACGCGACATGATGCTGTCCCGCCTGCTGGGCGGCAGCGCCATGGGCGATGCCTGGCAGATTGCCTTCCAGCTGCCCAACATCTTCCGCCGGCTGTTTGCCGAAGGGGCCTTTTCGGCGGCCTTCGTGCCGCTGTTCAACCGCCATGTGAACGCTGACGGATCGCGCGACGAGGCCGGGGCCGAGCGGTTCGCCAACGAGACGCTGGCAGTCTTCGTGCCGGTCCTGCTGGTCTTTTCCGCGCTGATGATGGCGGTGATGCCCTGGGCAATCTGGCTGATCGACGATTTCGGCCAGGGCGGACGCACAACCGATACCTCGATCGCGCTGGCCCGGATTGCCTTTCCCTATCTGGCCCTGATCAGCGTGATGACCCTGTTCGGGGCCATGCTCAATTCGATCAGCCGGTTTGCCGCCGTGGCCTTTGCTCCGGTGCTGATGAACCTGTGCATGATCGGCGCGATGCTGCTGGGGATCTGGCAGGGGCAGGGCGGCAATGCGGAACGCATCGCCTATCTGCTGGCCTGGTCGGTCACCACCGCTGGTGTGCTGCAATTGCTGTGGCTGTACTGGCACGCCCGTCGCGCCGGGTTCCACCTGGCCCTGCTCCGCCCGCGCCTGACGCCGCAGGTGCGCCAGCTCGGCGTGCTGATCCTGCCGGCCGTGTTCGGTGCGGGCATCTACCAGATCAGCCGGTTCCTCGACCTGTTTTTCCTGGGCCGGCTGGAAGAAGGATCGTTCGTGTTCCTGGCCCTGGCCGACCGGCTCAACCAGTTGCCGCTGGGGATCATCGGCATTGCCCTTGGCACCGCGATCCTGCCCGCGCTGTCGCGGTTCATCGCGCAGGATGATGCCGGCGGTGCGCAGCGGGTGCAATCGAACGCGATCGAGCTGGGCCTGCTGCTGACCGTGCCGGCCGCTGTCGGCCTCTACTGCGCGGCCCAGCCGCTGGTCAGCGCGTTCTATTTCGGCGGCAAGTTCGACCAGGCGGACGTTACCGCCACCGCCGCCGTCGTCGCCATGCTGGTGCTGGGCCTGCCGGCCTATGTCATGGTCAAGGTGCTGACCCCCGGCTTCTTCGCCCGCCGCGATACCAAGACCCCGGTCTATACCGCCGGAGCGGCGCTGGTGATCAATCTGGCCGGCAACCTCGCGCTGATCCCGCTGCTGGGCGTGGCCGGGCTGGCCCTGGCCGGATCGATCGCGGCCTGGGCCAATTGCGCGATGCTCTATTGGGTGCTGCACCGGCGCGGACACTTCACGATCGAGCCGGACCTGCTGGTGCGGATCGGGCGGATCCTGCTCTCGGCCGCGGCAATGGGCGCTGCGATCTGGTACCTGGCCCCGCTGGGCGCGGCCTATTACGGCGCCGGGGCCCTGGCCCGGGTCGGTTCGATTCTGGCACTGGTCGGCGTCGGCGCTTTCGTCTACTTCGCGCTCGCCTGGCTCACCGGGGCGATCGACCGCAGCAAGATCGCCATGCTGACGCGCAGGCAGAACCCCAAGGCAGAGTAAGTTTCCATGCGTATCGTTTCCGGCATCCAGCCCACCGGCAATCTCCACCTCGGCAATTACCTGGGGGCGATCCGCAACTGGGTGAAGATGCAGGACGATGTTGCCGCCGGCGGCGGGCAGAGCCTCTATTTCCTGGCCGACCTGCACGCCATTTCGATGCCGCACAGCCCGGCCGAACTGCGCGAGAACACCTTCGAGATGGCCGCCGCGCTGGTTGCCTGCGGGATCGATCCGGACAAGTCGATCCTGTTCAACCAGGCCCAGGTCCCGGCCCATGCCGAACTGCAGTGGCTGCTGTCGGGCACGGGGCGGATGGGCTGGCTCAACCGCATGACCCAGTGGAAGGACAAGGCCGGCAAGAACCGCGAAGGCCAGTCGGTCGCGCTGTTCACCTACCCCGTGCTCCAGGCGGCCGACGTGCTGCTGTACCAGGCCACCCACGTGCCGGTGGGCGAGGATCAGAAGCAGCATCTGGAACTGGCCCGCGACATCGCGCAGAAGTTCAACAACGATTTCGCAGCGGAAGACGCGCCGGTCTTCACTCTGCCCGATCCGATCATTCCGCCCGAAGCGGCGCGGATCATGAGCTTGCGCGACGGCAGCGCCAAGATGAGCAAGTCCGATCCCAGCGACATGAGCCGGATCAACCTGACCGACGATGCCGACACGATCATGCAGAAGGTCAAGAAGGCCAAGACCGATCCCGAACCGCTGCCGAGCGACAAGGCCGGGCTGGAAGGGCGGCCCGAAGCGGCCAACCTGGTCGGCATCTATGCCGCCATGGCCGGGGAAAGCCAGGACGCGGTGCTGGCCCGCTTCGGCGGCGAAGGCTTTGGCCGGTTCAAGCCGGCGCTGGGCGAACTGCTGGTGGAAAGCCTCGCCCCGATCAATGCCCGGTTCCTTGAACTGCGGCAGGACCGCGAGGCGCTCGACGCAATCCTCGCCAAGGGCGCGCTGAAGGCCCGCGAACTGGCCGCACCGACGCTCAAGGCGGCCTACGCAGCACTCGGCCTGGTCCGCGGCTGAGGCGATGAGCGAACCCGCCCCCACCGGGCCGCTGGCCGGGATCAAGGTGCTCGATCTGGCCCGGGTGCTGGCCGGGCCGTGGTGCAGCCAGATGCTGGGCGATCTGGGCGCCGAAGTGATCAAGGTGGAACAGCCCGGGCAGGGCGACGACACCCGCCGCTGGGGTCCGCCGTTCCTTGAGGACGGCTCGCGCGATTCGGCCTATTACCTCTGCGCCAACCGCAACAAGCGCTCGGTCGCGATCGACATCGCCCGGCCGGAAGGACAGGCGCTGATCCGCCAGCTGGCCGAGCAGGCCGATATCGTGCTGGAGAACTTTCGGGTCGGCGGCCTGGCCAAGTACGGGCTGGACTATGCTTCGCTCAAAGCGGTGAAGCCGGACCTGATCTATTGCTCGATCACCGGTTTCGGTCAGACCGGGCCGGAGAAGGACAAGGGCGGCTATGACTTCCTGATCCAGGGGATGAGCGGCCTGATGAGCGTGACCGGCCTGCCCGATGGCGAGCCCGGCGCCGGACCGCTCAAGGTCGGCATCCCGATCAGCGACCTTTCGACCGGGCTTTACGCCACGATCTCGATCCTCGCCGCCTTGCAGCACCGCAATCGCACCGGCGAAGGCCAGCACATCGATCTTGCCCTGCTCGATTCGCAGGTCGCGCTGTTTGCCAACCAGGCTTCGGGCTGGCTCAACGGCGGGATGGAGCCGCGCCGGCTGGGCAACCAGCATCCCACCATCGTGCCCTATCAGGACTTTGCCTGCGCCGACGGCCGGATCATGATCGCGCTGGGTAACGACCGCCAGTTCCGCGACCTGTGCATCGTGCTGGGTCTGGCCGACCTTGCCGATGACCCACGTTTTGCCGTTTCCGCCAACCGCAGCGCCAATCGCGCCGCGATGTTCGCCGCAATCGAACCGGCTATCGCCACCTGGCAATCGGACGCGTTGCTGGCCGCGCTGGAAGCGGCCAAGCTGCCGTGCGGACGGATCAACTCGATCCCCGAAGCGCTGGAACACCCGCAGGTTCAGGCGCGCGGACTGGTCCATGAAATGACCCGCGATGATGGCACCCCGGTGCGCTTCATCGGCTTTCCCGGCCATTTCTCCGCCAGTCCCGCCACTTATCGCCACGCCCCGCCCCGCTCCGGCGCGGATACCGCCACCGTGCTGGGCGAGAAGCTGGGGCTGAGCGAAGCCGACATAGCCGGACTGGTCGCGGCCGGGGTTGTTGCGGAACGGCTCTGACGCCAGCCCCATTCAAGCACGATTAAGCCGGATTGGCGCAGCTTGCTCGAACTCCTACACTTTTCGCCGATCCGCGCGCGATTCGCCGGCGGCACACAACGATGGGATTGGGTCGATGGGTAACGAACACCGCTCACCGCTTGGCTGGGTCAGGCTTGCGCTGGTGCCGCTGATGCTGGCCACGCTGGCCGCCTGCGCGACACCATTCAAGGCCGACGTGCAGCGCTTTTCCGCCCAGCTGCCGGCGCCGCAGGGGCAGACTTTCGCGATTGTTGCCGACAGCCCGGCACTGGCCGGCGGGCTGGAATTCTCGCAATATGCCAGCCTGGTCGATGCGCGGATGCGCCAGCTGGGCTATCAGCCGGCAGCCGATCCGGCCACGGCCGACCTGGTGGTGCGGTTCGATTACGGTGTCGACAAGGGTCAGACCCGGGTGCGGTCAACCGGTTTCGCCGATCCTTACTGGTCCAGCTGGTACGGTTACCCGCGCTGGGGCCACTGGAGCCGCCGCGGTTTCTACCACCCCTATTACCCGCGCGCCGCCTGGGGCTTTGGGTGGTACGATCCGTGGTTCAACCAGGGCTATGAAAGCTACACCGTCTATATCAGCGGCATCAGCTTGAAAATCGACCGCCGCGCCGACGGCCAGCGCCTGTTCGAAGGCCGGGCCGAAGCGGCCAGCACATCGAACCGGCTGGGCTATCTGGTGCCCAACCTGGTCGAGGCGATGTTTACCGGCTTCCCCGGCAATTCGGGCGAGACGGTCCGCATTTCGGTCGCGCCGGAGAAAAAGAAAAAGCACTGATCCGCAAGGATCGCAGCGATCAGAGGGCGGGTCCGGACACGGGCCCGCCCTTCTAGCTGCCCAGCGCGACCACGCCGCCGGTCGAGCCGAACCCACCCTCGCCGCGCGCGGTTTCGTCCAGCTCCTCGGCCGCCAGCCAGACGGCGCGGGTGACCGGAGCCAGCACCAGCTGCGCCACCCGGTCGCCGCGGCGGATCTCGAACGGGTCGCTGCCGTGGTTGATCAGGATGACCTTCAACTCGCCGCGATAATCGCTGTCGATCGTGCCGGGGGTGTTGGGCACGGTGATGCCGTGCTTCAGCGCAAGGCCGGAACGCGGCCGCACCTGGATCTCGTAGCCGGTCGGGATAGCCATGGCGAGACCGGTGGCGACCGCATGGCGTGCGCCCGGCGCGATCGTCACATCTTCCGCCGAAACCACGTCCATCCCCGCAGCGCCGTCGGTGGCATAGACCGGCAGATCCAGCCCTTCGCCATGGGGCAGGCGCTTGACCCGGACCGGGACTTCAGCTGGCGGAGAGTGCATCGGCGATCCTTTCGACAATGGCCATGGCGACATCGCCCTTTGCCATTTCCGGAAGGCTCTCGACACCCTGCTTGGTCACGATATGCACGGCATTGGCATCGCCGCCCATCACGTTACCGGATACGTCATTGGCGACGATCCAGTCGGCGCCCTTGCGCTTGCGCTTTTCCTTGGCGTGCTCAACCACCTTTTCGGTTTCAGCGGCAAAGCCGACCACCAGTTTCGGGCGCTTGTCGCTGACCGAAACCATGGCGAGAATGTCAGGATTCTCGGTCAGTCGCAGCGCCGGCGGGGCCGATCCGCGCTTCTTCATCTTCTCCGACGCAACCTCCATGGTCCGCCAGTCGGCCACGGCGGCAACCATGATCGCAACGTCGGCGGGCAGCGATTGCTTGACCGCTTCGGCCATCTGCCGCGCGGTTTCCACCCGGATCCGATCCACGCCGGGCGGATTGTCCAGCGTGACCGGACCGGACACCAGCGTCACCCGCGCGCCCAGCCGCGCGGCGGCGGCGGCAATGGCATAGCCCTGCTTGCCCGACGAGCGGTTGGCGATGTAGCGGACCGGATCGATCGGCTCGTGCGTCGGCCCGGCGGTGATCAGCACGTGCTTGCCCTTCAGCGGCCCATCCGGATCGATCGCAGCCTCGTCCGGCGCGAAATCGGGCTGGCCGGCCAGCGGATCGTCGGCCAGTACGCCTTCATCGAACGGCTGCGGGGCATGGGCCTCGCCGTGGAGCGAAACGGTGTGGTTGATCGCCTCCGGATCGGTCGGCGGGGCGGCCTTGGCCTTGCCCTTCTTGGACAGCAGCGGACTGTCGAGATTGACTTCGACCGGTGGCAGTTCCTCTGCCACGAAGGCCGCAAACTCGCCCTCGACCGGTTCCTCCTCGATCCACACCGGGGCCGGCTCGGCGCTGCGCTGGATCAGGCCCGCGGATAGCCCGCCCAGACCGGTATCCTCGCTTTCGCTTCCCGCTTCCCAGCCGCTCAGGTCCAGCTCCGGCTCGTCCGCGGGGCTGGGCAGATAGATCGGATCCTGGCCCAGCAGCAGGCGGATCGCATTGTAAACCTCAGCCGGTTCGGGCAGGCGGCCGGGGCCGAATTCGCCGCAGGCCATCGGGCCTTCGTCCGGCATCATCACGTGGATACCGCGATCGGCCAGCGAGGTGACATTGGCCTGAGTGGCGGCGTGTTCCCACATCTTCACGTTCATCGCCGGGACCACCATCACCGGCTTGTCGGTGGCAAGCAGCAGGGTGGTCGCCAGATCATCGGCAATGCCGTGCGCCATGCGGGCGAGGAGGTCGGCCGTGGCCGGGCAGACCACCACCAGATCGGCACTGCGCGAAAGCTGGATGTGGCCCATCTCGACCTCGTTGGTCAGATCCCACAGCGTTGTATGGACGGGATTTTCACTCAGCGCGGCGAGCGTCATCGCGGTGATGAACTTGGCTCCGCCCTCGGTCAGCACGCAGGTGACATCGCCGCCGCCCTTGCGGATCAGGCGAATAAGCTCGCAGGCCTTGTAAGCGGCGATACCGCCGCCCACGACCAGAAGGATCCGGGGCTGTCCCATCGAAACGCGCTTGTGCAACGCCCTTCCCTCATGCGCAACAGGCTTTGCGAAAGCGCCGGATTGGGGCAGAGTGGCAAATATCGGATAAACGGGGGTGGTTAACGTCATGCGCTTTGCAATTACGGCCGTGGTCTTTCTGCTGGGTCTTTTCGACCTGTTCATGGGCTTGAACTTCCTGTTCAACCCGCTGGCAACCGGGGCCGGTTTCGGCCTCGCTCCGCTGGGCAGCCAGGGGATGAGCACGATGCGGGCCGATTTCACCGCCTTTTTCGGCGTGGTCGCGGTGTGCATGATGATCGGGGCCTGGCGCCGCAATGCCGATCTGCTGCTGGTCCCGGCCGCGGTCATGGCCACGGCCGTGACGGTCCGCGCCCTCAGCCTGTTTCTTGATGGCACCTACCCCGGCTGGCAGGTGCCGATGGTGGTGGAGGCTGTCCACGTGATCGTGCTGATCGCGGCGTGGAAGCTGCTGCCGCACCACAAGATCGAGGAACTGACCTCCTGATCCCGGACTGAGGACTATCTGGCAGCCTTGAGCAAGCTTCTCACCGCCATCGGGGTGAACGCCAGCCCGACGAACATCGCCGGGGCGATCACCGCGCCCCAGTAGAAGTTGTCGGGCCGCCCGGCGATCATGAAGGCCAGGCCATAGCCAAGGTAAAGCAGCGTCGCGAAGGCACCGGCCGGGCTTTTCCAGCCGGCCCAGCCCAGCACCATCAGCACCACCAGCGGGCCGGCCAGGAAATGCGGCAGAAACCGCAGGTTGCTGGACAGCACCACGGTGGAAAGCCAGCCTGACAGCCCGCGCAATTCCAGCCAGGCCGGGCCGAGCGGATCGCTGGGCAGAACCTGCTGGGCGACCTGCGCCAGGTGCCAATTGAGATAGACGAAAAAGGCCAGGATCAGTGCGGTCCAGGCCGCGCCTTCCTTCCGGTCCCGCCGCCAGAAGGCCATCGCGGCCATCAGCAGGACAAAGGGCAGAACGTGTTCGCGGATCGCCAGGGCAAGGCCCGCGACCAGCAGCGCGGCCAGCCATTTGCGCCCCGGGCGGTGCAGGCCCATGGCCAGAGCGATCAGCATTCCGGCCCACAGTTCGTGAAGGACGAAGTAATAGCGGTTGAGGCCCAGCGCCGCGCCGAAGAACAGCAGCGCCATCGCGATGCGGCGGGTGCGCGGGTCCAGCCCTTCATCGCCAAAACGTTTCCACCAGGCAGACAAGGTGCACACCAATAGCAGCACGGCGGCACCCAGCAGCCCGGGCACCAGCACTTCGGCCCCGCGCCCGGTATCACCCAGCGCGGAAGCGATGAAAGCCAGCGTCGGCAGCCGCACCGCCACCCCCGGCCGCAGCGGATAGTTCGCCGCGCGGTGTTCTTCGGCGGTGACCTGGTAATAGTTATCCCCCTGCCCGATCCGGCGGATCACCCGGTCGTACAGTGCCAGATCATCATCGCGCGGACGTTCCGCCTTGGGGTTCTCCTGGCCGGCCACGTTCTCGACAAACCCGGCCACTTCGCTTTCCTGCTTGCCGGCCCGGATCGGCACCAACGCTGACGCGACCAGCAGCAGGCCCAGCGCCAACAGCAGCAGCCGCGCGGGCAGGCGGCCCCAGCTGGCAAAGCGATCCCCGGCGATTGCGGCAGACTGGTCCATGATGCTCCCCTGACAGCGCCCGCCTTGTGCAATCGCCGCGAAATCCGCGCAAGTGTGCCCCGAAAGGAATCCCCGCGCTAACTTGCGATTCAGCAGCCGCGCCCTACATTGCATCGCGAAAGGACTGCGAAGCGCGATGAGCAACAACGAGGAACAGCCCCAGGGCAACCCGTGGATGAAGAACCTGATGATCTGGGGCGGGATCTTCCTGGCCCTGCTGCTGGTCGTCTCGATGTTCAACGGGCAGGGCGACAAGGCCGGTCCGCCGGTCGGCTATTCGCAGTTCCGCGCCGAAGTTTCGGCAGGCAAGGTCCAGTCGGTCGAGGTCGGCGAGACCAAGATCACCGGCACCTACAAGGACGGCAAGCCCTTCACCACCGTGCCGATTCCCAATGATTCCAGCCTGCAGCAACTGCTGCAGGACAATGGCGTGCAGTATGAAGGCAAGGCGGCCGACGAAGGCAGCCTGCTGGGCTATGTCCTGCTGCAGATGCTGCCGCTGCTGCTGTTCCTGGGCCTGGCGGTGTTCGTCATGCGCCAGATGCAGAAGGGCGGCGGAGCCGGCGGGGCGATGGGCTTTGGCAAAAGCAAGGCCAAGATGCTGACCGAAAAGCAGGGCCGCGTGACCTTTGCCGACGTGGCCGGGATCGACGAGGCGCGCGAAGAGCTGGAGGAAATCGTCGAGTTCCTCAAGGACCCGCACCGCTTCTCCAAGCTCGGCGGCCAGATTCCCAAGGGCGCGCTGCTGGTCGGCTCGCCCGGTACCGGCAAGACCCTGCTGGCCCGCGCCATCGCGGGTGAGGCCGGCGTGCCGTTCTTCACCATTTCCGGTTCGGACTTCGTCGAAATGTTCGTCGGCGTCGGTGCCAGCCGCGTGCGCGACATGTTCGAGCAGGCCAAGAAGAACGCGCCGTGCATCGTCTTCATCGACGAAATCGACGCGGTCGGCCGCCATCGCGGCCATGGCCTGGGCAATTCCAACGACGAGCGCGAGCAGACGCTGAACCAGCTGCTGGTCGAAATGGACGGCTTTGAAGCCAACGAAGGCATCATCATCATCGCCGCCACCAACCGCCCCGACGTGCTCGATCCGGCGCTGCTGCGCCCGGGCCGGTTCGACCGGCAGGTGGTGGTCCCCGTCCCCGATATCGAGGGGCGCGAGAAGATCTTGGCCGTGCACATGAAGAAGGTGCCGCTGGCCCCCGACGTAAACCCGCGCGTCATCGCACGCGGCACGCCGGGCTTTTCCGGCGCGGACCTGGCCAACCTAGTCAACGAGGCCGCGCTCCTCGCCGCGCGCCGCAAGAAGCGGCTGGTGGCGATGAAGGAATTCGAGGACGCCAAGGACAAGGTCATGATGGGCGCGGAACGCCGTTCCATGGTGATGACCGAGGACGAGAAGAAGATGACCGCCTATCACGAGGCCGGCCACGCGCTGGTTTCGGTGAACGAGCCGGCGTCCGACCCGATCCACAAGGCCACGATCATCCCGCGCGGCGGCGCGCTGGGCATGGTGGTGCGCCTGCCCGAGCGCGACCGCTATTCCTATCACCGCGATCAGATGCACGCGCAGCTGGCCGTGGCCATGGGCGGCCGCGTGGCCGAGGAAATCATCTTCGGGCATGACAAGGTCTCGTCCGGCGCCTCCAGCGACATCCAGCACGCCACTTCGCTGGCCCGCTCGATGGTCACCCGCTGGGGCATGTCGGACAAGCTGGGGCCGCTTCAGTACGAGGAAACCCAGGAAGGCTACCTTGGCTATGGCGGCTCGGCCCGGACCATGCAGTCGGCCGAAACCAACAAGCTGATCGACGCCGAAATCCGCGCCCTGGTGGAAGGCGGGCACAAGCGCGCCACCAAGATCCTGAAGGATAACGAGGAGCAGCTTCACCTGCTGGCCAAGGCCCTGCTCGATTACGAGACGCTGACCGGCGAGGAAATCACCGAGCTGCTCCAGAACGGCAAGATCGACCGTCCGGCCGATCCGGTCGGCCCGGCCGCGCTGCCGCCGCTGCAAGGCTCGGCCGTGCCCGGGACTGAGGCCGCCGTTACTGCGGCGTGTTCCGGGCCTTGGTGTTGCTGCGGCTGGTGTTGAT
>ERZ761602.2640-NODE-2640-length-27416-cov-7.495742_pt1 | contig 27416 bp, 25 predicted proteins | sample MGYA00512165_ERZ761602 | MGnify/ENA primary metagenome ERZ761602 (study PRJEB28899, sample SAMN02445085) | bioreactor sludge metagenome | biome: EBPR sludge; isolation source: Thorneside wastewater treatment plant | place: Australia: Brisbane, Thorneside...
GCATGTCCAGCAGCTTGCGCGCGCTGGTGTAGATGACGTTGGCCAGCGGCACGCGCGCGATCAGTGCCTCGAACCAGCGCAGCAGGCGCTGCCCGACCACCCGCCGCGCCAGCGCGCCCACCGCCAGGATCGCCAGCAGCGTGGCGGCCATGGCGATGGTGTTCTGCACCCACAGCGCGTTGAACCATCCCAGCGATTCGGGGAAGTTGGCCGCGATCTCCTGCGACAGCGGTTCCACCAGTGGCTTGCTGATGCCGGAGAGCAGGACGAAGACGAACTTCACCACCACCCACGTCAACCAGATCGGAAGCAGCGTGAGCAGGCCGGTGATGAAGAGTTTCTGCAGCGAGGCGCGGTGCGCGGGGGCGTCGGGAGGCATGGCGCCATTGTAGGCCCGCCGCGGTGTCCGGCTATAGTCGCTCGCAGGACGCTGTCGACGGGGAAATGGAATGGGCAAGGTGCTGGGCCGGGTGGGATTGGCCGTTTTCGGACTCGTGTGCATGGCGGTCGCGTTGTATACGGTCAGCCGCCTGATGCCGCCGCCGCGCGCGGAAGCCGACGCGCTGGCGTTGCTGGACGCGCCGCGCGAGCGGGCGGGGCGCAACGGATTCGCGGCGCTGTGGGCGGTGGCGCACGACCTGCCGCTGGAGCGTGCGCAGGCGCTGCTCGACGAGGAAGCGCGGCGGCTCAGCCTACATCCCCTGCCGGACGCGGCGCATGCGCCGTACGCCAGCGTGCTGGCGTCCTATCCGCTGCTGGTCGCCACCGACACCGCGCCGGCCGTTTCGTGCAACGCGCTGATGGGCGGCTGCCTGCATGCGGTGAGACAGGACCCCGCCGGCTTCGCGGCCATGCGCGAACAGCGCAGGGCGCTGACCGCGCGCATCGCCGCGCTGGACGCCTACGACTACTTCGCCAATCCGCTGCCGCCGCGGCCCGAGGCGATGATGCCGTCCTACCAGGTGCTGTTGCAGGAACTGGACGTGCACGCACACGCCTTCGTGGCCGGCGATGTCGACGCGGGCCTGGAAGGCGCCTGCCGCAGCGTTTCGCTCGGGCGCAGGCTGGCGGGCAGCGGCGACAACCTGCTCGCCTCGATGGTGGGCGCGGCGCTGGTCGAAGGCGGATCGACGCTGTTCGTCGACATGCTCGCCGAACTGCCGCCCGAACGCGCATTGCCGCCCACCTGCCAACGCGCGTTCCCGGCCGAGGTTTCCATGGCGTCCGCCATCTGTCCGACCATGCTGGGCGAAGGGCACCACATCGTCGACGGCATGCGCCTGTTGAACCGGGAGCAGCAGCGCCAGAACTGGCGGGCCGCGATCTTCATGGACGTGGAGAAGACCGCGGCGCGGTCCGCACCGCGGTTCGCCTGGTATTGCGGCGACGAAGCCGCGGCGCTGGTGCAGGCCGACCGGCCGCTGCGCAGCCTCGCGCGCGATACGTCCCCGTGGTCGCTGGCCTGCGTCGCCAATGCGGTGGGATGCATCCTGGACGGCATTGCCGCACCAGGGCTGGACGGTCATGCGCGGCGCTTGCAGGACGCCGACATGCGCTTGAAGCTGGTCGCGACCTGGCTGTGGCTGCGCGAGCATCCCGACGATCCGCGGCCCTTGGCCGAACGGTTGGCGGCGCGGCCCGATGCGCTGAAGAGTCCCGCGCGCGCGATCGGCGTGAGCGCCGACGGCCGGCTGGTGGCGGCGCGCCACGAAGCCCGGCCGCAGGGCGGCGACGGCGGATTGCCGATCCCGGAATGGATGGCGGACGCCGGCCGGTCCCAGTGAACGGTCACGCCGGCGCGCGCGCCGCCGGTTTCAGGCGCACGTAGACCTGCTTGCGCACGCGGGCGACCACATCGCCGCCGGCGTCGCGCACTTCCACCGGCAGCCAGCGCAGGTGCTTGCGGCCGTCGACGGCTTCGGCGCGGATGTCGTCCAGCAGTGCGTCGTCCACCCGGAACTCGCAGTGCACCGTGCCCTTGCCGGGCTTGACGAACGCGATCTCGCCGGCCTGGTCCCAGACGTAGTAGTCGCGGCCCAGCCGGTGCAGCAGCAACAGCATCCAGAACGGATCGGTCATCGCGAACAGGCTGCCGCCGAAATGCGTGCCCACGTAGTTGCGGTTCCACGGCCGCATGCGCAACTCGACCCGCGCATGCGCGTAGTCGTCCGACAGCGCGGTGACGCGGATGCCCGCGAACAGGAACGGCGGCCACAGGTTCAGGCCGAGGCGGAACAGGGATGCGTTCAAGACGGGCCTCCGGGCGGGGAGGTCAGTGTGCCATACGCAAAAGTATGGATTACCGATGGGCGTGTCGCCGAGTCTGTAGGAGGGGCTTCAGCCCCGACAGGATGGCTTTAACGCAGGCCAGATGGCGGACGCGCGAAGGTCGTGCCCGTTCGCTGGATCGCCGGTCTTCCGGGCGAACCTGCCTCGTTGGAATTGCGGTCGGGGCTGAAGCCCCTCCTACAGGGGGTCTAGGCGGGGCCCAGGCTCAGAACAGCAGCGAAGACATCCGGCGCCGGTACTGGCCCACCAGCGCTTCGTCCTCGATCACGCGGAAGGCGTCGATCAGGCTCTTGCGCGCCAGGCCATCGCCGTAGTCGCGGTCGCGCTTGAGCATTTCCAGGAACTGCTCCAGCGCCGCTTCCGAATCGCCGGCCACCAGTCGGTGCACACCCAATAGGTGACGCGCGCGCAGGTTGCCGGGGTCGGCATCTACCGCGGCCTGCAAGGCTTCCGGTGCCGGCGCGTCCTTCAGCGCGGCAGAGAAGCCCAGCCGCGCGCGCGCCTTCACCGCGCGGTCGTCGGTGGCCAGGTTGGCGGGCAGGGCATCGAGCAGCGTCTCGGCTTCGCCGGCCTCGCCGACCTGCAACAGGGCCAGCGCCAGGTCCAGCTTCAGCTCGGCCTGTTCCGGCTCGGCGGCGATGGCCTCGCGCAATTGCTGGACGCGCGCCTGCGGATCCACCGGGGCGGCGTCGGCCGGCGCCGTTTCTGTCGCCTCGGCCGGTTCGATGCCGTGCGCCTTCAGGAATTCGCGCAACTGCCCTTCTGGCAGCGCGCCGGGGAAGCCGTCGACCAATTGCCCGCCCTTGACCAGGAACACCGTGGGCACCGAGCGGATCTGGAAGGCCGCGGCGATCTGCTGCTCCCGGTCCACGTCCACCTTGGCCAGCACGAAGGCGCCGTTGTATTCGCCGGCCAGCTTTTCCAGGATCGGTCCCAGGGTCTTGCACGGCCCGCACCAGGTGGCCCAGAAGTCCACCAGCACCGGCGTCTCCAGCGACTTCTGCAGCACATCGGCTTCGAAGGTCTCGGTGGTGGCGTCGAATACGTGGGGCAGTTCGCTCATGGGGCGCTCGTGGTCGGTATAGGGGCGTCGCGTTCAGATGGTGCCGGCCGGCGCAGGATACAAGTCGATGTAAAAACCGTTTGACATCACTTTTGACGGAAGTAATGTTTGCATTACATTTTGTCCTGCACGGGTGACATGCATGAGCTTGCAACGGGGTGGCTGGTGGGTGCTGCTGGCCGGCGCGATGCTGGCGTTCTGGGCCCTGCTCGCGGGGCCGGGTGCGCTGCTGGGCGTGGACCTGGGCAAGTGGGGCACGGCCCTGCTGATCGCGCTGGCCTGGGTGTCGATGCTGGCGGTCTCGCACATGCCGGTCGGCGAGGCCGAGCGCAGCGTGTCCCCGGGCGAATGGAAAGCGTGGGTCGGCACGACCTTCATGCTGGTGGCGACCGGCTACTTTCTGGCCAAGGCGCCAGTGTTCGCCGACGGCCCGGTCTGGCACAACCACGGTGCGCGCGCGGTCGGCCGCAACCTGGTCCTGCTACTGGTGGCCTGGAGCGTGCTGACCAGCGTGCTGGCCGCGCGCTGGAAAGGGCGGGTGCAGGAAGACGAGCGCGACCGCGAGATCGAGAAGCAGGCCGCGGGCTGGGGGCGCGGCGCGTTGACTTTCTGCCTGGTCGGGCTGGCGGTGCTGCTGGCGTTCTCGCCCGCCGAGCGGCTGGCCTGGGCCACGCACTTCATGATCGCCAACCTGCTGGTGTTCGCCCTGATGTGGGGCTGGTTGTGCGAATACGCGGCCACGGCGGTGCTGTACTGGAAGGACCGGCGGGCGTGATCGGCGCGGGCGGGAGCATGCTGCCATACGGGCAGGAAAGGTGGCCGCGGCCGGCCCGGTCGCCGGCGGGCCATGTGCGCGATGCCGCGACGTACGGCCGGGGCGGGCGCCGATGAGCGGCACGCCCATCGCCAACGACATCCGCCGCCTGCGCTTCGAGCGCGGCGAAATGACCCAGCAGGCGCTGGCCGATGCCTGCGGCGTGACGCGGCAGACCATCATCGCGCTGGAGGCGGGGCGCTATGCTCCTTCGCTGGAGCTGGCGTTCCGGATCGCGCGGGCGTTCGGCGTGGGGATCGAAGAGGTGTTCCGTTGGGAAACGCAATGAAGGCGGCCGCGCCATGGCTGGGCGTGGCGGCGTCGGTCCTGTTCGCGGCCGCGCTGCTGGGATTCGGCGCGGCGCTGCAAGGGTATTCGCAGGCGATGCATCCGGTGTCGGTGCTGGGAGCGAAAGGCGTGCCGCATGCGCTGGGGTTCAACCTGCTCGGCTTCGTGTTGCCGGGCGTGCTGGCGGCCGCGGCGGCGCTGGACCTGCGTCGCCGGTTGCCGGCCGGCACGGGCTGGAGCGCGCGAATCGGTGTGCAACTGGTCCTGCTCTCGGCCGTCGGCTTCGCCGCGCTGGGGCTGCTGTCGCTGGATCCGGCCGACCTGCACAACGACGCCAGCAGCCTGCACGCGACCGCGTGGATGCTGTGGTGGGTGGCGTTCGTGCCGGGCGCGGTGCTGATCGCCGGAGGCCTGCGCGGCCACGTCGGCGCGCGCGCGCTGGCCGGCGCCAGCGCGGTGGCCGCATTGCTGGTGCTGGTGGCGGCGTTGTTGGCGGTGGAGCTGATGCCGGCCGGCGTGGCGCAGCGCCTGGGGTATGCGGCGTGGCTGGGATGGCTGTGCGTGGCGGGGCGGATGCGGTAGGGCTGTCCGGTGTTCCCCGGCGTTCGCGGCGGGCTCCGGTTGTGGCGGTTGCGAACGGGGATGGGGGTGGTCGGGGCCCGGCCATTCGATGGTGCGTGCGCGCTGTGGCGCGGTTGGCGTCGTGTTTGCGGGTCGGGGCTGAAGCCCCTCCTACAGGCTGCGCGGCCTGGTGGCAGCAGCGCGCGCGGCTCGATGAGCCGGTGAAGCGCTGCCCGCTTCGGAACCGCCCGGCTCAGGGCTGCTTGTAGACCCTTCCGTCCTTCATCACGAAGTCCACCTGCAAGACCGCGTGGATGTCGGCCACCGGGTCGCCGGGCACGGCGACGATATCGGCGCGCTTGCCCGGTTCGATCACGCCCTGGTCGTCCACGCCCAGCACTTCGGCGGCGCGGATGGTCGCCGCCTGCAGCGCGACATTGGCCGGAATGCCGGCTTCGACCATGTAGACGAACTCGCGCGCGTTGTCGCCGTGCGGGCCCACGCCCATGTCGGTGCCGAAGGCGATCTTCACGCCGTTGCGGTAGGCCTTGCCGGCGGTTTCCTGGATCAGCGCGCCGATGCGCTCGGCCTTGGGCCGTACCACTGCCGGGAAGTAGCCGTCGATCTTCGCCTTCTCCGCCACGAAGCGGCCGGCGTAGATCGTCGGCACGTACCATGTGCCGTGCTGCTTCATCAGCCGCATGATCTCCTCGTCCATGTAGGTGCCGTGCTCGATGCTGGTCACGCCGCCGAGGACCGCGCGCTTCATGCCTTCCTTGCCGTGCGCGTGCGCGGCCACGCGGAAGCCGTAGTCGCGGGCGGTGTCCACGATCGCCTTCACCTCGTCCACGGTGAACTGCGGTGCGTCGCCGGACTTGGCGTAGCTCAGCACGCCGCCGGTGGCGGTGATCTTGATGACGTCGCTGCCGTCCTTGTAGCGCTGGCGCACGGCCTGGCGGGCGTCGTCGATGGAGTTGATGACGCCCTCGGTGGGGCCGGGCGGGCCCAGCAGGTGCGAAAGATGGGTGTTGTAGCCGTTGGTCGGATCGGCGTGGCCGCCGGTGGTGGCGATGGAGGTGCCGGCAGCGAAGATGCGCGGCCCGTCGACCAGCCCCTGGTTGACCGCGTCGCGCAGGTGCAGGGTGACTTCGCCGCCCAGGTCGCGCACGCTGGTGAAGCCGGCCATCAGGGTCTTGCCGGCGTAGCCGACCGAACGGTAGGCGAAATCCACCGGGTCCAGGCGGAAGCCTTCGGAATAGCTCTGCGGGCTGGATTCGCCGTCCAGGTGCACGTGCAGGTCGGTCCAGCCGGGGGTGCAGGTGTGGCCGGCCAGGACGATGGATTCGGCATCGGCCAGCTTGGCGCGGCCGGGGATGACCTCGGCCACCTTGCCGTTGCGCACCAGCACGGTGTGCTCGCCCAGGACCTGGCCGCTGCGCGCGTCGAACAGCTTGCCGCAGTGCAGGGCCAGCGCCGGCGGTGCGGCCGCGTCGGCGGCATGGGCGGACGGGACGGCCACGGCCGCGGCGAACGCGGCCAGGGCGAGGGCGGGCAAGGAAGCGGTCATCTGGGGTCCCCGGTTTCGAGCCGCCATGCTAACCGCTGGCGTGGCGGGGCATGCTGCACTGCGGTACCCTTGGGCGCTTTGCCGCCGCCGCACCGAGCCGCCTTCCGCCATGTCCGCCGCAGAACCCGTCGCCTACGATCCGAAATCCGTCGAATCCGCCGCCCAGGCCTACTGGGAGACGCAGCGCGCCTTCGAGGTCGACGAGCAGTCCGACAAGCCCAAGTTCTATTGCCTGTCGATGCTGCCGTACCCGTCCGGCGCGCTGCACATGGGCCACGTGCGCAACTACACCATCGGCGACGTCATCAGCCGCTACAAGCGCATGACCGGCCACAACGTGCTGCAGCCGATGGGCTGGGATGCGTTCGGCCTGCCGGCCGAGAACGCGGCGATCAAGAACAGGACGGCGCCGGCCAAGTGGACCTACGCCAACATCGACCACATGCGCAGCCAGTTGAAGTCGCTGGGCTACGCCATCGACTGGTCGCGCGAGTTCGCCACCTGCCGGCCAGAGTACTACGTGCACGAGCAGCGCATGTTCACCCGCCTGCTGCGCAAGGGCCTGGCCTACCGCAAGAACTCGGTGGTGAACTGGGACCCGGTGGACCAGACCGTGCTGGCCAACGAGCAGGTGATCGACGGCCGCGGCTGGCGCAGCGGCGCGGTGGTGGAGAAGCGCGAGATCCCGCAGTGGTTCCTGCGCATCACCGATTACGCGCAGGAACTGCTGGACGGCCTGGACGACCTGCCGGGCTGGCCGGACGCGGTCAAGACCATGCAGCGCAACTGGATCGGCCGCTCCGAGGGCCTGGAGATCCAGTTCGCCGTCGAAGGCCACGAGCCGCTGATGGTGTTCACCACGCGCCCGGACACGCTGATGGGCGTGACCTTCGTGTCCATCGCCGGCGAGCATCCGCTGGCGCTGAAGGCGGCGAAGGACGACCCGGCGCTGGCCGCGTTCCTGGCCGAGCTCAAGCAGGGCGGCGTGTCCGAGGCCGAGCTGGAGACGCAGGAGAAGCGCGGCATGGACACCGGCCTGAAGGCCGTGCACCCGGTCACCGGCGAGAAGGTGCCGGTGTGGGTGGCCAACTTCGTGCTGATGGGCTACGGCACCGGCGCGGTGATGGCCGTGCCCGGTCACGACCAGCGCGACTTCGAGTTCGCCACCAAGTACGGCCTGCCGATCCAGCAGGTGATCGCGCTGAAGTCGCCGAAGAACGATGACGAGGCGAGCTACGATCCGACCACGTGGCGCGACTGGTACGGCGACAAGACCCGCGACGACCTGGAACTGGTCAACTCCGGCGAGTTCGACGGCCTGGGCTACCGCGGCGCCTTCGAGGCGCTGGCCGAGCGCTTCGAGCGCAAGGGCCAGGGCCAGCGCCGGGTGAACTACCGCCTGCGCGACTGGGGCGTCAGCCGCCAGCGCTATTGGGGCTGCCCGATCCCGGTGATCTACTGCGACAAGTGCGGCGCGGTGCCGGTGCCGGACCACGAACTGCCGGTGGTGCTGCCGGAGAACGTCACCCTGGACGGCGTGAAGTCGCCGATCAAGGCCGATCCCGAGTGGCGAAAGACCAAGTGCCCCGAATGCGGCGGCGCGGCCGAGCGCGAGACCGACACCTTCGACACCTTCATGGAGTCGAGCTGGTACTACGCCCGCTACACCTCGCCGGGCGCGAAGGACATGGTGGACAAGCGCGGCAACTACTGGCTGCCGGTGGACCAGTACATCGGCGGCATCGAGCACGCGATCCTGCACCTGATGTACTTCCGCTTCTACCACAAGCTCCTGCGCGACGCGCGGCTGGTGGACAGCGACGAGCCGGCCACCAACCTGCTGACCCAGGGCATGGTGATCGCCGAGACGTTCTACCGCGACAACGCCGACGGTTCCAGGGACTGGATCAACCCGGTCGATGTGGAAGTCCAGCGCGACGAGAAGGGCCGCGTCACCGGCGCCACGCTGAAGGCCGACGGCCAGCCGGTGAAGATCGGTCCGGTCGAGAAGATGTCCAAGTCGAAGAACAACGGCGTGGATCCGCAGGCCATGGTGGACAAGTTCGGCGCCGACACCGTGCGCCTGTTCTCCATGTTCGCCGCGCCGCCGGAGCAGTCGCTGGAATGGAACGAAGCCGGCGTGGAGGGCATGGCGCGCTTCCTGCGCCGCCTGTGGGTGCAGGTGCAGAAGCATGTCGCCGGCGGCCTCGCGCCGGCGCTGGACGTGGCCGCGCTGGACGCCGCGCAGAAGGCCGTGCGCCGCAAGACCCACGAAACCATCGACAAGGTCGGCAACGACTACGGCAAGCGCCATAGTTTCAATACCGCCATCGCCGCGGTGATGGAACTGTCCAACACGCTGGGCAAGTTCGAAGACGCGTCCCCGCAGGGCCGCGCCGTGCGCCAGGAAGCGCTGGAAGCGGCGGTGCTGCTGCTCAACCCGATCACCCCGCACGCCAGCCACGCGCTGTGGCAGGCGCTGGGCCACGACGAGACGCTGCTCGAGGACGTGCCGTTCCCGCAGGCCGACGCCGACGCGCTGGTGCGCGATTCGGTGACGCTGGCGGTGCAGGTGAACGGCAAGCTGCGCGGCACCGTCGAAGTGGCCGCCGATGCGCCGCGCGAACTGATCGAGTCGCTGGCCAAGGCCGAGCCCAACACCGCCAAGTTCCTGGAAGGCGCGACGATCCGCAAGGTCATCATCGTGCCGGGCAAGATCATCAACATCGTCGCCGGCTGACGGACGGCGGCGCGCACGGGCTTCCCGGCCTCGCGGAAGCCCGGTGCGGCACGCGCGTGCGCCTTGCCCCGGCGTTCACCTGCGGTCCGGCTACGCTATTGCCGGCCATGACGGCCTCGTCCAGACTTCGCCCATGATCCGATCCCGCCTGTTCCTCCTCCTGCTCGCCGCGCTGGTCCTGACCGGATGCGGCTTCCACCTGCGCAACAGGATCGCGTTGCCGGCCGACGTGGGGCCGGTGCGGGTGGCTTCGAGCGGGATGTACAGCGAACTGACCACCCACCTCACGCGCGGCTTGCAGGCCGCGGGCGCCGAACTGGCGCCGGAGCCGGAGGCGGGCCTGCCAGTGCCGCCGGCCGCCACCCTGCGCATCGTGTCCGAGCGCTGGGGCGACCTGCCCATCGCGGTCGACCAGTACGGCCGTTCGCAGGAATACTCCCTGCGCTACGCGGTGATCTTCTCGTTCAAGCGGGCCGACGGCAGCGACCTGGTGCCGCAGCAGGTCGTGGAGATGTCGCGCGACTACGTTTCGCAGCCCGACAACGCCACCGGCACCACCACCGAGCGCGAAGTGCTGGCGCGCGAGCTGCGCCGCGAGATGGCGGCCTCCATCCTGCGCCGCATCGACGGCGTGGTGCGCACCGGCCAGGCCGCGCCCGCGCCCTGATGGAACTCAAGCCGGAACAGTTGGCTGCGCGCGGCGCGTCCGAGCCGCTGCATCCGGTCTACCTGATCGCCGGCCCGGAAACCCTGCGCGTGCTGGAAGCGGCCGACGCCGTACGCGCGCAGGCGCGTGCGCAGGGCATCGGCGAGCGCGAAGTCTTCGACGCCGACGGCCGCGACTTCGACTGGGACCAACTGGATGCCAGCTTCAACGCGCCCAGCCTGTTCAGCGCGCGCCGGCTGGTGGAAGTGCGCCTGCCCGGCGGCAAGCCCGGCAAGGAAGGCGCCGAGGTCATCACCGCGTTCTGCGCCAACCCGCCGCCGGACGTGGTGCTGCTGATCACCGCCGGCGAATGGGGCAAGGCCTACCAGGGCAAGTGGAGCGACGCCATCGCCCGCGTCGGCGTGCTCGTCGTGGCCTGGGCGATCAAGCCGCACGAACTGCCGGGCTGGATCGAGGGCCGCCTGCGCGGCAAGGGCCTGCGCGCCGACCGCGACGCGGTGCAACTGCTGGCCGACCGGGTGGAAGGCAACCTGCTGGCCGCCGCGCAGGAGATCGACAAGCTGGCCCTGCTCAGCGACGGCCAGCCGTTGGATGCCGCGCGCATGGAGTCGCTGGTGGCCAACGCCGCGCGCTATGACGTGTTTCGCCTCACCGACGCGGTGCTGGCCGGGCAGGGCGCGCAGGTCTCGCGCATCCTCGCCGGCCTGCGCGGCGAGGGCGACATGGTCGCCGGGCTGATGCCGATGATCGTCAAGGAACTGCTGCGCACCGCCGCGCTGGCGCGCGTGCAGGCCGGTGGGGGCAATCTGGCCGCGGAGATGAAGTCGCAGGGCATCTGGGAAGCCAAGCAGGCGCCGTTCAAGCGCGCGCTGCAACGCCACGCCTCGCCCGCGCGCTGGGAGCGCTTCGTGGCCGAAGCCTCCAAGATCGACCGCATCGCCAAGGGCCGCGGCGACGGCGACGCCTGGGTGGCGCTGGAACGCCTGCTGCTGGCGGTGGCGGAAGCCCGGGCCGTGCGGCTGCTGGTGGCGTGAACGCCGGGATCGGGGAGCCGGGCATGGGCGACCGCGAGAACGGCGTGCCCGGAGCCCCGGCTTCCTCCCAGTCTCCGTCCTCCATTGCCCACTCCCCGCTGCGTCTGTACTACGGCGGCACCTTCGATCCCGTCCACAACGGCCACCTCGCCATCGCGCGCGCGGCGTGCGACGAACTGGGCGTGCCGGTACGGCTGATGCCGGCCGCCGACCCGCCGCACAGGGCGCCGCCGGGCGCCGACGCCCGGCAGCGCGCGCACTTGCTGGACTTGGCGGTGCAGGGCGAGGACGGCTTGCTCGTGGACCGGCGCGAACTGCACCGCGCCGAGCGCGAGCCGGACGGCCGTTCCTACACCATCGACACCTTGCACGAACTGCGCGCGGAACTCGGCGCCGCGGTTCCCGTGGCGCTGCTGGTGGGTGCCGACAGCCTGGTCGGCCTGCCTACCTGGCGCGCATGGCGCGAGCTGTTCGCGCTGGCCCATTTCGTCGTCGCCGAGCGGCCCGGCAGTCCGCTGGACGAGGCCGAATTGCCGCCGGCGCTGGCCGACGCCCTGGCCGGGCGCTGGACCAAGAGCGTGGATGCGCTGCGCAACGAAGCGGCGGGCCGCGTCTACCGGCTGGACCAGCCGCTGCGTCCGGAATCGGCCACTGACATCCGCCGCCGGATCGCCGCAGGCGCGCCGTGGCGGCACCTGCTGCCACCCGCTGTGGCGGCCGCCATTGCCGACGAAAGGCTGTACCTGCACGGGGCCGTTTCCGCCGGTCCGTTATAATCCCGCCCGTATTCCCCGAGCCGTCACGCCTTTGTCCAGCCAAGCCCACGTCATCAAGACCCGTCTCCCCAGTCCCCCGCCGGCCGTGCCGGTCCTGCTCGCCAGCGTGCATGCGGCGGTGCAGGAGCTGAAAGCCAAGGATGTCGTCGAGATCGACGTGCGCGGCAAGTCCAGCGTCGCCGATTACCTGGTGATCGTCTCGGGCACTTCGACCCGTCACGTGAAGTCGATCGCCGACGAAGTGGTCAAGTTCGCCAAGAAGCTGGACGTGATGCCGCTGGGCGTGGAAGGCGAGCGCGAGGCCGAATGGGTGCTGGTGGACCTGGGCGACGTGATCGTCCACGTCATGCTGCCGCGCGTGCGCGAGTTCTACGCGCTGGAGCGCCTGTGGACCGTCGGCGACCAGCCGCCCGAGGATGTCGAGACGGCGGACGAATCCCGCCTGTAGGCGCCACGGCCGTGGACGGTCGGTGGGATTTCTATTTCCTTCGCGTCGACGGCCAGCCGGCTTCGATCTACCTGGATTTGGGCTGGGGCGGGGAAGCGCCGCCGCCGGCGTTCCCGGTCATGGCCTACGTGCGCGTGCTGATGCGCGCGCCGCGGCCGGACGGCCTGTCGAGCCAGGAAGAATTCGACGACCTGATCGCGGTCGAGGACCGACTCGTCGCCGCGCTGACCGCCGGTGGCGCGGCGATCTACGTGGGGCGCAACACGTCCGGTGGATGCCGCGATTTCTACTTCTACGCGCCTGCCGGCACGGCCTGGGAAGAGCGCGCGTCCCTGGCCATGGGCGCGATGCCGGACTACCGCTTCCAGGCGGGCCAGCGTCCCGACCCGGAATGGTCCGTGTACCGCGAGTTCCTTTATCCCGGTCCGCGGGAACGCGAGCGCATGCAGAACCGTTCGGTCTGCCAGGCGCTGGAACACGACGGCGACGCCCTGTCCGCGCCGCGCGAGATCGACCATTGGGCCTGTTTCCCCGATGCAGCCACGCGCGACGCGTTCGTGCGGCGCGCCGGCGAACTCGGCTTCCTGCTGCGGGAGCAGGACGACGGGGATGCGGAACATCCCGAATGCATGGCCCGGATCTATCGCGTGGACGTGCCCGCGCGCGAGGGCATCGACGAAGTCTGCCTGCCCCTGTTCGACCTCGCCGAGGAATGCGGCGGACACTACGACGGCTGGGAATGCCCGGTGGTCAGGGCGGGGGAGCCGGCGTGAAGGCGCGTCTGATCGCCACCGGCGAACGCGCGCCCGCGTGGGTGGCGCAGGGCTTCGCCGAGTACCAGAAGCGTTTGTCGCACTGGCTGCCGTTCGAACTGGTCGAGATCGAGCCGGGCCTGCGCGGCAAGGGCCGCGACCCGCAGCGCGCCATCGAGGACGAAGGCAGGCGCGTGCTGGCGGCGCTGCCGAAGAACGCGCACGTCGTGGCGCTGGAAGTCACCGGCCGGGCGTATTCGTCCGAACAACTGGCGCAGCGGCTGGAACACTGGCGCACGTTGGGCCGCGACGTCGCGCTGCTGATCGGCGGGCCGGAAGGGCACGCCCCCGACGTGCTGGCCGCCGCGCACGAGAAGTGGTCGCTGAGCCCGCTGACCCTGCCGCACATGCTGGTGCGGTTGGTGGTGGCCGAGCAGGTCTACCGCGCCGCCGCCATGCTGGCCAACCACCCTTACCACCGCGCCTGACGCGCCCGCTTCCCCTGCCGGCGCGACGTCAGTCGCGACCGGAAATCCCGGCAGCCAGCGGGCATGAATCCAGATGGACGGATCCGCGCAAGAGCGGCAGCCTCGCCGCGCAACCATCCGCATGACCGGTGTTTCCCATCTTCCCGCAGCTCCTGGTCCGGGCCGAAGCTCCTGCCGCAGGTTGTGGTGGCTGCAACGAAGAAGCCCGCCTTGCGGCGGGCTTCCTGTCTTGCATCGATGCTGCGGTGTCATTGCAGGTTGAAGGCGATCGGCACCAGGCCGTAGGCGCGCACGGCGGCGCCGTCGTGCATCGCCGGCTTGAAGCGCCAGGTGCGCAGCACGTGCTGGCGGGCCTCGCGGTCCAGGTTCTTGTTGCCGCTGCTGGTCTCGACGCTCACTTCGATGGGGGTGCCGTCGGTGTCCACCAGCACGCGCAGGACCACCGTGCCCTGAATGCCGCCGCGCAGTTCGTTGACCGGATAGCGCGGGGCCGGCGCCTTGACGTATTCCAGCGTGGCCGAGGCCAGCGGGCCGCTCAGCGTGGCGGGGCCGACGCTCTCCATGGGATCGGCTGCGGGGCCGTCGATCGCCGGCAGCGTGCCGCCATCGACGATGGCCGGCGCGTCGACGATCGGCGGCACGACGTCCGTGCGCGTGGGCACGACGCGCTGGGTGATCTCCTTCGGCACTTCCTTGCGTTCCACGTTCACCGGGACGGTCTCGATGATCCTGGGTGGATCGCGTTCGATCCAGCGCACCACCGGTTTGGGCTTGGCGGCCGGCAGGATGTCCGGCGCGGCCATGGGCATCAGCAGCATGAGCAGGGCGACGGCGTGGACGGCGATGGCGGCCGCGATGGCGGCGACGCGGCCGATGTCGATGCGGGAATCGGAACCGTGGGGTAGTGCGCGAACCATGATCCACCTCCTGAGGGCTGTGAACGGAACAACGCTCGGCCGGGGAAAGCGGGGTTGCAACGCCCCCACGCCGCACCCGCAGCCTGCGCCCGGCGCGCGGGCCGGCGCAAGGGGAGTGCGCTCCGACTTTGGTCTAGCGGACGACGGGCGGCCGGATGGTGGGCATGGGCGGCGCGCCGTGGCGATGCCGGCGCCTGCCGCCGGGGGAGAAATGCAGCCGACTCCCTGGTGCCGCAGACAGGGGCTGCGCCCCGGGCATGGCAGGGGCCTGAGCATGGCGGCGCGGCGGACTGCGTGCGGCGGTTCGGTGGATCGCGTCGTGCCAGGCATGCACGGCCATGGCGGCAACGGGGCCGCTGCGGCAGCGCACGCCATGCGGTGCTGCATCGCCGCGGTTGATGAGGAAAAGTGGTTTGCTTCAGGCGAAGAGGGGCATCGCCTGTGCTGAAGAGCCTGGCGTGCCAGCAAGGTTGGGTTGGCACGGCGGCTGCAGCAACAGCAACAGTGCAGCACCGGCTTGGCATGCATCGAAGAAAGAACATGCGATGCGCCGGAAGCGGCCGGCCACCGAAGACTAAGACCGCACAACGAAAAACGGCGCCCCGAAGGGCGCCGTTCTCCATCCGCATGACGCAGTGTGCAGGTGGCCGTCGCTCAACGGCCCAGTTCGAACACCACGTCCAGGCTCACCGAGAGCGTAGTCTCACCCGGCGACACGGGCGGGGCGCCGGCGTCGCGGGCTTCCATCTTCGCCATCGCCATCATCGGCATCGGGCGGAAGTTGCCGCCGCCTTCGGAGATGCTGACGATGCGGCGCACCTTCAGCCCCAGCGCCTGGGCATAGGTCTCGGCGCGGGCCTGGGCCTTCTTCAGCGCGGCGACGCGGGCCTCGTCGTAGACCGGATCGGGGTCGTCGATCTCGAAGCTGGGGCCGTTGATCTGGTTGGCGCCGACCGAGGCCAGGGCGTCCAGTACCTTGCCCAGCCTGGCGATGTCGCGGACCTTCAGGCTGACGGTGTTGTTGGCCTGGTAGCCGGTGATCCTGGGCGCCTCGTTCTCGGCGTAGCGGTATTGCGGGTTGAGGCTGATGCCACTGGTCTGCACGTCCTTGTCGGCGATGCCGGCGGCCTTGATGGCGGCCACCACGCGGGCCATCTGCTCGCTGTTCTGGCGCATGGCGGTGTTGCCGTCCGCGGCCTGAGTGACCACGCCGGCGGAGATCGTCGCCACGTCGGGCACGCGCGAAGCCTCGGCCTGCGAGGACACGTTGAGCAGGGTGCCCTCGGAAATGGTGGCGCCGATGCTGGCGAGGGTCTGGGCGGAACTGGTCATGGCGGTGGTTCCCAGGGACAGGGTCAGGGCGAGCAGCAGGGGGCGGATCAGGGGCATGCGCATGGGATCTCCTTTCTGGGTTCGGGGCGGGCACCCGGCCGTCTTCGACGCGCAAGGGTGTTCACGACGACATGAACGGGCCGTGATGCGCGGCAGGGTTGCGGGTTTCCGGGCGCCATCAGCCCCCATTCAGTCAGGTGCCGCGGGTTATTCTTCCACGATGCTCTATCTGGCTTCCCAATCCCCGCGCCGCGCCGAACTGCTGACCCGCCTGGGCCTGACGTTCGGCCGCATCGATCTGGACATCCCCGAACATCGCCAGCCCGGCGAGCCGGCCACCGACTACGTGCGCCGCGTCGCCCGCGAGAAAGCCGGCGCCGGCCTGCTCAAGGTGGTCGCCACGCCCGGGGCGGTGGTGCTGGGGGCGGACACCGAAGTGATCCTGGACGACGAGGTGTTCGGCAAGCCGATGGACGCGGCCGACGCCGCGGCCATGCTGCGGCGCCTGTCCGGGCGCACCCACCAGGCGGTGTCCGCGGTGTCGGTGGTCAGCGCGCAGCGCGAGGCGCAGGCGCTGGTGGTCACCGAGGTCAGCTTCGCCGAACTGGGCGAGGACGACATCGCCGCCTACGTCGCCAGCGGCGAGGCCATGGGCAAGGCCGGCGCCTACGGCATCCAGGGGCGCGCGGAGCAGTTCGTCGCCCGGCTGGCCGGCAGCTATTCGGGCGTCATGGGACTGCCGCTGCACGAGACGGCGAAGCTGCTGCGCGGATTCGGCATCCTGTGAAGCGCAAGAGCATTGGGACACGGATCAAGGCGGATGACGTGGATGGGGAAGTGATGAGGAAGGACACCAAATTGCGCGTTTCATCTGCGTCGATCCGCTTTGATCCGTGTCGGAAGGATTCCTGCCATGAGTGAGGAAATCCTCGTCAACGTCACTCCGCGCGAGACCCGCGTGGCGGTGATCGAGAACGGCATGCTGCAGGAGCTGCACATCGAGCGCGGCTGGCGCCGCGGCGTGGTGGGCAACATCTACAAGGGCAAGGTGCAGCGGGTGATGCCCGGCATGCAGGCGGCCTTCGTGGAAGTGGGGCTGGACCGCGCGGCGTTCCTGCACGCCAACGACATCGTGCGCGCCACGCCCGGCGCGGTGGTGGAGGGCGACGAAGCGCCGCTGCCGGCGCCGCCCGCGGCGCCCATCATGGACCTGCTGCGCGACGGCCAGGACATCGTGGTGCAGGTGGTCAAGGACCCCATCGGCAGCAAGGGCGCGCGGCTGACCACGCAGATCAGCATTCCCTCGCGCTACCTGGTGCTGCTGCCGCAGTCCAAGGTGATCGGCGTGTCCGCGCGCATCGAGGACGAGGCCGAGCGCCACCGCCTGAAGCAGGTGGTCGGCGACCTGGCCGCGCTGCACGGCGGCCACGGCTACATCATCCGCACCAACGCCGAGGGCCAGCCGGCCGAGGCGCTGGCCGAGGACCTGGCCTACCTCTCGCGCGTCTGGAACATCGTCGAGAAGCGCAGCCGCGAGATGCCCACCTGCAGCATCCTCTACGAAGACCTCAGCCTGCCGCTGCGCGCGGTGCGCGACCTGATCCGCAAGGACGTGGAGAAGGTCAAGGTGGATTCGCACGAGACCCACGAGCGCCTGCAGGCGTTCGTGGCCAAGTACATGCCGGTGCTGGCCGAGCGCATCGAGCTGTACACCGGCGAGCGCCCCATCTTCGACCTGTACGGCGTGGAGGACGAGATCGGCCGCGCGCTGGACAAGCAGGTGCCGCTGAAGTCCGGCGGCTACCTGGTGATCGACCAGACCGAGGCGATGACCACGGTGGACGTCAACACCGGCTCCTTCCTCGGCCAGCGCAACCTGGAGGAAACCGTCTACCGCACCAACCTGGAGGCGGCGCAGGCGGTGGCGCGGCAACTGCGGCTGCGCAACCTGGGCGGCATCATCATCATCGACTTCATCGACATGGACGATCCGGAGCACCGCCGCCAGGTGCTGCGCACGCTGGAGAAGTCGCTGGCCAAGGACCACGCCAAGACCACGGTGTACGAGTTCTCGCCGCTGGGCCTGGTGGAGATGACCCGCAAGCGCACGGTGGAGAGCCTGGAACGGCAGTTGTCCGAGCCCTGCCCGGAGTGCGGCGGGCGCGGCAGCATCAAGACCACCGAGACGGTGACCTACGAGATCTTCCGCGAGATCACCCGCGCCGTGCGCCAGTTCGACGCCGTGCGGCTGCTGGTGATCGCCTCGCCCAAGGTGGTCGCGCGCATCACCGACGAGGAATCGGCGGCGGTGGCGGAACTGGAGGAATTCCTGGGCAAGTCGATCCGCTTCCAGGCGGACGACCAGTATCTGCAGGAGCAGTTCGATGTCGTGCTGCTTTGACGGTGAAAACGGGAACGGGGCATGGGAAACGGGGAATGAGGCGTTGGCGTCGTCTTCCCGTTCCTGGTTGAGCCGTGCATGCGCGGAGCTCCGCCTTGCGCGGCGGGCGTTCGGCGCGCGCGGTGTCGCATTCCCCGTTCCCCATTCGCCGTTCCCGGCTCCCCGCTGATGCCCACCCCCTTGCGCCGCCGCTTGCGCCTGGCCCGCCGCAGCTTCGCCTATGGCGTGGCCGTGGTGCTGGTGTGCATGGCAGTGGCGCTGGGCGTGGCCAGCCAGGTGCTGCCGCTGGTCGAGCGGCATCCGGAGCGCGTCGCCGCCTGGCTGAGCGAGCGCGCCGGGCGGCCGGTGGCGTTCGACACGGTGAAGACGCAATGGACGCGGCGCGGCCCGCTGCTGCAACTGGACGGCCTGCGGGTGGGCGAGGGCGACGCCGGCGTGCGCATCGGCCAGGCCGAGGTGCTGGTGTCGATGTACGCCGGCCTGTTGCCCGGGCGCTCGTTCACCCAACTGCGCCTGCGCGGCCTGTCGCTGGCCTTGCAGCGCGCCGATGACGGCGCCTGGTCGGTGCGCGGCCTGCCGGGGCAGCAGGGCAGTGAGGACCCGCTCAAGAGCCTGGAAGGACTGGGCGAGTTGCAGGTGATCGACGGGCAACTGGCGATCCTGGCGCCGTCGCTGGGCTGGAACATCCGCCTGCCGCAGATCGACCTGCGCCTGCGCGTGGACGGCGACCGCGTGCGGGCCGGCACCCGCGCCTGGATCCGCAAGGACGCCGCGCCGCTGAACGTGGCGGTGGACTTCGACCGCAGGGCCGGCAACGGCCGCGCCTACCTGGACGTGTCGGCCGAGGACATCGGCGCCTGGTCGCCGCTGCTGCGCCATGCCGGCGTGGTGGCCGAGCGCGGCGAGGGCCGCGTGCGCGGCTGGACGGAACTGCGCCGCCACCGCGTGGTGATGGTCACGGTGGCGGCCGACCTGCGCGAGCTGGGGCTGCGCGGCGCACCGCTGGCGCAAGGCGCGCCGCCGCCGCGGGTCGGCTTCGACCGCCTGGAAGGGCGGATGCGCTGGCGGCTGGTGCCGGGCGGGTGGCGCTTCGACGCGCCGCGCCTGCGTGTGGGCAGCGAACCGGCCGTGCAGACCCTGGACGGGCTGGTGCTGGCCGGCGGCGAACAGTACGCGCTGCTCGCCGACCAGGTGGACGCGGCGCCGCTGTTCGCCGTGCTGGGCCTGAGCGACCGCATCGAGCCCGACCTGCGCGACTGGCTGGCCCGGGCGCGTCCGGGCGCGCGGCTGGCGCGGCTTTCGCTGGCGGGACGGCGCGGCGGCCCGATGCGCGGCGAAGGCGTGCTGCGCGACATCTCCTTCCGCCCGGTCGGCCATGCGCCCGGATTGAGCGGGCTGGCCGGCACCTTCGAAGGCGATGCGGAAGGATTCCGGCTGGCGCTGGACCCGCAGGCGTCGATGCGCTTCGACTGGCCCAGTGGCTTCGGCGTGGCGCACGACATGCGCCTGCGCGGCGACGTGGTGGGCTGGCGCGAGGGCGCCGGCTGGCGTATCGGCACCACGGCCCTGCACGTGCAGGGCCGCGACTACGCCGCCGACGTGCGCGGCGGCATGTGGTTCCAGGGCGACGGCACGCGGCCGTGGATCGACCTGGCGGCCGATCTGGCCGATGCGCCGGTGCAGGCGGCCAAGGGTTTCTGGATCCACCACAAGATGTCGGAAGCGGCGGTGGACTGGCTCAACGCCGCGCTGGTGGGAGGACACGTGCGCGGCGGCCGCGCCATCGTCAGCGGCGATCTGGACGACTGGCCGTTCGTGCAGCGCGACGGCCGCTTCGAGGCGACCGGCCACATCGACGGCGGGCAGTTCAAGTTCCAGCCCGACTGGCCGGCGCTGGGCCAGGTCGATGCCGACATCGCCTTCATCGGCAACGGCTTCCACCTGCAGGGGCGCGGTGCGCTGGCGGGCGTGGCGATCCCGGCGTTCGAGGCCGGCATCGCCGACTTCGGCGAAGGCGACCTGTCCATCCGCGCGCGCGCCGAGAGCGACGCCGGGCGCATGCTGGCGATGCTGCGGCAGAGCCCGCTGCAGAAGACCTACGGCGAGACCATGGACCACCTGCAGGCGAAGGGGCCGGCGGCGGCGACCTTCGCCCTGCTGCAACCGCTGCACGCCGAGCACCAGGCGCGCCATCGGCTGGAAGGCACGGTGGAACTGAAGGGCGCGCAGTTGGCGGAGAAGCGTTGGGACCTGGCGTTCACCGACGTGCGCGGCAAGGCGCGCTACGACGCCGGCGGCTTCGCTTCCGACGAACTGCGTGTGGTCCACGACGGCCAGCCCGGCGTGCTCAGCCTGCGCGCGGGCAGCGGCACGCGCGACCGCGAGCAGGTGTTCGAAGCCGACCTGACCGCGCGCATCGGCGCCGCCGCCCTGATCGACCGCGCGCCCGAGATGGCGTGGCTGAAGCCTTACCTGGACGGCACTTCGCAGTGGACGGTGGGCGTGGGCATCCCGCGTACCGCCGCCGGCAAGCCGGACGCGCCCACGCGCCTGGAGTTGCGCTCGGACCTGGTCGGCACCGCGCTGGACCTGCCCGCGCCGCTGCGCAAGCCGGCGCCGGCGCCGCTGCCCACCAGCGTGCGCGCACCGCTGCCGCTGGGCAGCGGGGAGATCGAAGTGGCCTTCGGCGACCGCCTGGCGTTGCGCGCGCACCAGCAGAACGGCCAGACCGGCGTGCGCGTGGTGCTGGGCAGCCGCCAGGTGGCGGACCCGGCGCCGGCCTCGGGCCTGGTCGCCACCGGCCGCACCGGCACGCTGGACGCGATGGAATGGGTGGCGCTGGCGCGCGGCGGCGGCGAAGGCGGCACGCTGCCGCTGCGCCACGTCGACGTCAGCGCCGACCGCTTGTTGCTCGTCGGCTCGGTCTTCCCCGACACCCGCCTGCAACTGGCGCCCGCGCAGCAGGCGCTGGCGGTGTCGATGGAAGGCGAGGCGCTGTCCGGCGCGCTGATGGTGCCCGACGCGAAGGGCGCGCCCATCGTCGGCAAGCTGGCGCGCCTGCACTGGCGCGCGGCCGATGCGGGCACGCCTGCGTCCGCGTCCGCCCGTGCGGCCACCGACGACCTGGACCCGGCCGACATCCCGCCGCTGTCGCTGGACGTGGACGATCTGCGCTTCGGCAACGCCAGGCTGGGCAGCGCCAGGCTGCGCACGCGCCAGCAGGCCGACGGCCTGGCGGTGGAGACGCTGCAACTGCGCGCGCCGGGGCAGCGGATCGACGTGCGCGGGCAGTGGACCGGCACCGGCGCGGCCGCGCGCACGCGCATGGACGTGGACGTGCAGAGCGAGGACTTCGGCCGCATGTTCGCCGACCTCGGCTTCGCCGGCCGCATCGGCGGCGGGCACGGCGAGGCGCAGGTGCAGGCCGCGTGGCCGGGCGGGCCGGCGGCGTTCCGCCTGGGCGAAGTGGAGGGCAACGTGCGGCTGGCCGCGCGCGACGGCCACCTGCTGGAAGTGGAGCCGGGCGCGGGCCGCGTGCTCGGCCTGCTCAGCGTGGCCGAAGTGCGGCGCCGGCTGATGCTGGACTTCAGCGATATCTACGCCAAGGGCTTCGCGTTCAACCGCATGGAAGGCAACGTGCGGTTGGCCGGCGGGCTGGCGCACAGCGACGACCTGCTGATCGACGGCCCCGCGGCCGAGATCCGCATCCGCGGCCGCACCGACCTGCGCGCCGAGCGCTTCGACCAGACCATCGACGTGCTGCCCAAGTCGGCCAACGTGCTGACCGCGGTCGGTGCGGTGGCCGGCGGCCCCATCGGCGCGGCGGTCGGCGCCGTCGCCAACGCCGTGCTGAAGAAGCCGCTCGGCGAGATGGGCGCCAAGACCTACCGCGTCACCGGGCCGTGGAAATCGCCCAAGGTCGAGGTGCTCGGCCGCGAACAGTCGCGCGCGCCCGCCGCGGCCCCCGGCACGCCCGCCGGCAGCCCCTGAGCCATCGTCCGGCCGCGGCCTTGCCGCCGCCGGCTCCCGCCCCCATCCCTTCGCCATGACCCAGTCCATCGCCCTCGCCGAAACCCGCCTCCTCCTGCCCGCCGGCCTCGACCAGCGCGGCCTCGACCACGCCTTCGGCACCCTGCTGGGGCCGGGCATCGACTTCGGCGACCTGTACTTCCAGCACGCCCGGCGCGAGAGTTGGACGGTGGAGGACGGCATCGTCAAGGACGGCGCGCATTCCATCGAACAGGGCGTGGGCGTGCGCGCGATCTCCGGCGAGAAGACCGGCTTCGCCTATTCCGACGACATCAACGCGCAGGCGCTGCTGGAGGCGTCGCGCTCGGCGCGTGCGATCGCCCGCGACGGCGCCGCGCACGCGCCGCGCGCGCTGGTGCGCGGCAACGGCCGGGCGCTGTACGCCGGCGACGATCCGGTCGACGGCATGGGCAACGATGCCAAGGTGGAAGCGCTGCGCGCGGTGGACCGCTTCCTGCGCGCGGCCGACCCGCGCGTGCAGCAGGTCACCGTCAGCCTGGCCGGCGGCGTGGACACCGTGCTGGTGGCGCGCAGCGATGGCGTGCTGGCCGCCGACGTGCGGCCGCTGGTGCGGTTGAACGTGCAGGTGATCGTGGAACAGGGCGGCCGCCGCGAATCCGGTTATGCCGGCATGGGCGGGCGCTACGGTTACGCGGAACTGTTCGCCGACGGCAAGCCCGAGGACCTCGCGCGCGAAGCGCTGCGCCAGGCGCTGGTGAACCTGGACGCCGTCGACGCGCCGGCCGCGGTGATGCCGGTGGTGCTGGGCAGCGGCTGGCCGGGCGTGCTGCTGCACGAGGCCGTCGGCCACGGCCTGGAAGGCGACTTCAACCGCAAGGGCACCAGCGTGTACGCCGGCCGCCTTGGCCAGCAGGTCGCGGCCAAGGGCGTGACCATCGTCGACGATGGCACCCTGCCGGGCCGCCGCGGTTCGCTCAACATCGACGACGAAGGCACGCCGACCAACTGCACCACGCTGATCGAGGACGGCGTGCTGGTGGGCTACATGCAGGACACCCACAACGCGCGCCTGATGGGCATGGCGCCCACCGGCAACGGCCGCCGCGAATCGTTCGCGCACCTGCCGATGCCACGCATGACCAACACCTACATGCTGGCCGGGCAGCACGATCCCGAAGAGATGATCCGCTCGGTGAAGAAGGGCCTGTACGCGGTCAACTTCGGCGGCGGGCAGGTCGACATCACCAGCGGCAAGTACGTGTTCTCCGCCACCGAGGCCTATCTGATCGAGGACGGCCGCATCACCGCGCCGGTGAAGGGCGCCACCCTGATCGGCAATGGCCCGGAGACGATGCAGAAGGTGAAGATGGTCGGCCACGACCTGGCGCTGGACGCCGGCGTGGGCGTCTGCGGCAAGGACGGGCAGAGCGTGCCGGTGGGCGTAGGCCAGCCGTCGCTGCTGATCGACGGACTGACGGTGGGCGGAACAAGGGCGTGATGCGCCACTGCATGTCCCTTCCCCCTCCGGGAGAAGGTGGCGCGAAGCGCCGGATGAGGGGTGAGCGGAGTCACGATGTTTGACGCATCTCCTCTTTCGTCGCCCCTCACCCCAACCCCTCTCCCGAAGGGAGAGGGGCTAAAGCGCGTCGTCGCCTTCGTTTTCGTCCGCAACGTCGCCGCCGGCATCGGCCAGCAGTTCGCGCACTTCGCGAAACAGTTCGCGGAACGCGCGCGGGGGCTTGTTCCTGGCGCGTTCCTCGCCGGCGTTGCGCGCCAACTGGCGCAGCTTCTGCCGGTCGGCCTGCGGATAGGCGTCCAGCAGGTCCGCCAGCGCCGCGTCGCCGTCGGCCAGCAGGCGGTCGCGCCATTGCTCGGCCTGGTGCAGCAGGGCGGTCTCGCGGCGCGCGGCGTCGCCGCCTTCGTCCATCGCGTCGCGGATGGCCTCCAGCACCGCGTCCTCCTCGCGCCGCATCTGCTTGGCGAGGAACTGCAACTGGCGCTTGTGGGCGATGTGCGAGCTGATGCGCTGCGTCTCCACGATGTGCGGCATCAGGTCCTCGGGGATCGGCAGGCGCGCCAGTTGCGCGGCCGGCAGCGCCACCAGCTTCTCGGCCAGGCTGCGGATTTCCAGCGCTTCCAGCCGCTGCTGGGTGCGGCTGGGGCTATAGAATTCGCCGGTTTCGGGGTCGCGTCCGCGCATGCTGGATCCTCGGCAACGCATCCGCGCCGCCGCGCCGATGCCTGGAAAAACAGGGGGCCGGCGCACGCGCGCGGACCGCAGGACACAAGGATAAAGCATTGAACGTCACCGCCCCGATCCCGACCGACGACAGCCTGGCCCGTCTGGACCACCTGGCCGAGCTTTCCCAGCGGCTGCTGGCGCGCGCCAGGGCGCTCGGCGCCAGCCAGGCCGAAGTCAGTTGCAGCGAGGAGACCGGGCTCAACGTCAACGTGCGTCTGGGCGAAGTGGAGACCGTCGAATCCACCCGCGACCGCGGCATCGGCGTGACGGTCTACTTCGGCAAGCGCAAGGGCAGCGCCAGCACCGCCGACCTGCGCGAGGAAAGCCTGCGGGCGACGGTGGAGCAGGCGTGCGCGATCGCGCGCTACACCGAGGACGACGACGCGGCCGGCCTGGCCGACGCCGGATTGATGGCGCAGCCGCAGGCCGACGGCACGTTCCCCGACCTGGACGTGTGGCATCCGTGGGCGCTGGACATGGACCGGGCGGTGGACCTGGCGCTGGCCTGTGAGGCCGCCGGCCGCGACGCCGACGTGCGCATCGCTAATTCCGACGGCGCCTCGGTGGGCAGCGGCGCCAGCCTGTCGGTGTACGCCAACTCGCACGGCTTCGTCGGCCGCGAGCGCGACACCCAGCACACCCTCGGCTGCGCGCTGATCGCCGGCGAAGGCGACGGCATGCAGCGCGACGGCTGGTACAGCACCGCGCTGTCGCACCTGGAACTCGAGGACCCCGCCGCGATCGGCCGCAAGGCCGCCGCGCGCACGCTGGCGCGCCTGCAGCCGCGCACGCTGGCCACCGGCGAGTACCCGGTGATGTTCTCCGCCGAGGTGGCGCGCTCGCTGATCGGCCACCTGCTGGGCGCGGTCTCCGGCGGCGCGCTGTACCGGCGCGCGAGCTTCCTGCTGGACCATGCGGGCCGGCGGATCTTCCCGGACTGGTTCGAGATCGAGGAACTGCCGCTGCTCCGGCACGGCCTGCGCTCGTCGGCCTTCGACGCCGAGGGCGTGGCGACGCAGCGCTCACACCTGGTCCGCGACGGTGTGCTGGAGCGTTACGTGCTGGGCAGCTATTCGGCGCGCCGGCTGGGCCTGCGGACCACCGGCAACGCTGGCGGCGTCCACAACCTGCGGGTGAAGGCGAACGCGGGCGGCTTCGACGAACTGCTGGGCGGCCTGCGCGACGGCCTGCTGGTGACGGAGCTGATGGGGCAGGGCGTCAACGGCGTGACCGGCGACTACTCGCGCGGCGCGGCGGGGTTCCGGGTGGAGAACGGCGCCATCGCCTACCCGGTGGACGGCATCACCATCGCCGGCAACCTCAAGGACATGTTCCTGGGCATCGAGGCGGTGGGCGAGGACGTCGACCGCCGCTCCCACGTGGGCGTGGGCTCCATCCTGGTCGGCCGGATGACCGTCGCCGGCGGCGAATGACGTTATCCTTGGCGGCGAGGCCCGGTCGCCACCGGCCGCGGCCTGATCCTGACCTTCCACCTGCATGGGGAAACATTGCATGAGCGAGTTCGACAACGTCACCGCGCCACCTCCGCCGCCTTCGGGCGCCGCGCCGCAGGACCAACGCACCATGGCGCTGCTGGCGCACCTGCTGGGCATCATCAGCGGCTTCATCGGCCCGCTGGTGATCTGGCTGATCAACAAGGACGACGCTTCCAAGTCGTTCGTCACCGACCAGTCCAAGGAGGCGCTCAACTTCCAGATCACGGTGTTCATCGCCGTCGTGATCTCCTGGATCCTCGCCTTTGTCCTGATCGGCCTGTTGCTGCTGCCGCTGGTGGGCATCGCAGCGCTGGTGCTGGCGATCATCGCGGCGGTCAAGGCCAACAACGGCGAAGCCTACCGCTACCCGTTCGCGCTGCGCCTGATCAAGTAAGCGCCCGCGCCGCGCAGGACACGGAAAGGCCCGGCCATGCCGGGCCTTTCTATTGTGAGGTGCAAAGCGCAAACCGTCGCCATAGAATCGCCGCGCTGCAGCCGGACGGGCCAACGGGTTTCCGTCACGCCCTCCGCCGGCGAATCGCGCCGACCCATCCACACAAAGGAATTCCCATGTCCCTATCGAACGCTTCGCCGGAAGAACGCTCCGCGGCACTGATCACCTATCTGCTCACCGCCTTCCTCGGTATCATCGGCGCGTTGATCGGCTGGATCGTGTTCAAGGAGAAGGGCGCGTTCGCCAAGGACCAGACGACCGAGGCGCTGAACTGGGCCATCACCCTGCTGATCGCCTTCATCGCGCTGTGGGTGGTGGTGGTGGTGCTGGCGATGGTGTCGCCCAAGCTGGCGATGCTGGGCAGTCTGCTGTACATGGTGGTGGCCCTGGCCGGCTTCGTGCTGAGCCTGATCGCCGCGCTGAAGGCCAACAAGGGCGTCGCCTACCGCTATCCGTTCGCGCTGCGCCTGGTCAAGTAAGCCGCGCCGCCGCAACCGCGAAAGGCCCGGGGATTCCCGGGCCTTTTTGTTTTTCCGGACTGCATGCACGTGCGGCGCGCATGTGCATCTGTAGGAGCGACGTGAGTCGCGACCGCGCGCCTGGCAGCACATGCCGAACGCGCTACAGCGCGTGCCCGGATGGCGGGCAACCACGATTCGATCCGCCGTATCCCTTGGTCCGTGGTCGCGACTTGCGTCGCTCCTGCGGCGGCAGGAGGAGGCAAGGTTGGGCGGGGCGTCAGTGCGAGCGCTGGACCGCCAGGGTGCCCAGCGCGGCCAGTGCGTCGGCGCGCGGGCCGAACGGGGACAGCGCGTCGCGCATGGCGGCGGCCTGCTCGTCGAGCTTGGCTTTCGCGCCGTCCAGGCCCAGCAGCGCCGGATAGGTGGACTTGGCCTGGGCCGCGTCCTTGCCCGCGGTCTTGCCCAGTTGTTCGGAACTGGCCTCGATGTCGAGGATGTCGTCGCGCACCTGGAAGGCCAGCCCCAGCGCGGCGGCGAAGGCGTCCAGCCGCGCCAGCGTGGCGGCGTCCGCGCGGCCCGCCAGCGCGCCCATGCGCACCGCGGCGCGGATCAGGGCGCCGGTCTTCAGCGCGTGCA
>ERZ761602.2641-NODE-2641-length-27415-cov-48.534357_pt1 | contig 27415 bp, 20 predicted proteins | sample MGYA00512165_ERZ761602 | MGnify/ENA primary metagenome ERZ761602 (study PRJEB28899, sample SAMN02445085) | bioreactor sludge metagenome | biome: EBPR sludge; isolation source: Thorneside wastewater treatment plant | place: Australia: Brisbane, Thorneside...
GCAAACGCGGTCCCGCCGGTTACTGTGAACACGCGCTAAAGCGCCAGCACCGACAGGCCGCCATTGCCAAAACTTTCGGGATTGGCGCCGGCGACAAACAGCCTGAAGTCATTGTGGGCGAAATTGCCGATGATTTTGGCCTGGTTGGCCAGCAGGAAGCCGACATCGCCTTGCGGTTCCAGCGTGTTGCCGTTGAAGGCGCAGTTGAATCCCGGATAGTGATCGTCCTCGCTGTCGATACGATTGTCGGTGACTTGCAGGGTGTTCCAGATGGACAGGCTGCCTTGGGCCGTGTCGATCACGTTGGCCAGCGCCTTGCCGCTCATGCGCACCCCCTGAAGCTCGTTTCGTTCAAGGATCAGGCTGCCGCTGTCATCGAAGGCAACGGCCCCCGCCTTGACCGCGGCGCTCAGGCGTTTCAGTTGATCGGCGGTGACCGCGGGGAATTCGTCGGACTCGCCGAAAAGCGTGATGCGGCCCTGCAGGCGGTTATTGATCAGGCAGGCATCGTCGGTGTCGTCCAGCGCCAGCGCAAAGGCCGGAATGCCGGCGCGCAGGGCACCGGCGAGTTGGCCGAGCGCCCTGCTCAACGCGGCGGGCGATGCATTGCGGCCGAGCACGAGGCGAAGGTTGTTGAGGCTGGCCTGTTCGCGGCTGCTCAGGCTGGCCAGGTCGTTGCTGCGCAGGAGCGCCGTGATCTCGGTCGCCATTTTCCTGCGATCGGCCGGGCCGAGCGCGGCGATGGCTTCCGCCGCCTCGTTCAGGCTGCCATCCAGCGTGGCGGTGGCGCCGAGGGCATTCCTGCTCGCCACGAGGCTGGGTATGCGCTCGAGTACGAAATCCCGTCGTTCGTTGTTATCGGTGGCGACGGCGAATACGCTGCAGTCCTCGATCAGCAGACGCGTGCTGCCGGCGATCTGCAACAGGCTGCTGCCTACGCCCGAGCGGCCGAAAAAATCGACATGGCTGAAATCGACGTTCTGGCACTTCAGGAAGCCGAAACTGCCGGGTTCGCCGCTATTGGCCAAGGTGAAGTCGCGGAGGGTCAGCGAAGCGAAAGTGTCGAATTTGAACGCCTCCTGCCTGAGCACCACGCGACTGGCCGGGCCGGCGCCGTGGATGCTGATGCGGTGGCGCATCGATCCGGTCAGGCTCAGGCTGTCGGCCAGGTTGTGGTTGCCCGGCAGCAGGCAGATGCAGATGTCGCGGCGACCTTCGGCGAGCAGCGTGCGCAGGGCGACATCGAGCGTATCGAATTCGCCGGCCAGGCCGACCGTGACGCAGCAACCGCCCCCCTGGGTCCGCTTGCACAGCGTGTCAATGGCCTGCTGCACCGTGTAAGCCTCGGCGGCCAGCAGCTCGGCACAGTCGCTCGGGTCGTAGGCGACGCCGTTGGCCAGCGCCAGCTGGGTGCTGAAACGCACCGGCAGGTAACGGCCGGCCACCACCTGGCCGGCGACCAGCAACTCGGCAGTGGCATGCTGGACAGGCTTGGCCGGATCGGAATCCACCGACCAGACGATAGAGGCAAGGCCGTCCACGCCCGTGTCGACGATTTGCGTCACCGTGCCGTTCGGCAGCAGGCCGGCGTCGACCGTGAAGCGCACCTGCGCCCCGACCACCGGAAACTGGCCGTTGGCGACGCCGACCTGCAAGGGGCTGGGCAGGGCGACCCGGGCCGGGGAGTTGGCCGGATTGGTCTTGATGTTCTGTCCGTCGCCGCCGACGTAATGGAGCTGGGTCAGTTCGGTCAGGCTGGGGAATCGCGGGCGGCAGTCGGTGATTTTCGACGTCCACGCGCCCCCCTGGAATTCGAGCAACGCCAGCCGGGCGAAGGCGCGCAGCACCCCGGCCGGGGCCAGGAAGGCAGGCTTGCCGCCTTCCTGCGGCCATTCGATGGCTGCCGTCGCCGTGCGGGCCGGAATGAGCCAGTAGTCGCCGATCCGGTAGCTGCCCGGGGCGAATTTCACTTCGATGCCATCCTGGGCCATTTCTTCCCAGCCGGCGTTGGCGTTGGCGATCGCTGCCGGTTTCAGGTCGGTGACGCCATCCCAGCGGCGAACGCGCGGATTGCCGTGGAACAGCGCCACGTCGAGCTCGTGGCCGACGCGCGTGGCAAGATCGACGGTGACGACATTGCCTTCGGTGCGCAGCACCTGTACCAGCGGGCCGGGCTGGCCGAGCAGTTCGTGCGTGTCGTCGATAAACTCGACCCAACAGCCGGCGCTGATCGCCAGCACGTCGTCGCGCCCGATGCTGGCAACCTCGAATTCAGTGGCGATCGGGTCGTCCAGCCAGCGGACGACGCGACTGAGGATGCTGCCGTTGTCGCGCGACCATTTGTAGCGGGCTTTGCCGGTGACCGTGCCGTCGTCGTGGATTTCCACGCGGTAGAGGTGGTTTTCGAGGAGCCGGTAGCCGGCTTCCGGCGGCAACTGGCAAGGTGTCTTGGGCGGAACGCTGGCCTCGGCGCGGGCGGCGAGACGGCCGTCGGCGGTTGCGGTCAACGTCTTCCAGGCCGCGATTTCCGAAAGGCAGGTCAGCGCAGTGTCCGGGTCGCCGGCACGCAGCAGTTTCACCTGCCAGACTGTCTTTTCCCGGGTACAGGTGTCCGGCCCGCCGAGTGCCGCTTCGCGCATGCTGGTGTCGTTGACCGGCAGGTCGAGCGGCGTGAGATGGCGCTGCCAAGCTTCGAGATAGGCGAGGTAGATGCCATCGGCCGGGGCCACGGCGTTGCCGGCGTTGTTGAAGACGACGACACCGGCGATGTCGCTTGCCTTGACCCCCTTTGGTGGCAGCGGCAGCAGGCTGGCGTTGGCCGGCAGCACCGGCGAGGCGGTATCGGGCAGGTCGGGCTGGTTGGCGACCGTCGTCGCGGCCGGGTTCTCGCAGAGCAGGCCATCGACGTAGAGGCGCCCGGCCGAGATGGCGAGGTCGGCGCCGGCCGGCGTCAGGGCGAAACCGGGGTTGTCGATGGGCACGGCGACCGGCCCCAGGCTGTCGCGCGTCTCGATCTCGATGCGATGGCTGAGGATGTCCTGCTGCTCGTTGAAATCGGCGTCGAGTTGCACGCGGCCCTGTTGCATCCGGACGCTGCGGTAGCGTCTGGCCTTGTCGAATGTGGCGCGGCTGAGGTCGGCTTTCATGGTTCTCTCCCGGTTATATCTAGGGATGTGAAATGGGGTCAGGTCAATTGACGAAGATGGCGGCCGCTTCGAGGCCGAAACGCAGGTATTCATCCAGCGCCAGGCTGAGGTTGGCTTCGCGCTGGGGTTGCTGGAGCAGATTCCAGACGCCCATCTCGGCCCCGTTGTCGGCGCCGGTGCGGATTTCCGGGGCGGTGCTTCGCGTCAGCTGGCCGTAGGCCGGCGTGGCGAAGCGGGTGCTCGTGAAAGCGGGCGTCACCCGCGTCGCCTCGCGGGCGGCGTCGGCGGCGGGCAAATCGGTCATGACCAGATCGGGTTGGCAGCGATGGCGGCGCGGCGTCGCCGATTTCGGCGGCAGGTAGCTGTAGCGGACGCAGCCTTCCTGCCGGCGGGCGATGTCGACCAAGCCGTCGAACAGGCTGTTGCCGGCCTCCAGCCGGCCGGCCGCCGTCGTGCCGAGCAGGGTGCTGGCGCTGACGGTGAGCGGGCTGTCGTCGATGTCGATGGCGAGGCCGCCTTCGCCGTCGATCAGGCAGTCGCGCAGCACGACGGCGGCGAGTGGCCGGTTGCTGCGCAGTGGGCCGCTCAGGCAGCGGTAAAGGCTCAGCTCGAGATCGGTGCCGCTACCCGTGTGGGCGATGCCGCCCTTGCCGGGAACCAGGCTGCAGTGGCGCAGCGTGACGGCGTTCAGCCGCCCTTGCAGGCGCAGGGCGCCGTCGAGGAGCAGGCCGCCGAGGCTGAGCCGCGTGCTGGCGTTGCCTTTGAGCGCAAAGTCGCCGACCAGAACCGGGCGGCGGCCCGGCGCTGCCTGGATGGCGAGGTGGCTGTCGGGCAGGTCGAGCGCGGGCGCCACGGCCTCCGTCGCGTCGGTGTCGAGGACGAGCAGCGTTCTTTTTCCAGCGATGACGCGGTTGACCGCATCGGCCGGGTTGGCCGGGGCGTTGAAGGCCGAGGACAGCGTCGGCGTCGCGGCGCTGGGTATCCGGATGACGACCTCGAAATCGGCTGCGGCTGGCAGTGCGGCGAGCGGATTGCTGTCGCCGGGGCCGGGGCGCCGGTCGTAGGGGCCGGCCCCGATGTCGCCGGGAAAACCGTAGGCGTAGCCGACTTCGACGCGGCTTGCCGTGATGCCGGCCGGCAGCGCCAGGCGGCCGCGCCGGGGATCGATGCCGGCCAGCATGCCGCCGGCGGCAGGGAAAGTCATGTGCGGGCGACCGGCCTTGCGGGCGGCAACGGTCAGCGTTGCCGGCGGATGGCGCCAGTCTTCGGGCGCCACCGTCGGTATCGGACCGAGGTCGCAGATGACCAGGTGTTCGGCCGGCACCGCCTTGTCGTCGATCCAGACGCGCAGCACCGGGCCGCCGCCGGCTTCGGCGAAATACCGGTCGTCGGGGTCTTCGCCATCGGTCAGGGCCTGCCGGCGGCTTTCCAGTTCGGCATGCAGGTCGTGCCAGTGCAGCGCTTCCGGCACATTGACCGGCTCGGCCAGATGGCTGATGTCGGTTTCGGTGCGCGGCCGGTTGAACAGCGGCTGGTCGAGGCCGAGCGGATCGAACGTGTAGAAGCCGGGCCGGGTCGTCGCCGGCCGGGCCGTGGCGCGCTGCACCGGGCAGGCCTGCAGCCGCCAGAGGCAGAGCCCGACGTTCGGCAGGTTGTAGCGGCCGGCCGGCAGGGTGCGGACATCGGCGGTGCGGGCTTCCGTGCCGAAGGGGCCGTCGATGCGGGCGAGCGGCCGGGGCTGGCGCAGGTCGGGCATGCGCAGGGAATGCGGCCGCAGATGGTTCAGGTATTGGGTGGTCGATACCCGCTCGAAGAATTCAACGGCGCGGGCGCGCCAGCCGGTCGTGTCGAAGGCCAGTTCTTCGAGGACGAGCGCCGTGCCCTTGCGCCGGCGCAGGCGCAGCGTGTTGGCGACGAGCGCGCGCGGGCCGAAGGCGGCGGTGCCGCCGACCGGGTAGAGGGCGCGCACGCCGAGCAGGTCGCCGATGTAGGGCACGACCCAGTCGTCGCAGGTTTCGATGAAGGCGTTGTCGTAGAGCCGCTCGATATCGGCCTCGACGAGCGCGCCCTGGCGGGCGATGACGCCGAGCAGGGCGCGCAGCGGATCGCCCAGTTCGGCATCGCGCTCGCGGTAGAAGGCGGGCAGCAGGGCAAGCAGGGTATCGGCGTCCAGTTTCATGACGTGCGCTCCGTGAGGGTGACGGCCGCCGGATCGAGCAATAGCAGGTCGGCCGGCTGCAGGCTGTTGCCCTGCCAGCGCGCGCTGAGCGCCGGGATGCTGCCGTCGGGGCCGTTGGCGGTGCGGACTGTGAGGCCAGACTCGACCTGGATCAGCCGGTCGAGATCGGTCCCGACGACGCCGGCTACGCCTTGCAGCGCGGCCAGCACCTCGCTGCCGGTGACCGGCTGGCCGAAGGCGCGGGCGGCGAAGCCGAAGGCGGCGGCGAGGGCCTTGCCGGCAGCGGCGAGCACTCTTTCCGGCGCATATTCCGGCGCGATCCACAGCCCCGCCGTCAGACCGAAGCGCAGGTCGCGGCCGGGGCTGACGCGCAGTGGCTGGTAGGGCGGCCGGGCGCTGTCGATGGCGGCGAGCAGGTTGCGGTAGAGCGCGGCATTCGGGTCGAGCGGGGCGCCGCCGGTGCCGGCCACCGTGAGATGGACCATGCGCCGCTCGCCATCCCATAGCCAGACGGCCTGGGCCTTGCCGATGCCGGTGAAGGCGGCGGCGAAATCCTCGAAATCGCGCAGCGAGACGATGCGGTCCAGCGTGCGGACGCGCAGCGGCGCATTGCGCCGGGCCTCGTCGCCGGCTTCGGCATCGGTGCCGCCGCTCGCCGCGACCGGATTGGTGACGGCCTTGAGGCCGGGCGGGCGGCTGAGCAGCATGCTGATCTGCTCGGCGCCGACGTTGCCGGCCGTGCCCAGCCCGACGCGGTAGCGCGCCTCGACGTTGCCGCTGCCGGTGGGCAGGCGGGTGCCGTGCGTGCCGTCGCCGAATTGCACGGTGGCGCTGCCGTTTTCATCGAGTTTGACGGTGTAGGCGCGCTCGCCCGGGCCGGGCGCGGTGAAGCGCGGCGCTTCCGGCCAGAGCAGGCCGTCGACGCGGATTTCCAGCGTGCTCGCCGTGCCGCTCGGCGTCGCGGCGGTGATGTAGGTCAGCGGCCCTTGCCGCAAATTGAAGCGTTGCAGGCTGCGGCTGCCATCGCCGCCGCCCAGCGGTTCGGGCTGGATGCGCATCTGCTTGCTGTCGCCGGCGCTGGCCGGCGCGAGATTGGCGTTGATGCGCACGGAGGCCGGCAGGTAGGCGTGCGTCAGATCGCTCGCCAGCAGCAGTTGGGTGCGGCCGTTGCCGCTGTCGTTGTGCTGGATGCGGACGATGTCGGCGGCCGGGGCCAATGCCACGGTCAACCGGGAAAAATCCTCGAATTCCAGATCCGCCGTCTGGCGATCGCGGCCGATGCGGATGGACGCCAGCGCGTCGCCTTTGGCCAGCCGGCTGCGCGCCCGGGTGTTGGCCGGCAGGTCGGCCAGCACCAGTCCGGAGACGGCGAGCCAGCGGCCGGCCGGCAGATCCGGCTCGTAGCCGGCGAGGTCGATCAGGTGGCCCTGCACGAAGCCGGAGAGCGGCCGGGTGGCCCAGTCGAGCGGCTCGGACTGGCCGAAGGCCGTCGTGCTGCGGACGCGGTTGTTGAAGGTGTCGCGCAGGTTTTCGCCGCTCAGCGTCAGGCGGGTGGCGGTGGCCGATACCGCGAAATCGGCGCGGGCGTCGTCCTCGGTGGCGACGATGCGATAGACCTCTTCGTAATTCGGGATGGACAGGACCGCCCAGCCGCCGGCCAGCCACTTCGGGTAGCTGGCGTCGAGGTGCACGGTATGGACGTCGCGCGGGTAGAGGCGCGCCGCCGGAACGACCGCCTTGCTGACGCCGGGGCCGGACCAGGCCAGCCGGCAGGTGGCGCTGCCGCCATTCTCGTAATACTCCAGCCGGATGTCGTGCTTGTGATCGGCGCGCAGGCTGGCCGTGCCGCTGCGTTCGGTGGCGCCCTGGTCGATCCAGAAGTCGATGATGAGCTGGTTGTCTATCCAGAGCCGTAGCCCGTCGTCGGCCGTGACGAAGAAAGTGAACTGGCCGGTGACCGGGGGCTGGATCCAGCCCGACCAGCGCACCGAGAACTGGTCGGCCGGGACGGACGGATCGGGGCTGCCGGCCCCCCAGTCGAAATTGACCATGGCGTCGGTGCGGCTCAGGCGCAGTTCGCGGAAGCCCTTGCCCCGGTAGTACTGGCCGAGCAGCCCGCTGCCGCTGCCGGCCGGCGGGTCGGAAATGTCGGCCAGCGTGAAGCCTGGCCATTCCGGGTGCTGGCCGATCGGCGGCGGTGCTTCGTCGGCCAGGCCGAGGTAGGTGGCGCGCAGGCTGGCCGGCATCGCCCGCCAGTCCGGCGCGTTGTGGCCGAACAGGTGGGCGCGGGCGCGCAGCGCATGGCAGCGCGGGTTGGCGCGGGCCGGATGGACGCCGTGCCAGGGTTTGCCCAGGCCGCGGTCGAGCGTGACGACCGTGTAGCCGGCGTCTTTCGGGTCGTTCGGGTCGGTCGGCAACACTTCGCGCAGGCGGGCGACGCGGCGGAAATCCCAGTTTTCGTTGCCGGGGTCCTTGGTCCGTTCGTCGCCGATGACGAGCAGGGCGTCGCCGGCTTGCAGGCGGGTCGCCGTGCCGGCCAGGTAGATCGTGCGCAGGCCCATGCGCGGCGGCGCGGCTTCGGCGGCCAGCACGGGCAGCGCGTTCCAGCGCGCCTTGGCGTCGATGGCTTCGAGCGTCTCGAAAGTCTGCGCCGTTTCGTCCTGGCCGGGCACGCTCTGGGCGCGGGCGCCGATGTCGATGCGGGTTTCCAGAGGGGCGCCGGGCGCGGTTTCCAGCGTGAAGGCGAGCCAGGTCGAGGCGGCGACGCCTGGGTGCAATTCGTAGCCGATGGCGCGGGCCAGTTCGAGCACCGAGCGGCGTTCGGTGGCGGTGCGCAGGTAATTCTCGTTGCCGATGCGTTCCTGGTAGAAGCCCAGCACGTCGAGCACGGCGGCCCAGCTGTCGAGCAGGGCGATGGCCGGGTCGTCGCTGGCGCGGGTGGTCAGGTTGGCGAGAGCGGATTCGTCGGCGAGGCCGGCCAGCATGCTCTGCCGGAAGCGGCCGTGGGTGCCGGCGCGCAGCGCCAGCGCCGGCTGGCCGGGGGGCTGGGTTGCATCGACCGGGGTCAGCGGCGTGACGCCGGCGCAGCAGCCGCAGTTGTCGGATGTGCTCATGATCCGCCCTCCACGATGAAGCCGATCTGGCCGTTTTCAGGGAAATTGCGGTCGCCGTCGGCACGCAGGACTTCGAGCTGCGAAGCGGTGATGACACCGGCCGCCAGTTCGCCCTTGGCGCTGCGCCCCCAGCGCTGGAAGCGGCGGATGTCGACCGAGGCGACACCGGCCACGGCCATGGCCCTGGCGACGACGGCGGACAGATAGAGCGGCGTGCCGAAGGTGAAGCCGTCGGGGTGGAAGAAGCCGGGCCGGCCATGGCGGTCGACACTGGCGGTGAAGGCTTCGAGCAACGCGGCCTTGACGTCGGCGGCGAAATAGCCCGCGGCGACGCAGATTTGCAGCTGGATATCGAGCGGGACGCGCACCGGGTCGGCGAACTCGAAGTCGTAGCCGGCCAGCCGGAAGCGTTCGAGGAAGGCGCGCATGGTCGCCTTGAAATCGGCATCGACCGGCTTGCCTTCACGGCGGTCGAGCATCAGGAAAACGGTGTACCAGGAGCCGGTCCACCGCAGGCGGGCGGCGGCGCGCTGCACGTCGGGGTGGCGCTCGGCGGCGCGGGCGTAGTCGTCGGTGGTGACGGCGCGCTCCTGCGTACGGAAGGCTTCCGGGGCGTTGAGGCGGATGGCGTCGAGCGTTTCCGGATCGGCGCCGCCCTGGGCCGGTAGCGGGTTGCGCAGGCTTCTGATGCCGAGCATCAGGCTGGCATCGTCGCTGATCAGCGCGCTGATGGTTTCGGCGCCGACGTTTCCTCCCGGTCCGCCGCCCAGCCTGAAGCGGGCAAGCAGGCGTTGGCCGGTGATCGGCGCGGCGCCGAACTGGTTGTCGCCGAAACGCAGCCAGGCGCTGCCGTCGTTTTCGGTTTCGACGACAAATTCGCGGGCGAAGCGTTCGCTGCCGAGCAGGTCGCGTTGCGGCGTCCACGGCGTTTCATCGGGGTCGGGCTGCTCGCCGAACAGGCTGGAGTCGTCGGCCAGCAGCATCATGCCGGCCGGGCGGGCCCGGCGCGGCTCCTGCATCAGCACGCGGCTGGCCGAGAGCGGCTGCCGGCCGTCGGTCGCCACGTCGTGATCGTAGGACTCGGCGAAAGCCAGGCCGGATTCCCGCAGGCGCGGCCGGTAGGGCAGGCGCAGGGCAGCGCTGCCGCCATCGCCCGCCTCGGGCGGTTCCATCGTCTGCCAGGGCCGGGTCAGGCCGTGGTCGGCCAGCACGACATTGCCGCGGGCGACGGCGATGGCCTGCTTGACGAGGGCGCCGCCGACCTCGAATTCGTGGCTGACGCAGAGCGGGAAAGGCAGCGCATCCTCGGCGTGCCAGTTGATGAGCAGCAGGTCGGTGTTGGTCAGGTCGTCGTGGCCGGGGCTGACGGCGGTCAGGCGAACCGGGTGGCGGTGGCTGGCGTCGAGATCGGCGGCCTTGCCGGTCGCCGGGCTCAGGATTTCCTCGAAGATCAGCACCTCGCCGACGGCCAGCGCCAACGTCGGCGTATTGACCAGCGCCGCCGCCGTCGTGCCGCGCGGCAGGCAACAGGCCGGGTCGGCGAAGTCATGGATGGCGATGCGGCTGTGGGCGGCGTGCAGCACCTGGTCGTGCAGGGTCTCGAAAACGCCGATGCCGGGCAGCGGCAACTGTTCGAGCAGGTCGCTGCGGCGGACCGGGGCGCCGGCGCCGGCCGCCGCCAGCAGCGCGGTGCCGGCCGGGATGGTTTTTGCCTCGGCAGCGGCGTCGACCGCAGCAGTCACGAAAACCCGGGCGTTGCAGCCGTCGTGCAGCGGGTAGTCGAGCAGCCGGGCGTGGCGGCGCAACGAGGTGCGGCGGCGGGCGGTGCCGAGATAGGCCTCGGTGGCCGCCGCATCCTGCGCGTAAGAAAGATGGTCGCCGACATAGGCCAGCGTCTCGACGAGCGCCACCGTGAAGTCGGCCGGGCTGCGTTCGGCAAAGCCGGGTATCAGTTGCGACATGCGGTCGAGCATGAGGCGGCGGAAACTGTCGTAATCCTTGGCCAGATAGTCGAGGCGCGGTTCCGGCGGGGTGGCCGGCGGGCAGTCGTGGAGGTCGGCGCAGTCGAATTCGGAAGGGCAGCCGGCCTTGAAATTGATGCGGATGGTGGACAGGCAGATGTCGAAGCCGGGGGCCGGCGCTTCGGGGTCGGCCGGGTCGATGAGGCTCAGCGTGTACCACGAGAAATCACCGGCCTGTTCGACCTTGATCCGGATTTCGCGGCCGTTGATGACCGGCTCGGCAGCCAGCGCGATGCCGGTGATGCGGACGCCGCCGTCGATACGAACGTTGGCGCGGGCGATGCCGCTGACCGGATGGACGCAGACGATGCGCAGGCTGCGCTGGTCGAGCGAGGTGATTTCGACGAAATCGACGCCATTCTTGCCGACCGGATTCTGGTCGCGCAGCAGTTGCAGGCGGCGCGGGTTGTCGCTGCGGAACTGGCGGTTCATGGCGTCCCCCGGGTGAAGCGGGTCAGCCGGCGTTCCTGGCCGCGCCTGACGACATATTGGACATCGACGGCGAGCGTGCCTTCGTCGTGTTCGACATTGACGCCTTCGACCACGATGCGGTCGCCCAGCCATTGCTGCAGGGCGCTGTGCACCGTCATCTGGATGGCCGCAGCCAGCGTGTCGCTGTTCGGCGCGAAGACCAGCTGCAGCAGGCCGCAGCCGAAATCGGGCCGATTGACGCGTTCGCCGGGGATGGTGAACAGCACCTGTTCGATCATGTCGCGCAGATGGGCGTCGCTGCCGGCCTCGCCGCTGCGCCCGCGCTGGTCGGGCTGGAAGGGGAAGTGGAGCGCCATGTCACATTCCCATCACGCGCATCTGCGTCACGGCGGCCGTCATCGGCGTGCCGGTCGGCGCGCAGATCGACGGCGAGGCCTGGAGCAGGGCGGGCTGGCCGCCGATCAGTACCCGCGTTGCGCCCATGAGCCACTGGCCGGTGACGCAGGGGCCGTTGCCGGCGCTGGGCGGCGGCATGGCGCAGCCGGCGATCATGCAGGGCGCGCCGAGCGTCGCCGCCGGCTGGCCGGAGAGCAGCACGCGCGGGTTGGGCGCACTGGGCGTGGCCTGGCCGCCGTGGGCGCAGAGGACGGTGGCGCCGAGGTGAAGCAGGAAACCGGGCATGGTCGTCTCTCCTTGTTGTTCAGATTCGTTCAGATCACCGTCAGGGCGCCGCTGTTGATGTTCACCGTCGGACCGGTGAGCATGATGGTGGCGCCCTGGCCGTTGGAAATGGTGATGCCGATTTCGCTGATCGAAATCATCGCCCCGGTCATCGTCTTGAGCAGGATGCCGCCGGTCGGACCGGGCAGGTCGGAGATCATCAGCGTGTTCTGGTTGCCGGTCTGCAGGACGATGCTCGGCGACACCGGCAGGCCGGCCAGGGCAAGGGCCGGCACTTCGGCGGCCGAGCCCCAGAAGCCGCCGACCCAGATCGGGTAATCGGCGTCGCCCTGCTCGAACTCGACCCAGACGCCGGCGCCGATCGTGGGCTGGACAAAGACGCCGCTCTGGATGCCGGCGAAGGGCACGCAGGGCATGGCCCACGACGACAGCGTCGGGCCGAGCACGTCGGGCACCTGGACCTGGATGCGGCCCATCTGCATGGGGTCGACGTTGTTGAGGACGACGCCGCGGAACTTGCCGTAATGGCGCGTTTTCTCGGTCATGCCGGCACCATGGGTAGGGTTGAGATCAGGCCGTTGCGGGCCAGCGAGAAGCTCTGCTTGAATTCGCCGGCCTTGAGCTTGCTGGTCACTTTCTTTACGTAGTAAAGGCCGTCGAAGGACAGGCCGGCGCCGCGCACGCCGACCAACTGGCGGGATTTCAGGACGTGGCCGTAGCGCAGCACGTCAAGGCTGCCGTCGCCGGTCACTGCGTCGGCCGACGAGCCGGCCGCCGCGGCCAGTCCCTTGCCGAGGGCGGCGATGGGGGACAGCTTGGCCGTTTCCTTCATCAGCTTGACACTCTTGGGCAGCGGCGGGATGAGGCCGAGTGGCGGGTTGGCTAGGCTGACGTCGGGCACGGGCAGCGGAATCGGGAACTTGGTGATCGGGTTCTGAATGAAGACGATGGGAATTTCGGCCCCGGACTGGTTGACCGCGAAAGACAGCGTTTCCACGTTGCTGTGCACGTCCATGCCCAGATTGAGCGCCGGCTGCACCATGCCGATGCGGATTTCCGGGCCCCAGTAGGCGACATTGGCGCCCGGCGCCGGCCCGGGTTCGATGTAGAAGACATAACCGGCTTCCCTGGCCAATGCGCGGACGTAGGCGAGGTCGGTGCCTTCGTGGGTCGGGATGCGCTCGACCGGGATGGGCAGGTCCTCGAACAGCGACGGGATGATGAGCGGCAGCATGCCGTACAGGCCGTAGCGGGCGACGATCAGCGCGACGCGGGCGGCCGGCGGCATGGCCGGATAGGGCAGGCCGCTCATGTCCTGCTTGTCCATGGCCACCGTCAGGTCTTCGCCGGTGATGGTCAGCCGGCTCTGGCCGGGTTCGTTGGCGCCGGTGATTTCCTGGCGGGTGATCAGGCCGTCCATCAGGACGGTCGGCAGGCTGTTCAGGGTGGCGACGAGGATGACGCGCAGCCACGGCACCTGGCCACCGGCGACGAGCAGCAGGGTATGCAGCGGCGAGCGGTTGTCGACGACGAAGCTGAGCTGGAAGCCGCTCGGGCTGTCGGCCGACGAGGTGACTTCGATGCTTTCGAGCGCGTCCATCAGCGGCTTCGGCGCCGGGATCGGAACGCCCGGGCCGACCAGCAGCGTCAGGTGGATGCCTTTAAGCACCACCGCCTCCGAGGCCGGCCGGCAGGGTCAGGCGCAGCGTGTCGCCGGGGTGTTCAAGCTCGCTCGGCGCCTGGGCGCCATTGCCGTCGGCGATCCGCCAGTACTGGATCGGGTCGCCGAGATGAGTCGCGGCCAGCCGGTCGAGGCGGTCGCCGCCCTGCACCTGCACTTCGCCGACCGGGACCAGCGTCGCCGGGTCGGGGATGAAGCGGCGGCGCAGGTAGACGATCTTCTCGCCATCCGGGCCGGTCAGTTCGGCGGTCGGTACGCCGTTGTAACGGCTGTTGGGGGGGAAGCGTTCGATGCTCATGGCAGTCCACTCAATCCCAGCGAGGCAAGGCTGCCGAGGCCGGCATCGGCCGCCAGGCGTTCCTTGCGCTGCTGATAAACCATATAAAGATGCCCGCCCTTGTCGTTGAAGCCGAGGTCGCCGACGTGGAGGACCTTGAGGCTCAGCGAAACCTTGGCGCGGATGGGGTTGAGCGTGCTGTCGAAGGCCTCTTCGGTGACCGAAAAATCGGTGATGCGCACCGGCACGACGCGCTCCTTGCTCCACACGAACAAGGTCAGCGGCGCCACCGTCGGGGCGATTTCCAGGGTGCCGAGGCCGAGCAGCGTGTTGTTCTGGATCAGGGTATCGCTGTCCGGATAGACGATGGTTTCCAGCGCCGCCAGTTGCGGGTGGATGCCGGAGGAAACGGCCTTCGGATGCTGGTCGGGAAACTCCAGCTGGTCGGCGGCGTCGATCTCGGCATCGAGCTTGAACGTTTCGGTCGGCGGGCCTTTCAGGCGCAGTGGCTCGGAAAACGGGCCGCCCGACTCGGCGGCCTGCGGCTGCAGCGTACGGGTCAGGGTTTCCGGGTTGTACTGCAGCGAAATGACCCGCTGCACGGCGCCGCTGGCCGGATCGATCAGGATCAGGCCGCCGCGCAGCAGACCGGAGGAGAGTGGGCCGCTCATTTGTTGAACCTCACGCGTACGTCGTAATCCGCTTCGTCGAGCGAGCGGGTATTGCGGGTGGCGCCATAGGGCGGCTGCCACGCCATATTGACGATCAGGTCGTCCTGGTCGAAGAAGGTGCCGCTATCCTCGTCGTAGATCTGGACCGTGATCGGGCCGTTGATCGGCATCAGGGCGGGGAGAGGCAGGGCGAAGCTGCCCGACTGGCCGTCGTTGAGGCTCTTGACCGGCGTCTTCCGGCGCTTGTTGCCACTCTTGAGCAGGGCGTAGACCTCGTCGGCGCCGGTCCAGTCCTCGGTTTTTTTGACGTTGACATCGATCAGTGCCTGGCGGCCGCCCAGGGCTTGCTCGATGGCCCGCTTTTCCAGCGCCTTGGCGTTCTTGTCGACATCCTTGGCCGTGGTCAGCGTCTTGTCGACCGCGCCGAGGGAAACCAGCAGTTCGCCTGTGCCGCGTCCGGCGGCGGGTTCGCTGCTGGTTTCGGCGGCGCTGGTCGGCAGCGGCAGGTCGATTGTGTCGAGGGGCTTGCGGCTGGCCGGGTCGCGCACCGTCTTGCCGGCATTCCACTTCTTCGCGGCGTCGGTGAAGGCGCTGCTCGGCAGGCCCGGCGAAATCAGGCGGATGGCGGGCGGCGCCAGCGCGGCGTTGCCGGCGGCATCGCATTTCCAGCCCCATTCGACCGAACCGAGATAGGTATTGGCCAGCGGGCCGGACAGGGCCAGCGCCGAAACCTCGAAGGTCTGCACCCATTCCTGCTTGGCGAATTCGATGCTCCGGTTCGGGGAGTCGGCCAGCGTGGCTTTCTTGACCTCGAAGCTGCCGTCCGGCTTCTTTTTCCGGAAGCCGTGTTCGCCAAAGGTGTCCTTGCCGTAACCGGCGCCGGCGCCCACCGTTTCGGGAGCGGGAACCGCCTCGGTCAGGGTCTTGGGGATGGCGCCGGGCTTGGCGTCGGTGGCGTAGAGCGGGTTGGTGTTGGGCGCGCGCCGGGTGCCGGTGTCGGTCTGGTCGATCACACGGCCCGGGTCGCTGTCCTTCTTGCCGAGCGCCAGCGTGCCCTTGTGCGGCGTCGGGAAACTGGTGGCATCGATCGGCCCGCCGGCCTTGGTGGCGCGCAGCGTGCGCACGGTCTGCACGGTGCCGATCAGGTCGGCCTCGACCAGGTCGTTGGGCGTGAAGTGCAGGCGGATGCTGGCGCCGATGGTCTTGCCGACGGTGCCGCCCCGGCGCGGCGGCACGTTGGTCGGCGTATAGCGGTCGGTGTCGAATTCGCCGCCATTGGTCTTCACGGCGCAGGCCAGGCCGGGCTGGAAGCGGGACAGCAGCGGGCCGGGGCGACCGGCCAGATAGGCCAGCGCGGCGCTGTCGGCCTGCCGCTCGGCGGCTGGCGGCAGCGTTTTTGGCATTTTATCGGCGTCGACCGCAGGCATGGCGCCCTGTTGCACGACATGGGCCAGTTCATGGACCAGCAGCCGGCGGCCGCCGACGGTGTCCGGCCGGAAGCGGTTGGCGGCGAAGCCGATCTCGTTGCCCAGGGCGAAGGCGTCGGCGGCGAGATGGGTCGCCAGCTGGCGGGCCGGCTGGTCGACGTGGATGCGGACGCGCGACAGGTCGTGGGCGAAAAAGGGCTCGAATTCCTGGCGCAGGGCGCCGGGCAGCGGCTGGCCGCCGGCCGGCAGGGCGGGGGCATGCTCGCGCGGCGCCGTCGCTGCCGGCTTTGCAGCCGACTTGGCCGCCTGAAGCCCGGGGCGGGTCGAGGCGACGGGGCGGTCGAGCTGGCTCATTTGCTCAGCCCTCCATCGCGTACCGAGCTGTCCTGGTTGAGCACGGCGTTCGGCAGCGTGCCCTTGGCATCGCAATCCATGTAGTAGATGCCGTAGCCGGTGAGTGGCCGGCTGGCGTCGTAGGCTTCGTCGAGGCCGAAGTCGCGCACTTCCTTGAGGGCGTCGGCCTTGCTGGTGGCGGCCAGTTTCTTTGTCGCCGAGTTGGAAATGGCGTGGTAGTCCTTGCCGTTCTGGAGCAGGGCCATGGCGTGCGGGGCGCGGTCGGGATCGGTCGGCTTGACGGCCATGTAGCCGATCGGGGTGTAGCCGCTGGCGACCAGCAGGCGCACACCGTAGGTGGCGAGCACGTCGCAGTCGACCTTGAGCTGGCTGTTCTGCGGGCCGGCGGCGGTCAGCTTGGTGATATGCCCGCCCTTGTCCGGCTTGACGTCCTCATTGGAGTCGGCCGGCACGTGCCAGGTGAAGGCCTCGGCGATCTGGGTGAACAGCGCCGCGGCCACTTCCGGCTTGCCGGGGTTCTGCTTGTTGACGGCCTGGCCGATTTTCTCTGTGTTCAGTTCCAGCCACGCCTTGAGCGTGCTGATGTCGCGGGCGGCGGGCGCCGTTAGCGGCGTACCGGCAGCAGCGCAGAGGGCGATGACGTCGTCGACGGTGACCCGCTGCTTGTTGCCGATCGCCCAGCCCAGCGTCGCGGCATCCGGGTGTAGGGTCTTGCCGCCGGCCTGGATGTTGGCGCCTTCGACGAAATAGGCCTGGCCGGAGACCTGCTTGAGCAGCGCGCTGCGCTTGTCGGCCAGCATCCAGGTGGTGAAGGCGGCCCGGCTGCCCGGGTGGAAGAACATCAGCTGCGCCAGCTTTTGCGGCAGGTCGCTCGCCGTGGCGTAGGTCTTGACGACGACCTTGAGCGCCGCGTTGACCTTGGCGCTGCCGAGGTCCTTGGCATACCCGCCCTGGTCGGTGGTCAGGCGGGAGAACAGGTCGTGGTCGGACAAATCCTTGGCATTGGCCGCCTGAAACTGGGCGATGGTCGTGACCTGGGCTTCGCTGACCTTGGCCGGTTGGCCGAGAACGGCCTGATAGACGAACTTGCGCAGGTCGGGGTCGGTGATCTTGGGTGCCAGCGCCATCGCCTCGTTGATGAAACCGGCCGTGGCCAGGTCGGTCGCCAGCGACTGGGCCCGGCTTTCCTTTTGCTCCACCAGGGGGCCGCTCTGGTCGAGGATGCGGCCGGCCAGCTTGTCGATCTTCTGGAACTGGCGCTTCCAGGCTTCCTTGGCTTTCGGGTCTTTCGGCTCCGGCAGCAGCGTGAGCGCCTTGTCGTGGGTGATGTCGAAACCGTAGCCCTGCAGCGTGCGGGCATATTCCCTGTGCTTGGGGTCGAGCGTCTTGGGGTCGGCGGCCTTGGCCTGCAGTTCCTCGTCGATCTCTTCGTCCAGCGTCTTGTGATCGAGCGGCGTCCCGCCTTCGCCGGCCTGTTGTGTGACGTGGGCCAGTTCATGGGCGAGCAGCGCCCGGCCGCTCGGCGTTTCCGGCGCCCACTGGCCGGGCGCGAGGGCGATGCGGGGGCCGCAGGTGACGGCGCGGCTGCCGATTCGTTGCACGGCATCGGCCGTTTCGCCGGCCGGGAAAATGCGAACCTGGGAAAAATCGTGGCCGAAACCTTGCTCGAACGGAGCGCGCAGGGTCGGCGGGAGGCTGTGCCCGCCCTGCTCCGGGAGTGGATTGCCGGCCGTTTGCCAGTTCGGCAGGCTGCGCGGCGCAGAGGTGGCGCTGCCGAGCATGCAGTTGCCCAGTGCGTGGGCGGCACGCCGGTCGGCCTGGGTTTCGCGGCCATGCCGTTCCGGGGCCGGGCGAATGGGAAGATCGGCCATTCTGGACAGTCCCTGAGCGAATTGTTTCATGTCCGGCCACCGCCTTTCCGGCCGGGGAGCATGGCGGCAACGGCCTTTCGCGCAACCGTCCGGGGTTGCAGGTCGGCTGTGCTGACGCGCCGGGTCTCGCTGCTGGCGAGGCGCGGCAGCGATGGTTGGCCAGCCATGCCGCTGACGGCGAGTTCCCGTTCCAGTGCCGCGACAAAGGCGCGCCGCTCGGCCGGGGTATAGCCCGGCAGGCTCAGATGCTCGATATGGAGATGAATCCTTTTCATGCCCAGCCTCGCGTTTCGGCATCGGCCAGCGGCCGTTCCCGCTTGGCGGCCTCGGCGTGGGCGGCTTGCCGGAGGTGGTTCATGCCGACCGCTTCGCCGGCATCGGCAGCCAGGAAGGCGGCGTTGAGGGCGATGTTGCGGATGCTGCCGCCGGTCATCGACAGACGGGAAAGTTTGTCGAGATCGAGATTGCGGGTCGGCGTGGCAGACGGGAAGGCGCGCTGCCAGAGGGCGAGGCGCTGCTCCTGGTCGGGGAAGGGGAACTGGACGACGAAACGCAGCCGGCGCAGGAAGGCGGTGTCGAGGCTGGATTTCAGGTTGGTGGTGAGCACGGCCAGGCCGTGATAGGCCTCCATGCGTTGCAGCAGATAGCTGACCTCGATGTTGGCGTAGCGGTCGTGGCTGTCCTTGACCTCGGTGCGCTTGCCGAACAGGGCGTCGGCTTCGTCGAAAAGCAGGACCGCGCCGGAATTCTCCGCTTCGTCGAAAACCCGGCGCAGGTTTTTTTCGGTTTCGCCGATGTATTTGCTGACGACGGCCGACAGGTCGATCCGGTAGAGATCGAGGTGCAGGGTGTGGGCCAGCACTTCGGCGGCCAGCGTCTTGCCGGTGCCGCTTTCTCCGGCGAACAGCGTGGCAAGGCCGAGTCCGCGGCTGCCTCTGGCGGCGAAGCCCCATTCCTGCTGCACCGTGAAGCGCTGGCGAAGGTGGGCGGCGATCTGGCGTAGCACGGCGAGCTGGGCTTCCGGCAGGACGAGGCTGTCCCAGCCGGCCGTCGTGTCGAGACGCTGGGCGAGATGGTCGAGGCCGCCGCGGCTTTCCTGGCGGCAGCCGAGCCACAGCGGGCCGGGAGCCGTCACCCCGGCGATGGCGGGGAGGGCCAGGCCGGCCTGCAGGGCATCGGCAATGTTCTGGACCGTCCGGCTACCCAGGCGGAAGTGGCTGGCGGCGCGGTCGAGCTCCGGCCCGGCGCGGCGCACGCCGTTCGGTCCCAGCGCGTCTACCCACAGTTGCCGGCGATCGGCATCGGCAGGTTTGTCGACCGGGAAGCGCAGGTGGCTGGCGAGGAGCGCCGGCGCGCTCGGGCAGGCCGCCAGGCACAGGCCGCCGACCCGCTCGATCAGGTGGCGTGCTGCTTCGCCGGCCGGCGAGACGGGATCGCCGACGACGATCAGCAGGGCGGCGCCGAGCAGCGTCGCTTCGCGCTGCCAGAGGGTGATCAGGGCGGCGCGCTCCTCGGCGGCGAGGGGAATGTCCTCGGCCTGGATGGCCAGACAGTTCAGGTCGAGCGCATCGGCACAGCGCGTGGCGATGTCTTCCTGGGCGGCCGGGTCATCGCCTTCGAGGACGATGACTGGCCATTGGCCGCTGCCGGCAGCGTTCCCGGCCTTGAGCGCGGCAATCGCGGCCTGCGTCGTCGCGGCGTGACTGCCGGCCTGGTGGGGCAGGGCAAGGGCCGGGCGGAGCAGATGGGCGAGACGGACATCGAGTTCGTTGATGCCGACGAGGAAGTGCAGCACGCGTTCGTCGATGCGCAGGCGGCCGGCGGCGAGTCCGGCATGGCTGTCGATGTCGAGCAGGCGCCAGCGGCGCAGCGGCCGTTGCAGCGTCAGGGCGCTCCAGTGCGGCGATTCGAGGGTCGCCAGGGCGAGGCCGAAGGACACCCAGGGCCTTGCCGCGTCGCCCTGGGCTAGGGCGCAGGCGCGGGCCAGATCGGCATCCATTTCGGCACCGGCGCAGAGCAGCAGCAGGTCGCGCTCGAAACCGGACAGGCCGAAGGCGGCAGTCAGCCAGTCGATGGCGCTTTCCGCGCGGAGCAGCTGGCGGGCTTCGGCGATGGTGGCGATGGCGGCGGATTCGGCCGCGCGATTCTGGGCGTTTTCCGCCGTCGACCGCAGCATGCCCTTGAGCCGCGCGAACTCGGCGACCAGCAGTTGCTGGTTGGCGACGGTCCAGTCCTGGGCGAGCGGGGCGTTCATGGCAGGGTGATGCGGCGGTCGAGGTAGGCGACGGGCGTCGCCATGCGATCGATGATCGGGCTTTCAAAGCCATCGACGCGCAGGCGGGCCAGATGGGTGCTGCCGGCGGGCGGGGCGTCGGCGATCAGGAAGGTCAGCCGGCTGGCGGTTGCGGTGAGCGGCTCGGCGGTGATTTCGCGTTCGCCGAGGATCAATGCGGCGGTCTGGCCGGGGCGCACGGGTGGCTCGACGTCGAGGACCAGCGTGACGGTGCCGGCGTTGCGGGTGGCGCTGAAAGGCGGCAGCACGGGCTGCGGGGCGAGGGCCAGCGGTAACTGGTTGGTGCGGTGGGCGCGGCTTTCGTCGGGCCGCTGCACGGCGACATCGATGCGGTAGAGGCCGGCCGGCAGGTCGTTCGGGACGGTGAGACCCAGCTTGTTAGGGCCGCCGCTCGTGGCGGGAACGCTGCGGCTGATCTGGAGGCTGGCCAGGCTGAGGGTGACCTGACGGTCGACGCCGTCGAGATGGCGCCCTTCGAGCGTGACTGTGCCGCCGGGGACGGCAACGGGCTGGCGGCCGGCCGGAACGACGGCTTCGAGCGTCGGCAACGGCGGTATCAGGCCGCTGAAGGCGAGGACGCCGCGGTCGCGCCGCGAGACGGGATCGGTTTCGCCGCGGCTGAGCACGGGCAGCGGGCTGCGGGCCGGCTTGCGGGACTCGATCAGGACGACCGAGACCTGGAAGGCGGCCGTCGGCCGGTAGCGGGCCTGGAGAGCCGACCACAGGCGGGACATTTCTTCCGTGCCCAGGGCCGCCGGGGTGACCTTGAGAAGTTCGACCTGTTCGGCGAGGTCGGCGCCACGCAGACTTTGGTAGATCGTGGGCAGGATGGCGCCGTCGATGACCGCCGGCGTCAGGGCTCGGCGAATCGCATCGCGCGGCAGGACCGGCGTTTCGTGCAGCAGCTGCAGGGCGTAGCCGAGCAGGACCTCGGCCTGCAGGTCGGCCCGGCCGTAGGCCGTCAGCAGGTAGTGCAGGTCGAGGGCGAGGAGCGGGTTGCTGACGCGGTTGCCGCCGGCGTCGCGAGAGGGCAGGGCGGCATTGCGCCAGGCGACATTTGGCGTGACCTGATGCAGGAAGAGATTGAGTTGCGGCGAATCGTTGTTGTCGAGGGAGACCGTATCCGGCGCCATGCTGGTGACGGTGACGCCGGCGCCGAGGATGTCGGTAATCGCCTCATCGATCATCCCGGAGTCGAGCAGATCCTTGATGACGGCCGTGACACCGGCAATGGCCAGGGCGTTGCTCATGGGCGGCCTCCACTGCGGCGGGCCAGGTAGTCGGACAGTGACAGCGGCGCCGGGCCACGCGGACGTGCCGGCTGGGCGGCGGGCGCCGGGCGGCTGGGCGGGCTGACTTCGAGGCGGCCGATGGTGATGCGCACTTCGGGGGCGCTGTCGGTTTCCGGCGCGGCAGCCTGGCGCTCCCGGCCGGCGGGCGGGCGGGTCGGGATGATCGCAATCGGGCGCTGGACGGGCTGGTGCGTGACGATAGCGGTCGGTGGCGGAGGGGGGGGCGGCGATTTGTCCGGAGTGCGCGGGTGCTCGCCGAGCAGTCGGGCGATGAGCTTGTCGAGGTCGGCAACGCCCGGCTGTCGGCTTTCGGCGGGGCGGACGGCGGCCGGCGCCGGTTCGGGGCGTGGCGGAACGGGTAGCTGTTCCACCGTCGCCGGGCCGGCGACGGCTGGGCGGGCGGTGGACGGGGCAGACAGGTCGGGAGCGATGGCGGGCGGCACGCCTTCGGGCTGGGCCATGCGGGGCGGCTGGCTGGCGGCTGGTGTCGGCGTGTCCGCTGCGCGGCGGGAGGCAGGAGCCGTCTTTCCGACGACAGGCGCCGGCAGGGCAGGGTCAGCCGCCGGTTCGCCGCGCCGGGCGGTCGTCGGCGCCAAGCCCGAGGGTTCGATGGCGGCGATTGGAGGGCTTTCGTGGCTCGCCGTCCCGGTCATGGGCAAGTCGGCCGCCGGCGGGGCGTAGGGGAGCGCGGCGCGCGGCCTGATTTGCGGGGCGAGGCCCAGGCTGCGGCTGGCAAGCTGATGGAGGAAGCCGCCCATGTTCGTCTCAGCCGATCATGTTCAGGTAGGCCGCCCGGCGGGCCGGGCTGAGGGCCAGAATCTCGGACTCGCGCCAGCCGTAGGCGCCGGCCAGCCGATGGACGGATTCGAGCAACTGCCGGGCGCGGCTGCCCAGCTCGTCCCAGAAACAGCTGCCGATGTCGAGCGCCGCTTCCCAAGCGTGGCCGCAATCGGCGCAACGCATGCCGAGACGGATGTTGGCGGCGGGGTCCAGCGCTTCCATGCGCGATTCGAGTTCGTCGACGAGCGCCGGCGGGCACTTCGGATTTTGCTTGGTTTCCGGGTCGACCGCAGCAACGCCGCCTGAACCGCTTTCTGCCAGACGGCAACGGCCGAGCAGCCAATCGACGGCCGTCTCCAGGTCCGGTGCGGCGAGGATGGCGGCCTGGTCGCGACTGCTCGGCAGCCGCCATTGCCGGCCGTCGAGCGCGATGCGCGCGGCGCTGTCGGGCGACTGCAGCTCGTCGAGCAGCGTCTGGCCATCGAGACCGAACTCCAGCAACGCGCCGCAGGCCGGGCACGACGCGTAGCCGTCCAGCGCGCTGCCGAACATGGCGTTGCGCAGGGCGAGCAGATTGGCTTCGCGCCAGCCCACCGGCCGGTCGGCCATTGCCTCGGGCGCTTCTTCCGGCATGGCCAGGGCCAGGGCCAGCAGCGCGCGGTCAATGGGATGGCGTGTCTGTCCGGCGTCCCACAGGGCGAGCACTTGGGCGGAACTCAACGGGCGCATGGCGAGGTTCGATTGTTTTCGTTAGCTCGAATCCAGGCGCGATCAACCCGGCTCGACAAAGCTCGGCTCCGTCGGCTCGGCAACTTCGTAGTCGCGTTCCCAGCCTTCGTTTTCGAGCTTGATGTGCTGAATCGCCACGGCGTTGGCATTGGCGTCGAGATCGGGCAGCGCCTGGTATTCCGACACCCAGCAGCGGAAAACCTTGTAGGCCAGCGCCAGTTGCCCGGCCTCGTTATAGACCTCGATGATCAGGTCCTTGCGGAAGTTCTTGAGAGAAACCTCGCTGCCCAGGCCGGAGCCGAGATTCCAGACCTTGTTGGCCCATTGCTCGAAATTGGTGTCGTGGGTGACGCCGCGCTCCAGCGTGATCGCCTCGAACTTGCTGCGACCGGGCGACTTGCGGCCGGTGGACGGGTCGCCGCCCTCGCGGTGCTCGACGACTTCGGTCGTCCGCTTGAGCGACGACACCTTGCTGATCCCGGCGACGTAGCGGCCATCCCATTTGACGCGAAACTTGAAATTCTTGTACGGATCGAAGCGCTGGGCATTGACGGTGAATTGGGCCATTTTTCAATCTCCTCTTGATTCGGTTCGGGCTCAGACCTGGATCTGCCCGGCCAGTTGCTGGACGCTGATGACCACGAACTCGGCCGGCTTGAGCGGGGCGAAGCCGACCAGGATGTTCACCACGCCGCGGTTGATGTCGTCCTGCGTCGTCGTTTCGCGGTCGCACTTGACGAGATAGGCCTCGCGCGGCGAACTGCCCTGGAAGGCGCCCTGGCGGAACAGGCCGTTCATGAAGGCGCCGATGTTGAGGCGGATCTGCGCCCACAGCGGTTCGTCGTTCGGCTCGAAGACGACCCACTGCGTGCCGCGATAGAGCGACTCCTCGATGTAGAGGGCGAGGCGGCGCACAGGCACATATTTGTATTCGGAAGCCATCTGGTCGGCGCCGCGCAGGGTGCGCGCACCCCATGCAATCGCGCCATAGACCGGGAAGGTGCGCAGGCAATTGACGCCGAGCGGGTTGAGGCTGCCGTTTTCGCCATCGGTCAGCGGCACGGCCATCGATTGCACGCCGGCCAGGTTGGCATCGGTGCCGGCCGGCGCTTTCCAGACGCCGCGGTTACCGTCGGTGCGGGCGTAGAGTCCGGCCATCGTGCCGCCGGGCGGCGTCAGGCGCGGCTTGCCGTTCTTCAGCGGGTCGGCAACGTAGGTCCACGGGAAATAGACCGCGGCGTGATCGGATTTGGGCAGTTCGGTGCCGGAGGCGGATGCCACCATGCCGGCAACGTCGGTCACCGAGGGCGGCGCGTCGACGATGAAGAAGGCGCGGCGCTCCTCGCAGTAGGAGGCTGCATCGGCCAGCACGCCGGGATCGGTGATGCCGGGCAGGACGAGGAGGTTGAAGATATCGGCGTCCTCCAGCGCAAACAGGCCCTCGCGATTGGCGCGGCTGCCGATGAAGGCCGGATAGACATCGGCCGGCCCGTAAGGGGTTTCGGTGCCGCCGCCGAGGAAGGCGTCGGTCGGTGGCGTGGCCAGCGTGGAGCCGGCCAGCAGGTGCAGGCCGGCGGCGATGTCATTGGCCGGGGCGGCGCTGACGGCGATGGCCGAGCCGGCGCCGCGCGAGCCGCTGGCGAGAACGAGCGTGGTGGCGGTTGCCGTGACGGTGAAGCCGCTGTAGGCCGGATTGCCGGGTTTCAGGGCGCGCACGGCGGCCTGCAGCCGGCTGGCCACGTCGCCGAGCTTGGCGGCGAGATTGGCGCCGGCCGCAGCGGTGCTGCCGAGATCGACGACATCCGGGCCATAGCCGTCGAGGCTGATGCGCAGGCTGGTATGGGTGGCGTCGGGCAGGGCGTCGAGATCGGTGGCGGCGAAGGTGTCGCTGGTCAGGGTTGCCGGGTCGGGCATGGGCGCTGGGCGCACGCTGGCGACGGCATCGGCTTCGGCGCCGCCATTGGCAACGCCCAGCTTGAGCACGCCGGCCGCGTTGTTGCGGCTGCCGGGCAGGACCCGGACGCTTGAAAATTCGCCGCCGGCCCCCGAAGTCATCACCAGCGTGTTGCCACTGCGGGCGCAGGTAAATCCGGATAGTGCGGCCTTGCCGCCCGCCTGGGCCTGCACCTTGGACTGGATGGCCGCGCCCAGCGCGGTAAGGCGCTGGGTCGCCGTGCCGCCGGCAATGTCGGCTGGCAGCGTGATGCTGACGGTGACGGGCGGCAGGCCATTGACGACGACGCGGAAATCGGTATGGGTTGCGTCGAGCATGGTCTGGACATCGCCCAGTGTGCCGCTGGTCGAGGTGGCGGCGGCCAGCCCGTTGAGCGTTGCGCCCGACACTTCCCGCACGATCTTGACCAGTTGCGATACGCCGTTGACCAGATCGGGCAGGTAGCGGGCGTCGGCCGAGTTCATCGAGACATTCGGATACTGTTCGGCCCGGCCGTCGTTGCGGATGAAGGCAATGTTGAAGGTGCTGTCCGGGTTGGCAGTCGCATGATCGACGCGGACCTGGATGCCGTTGCCGGACGCCCCGGCATCGAGCGCGGTAACGGTCAGGACGGTGGCGGCCGTCGCGTTCAGCAGCGGCCGGCTGGCCGGCGAGGCGGTCTTGACGACACGGACGATCCAGGCGTCGGTGCCGCCGTTCAGGAAGAACTGCCGCACCCCGTAGCTCATTTCGGAATCCGCCGCCAGGCCGCCGAAGGCGCGCTCGAAATCGGCAAAGCTGTAGATGCGCGTCGCCTTGTTGATCGGCCCGCGTGGCGCGGCGCCGACGAAGGCCGCGACGGACGTGGCGACACCGGCAATGGTGCGGACACCACTCGAAACTTCCTGGATGTAAACCCCGGGCGAGGTTAACTGGATGGGCATGGCGGACTCCTTTCAACGGGGCGGCCGGCGGCCATCCCTGCACGAACGTGTCGATACGGTTGCCGGATCCGGAATGACGACGCCGTAACGATGTTCGCGCGAGGCCAACCGGGTTAGCATCTGGAGAACCCCTCAAGCCGGGGTCGAAAGGCGGGTGGGACGATTGCTGCCACACCACGCGAGGGCAGGTGCCCTAATTGTCTTCAGCGCCTGATCGGAGGCTGTTGAAAGTACTTCTGGCGTGAACCGTCTATCTGGGCAGCCTGCAGGGCGCAGGCGGCCAGCGTGTTACCGAACAGCAATGTTGCAATGCGCCGACAGGCGGCATGGAGTACGGCAAATCGTTACATCGTACGGAACCAGCATAAGCATGCGAGACGGAAAATTCAAGAAGATTTTCGAATTTGTCCTGATCGCCCGGCTTCCCGGAAAACCGGCGTATCCGCCCGGAATGACACCTGCGACCCTTTGGCATCGACTACCCGGCTTTTGTTCCATCGAAACCTCGGCTCTTGGCATAATCCGCCTGTGTTCGCCTACATCGTCCGCCGCCTGCTCTATGCCATCCCGATCCTGGTCGGGGTGAATCTGCTGACTTTCGCGCTGTTCTTCGTCGTCAACACGCCGGACGACATGGCGCGCATGCAGCTGGGCGTCAAGCGAGTGACGCCGGAGGCGATCGAGAAATGGAAGGCCGAGCGCGGCTACGACAAGCCGCTGCTGGTCAATTCCGCCGCTTCCGGGCTGTCGACCGTGACCGACACCATCTTCTTCCAGAAATCGGCGCGCATGTTCGCCGGCGATTTCGGCCGCGCCGAGGACGGCCGCGACATCGCTCGCGAGATCGGCGCGCGCATGGGGCCATCGCTGGCCATTGCCTTGCCCACTTTCATTCTCGGCCTGTTCGTGACCGTGAGTTTCGCGCTGACGCTCGCCTTCTTCCGCGCCACCGCCTTCGATTTCTGGGGCGTCGTGCTGTGCGTGGCGGCGATGTCGATTTCCGGTCTGTTCTACATCATCGGCGGCCAGTTCCTGATCAGCAAGGTCTGGCGGCTGGTGCCGATTTCCGGTTACGCCGACGGCGTCGATGCCTGGCGTTTCCTGCTGCTACCGGTCTTTATCGGCGTCATTTCCGGCATCGGTTCGTCGACGCGCTGGTATCGCACCATCTTCCTTGAAGAAGTGAACAAGGACTACGTGCGCACCGCGCGCGCCAAGGGGTTGCCGGAAACCGTCGTCTTCTTCCGCCACGTCCTGCGCAATGCGCTGATTCCCATCCTGACCGGTGTCGTCGTCGTCATCCCGCTGCTCTTCATGGGCTCGCTGCTGACCGAGTCGTTCTTCGGCGTTCCCGGCCTCGGCAGCTACACCATCGACGCGATCAACGCCCAGGATTTCGCCGTCGTGCGCTCGATGGTCTTCATCGGCTCGGTGCTCTACATCGTCGGCCTGATCCTGACCGACATTTCCTACACCGTGGTCGACCCGCGGATCCGCTTCGAATGATGGGCTTTCAGGTCGTCGTTCTCTGGTCGGACATGCTGATCTGGCTGCTGGTGGCGGCCGGCATCGGCGTCGGCGTGCTGGTGGC
>ERZ761602.2642-NODE-2642-length-27415-cov-7.646747_pt1 | contig 27415 bp, 28 predicted proteins | sample MGYA00512165_ERZ761602 | MGnify/ENA primary metagenome ERZ761602 (study PRJEB28899, sample SAMN02445085) | bioreactor sludge metagenome | biome: EBPR sludge; isolation source: Thorneside wastewater treatment plant | place: Australia: Brisbane, Thorneside...
GGTAAGAGTGAGGCGTGAGGGGCGGTGCGGATGGGCGCTCCGCGGCGATCGATGCTTCACGATCCCGCATGGATCGCGCTGGCAGTCCATGTCGATCCCGCGATGTCATTGCTGTCTTTCCCTCTTCGCAGCGGAACGACGCCATCCGGGCATCACTCCGCGCGGCGTCCCCATTCCCCGTTCCCGCCCCTTCCCCCTGCCATCCGTCATCCCTTGCGCATCCGCCCCGCCGCCCACAGTCTTCCGTAACGACCAACGCCAAGGCGACCACCGATGAACGTGCAGGGCTTCCTCGACCATCTGCTGAAATCCGCGGCCGGCGGACCCGACGGGCTGCTCAATGCCGATTTCGGCCGCGGCGCGGTGGCCGGCGGCGCGCTGGGGCTGCTGCTGGGCAAGCACAAGGCCACCCGCAAGCTGGCGACCTACGGCGGGTTGGCCGCCATTGGCGTGATGGCCTATCGCGCCTACAGCGACTACCAGCGGCAGCAGGGCGGCTTCGCCGCCGGCGCCGCGCCGCAGACCGTGGACCGGTTGTCGCCGCCGCAGGCCGAAGCGCATGGCCAGGCCATCCTCAAGGCGCTGGTCGCCGCGGCCAAGGCCGACGGCCACATCGACGCGCGCGAGCGCCAGGCCATCGAGGGCGAGTTCTCCCGCATCGGCAGCGACGGCGAACTGCAGCAGTGGCTGCACGCCGAACTGGAGAAGCCGCTGGACCCGGCCGACGTGGCGCGCGCCGCCGGCACCCCGGAGATCGCCGCGGAGATGTACCTGGCCAGCCTGATGGTGGCCGACGAACAGAACTTCATGGAGCGCGCCTACCTGGACGAACTGGCCCGGCAGTTGGAACTGGATCCGGCGCTGAAGGCGCAACTGGAACGCCAGCTCGCGCAGCCGCAACCTCCGCCGCTGCCCTGAGCCGCGCGATGCGACCGGCCTCACGCCGCCTGCGACGCCTCGCCTGGTCGCTGCTCTGGCTCACGGCGCTGGGCCTGCTGCTGGCCTGGAGCTGGCGACAGCCGTTCATGGCCTCCGCGCGCATGCTGTGGGACATCGCCCGCGCACCGGCGCCGGCCGCCCTGCCCGTCCCAGTGCACGGCGTGCGCGCCGGCCAGATCGCCGACACCTTCGGTGCGCCGCGCGGCAGCCGACGCAGGCACGAGGGCGTGGACATCTTCGCGCCGCGCGGCACGCCCGTGGCCAGCGCCACCCGCGGCATCGTGGTGTCGGTGGACGACGGCGGCCTGGGCGGCCGGCAAGTATGGGTGCTCGGCCCGGGGCGCGAGCGCCACTACTACGCCCACCTGGACGACTGGGCGCCCGGGCTCTCCACCGGCCAGGCGGTGCAGGCCGGCAGCGTGCTGGGCTTCGTCGGCACCACCGGCAACGCGCAGGGCACGCCGCCGCATCTGCATTACGGCATCTACGGCGCACAGGGTGCGCACGATCCGCTGCCGCTTCTCAGGGCGGGCGCACGCCCGCCGGCACGCTGAACCGCGCCGTCCCGCGGAACAGTCCATCGCGGCAGCGGCCCTCGTCCCGCTGCGGGCGCGGGCCTATCTTGGGCAGGGTCCCCAGCGCGCTCCGGCGCATGCCGCCATGCCCAACCACAGCCACCGTTACCGCATCACCGTCACCCCCATCGAGAACGATGGCCTGCAATGCAGCGGCCGCTGCACCATCGAGTTCGAGCACGCCTGCCACGACGACTGGATGCGCATCCTCGAAGCCGTGCAGCGCCAGCGCGGGCTCAGCGGCGACGAGCGCGCCGCCCTGGTCGTGGGCACCAAGCTGCTCAGCGGCCTGATGCTGGACCACCGCAAGGAAGCGGACGACCTGTTCGCACCGCTGCGCCCGCACATGGGCGAATTCATCAAGTCGCTGAAGGAACGCAGCCGCGACGCCGGCTGAATCGCGCGTGCCGGCATCGCCGGCCTGCTGCCATCGGCACGGCTCGCCGTCCGTGGCGATGCTCTCTCCATCACGAAGCCGCAGCAGGGCCGCACCGCCCCGCCGGGACGAAACGTCCGGTCCCTCTCGCCTCGCACCCGCCGACCACCGCGCCGGTTAGCGTGCGGACAGCCAGGCCGGGCTAAGGTGCGCCGACACCTCCCGGAGCCTTCCATGCGCACACGCCGCCGCTTCCTGTCCGCCATGCTCGCCGCGGGCGCTGTGCTCGCGCTGGCGGGCTGCGGAACGCTCAACACGGTCACCGGCCTGCTGGGCAACCAGATCGCCTTCACCCAGCCGCAACTGCAACGCCACCTCAACCACAGCTTCCCGCGCGAATTCGACAAGCTGGGCGGGCTGGTGTCGGCCACGCTCACCAATCCGCGCCTGAGCATCCCGTCCGGCGACGACCGCCTGCGTCTGGATTTCGACATCGGCGTCAGCGCGCTGGGCGCGCGCGATGTCAGCCGCGGCCATTTCGCCCTCGCCAGCCGCCTGCGCTACGACCCGGCCACGCAGGGCCTGCACCTGGACGATCCGGAAATCCTCTCGGTCGAAGTTCCGGGCTCGGGCGCGCTGATGTCAGGCGGCACGCGCCAACTGGTCAACACCGTGCTGGCCGAATACGCGCGCAGCGAACCGGTGTACCGGATCGACAGCGACATCCTGCGCCGCCTGCCCGCCAGCAAGCGGATCGGCAGCACCCGCATCGAAGGCGGCCGCGTGGTCGTCCACCTGCAATGAGGTTCTCCGCCATGCGCATGAAGACCCTGGCCCTGCGCGCCGCCCTGTTCCTGCTCGCCCTGCCCGCGGCGGCCATCGGCGCCCCCACCACGCTGCGCGTGGAGGCCGCGCAACTGCAGGCGGCCGCGCAGGCCGGCTTTCCGCTGGAGCATGAATTGCTGGAAGGCTTCGCCTCGCTGGCGCTGAGCGATCCGGACGTGCGCATCCCGGTGCCGGGCGAACGCCTGCGCCTGCAGATGGTCTACGCCATCACCCTGGCGACCGGCCAGCGCGTGGAGAGCGGCAACCTGGTGGTCAGCAGCGGCCTGCGCTACGACCCGGCCACTCGCGGGCTGCACCTGGTGGACCCGCAGATCGAACACCTGGGCACCAGCGCCGCCGGCCGCGGCCTGCCCGGCGGCGGTTCGCGCGAAGCCTTGCAGGAACTGGTCCGCGACTATGCGCGCACCCGCCCGCTCTACCGCCTGAGCGACGACGACCTGGCCCAGGTCCCCGGCACGCTGGCCGCCGATGCCGTGCGCGTGCAGGACGGCGCGGTGGTGATCGCCCTGCACTCCGCGCCTGCCCGCTGAAGCGGGACATCGAAGCCATCGGATAGAGCACGTGGGTGCGGGATCGCGAGATCGCGACCTACGCACGGCAGGTCGGCCCTGCGTGACCGGTGCGAAGACGTATTTGCAAATCTTCGCCTGCAAATGCACGGCCATCGCGCACCTGCCGAGCCGCCTCAACGCCGCTCGGACGCACTATCGAGCGCGGATCGATGATCCGGCTCGACTAGCGGAATCGGCTTCATCAACGGGAACAGGCGGCATCCGGAACGATGTGCTTCCGGGCCGGCAAATCGGGGACATGGCCCCGACCTGCGCATCGCGGCCCCGCTTGCATGGCGACGCAGACAGGCTGGCGCTCCGCCTGCGGATGCGCGGCGATCCGCGCCTCCCGGACCGCTTCAGTGCTTGGGCTGCAGCATGGTCCCCGTGCACTTGCTGCTGCCGCAGCGGCAGGCCCAGATCTTCTTCAGGCGGGCGGTGTGCGGCTCGTCCAGGGTGATGCCGTAGTTGTAGGTCAGTTCCTCGCCCGGCTTGATGGCGCGCAGCGCCTCGATGAACACCTTGTCCTTCTTGCGGTTGCCGCCGTCGTGCTCCTCGATCACCGCCTCGCAGTTGGGGTCGCAGCTATGGTTGATCCAGCGCGCCTTGTTGCCCTTGTGGTTGGCGTCGATGACGTAGTCGTCGTTGAGCGTGAACAGGAAGGTGTGGCCGGATTCCACGTCGCCGGTGTCGTCGGCGTCCACTTCCTCGTGGGTGCGGCGCTTGCCCTTGTATTCCACGACCCGCTCGCCCTTCCGGATCGGTGCGATGGCGAACACGCCGTTGCCGTGGATGTCGGACTGGCGGGCTTCGATCTTCTTCTCTTTCTTCTTTGCCATCGCAGGGAAATGTGGGAACGGGAGCGGCGATTGTCGCATGCCGCGCGCGGATAGGCCGAAGGTCACCGTGACCGTCGCCACGACGACGCCCCGCGCTGTCCGGAACCGGCCCGCGCAGGCCGTTGGTGATCGGCGTTCACGACACAAACCGGTCTCCTTCCATGTCCCGTCATTCCGCGTTTTCCCTGGCCGCCCTGGCCCTGCTGCTCTCCGCCTGCCGCCCGGCGGCCGATCGCCCTGCCGCCGCCGCACTGCCCACCTCCGCCGATGCGCACGCCGCCGCACCGGAAGCGCGCGGCGAATACCTGGTGCGCATAGCCGGCTGCAACGATTGCCACACGCCGGGCTACGCCGAAGCGCAGGGCCGGATCGACCAGGCCGACTGGCTGGTGGGTTCGCCGGTCGGCTTCAACGGTCCCTGGGGCACCACCTATGCCAGCAACCTGCGCCTGCGCATGCAGCAGATGGACGAAGCGCAGTGGCTGGAATACAGCGCCAACCTGCGCACGCGCCCGATGATGCCGGACTTCGGCGTGCGCGCCATGAGCGAAGAGGACCGGCGCGCGATCTACCGCTTCGTGCGCTCGCTGGGGCCGGCCGGGCAACCGGCGCCGGAAGCACTGCCGCCGGGCAGGACGCCGCCGGCGCCCTACTTCGGGCTGGTGCTGCCGGCCGCGCCCGCGGCGCCGCAGGCGCCCACCGCACCGTCAGCACCGGCACCAGGCGGCTGAGCCTGCGGTCGCGTCACCAGGACAGGCGGCCGCCGAACATCCAGAACAGGCCCATCGCCAGGCCGAACACGGTCCAGAACGCCGTGCCCAGGCCGCGGAACAGCTTCATCGCCAGGTACAGGCCGCCGGCGGCCAGCAGGACGCGCCATAGGAAACCCGTGTCCAGGCCGCGGCCGGACGGGTTGGATTCGGAAGCGGCGTGCATCGTGTTCATGGCGAAGTCCTCGTAATCGGGCCGTCCGGGAGTGGACGCGGCCCATCTTCCGGATCGCCCGGGGCCGGCGTCAGTCGCAGGCATCAGCCGTCGCGCATGACATCCGTCAGCCGCGGCGGCGGCGCCTGAACGGGGAAAACCGCCGGGGTTTGAGCGCGGCGGCAGGAAAGCGTACAATTTCGGTACGCTTTCGACCGACCCCCTCCTCCCATGCTCCGCGTCACCAAGCTGACCGACTACGCCACCGTGGTCCTGACCGTGCTCGCCGCGCGGCCGGGCGAGATCCTCAGCGCCTCCGACCTGGCCGAGCACTCCGGCCTGGAACCGACCACCGTCAGCAAGGTGCTCAAGCCGCTGGCGCAGGCCGGACTGGTCGAGGGCCTGCGCGGCGCGCACGGCGGCTACCGCCTGAGCCGCGACGCGGCCGACATTTCGCTGGTCGAGATCGTCGAAGCCATGGAAGGTCCGCTGGCAATGACCGAATGCAGCCAGGCCGACAGCCACTGCGGCATCGCCCACCAGTGCGGCGCGCGCGCCAACTGGCGGCTGATCAACGACGTGGTGGCCGACGCCCTGCGTGGCTTCACCCTGGCGCAGATGATCGCGCCCCCTCCCCTTTCCGACGACCCGCGCCGGCGCCCCATCGCCGTGCAGGTCGCGACCCGTTGAACCGTAGGCAGCCCCATGGCCACCGAGAACGCTGAAATCCTGGAACAGCTCGGACGTCGCTACGACGCCGGCTTCGTCACCGACATCGAATCCGACTCGCTCCCGCCGGGTCTGGACGAGGACGTCGTCCGCGCCCTGTCGGCGAAGAAGAACGAGCCCGAGTGGATGACCGAATGGCGCCTGGCCGCCTACCGCCACTGGCTGACCATGCCGGCGCCGCACTGGGCCAAGCTGAAGATCGGCCCGATCGACTTCCAGGCCATCAGCTACTACTCCGCGCCCAAGGCCAAGTACAAGTCGCTGGACGAAGTGCCGCAGGAGCTCATCGACACCTACGACAAGCTGGGCGTGCCGCTGCACGAGCGCGCCAAGCTGGCCGGCGTGGCGGTGGACGCGGTGTTCGATTCCGTGTCCGTCGGCACCACGTTCCGCAAGGAACTGGCCGAGAAGGGCATCGTCTTCTGCTCCATGTCCGAGGCCATCGCCGAGCATCCCGAGCTGGTGAAGCGCTACCTGGGCAGCGTGGTGCCGGTGGGCGACAACTACTTCGCCGCGCTGAACTCGGCGGTGTTCTCCGACGGCAGCTTCGTGTTCATCCCCAAGGGCGTGCGCTGCCCGATGGAACTGAGCACCTACTTCCGCATCAACGCCGGCCACACCGGCCAGTTCGAGCGCACCCTCATCATCTGCGAGGACAAGGCCTACGTCTCCTACCTGGAAGGCTGCACCGCGCCGATGCGCGACGAGAACCAGTTGCACGCGGCCGTGGTGGAACTGGTCGCGCTGGAAGACGCCGAGATCAAGTACAGCACGGTGCAGAACTGGTACCCGGGCGACGAGGAAGGCCGCGGCGGCATCTACAACTTCGTCACCAAGCGCGCCGAATGCCGCGGCGCGCGCAGCAAGGTGACCTGGACGCAGGTGGAGACCGGTTCGGCCATCACCTGGAAGTACCCGTCCTGCGTGCTGCTGGGCGACGACTCGGTGGGCGAGTTCCACTCCGTGGCGCTGACCCACCACCGCCAGCAGGCCGACACCGGCACCAAGATGATCCACCTCGGCAAGCGCACCAAGTCCAAGATCGTCAGCAAGGGCATCAGCGCCGGCCGCGGCCAGAATACCTACCGCGGCCTGGTCAAGGTGGATCGCAACGCCGACGGCGCGCGCAACTACACCCAGTGCGACAGCCTGCTGATCGGCAAGCAGTGCGGCGCCCACACCTTCCCCTACATCGAGGTGAAGAACCCCGGTGCCACCGTCGAGCACGAGGCCACCACCTCCAAGATCAGCGACGACCAGATGTTCTACTGCCGCGCCCGCGGGATTTCCCAGGAGGACGCCGTCAGCATGATCGTCGACGGCTTCTGCAAGCAGGTCTTCCGCGAACTGCCGATGGAATTCGCGGTGGAGGCGAAGAAGCTGCTGGAAGTGAGCCTGGAAGGTTCCGTCGGCTGACCTGCTTTTCCCTTCTCCCTCCGGGAGAAGGTGGCGCGAAGCGCCGGATGAGGGTATGGCGAAGCCCGCGACGCCCGAACCATCGCGGCTCCGCCGGACCCTCACCCCAACCCCTCTCCCGATGGAAGAGGGGCTCGAAAGAATCAAACGGAAACGAACATGCTCAAGATCGAAAACCTCCACGCCAGCGTCGCCGGCAAGGAAATCCTGAAAGGCCTCTCGCTGGAAGTGAAGCCCGGCGAAGTGCACGCTATCATGGGCCCCAACGGCGCGGGCAAGTCCACGCTGGGCAACATCCTGGCCGGGCGCGAGGGCTACGAGGTCACCGCCGGCACCGTCGAGTTCGACGGCAGGCCGCTGCTGGAACTGGAACCGGAAGAGCGCGCCGCCGCCGGCATGTTCCTGGCCTTCCAGTACCCGGTGGAAATCCCCGGCGTGAACAACACCTATTTCCTGCGCGCCGCGCTCAACGCCCAGCGCAAGGCGCGCGGCGAGACGGAACTGGACTCCATGCAGTTCCTCAAGCTGGTGCGCGAGAAGCTGGCCGTGCTGCACCTGAAGGACGAACTGCTGCACCGCGGCGTCAACGAGGGCTTCAGCGGCGGCGAGAAGAAGCGCAACGAGATCTTCCAGCTTGCCGTGCTGGAGCCGAAGCTGGCGATCCTGGACGAGACCGACAGCGGCCTGGACATCGACGCGCTGAAGAACGTGGCCGACGGCGTCAACGCCCTGCGCGCGCCCGACCGCGCTTTCCTGGTCATCACCCACTACCAGCGCCTGCTCGACTACATCAAGCCTGACGTGGTGCACGTGCTGGCCGGCGGCCGCATCGTGGAAACCGGCGGCCCCGAGCTGGCGCTGGAACTGGAACAGCACGGCTACGCCTGGATCAAGGACCGCGTGGCGCCGGAGCCGGCGGCGTGAATCCGGCACCCGCCCTGCATCCGCTTATCCATGGTTCCTGCGCACACCGGAACCCGTTTCGCTCGTGCCCGCAGGCCATCCGGCCCCAGTGCAACGGCGAAACCGCTCCCGGCCTGCGCCGGGATGACGCCCAGTAGGAACCACCCCGCATGACCGTACTCCTCGACTCCCTGGCCTCCGCCTTCACCGGCGACGCCGCGCGCCGCGCGGTGCTGGACGAAGCGCTGCGCGACGGCCTGCCCGGCCCGCGCGCCAAAGCCTGGAAATACACCTCGCTGCGCCAGCTCGAACGCCGCCGCTTCGCCGCCGTCGCCTCCGCGCCGGACGTCGACCCGATGCTGCTGGCCGACATCCCCGCGCCGCGCGCGGTGTTCGTCAACGGCCGCTATTCCGTGGCGCTGTCGCTGACCACCGACCTGCCCGACGGCGTCAGCCTGCAACTGCTGTCCGAAGCCCTGGCCGAAGGCGGCGACGCCGCGCGCTTCCTGCAGCGCCGCTTCGAGCGCACCGACGAAGTCTTCGCCCGCCTCAACGCCGCGCTGGCGAACGAAGGCGTGCTGCTGCGCGCCGAGCCCGGCGTGCACTGCGAACGGCCGCTGCACCTGGTCTTCATCGGCGCCGCGGATGCGGAAGGTGCGCCCGCCGATGCGCCGGCGCCGGCCGAGGGCACACCCGCGCTCGATCGCGCCTGGCACCTGCGCAACCTGATCGAACTGCGCGCCGGCGCCTCGCTGGCGGTGGTGGAACACCACCTCGCCACCGCGCCGCATGCGCACTTCGTCAATGCCCTGACCCACGTCCACCTGGCCAAGGGTGCGCGGCTGTCGCACGCCCGCGTGCAGGCCGACAGCGCGCGCGCGACCACGCTGCTGCGCACCGATGCGGCACTGGCACGCGATGCGGAATACCGGCGCGTGGACCTGGAACTGGGCGGCGCGCTGTCGCGCCACGAACTGAACGTGCGACTGGAAGGCGACAACGCCCGCCTGGTCGCCAACGGCGTGCTGCTGGCCGACGGCCGTCGCCACGTCGATACGCGCCTGGGCATCGACCACATCGCCCGCGACACTGCCTGCGGACTGACCTGGCGCGGCCTGGGCGCCGGCCGCGGCCGCGTGGTCTTCCACGGCGGCATCCTGATCCGCGAAGGCGCGGACGGCACCGACGCGGCGCTGTCCAACAAGAACCTGCTGCTGTCGGACAACGCCGAGATCGACACCCAGCCCGTGCTGGAAATCCACGCCGACGAAGTCAAGGCCGCGCACGGTGCCACCGTCGGCCGGCTCGACGCGCAGGCGCTGTTCTACCTGCGCTCGCGCGGGCTGCCGCAGGATGAAGCGCGCCAGCTCCTGACCGCCGCCTTCTGCCGCGAGCCGCTGGCCGTCATCGAGGACGAAGGACTGCGCGAACGGCTCACGGCGCACGTCGATGCCGCCCTGGCGGCACTGGGGACGCGATGAACGCACCGCACTCGCCCTCTTCCACGCCGGCGCAGCACGCCGGGCATGCGAACGGCCCGCACGGCGATGCCGCGCGGACAAGCCATGCCCGTTCGCAAACGGACGGAACCGCCGCCCCCGACTGGCCGAAGATCCGCGCCGATTTTCCCCTGCTGGAACGGCAGGTGCAGGGCAAGCCGCTGGTCTACCTGGACAGCGCCAACACCGGGCAGAAGCCGGCGGCGGTGATCGAGGCGGTGGACGATTTCTACCGCCGCCACAACGCCAACGTCAGCCGCGCCGTGCACACGTTGGGCACCGAGGCCACCGACGCCTACGAAGGCGCGCGCAGGAAGCTGGCGCACTTCCTCAACGTGCGCGCCGACGAGCTGGTGCTGTGCAGCGGCACCACCTTCGCGATCAACCTGGTCGCCTATTCGTGGGCGCTGCCGCGGCTGAAGGCCGGCGACACCATCCTGGTCTCGCGAATGGAGCACCACGCCAACATCGTGCCGTGGCAACTGGTCGCCCAGCACACCGGCGCCACGGTCAAGGTCGCCGAGATCCACCCCGACGGCACGCTCGACCTGGACGCGCTGCACGCGGCGATGACCGGCGACGTGAAGCTGCTCGCCGTCACCCACACGTCCAACGTGCTGGGCACGGTCAACCCGGTGCGCGATATCTGCCGCGAGGCGCGCCGGCGCGGCATCGTCACCGTGGTGGACGGCTCACAAGCCGTGCCGCACCGCGCCGTCGACATCGCGGCGATCGGCTGCGATTTCTACGCACTGACCGGCCACAAGATGTGCGGCCCCACCGGCACCGGCACGCTGTGGGCGCGCCGCGAGCACCTGCAGGCCATGCCACCCTTCATCGGCGGCGGCGAGATGATCAAGGAAGTCAGCTTCGACGGCACCGTGTTCAACGACCCGCCGCACAAGTTCGAGGCTGGCACGCCCAACATCGCCGGCTTCGTCGGCCTGGGCGCGGCGGTGGACTACCTGGAAGGCGTGGGCATGGCCCACATCGCCGCGCGCGAGACCGAACTGCTGGCGCACTTGACCGAGGAACTCGACAAGGTCGAAGGGCTGCGCATCTTCGGCCGCGCACCGGACAAAGCCGCCGTGGTGTCGTTCCTGATCGAAGGCGCGCACGCGCACGACCTGGCCACCCTGCTGGACCTGGAAGGCGTGGCCGTGCGTTCCGGCCAGCACTGCGCGCACCCGCTGCTGCAGTTCTACGGCGTGGCAGCCACGCTGCGCGCGTCGCTGGCGTTCTACAACACGCACGAGGAAATCGAGCGGTTCATCGCCGCACTGCAGAAGGCGCGGCGGTTGCTGGCGTAGTGCGGGGTGCACTACTGGTGTAGTGCTGGTGGTGTAGTGCTGGCTGGTGCCGTTTGCGGAGTGCGCGCTCGCTGTGCTGCTGTTCTCGGCGTGCATGGCTTGGGCCCTGCTTCCTCCGGAAATTGGAGTGAAGGCCGCCGGAACCTGTGGCGCTTCCGGCTTCGGACCCAGGAAACACTAGCGTGATCCGAATCCCTCTCCCGCCGAGAAGGGCTCGAATCATGCCGCTTGGGAAGACGAACAGCCGCGCCAACAAACGCCACCGCAACAAGAAGCTCCAAGCCCAAGCTCGAACCCACCCGCAACGCATCGCCCTACAATGTCCCCCATGGACACGCTCAACTTCCGCAACGCCACCCCCGGCGACATCCCCGCTCTTGTCGCCCTGGTGACCTCCGCCTACCGCGGCGACGCCAGCCGCCGGGGCTGGACCACCGAGGCCGATCTGCTCGACGGCCAGCGCATCGACCCGGACGTGCTGCGCCACGACATCGAACGCCCGGCCAGCCGCATCCTGCTGGCCGAGCGCGATGGCGCTTCCGGAACGAACCCGACACAGCATGGCCTGCTGGCCTGCGCGCACGTGGCCATCGAGGACGGCGCGGGTTACTTCGGCATGTTCGCCGTGCGACCCGACCTGCAGGGCGGCGGCGTGGGCAAGGCGATGCTGGCCGAAGCCGAGCGGATCGTGCGCGAGGAATGGCGGCTGCCGGCGATGCGCATGACCGTGATCGACGTGCGCGAGGAACTGATCGCCTTCTACCAGCGCCGCGGCTACGCGCGCACCGGCATCAAGAAACCCTTCCCCTACGGCGACGAGCGCTACGGCGTGCCGTTGCGCGGCGACCTGCGCTTCGAAGTGCTGCACAAGCCCCTGTCCGTGGAGGCGGTGGCATGAGCGATACCTGGACCTTCGTCTGCGCCACCGCCGAGCTGCTGCCCGGCGAGCGCAAGACCGTGTTCGACGAAGTGACGGGCACGCCGATCGTGGTGTTCAACCACGACGGCGATCTGTACGCATTGGAGGACCAGTGCAGCCATGAGGACTTCGAACTGTCCTCGGGCAGCTACGACCCGGCCGAAGGCAGCATCGAATGCATCCTGCACGGCGCCCGCTTCGACCTGCACGACGGTCGCGCCCTCTGTGCGCCGGCCTACACCCCCGTCGCCACCTTCCCCACCAAGGTCGAGCACGGCGGCGTCTGGACCCGCGACGACCGCGACTGATCCGGGCGGGCTTTCCGGCCCAGTCGGCGGGAATTCAGTTGTAAATGGGAATCCATCTCATTAACATGAGCATCTCCCTGTCCGTCGCCCCGGCAATCGCCTCTTGGCCCCCGACCTCCTCCGCCGCCGTCCGGATTCCCGCCGCTGGGCTTTCGTCGCCCTCGCGTGGCTCCTGGGCCTGCTCCTGGCCGCAGCGGCCGGGACCGGGCCCGTGTCGGCGGGTATGCGGGCTCAGGCGACCAGCGTCATCGGCACGACGGTTGCCGGCCCCACGGGCATGCCGCAGGACATCGCGGATGCCGTGCCGGCCCCCACGCCTGCCACCGAAGCCGAGGCCGCCTCGGACGGCGTGCCCGAGGTCGAAGAACCCGGCCTGACTCAGGCCTCGACCCTCCATTGCACGGGTACCGACCTGCTTGCCGTCGCGGCGATAGCCCACGGCTCGCTCGGCAATTCCCCGCCGCGCTACCGCGGCCAGGCTCCCCCGGCGAACGCCTGAGCCTTGCCTGCGCGCCGCGCAGGCCGTCGTTCCACCGCTCCGCCTCCTTTTCGCCCCGCATCCGCTGCCACCGTGCCGGCCGCCGCGTCGCAGCGTCGGCCGGCGCGATGCGCCTGCGCCCACGGCCGCGCATCGGACGACCGTCTTCCTCCCTCCCCAACCACCCCGTGAGATGGACTCCATGAGCTACATCAAGACCCGCAAGTACGCGCCCCGCGCCACCGTGCTGGCCACCGCCACGCTTGCCGCCGGCTTCTCCACGCTGCCGGCGCAGGCCGCCGATGCTGCCGACGCCGATGCCGCCCCGGCGGAACAGAAGGCCACCGACCTGGACAAGGTGCAGGTGCGCGGTAGCTGGTTCAATCCGTCCTCGCCGAAGTTCACCGCCGAACTGCTGGACACGCCGAAGACGGTGTCGATCGTGACCGAGAAGCTGCTGGAGGAAACCGGCGCCACCAACCTGCAGGACGCCCTGCGCATGGTGCCCGGCATCACCTTCGGCGCCGGCGAAGGCGGCAACCCGACCGGCGACCGACCCTTCATTCGCGGCTTCGACGGGCAGAGCAACACCTTCATCGACGGCATGCGCGACGTGGGCATGCAGACCCGCGAGGTGTTCAACCTGGAGCAGGTGGAAGTGGTGAAGGGCCCCAGCTCGGCCTACGGCGGCCGCGATTCCGGCGGCGGCAGCATCAACCTGGTCAGCAAGACGCCCAAGCTGAAGGACGAGACCCGCCTCGGCCTCGGCGCCGGCACCGACAGCTACCTGCGCGGCACGGTGGACAGCAATGTGGTGCTGGGCGACGGCATCGCCACGCGCGTGAACCTGATGAAGCACGAATCCGACATCGCCGGCCGCGACGCGGCCAACGTCAGTCGCTGGGGCATCGCGCCGTCGATCGGCTTCGGCCTGGGCGGCGACGCGCAACTGATCGTCAGCCACTACCACATGGAAACCGACGACCTGCCCGATGCCGGCGGCTTCCCCTACAACAATCCGTTCGCCGCCACTTCGCCCAATGCCGCGCTCAACGGCGACGGCCGCCCGCTGGTGCCGGACCGCAACGCCTACTACGGCCTGAAGGACCGCGACTTCCAGCGCACCCGCGCCGACATCAGCACCATCGACGCCAGCTACGCCTTCGGCGAGCACAAGGTGCGCAATGTCGTGCGCATCGGCAACACCAGCAACGACTACCTGTGGACCCAGCCGGACGACAGCAAGGGCAACCCGAACCTGTACGGCACGGTGTGGCGCCGCACCAACACCCGCGCCGCGGACGTGGACAGCTTCGCCGACCAGCTCAGCCTGAGCGGCCGCTTCCAGACCGGCGCCATCGGCCACAGCTACAGCGCCGGCTTCGAATACAGCGACGAGAAGATGTCGCGCGGCAGCTACCAGATCGGCCTGGTCAACGGCAGGAACGGCACCTGGAACCCGCTGACCATCCTTCCCAACGGCACCGGCGGCACGAGCTGCCCGACCACCGGCGCGGCCACCGGCTACAACTGCACCGACTTCGCCAATCCGAACCCGGACGATCCCTGGGCCGCTTCCCATACGGTGTACCGCAGCAACAAGGCACTCGACGTCACCCAGGAAACCAAGACCTTCTCGGTGTACGCGTTCGACACCCTGGAACTGACGCCGCAGTGGCTGATCAACCTGGGTCTGCGCTACGACAACTACGAGACCGTCCTGACCACGCCGTCGGCCACCGCCGCGCCCGTGATGCTGACCAACAAGAACGATTTCGTGAACTACCAGGCCGGCGTCGTCTACAAGCCGACCGCCAACGGCAGCGTCTACCTGTCCTGGGGCACCTCGTCCACCCCGCCGGGCATGGACGGCGGCGACGGCGCGGACGGCCTCACTGCCGCGATCGCCGACCTGGAGCCGCAGGACAGCACCAACGTCGAGCTGGGCGTGAAGTGGAACCTGTTCGACAACGCGCTGGCGCTGACCGCTGCAGCGTTCCACACCGTGATGGACAACGCCCGCGTGCCCAGTGATGCCGGCACCACGCGCAACGCCGGCAAGAAGAAGGTGGACGGCGTGGAGGTCGGCTTCGCCGGCAAGCTCGCCGACAACTGGAGCGTCTACGGCGGCTATACGTACCTGGACGCCGTGCTGGCGGACAACGGCTACGTCAACACCGGCACCTCCGCCGCGCCGGTCTGGACGCCCTCGCCCAACAACGGCAACCAGTTCCCGAACAACGCCAAGCACAGCGCCAATCTGTGGACGACCTACGCCTTCCCGTTCGGCCTGACCATCGGCGGCGGCGCGACCTACCTGGACAAGCAGTACGGCAACGCGGCCAACACCAAGTGGATCCCGGGCTACACCCGCTGGGACGCGATGGCCAGCTACGCCTTCGGCCAACGCTACAGCCTGCAGTTGAACGTGCAGAACCTGACCGACAAGCTGTATTTCAACAAGCCCTATGCGTCGCACTACGCCAGCATCGCGCCCGGCCGCTCGGCGACCCTGACCTTCAACGTCAGATTCTGATCCAGGCCCGGGCGCAACGGCGGCAGGCGCTCGCCTGCCGCCGTTCCTCCCTCCGACCGCATACCGCTCCCGGCCATGCCCGACCCCGTCCGCCCGCTCGATGCCGATGTGCTCGCCGCGCACCTGCGCGCATCGCCGGAAGACGCCTTCGGCGCCGCGCTGAAGACCGCGCAGGCCGGGCAGGTGGCGGCGCAACTGTTGCTGGCGCAGATGCACATGGAAGGCAAGGGCGCCGCGCACGATCCGCAGGCGGCGCTGTTGTGGTATTCGGTCGCCGCCAACAACGGCAATACGATGGCGATGAACATGCTCGGACGCTGCCACGAACTGGGCGAAGGCACGCCGGTGGACCTCGCCTTGGCCGCCATCTGGTACCGCCGCGCCGCGGAAGCCGGGCTGGACTGGGGCATGTACAACTACGCCAACCTGCTGGCTACCGGACGCGGCACCGCCAGGGACACCGCCAAGGCGCTGGAGTTCTACACGCACGCCGCCCACCTGGGCCACGCCAAGTCGATGAACCTGCTGGCGCGGCACCTGGAAGAAGGCCTGGACATACCCCGCGATCCGCAGGCCGCGCTGGCGTGGTACCGCCGCTCCGCCGAGTCCGGCGATTTCCGAGGGCAGGCGAACTACGCTTCGATCCTGCTGCAACAGGGCGAAGTCAGGCGGGCGACCGACCTGTTGCGGCAGGCGCTGGCCCAGGGCAGTCCGTCGTTCATGGCCCGCATCGTGCCGGAGCTGGCCGCATCCGAGCACCCGCAAATCCGCGAACTGGTCGCGCATCTCGCGCCCTGAGGAGTCCCGCATGCTGCTGCACATCCCCAACGTGTTGACCGCCGGCCAGGTTGCGGAGATCCGCCGCAAGCTGGACGCGGCCGAGTGGACCGACGGCCGCGAGACCGTCGGCACGCTGGGCGCGCAGGTCAAGCGCAACCTGCAACTGCCCGAGACCTCGCCGCTGAAGCGCGAACTGGGCGAGACCATCCTCGTCGCGCTGGCGAAGAACCCGCTGTTCTTCAGCGCCGCGCTACCGCTCAAGTACCTGCCACCGCGCTTCAACCTGTACGCCGGCGGCGGCACCTACGGCTTCCACGTGGACGGCGCGATGATGAGCCTGGCGCAAGGCGAACAACTGCGCTCCGACGTCTCCTGCACGCTGTTCTTCGCCGATCCGGACGAATACGACGGCGGCGAGCTGGTCGTCAGCGACACCTACGGCGAGCACGAGGTGAAGCTGCCCGCCGGCGACATGATCGTCTACCCGTCGAGCAGCCTGCACCAGGTGATGCCGGTGACGCGCGGCGCCCGGCTCGCCTCGTTCTTCTGGGTGCAGAGCATGGTCCGCGACGACGCGAAAAGGCGGATGCTGTTCGAAATGGATGCGTCCATCGAGACGCTGCGGCGCACCGGCGCGGACGCCGACGCGGTCCTCAGGCTGACCGGCGTGTACCACAACCTGCTGCGGCAATGGAGCGAGGTCTGAGGCGGCAGCGCTTCCCCACAAACAAGAATTCGCCTCGTTTGCACTTGATAGGCATTCTCATCTAGAATCCTCCCCGACCGGCGCCCCGGATGGCGGCGCCCCTTGGGGAAGCACGTGATCCACGCACAGCCAACGTCCACCCGCTCCGTGCGCGCACCGGCCGTTGGCCTGCGCGTGCAGGCGTGGCAGGCGGCCTGCTGGATGCTGGCGCTGCTGCTCCTGGCGTCCCTGCTCCCGGCGGCCGCGCATGCGGCGTCGGCCCTGGATGCCCGGGCGCCGGATACGGCCCTGGAACTGCGCGCATCCGCGCCGGACGCGCACGATGAAGCGCCGCACGAACCCGAGCAGCACCGCGAACTGCCGGCGAAGAAATCGCGCCTGACCTCCCTGCAGGTCCAGGACGCGCCCATGCTGCGTACGCGCCACCGCGCCGGCATCGCCGCGCCACGCGCGCACCGCCTGGACGTGCACGCAGGCTCTCCGCCTGCCGCCGAAACCCCGCTCCGCCTCCGGCCCGATCCTTCCCTGCGCCTGCATCCGGGCCAGGCGCCGCCGCGCGCGGCCTGACGCCGCACCGGCCTTCCACGGCCGGACGCCGATCCTCCCGCTTTCCCTCGCCCGCCGCGCGCCCGCACGGCGGCAGCCCCCGCTTTTTCCCTACCTTCCGACAGGACCCCCCATGAACCACGAACGCTCCCCGCGGCGCGTCGCGCTGCGCCGCACGCCCCTCGCCCTGGCACTGTTCGCCGCGGCCGCCCCCGCCCTGGCCCAGTCCGCGCCCGACGGCGCCGCCGACGCCAAGGACCTGGACACCGTCGTCGTCACCGCCTCCGGCTTCGAGCAGAAGATCACCGACGCGCCGGCCAGCATCAGCGTGATCACGCGGGAAGAGCTGAGCAAGCGCCCCTACATGACGCTGCTGGATGCCGTGCGCGACCTGGAAGGCGTCGATGTCGGCGAGACCCGCGACAAGACCGGCCAGGGCACCATCTCCATGCGCGGCATGGGTTCGGACTACACCCTGATCCTGGTCAACGGCAAGCGCCAGAACAATCACGGCGACATCTACCCGAACAGCTTCGGCGGCAACCAGTTCAACCACATCCCGCCGCTGGACGCGATCGAGCGCATCGAAGTCATCCGTGGCCCGGCGTCCACGCTTTATGGCGCCGATGCGATGGGCGGCGTGATCAACATCATCACCAAGAAGAACCTGGACAACTGGAGCGGCTCGATCAGCCTGGGCCGCACCTTCGAAACCGACGACCAGTTCGGCGACGACTCCACCGTGGACTTCTTCGTCACCGGCCCGCTGGTGCGCGGCAAGCTGAACCTCAGCGCGCGCGGTAGCTGGTACGAGCGCGACGCGTCCAATCCGGTGTACGCCCCGGTCACCGACCCCGCTGGCGTGACCCATACCCGTCCGCTGGGCTTCGGCGCCGGCGGCAAGACCGTGGACAACACCAACAAGGCCGGCGGCTTCAGCCTGGAATGGATGCCGGCCGAGAACCAGAGCGTGGTGCTGGACTACGACACTTCCAAGCAGGCATACGACAACAGCACCAAGATCAACGACGCCGGCGCCGAGGAATATCCCGTCGGCACCGTCGACAGCATCGCCAGCATCTGGGCGGCGGGCAACGCCTGCCTGGGCGCGGCCGGCGCCAACGCCGCTGCGTGTCAGGCCAACGGCGGCACCTGGGGACGCCGCGCCAATCCGCGCGTGGGCTATGGCCCCACCCAGGAATTCACCCGCGAAAGCTGGTCGCTCACGCACGAAGGCAAATGGAGCTTCGGCAACAGCCTGGTCTCGCTGGCCCATATCGCCACCAACAACGACGGCCGCACCCTGCCGTTCACCGTGGCCGAGCGCGAGCAGTTGCTGGCGATGATCGACGGCACCGGCCCGTATGCCGGCATGAGCCTGGCCGACCGTCGCGCGCTGGCCGGATCGACCTTCCTGCCGCGCCCCAAGCGCACCCTGGAAAGCCGCCAGTACACGCTGGACGCCAAGCTCGACCTGCCGTGGCAGTGGCGCGGCGAGCACACCTCGGTGCTGGGCGCGCAGGTGATCCGCGGCGAACTGGAGGATGGCGTGTTCGGCATGGAGGCCGGCACTCCCAGCGCGGTGCAGGAACACAACATGTACTCGCTGTTCGCCGAGGACACCTGGTACGTGATCGAACCGCTGGCGGTCACCGCCGGCCTGCGCTACGACGACCACGACGTGTTCGGCGACCAGATCAGCCCGCGGCTGTACGGCGTCTACACCGTGAACGAACAGTGGACGGTGAAGGGCGGCGTCAGTACCGGCTTCAAGACGCCCAAGACCACCCAGCTATACGACGGCATCACCGGCTTCGGCGGCCAGGGCGTGCTGCCGTTGTTCGGCAATCCCGACCTGCAGCCGGAAACCAGCACCAGCACGGAGCTGGCGGTGTACTGGCAGCATCCGGACGGGCACAACTTCAACGCCACGGTGTTCCGCAACGAGTTCGACGACAAGCTCTCCACCGAGAACTGCGGCCCCGGCCTGGCGCAGGCCTGCCCGACCGGCGAGTTCGGCGAACTCGGCTATGTCACCGGCAGCGTGCCGGTCAACATCGACAAGGCGACGGTGCAGGGTGCGGAAGTGGCCGGCCGCTGGCAGATCAGCGACCGCTTCGGCTTCCGCGCCAACTACACCTACACCGACAGCGAGCAGAAGAGCGGCCCGTCGCGCGGCCTGCCGCTGGGCAACAGCGCCCGGCACATGGCCAACGCGACCCTCGACTGGCAGGCGACGGATCGGTTCAGCCTGTTCCTGAGTACGGAAATCCGCTCCAAGCGCTACCGCGGCGTCGATGCAGCGACCGGGCGTCAGCAGTACTGGAAGGACTACGAGGTGTTCCACCTGGGCGCGTCGTACCGGATCGCCGAGTGGGTCACGGTCAACGCCCGCATCAACAACCTGCTCGACCGCGACTTCACCAGCTACCAGTACACGTTCACCGACAACGGCAACGGGACCTGGGCGCTGTCCGCGCAGGACGACTACAACAACAAGGACAAGGCCCGCAACGTCTGGGTCAGCCTGAACTTCAGCTTCTGATCCCGGAGCCTCGTGTGCCCCGGGCGTGTCAACCGCCCGGGGCATCGTGCGTTCTATCCGCGCTCCCGGCCATCAATGAGAACTGTTCTCATTAATGGCCTATACTTGGCGACCCGATCGACCGACCCGCTCCGTGCCGACCTCCTCATCCCACTCCGATCAGGTCACCGTCCAGCGCCGCCGCGGCTTCTGGCTGCGCACCCTGCACCAGTGGCACTGGATCAGCTCGGCCGTCTGCCTGGTCGGCATGCTGCTGTTCGCGGTCACCGGCATCACCCTGAACCACGCCGGGCGGATCGAGGCCAAACCGGAGGTGACCAACCGCACGGCGTCGCTGCCGGCGCCGTTGCTGGCGGGCCTGGGCGACCGGCAGGAAGGCCAGGCGCCGCTGCCGCCGGCGGTGGCGGACTGGCTGGGCGCGGAATTCGCGATCTCGCCGGGCCGGCGTCCGGCCGAGTGGTCGGAGGCGGAGGTCTACCTGTCCATGCCCACGCCGGGCGCGGACGCATGGCTGAGCATCGACCGCGAAACCGGCGCGGTGGAGTACGAGCGCACCGCGCGCGGCTGGGTGTCGTACTTCAACGACCTGCACAAGGGCCGCAACGCCGGGCCGGCCTGGGGCTGGTTCCTCGACGTCTTCGCGGCCGCCTGCCTAGTGTTCTGCATCACCGGGCTGTTCCTGCTCTACCTGCACGGCCGCCAGCGGCGCATGACCTGGCCGATGGTCGGGCTTGGCCTGCTGGTGCCGCTGCTGATCGCGCTGCTCTTCATCCACTGATCCCTCCCACGAACCCGCGAGTGACCCGCATGTCCAAGATCGCCGTCCATACCACGCTGACCATCGCGCTCAGCGGCCTGCTGGCCGCGCCGGCCTACGCCGCCACGCTGGACGTCAACGTGGAAGTGCCCAAGCTGAACGTCGCCGAATACCACCGCCCCTACGTCGCCATCTGGGTGGAAGGCGCCGACCAGAAGGTCGCCGCCAACCTGGCGGTGTGGTACCAGCAGACCAGCAATTCCGAAGGCCACGGCACCAAGTGGCTGCCCGACCTGCGGCAGTGGTGGCGCAAGTCCGGCCGCACGCTGAAGGTGCCGGTGGACGGCGTGACCGGCCCGACCAAGCCGGTCGGCAAGCACGCGCTGAGCTTCACCGACAAGCAGCCGCAACTGGCCGCGCTGGCGCCGGGCGAATACACGCTGGTGGTCGAGGCCGCGCGCGAAGTCGGCGGCCGCGAACTGCTGAAGATCCCCTTCACCTGGCCGGCCAAGGGCGCTGCGCAGTCCGGCAAGGCGCAGGGCAGCACCGAGCTCGGCGCCATCAGCCTGACCGTCAAGCCCTGACATCCCTCTGCAGGAGGGGCTTCAGCCCCGACCGCTTTTTCCCGCTTCCGGAAAACCAAAAGCGGTCGGGGCTGAAGCCCCTACTGCACCCCTCATCCCACATCGCTGGAGATTCCGATGAAACGCACCGCCCTGATCCTCGCCCTCTCGCTGAGCGCGACGCTCCCGTTCTCCGCCGCGGCCCACAAAGCCTGGCTGCTGCCGTCGCAGACGGTCATCGCCGGCAACAATCCGTGGATCACCGTGGACGCGGCCGTGTCCAACGACCTGTTCTACTTCAACCACGTGCCGCTGCGCACCGAGGGCCTGGTCATCACCGCGCCGGACGGCAGCAAGGCGGAGGCGCAGAACGTGGCCACCGGCAAGTACCGCACGGTGTTCGACGTGGAGCTGAAGCAGCAGGGCACCTACCGCATCGCCACGGTCAACAGCGGCCTGTTCGGCAGTTGGGAGGAGAACGGCAAGCCCAAGCGCTGGCGCGGCACGCCGGCGACCTTCGCCACCGAAGTGCCCAAGGACGCGAAGAACCTGCAGGTCTCGCAGTCGGTCGGCCGCGTCGAGACCTTCGTGACCAACGGCTCGCCCAACGACACCGCGCTCAAGCCCACCGGCGAGGGCCTGGAACTGGTGCCGGTGACGCACCCCAACGACCTGTTCGCCGGCGAGCAAGCGAAGTTCCGGCTGCTGGTGGACGGCAAGCCGGCCGCGGGACTGGAGTTCGAGATCACCCGCGGCGGCACCCGTTACCGCAACGCGCAGGACGAGATCAAGGTCACCACCGACGCCAACGGCGAGTTCAGCGTGACCTGGCCGGAAGCGGGCATGTACTGGCTGGAAACCGCGACCGAGGACGCCAAGACCTCGCTGCCGCAGGCCAAGCAGCGCCGCCTGAGCTACGTGGCCACGCTGGAAGTGCTGCCGCAGTGACGGCGACGATGCCGGCGGCCCCGTCGCCGGCATCCTTCCGTATGGACGCTTCGCCCTCCCCCGCCATCGCCGACCGCCGCGCCGTGCATGCGCTGCGCGGACAGACCATGGGCACCACCTGGTCGGTGCAGTGCGTGGGTGCGGCGGATACCGACCTGCATGCGCTGCACGCCGCCGTCCAGCAACGGCTGGACGGGATCGTCGCGCAGATGAGCACGTGGGAAGCCGGTTCGGACATCAGCCGCTACAACCGCGGCGCGGCCGGCGCATGGTTCGCGCTGCCGGACGATTTCCTGCACGTGCTGCGCGCCGCGCTGGACATCGCCCGCGCCAGCGGCGGCGCGTACGACCCGACCGTCTCGCCGCTGGTAGCCGCCTGGGGCTTCGGCGCGCACGCCGCCGCGCGCACCGCGCCCGATCCCGCACGCATCGCGGATGCGCGCAGCCGGGTGGGCTGGCAACGCGTGGCGCTGGATGCGGCGCAGGCGCGCGCGCAACAGCCCGGCGGCACCGAGCTGGACCTGTCGGCCATCGCCAAGGGCTACGGCGTGGACGCGGTGGCCGCGCTGCTGCGGCGGCGCGGCATGCCCGGCGCGCTGGTCGAAGTCGGCGGCGAACTGTACGGATACGGCCGCAAGCCCGATGGCCAGCCCTGGCGCGTCCTGGTGGAATCCTCGCCCGACGAGGAAGCCGACAGCGAAGGACTGGACCCGCGCGTGCTGGCGCTGGACGGCATCGCGGTGGCGACTTCGGGGGACCGTTGGCATGCCTACGAGCAGGACGGCGAACGCTATTCGCACACCCTCGACCCGCGCACCGGCCGGCCGGTCCCGCCGTCGGCCGCGGCGGTCACCGTGGTCGCCGGCGACGCCATGCACGCCGACGGCTGGGCCACCGCGTTGACCGTGATGGGCGCCGAAGCCGGCCACGCCTTCGCGCTGGAACACGGCATCGCCGCGCGTTTCCTGATCCGAACGCCGCGGGGCCTGCAAGAAACCATGACCCCCACCTTCGAACAGCACCTGTCGGCATGAGCGCCGCATCGAACGCCTCCGGCGGCCGCTGGGCCTGGTGGGGCAATGCCCTCGCACTCGCCCTGCTCGCCTTGCTGGCGCTCGCGTTCGCACGCCTGAACGAGGGCGCCTGGTGGATTGCCTCGCCTTCGCCCGCGCGCTGGTGGTGGGCGGGCGCGGCGCTGGCCGCCTATTTCGTCCTGTCCGGTGCAGTGCTGTTGCGCGCATGGCGGCGCGACCGCGCCGTGCGCCCTGCGGCCTCCGGTGTCGGCGACGCCGTGTGGGTCGTGCATGCCAGCCAGACCGGCTTCGCGATGCAGGTGGCCGACCTGACCGCCGACAGCCTGCGCAGCGCGGGCATGCCGGTGCAGCGCGCGGCGCTGGAACACCTGGACGCCGCGCGCCTGTCCGCGGCTTCGCGCGTGCTGTTCGTCGCCAGCACCACCGGCGAAGGCGATCCGCCCGATCCGGCCCTGCCGTTCGTACGCCACGTGATGGCGCGGCCGCTCGCCCTCGGCCACCTGCGCTATGCGGTGCTGGCGCTGGGCGACCGTGAGTACGACGCCTTCTGCGCCTTCGGCCACCGACTCGACGACTGGCTGCGCCGCAACGGCGCGCAGCCGATGTTCGACCTGGTGGAAGTGGACAACGCGGACGACAGCGCCCTGCGCCACTGGCAGCACCACCTCGGCCAGCTCGCCGGCAACGCCGAACTGGCGGACTGGTCGCCGCCCGCCTACGACACCTGGCGCCTGGCCGCGCGCACGCTGTTGAACCCCGGCAGCCAGGGCGGGCCGGTCTTCCACCTGGCGCTGGCGCCGCCCGCCGGGGCGTCGCCGTCCTGGCAGGCCGGCGACATCGTGGAGATCGGCCCGCGGCACGCGACGGGCGACGTCGAGGCCTTCCTGCACGCCACCGGCCTGCCGGGCGATGCGCAGGTCGAGCATCGCGAACGGCCGTACACGCTAGCCGAAGCGCTCGCCCGCGCGCAGCTTCCCGCGCCGGGCGACGTCGCCGGCCGCTCGCCGCGCGAGATCGCCGCGGCGCTGGCGCCGCTGCCGCACCGCGAATACTCCATCGCCTCGCTGCCCGCCGACGGCGAACTGCACCTGCTGGTCAGGCTGATGGCGCGCGCCGACGGTACGCCGGGGCTGGGCAGCGGCTGGCTCTGCCGGCATGCCGAACCGGGCGGCGGCATCGCCGTGCGCCTGCGCGGCAATCCCAACTTCCATGCGCCGGCGCCGCACACGCCGATGATCCTGATCGGCAACGGCACCGGCCTGGCCGGCCTGCGCGCGCACCTGAAGGCCCGGGTGCAGGCCGGCGCGACCCGCAACTGGCTGCTGTTCGGCGAACGCAACCGCGCGCGCGATTTCTTCCACGGCAACGAACTGCTGGCCTGGCAAGCGCAGGGTTTCCTGCCGCGCCTGGACCTCGCCTTCTCCCGCGACGGCGGCGAACACCGCTACGTGCAGCACCTGGTGCAGGCGCACGGCGACGAACTGCGGCGCTGGGTGGACGAAGGCGCGGCGATCTACGTCTGCGGCAGCCTGGCCGGCATGGCGCCGGGCGTGGACGCGGCCCTGCGCGGCACACTGGGCGACGAGGCGGTCGAACGTCTGCTCGCCGAAGGCCGCTACCGGCGCGACGTCTACTGAGCCGAAGCCGGCCCCGGCTCCGCCTCATCGGACGACGAAGATGCCGCATGCGGCCGGATGCAGACCGCGAGCAGCTCGCCCGCTCCCCGCAGCGTGAAGCGCTGGCGCTCGCCGGCGCTGGACAGGATTGCGGTATCGCCCGCCTGCAAGGGCGGCAGGCCGGATTCCGCATCGAACTCGCCCCGGCCCGCCAGCAGGTACACCGCCCAGGTCGTGTCCGGCTCCGTGAAGAACAGCATCGGCCCGGCCAGCGGACGATGCAGCAATTCGGCCGCGACCGCATCGGGTCGCCACATCAGGTTGAAATCCTGGGTCGGGCCGTCCAGCAGGATGCCCTCGACCGCAGCCTCGCCGGGAAAGCGCAGGCGCCCGTGCGGCGGCGCCAGATCGACATCGCGGCCTTCGTCCGCGAAGCGCAGGCGCAGCCCGTTGCCCTGCAGCAGCACCAGCTCGCGCTCGATGCCTGGAAACGACGAGAACGCCGCATCGCATTCGATCTCGGCGATGGACAGGCGCCAATGCCAGGCATCGCCGTCGGGCGCGCGCATGATCTCGCGCGTCCAGCCCAGGCCGTTCTTCCAGCGGTCGCGGCGATACTCGCCGGCCGGGATGACGCGTGCGTGTTCGCGCATGGCAGGGTCCGGAAGGGAATGGCGGGATTCTAGCCCGCGACCTCCGCCGACCGCGCGCGGATGGCCCGCCCGCATCTGCCGGACGGCGCAAAGAGCATCGCCCGGTCGCGCGTCCTGCGCGTCCCGGGCGATGCGTACATCCGTGTTCGGCTCCCTGCCGTCGACAGGCCGATGGCCTGTTCCTGGCTCCTGGCGCATCCTGCGCGTGATCGGTACATCCTTGTCGGCATCCCGCCTGTTTTCCCCTGGCTTCCTGCCCCTGCACCGCGGCGCCCCACTTCCTGTGGAGACGCCGCCGTGCGGGAATCCCTCAGCGCCTCGCCACCGGCTTGGGCTTGGCGGCGGTGCCGGCCGCGGCCGCGGCGGCGGGCTTGCCTGCCTGCGTGGCGGCGGCGCGCAGCTCGATGCGGTCCCGGTTGAGTTCGACCGTCTTCAGGCCGATGCCCTTGACCATCGCCAGTTCCTCGGCGCTCTTGAACGGGCCATTCGCCTTGCGGTACTCGACGATGGCGGCGGCTTTCGACGGCCCCACTCCCACCAGCACCCGGTCGAGGGTGGCGGCGTCGGCGGTGTTGATGTTCACCTTGTCGGCCGCGAAAGCCTGCGCAGCGAACAGCAACGACAGCACGATGGCATGGACGAACGATTTCATGACGACTCTCCTTGTGGCGTTGGACTCTCCGTGGACGGCCGCGGCGCGAAGGCCGGGCCGGTCTGCCGTCCCCGGGCTGGCCCGGGATGGCGTGGAAAGTCTGCAGCGCCCACGGCATGCAAGGTATCGCCCGCGGCCACGGAAAACTGCCCGTAAATGCCGCCCCGTCGTGTAGGAAAAGTCCTACCCCCGCCGGCGGCGTAGAATGGACGCCTGTCATGCGCCCGGAGTTTTCATGGATACCGCCAAGGTCGACCGCTACGTAGCCGAGAAATGGGACGAGGACATCGTTCCGCAACTGGTCGAATACATCCGCATCCCCAACAAGTCGCCGATGTTCGACAAGGACTGGGTGGCCAACGGCCACATGGAGCAGGCCGTGCAGTTGATGGAGCGCTGGGCCCGCGCCCAGGCCATCCCCGGCATGCAGGTGGAAGTGGTGCGCCTGGAAGGCCGCACGCCGCTGATCTTCATCGAGATCCCCGCCAGCGGCCAGGAAACCGGCGCCGACACCGTGCTGCTGTACGGCCACCTGGACAAACAGCCGGAGATGACCGGCTGGGACGACGACCTGGGCCCGTGGGTGCCGGTCATCAAGGGCGACAAGCTGTACGGCCGCGGCGGCGCCGACGACGGCTACGCCATCTTCGGTTCGCTGGCGGCGATCCAGGCGTTGCAGCAGCAGGGCGCGCCGCACGCGCGCTGCGTGGTGCTGATCGAAGCCTGCGAGGAATCCGGCAGCTACGACCTGCCCGCCTACGTGGACCATCTGGCCGACCGCATCGGCCAGCCGTCGCTGGTGGTCTGCCTGGACTCGGGCTGCGGCAACTACGAGCAGCTCTGGTGCACCACCTCGCTGCGCGGCCTGGCCGGCGGCAACTTCACGGTCAAGGTGCTGGAGGAAGGCGTGCATTCGGGCGATGCCTCGGGCATCGTGCCGTCCAGCTTCCGCCTGCTGCGCCAGTTGCTGTCGCGGCTGGAGGACGAAAAGACCGGCCGCATCCTGCCCGAAGGGCTGCAGGTGGAGATTCCCGCCGACCGCGTGGCGCAGGCGCAGGAAGCCGCGCGCGTGCTGGACACGGCGGTGTTCGACAAGTTCCCGTTCCTGCCCGGCATGACGCCGATGGCCGGGGACCTGGCCGAACTGGTGCTCAACCGCACCTGGCGCCCGGCGCTGTCGGTGACCGGCGTGGACGGCATGCCGCCGCTGTCCTCGGCCGGCAACGTACTGCGCCCGCAGACCGCGGTGAAGCTGTCGCTGCGCCTGGCGCCCACGCTGGAAGGCAAGCAAGCGGGCCAGTTGCTGAAGGAACTGCTGGAAAAGGATCCGCCCAATGGCGCGCACGTCAGCCTGGAACTGGAGAAGGCCAGCACCGGCTGGAACGCGCCGGCGATGTCACCGTGGCTGGAGCAGGCCATCGATGCGTCCAGCCGCGAGTTCTTCGGCAAGCCGGCCATGTACATGGG
>ERZ761602.2643-NODE-2643-length-27397-cov-6.323897_pt1 | contig 27397 bp, 29 predicted proteins | sample MGYA00512165_ERZ761602 | MGnify/ENA primary metagenome ERZ761602 (study PRJEB28899, sample SAMN02445085) | bioreactor sludge metagenome | biome: EBPR sludge; isolation source: Thorneside wastewater treatment plant | place: Australia: Brisbane, Thorneside...
GCCAGCACCGTGAAGACATCGTCCAGGGTGACTTCGGCGCGTTCGACCGCGATGCCGGGGAAATCGCCCAGGGCGGCGCGCAGTGTCTCGGCGGAATAGGCGCCCGGCTGCAGCAGCGCATGCAGGTGGTCGCCCAGGAGCCCGGCTTGCAGCGTCGCCGGTAGTTTCTCCAGCGCCTCCAGGACCGGGATCAACGGCTGTTCAGCCGGCGGCAGGACATCCCAGGCCTCGCCGGGCACGGCGCTGCGCTTGAGCGCACTGGGGGCGTCCCAGGCCAACAGCCGGCCCTGATTCATGATCCCCAGCCGCCCGCAGTGCTCGGCCTCGTCCATGTAATGGGTGCTGACAAAAACGGTGGTGCCGGCCTCGGCCAGGGTATAGATGATGTCCCAGAACGCGCGCCGCGCCTCCGGGTCCACGCCCGAGGTTGGCTCGTCCAGGAACAGCATCTGCGGCTGGTGCACCAGGGCGATGCCCAGCGCCAGGCGCTGGCGCCAGCCGCCGGCCAGCGCGCCGGCCCGCACACCCGCCTGCGAGGTCAAGCCGATCAACGCCATCACGGCCTGGATGCGCGGCCGATATTGGGCCGGGCCGAGGCCGTACACGCCGGCGTAGAAGACCAGGTTTTCGCGCACGGTCAGGTCCTCATACAGCGCGAACTTCTGGCTCATGTAGCCGACGCGCGGCCGGATCGACTCGGTTTGGCGCACGACGTCGTAGCCCAGCACCCGCGCCTGGCCCGCCGTCGGCTGCAGCAGGCCCAACAGCATCCGCATGGTCGTGGTCTTGCCGCTGCCGTTAGGCCCCAGGTAGCCCACCACCTCGCCGCGCGCCACCGTGAAGCTGACGTGGTCGACGGCCACAAAGTCGCCAAACTTCTTCACCAACTCGCGGACTTCGATGACGTTGTCGCTCATAGTTCAGGCCTGGGCCGGCGTGGTCTGCGCCGCCAGGAGCGAGATAAACACATCTTCCAGCGACGGCGGAATGGCGCGCAGCCGCTCGACGTTGACGCCGGCCTGGGCCAGGGCCGCCGGCAGGCGCGCCAACGGGCCGGCCGTCTCGCGCACGCGCACATGAAAGCGGTCGCCGAAGGTGAGCACGTCTTCCACCGCCGGGTCCGCGGCCGTCACGGCGCGGGCGGCGTCCTTCGGGTGGGCGGCCAGTTCCAGCACACGCCCCTGCATCGACGCGGTCAACTCGCGCGGGGCGCCCTCCACCAGGACGCGCCCTTGATACATGAAACCCAGCCGCGTACAGCGCGCGGCCTCGTCCATGTAGGGCGTACTGACGATGACGGCCGTGCCTTCCGCCAGGACGCGGATGAGCAACTGCCAGAAGTCCTGCCGCGTCACCGGGTCGACGCCGCCGGTCGGCTCATCCAACAGCAGGATCTTGGGCTCGTGGATCAGGGCGCAGGCCAGGCCCAGTTTCTGCTTCATGCCGCCCGAAAGCTGGTCGGCGCGGCGCGCCTCGAAGCCGTGCAGGCCGACAAATTTGAGCAGCGTCGCGGCCCGCCCAGCCAGGGCCGGACCGCGCAGGCCGCGAATCGAGCCGAAAAACGTCAAATTCTCGGCCACGCTCAGGTCGCCGTACAGGCTGAAGCGCTGAGCCAGGTAACCGATGTGCGCGCGCGCCTGTTCGGTCTCGCGGCCGAGAGTGAAGCCGCCGACCTGGATCTGGCCCTGGTCAGCCCGCAGGGCGCCCACCAAGAGGCGCATGGTCGTGGTCTTGCCGGCGCCGTCCGGACCGACCAGGCCATAGGCCTCGCCGGCGCGCACGGTCAGGCTCACACCCCGCACCGCCTGAACCGATCCGAAAGCCTTGTGCAGATTTTGGGCGTCAATCAGGGCATTCATGGCACGCGCTCGCGATACAGCGTGGTCTCCGGATGGAATTCGAACCAGCCCGCCCAAAATGTGCGCTGAACCCACAGCGGGCGGCCGCCCGGCCGTTCGTACGCGCGCACGCGGTCGGCGCCGGCGTCATACGCCACGGTGATGGCCAGGCCGCCCAGCTCGTCGTCCACGGCGCCGCGTTCACGCAGCAGCGCCAATGGATAAGCCCGCGCCGCGCCGCCGTGTTGCAGCCCGACCACTTCGGCGTTGGTCGGCAGGCGCCGGTCGGTGGGCGTCAGGCCCGGCACCCAGGCCCCGGCCGTCGCGTGTTCCAGCAGGAACATGATCGCCCGCCGCGGCGGGAAGCGCGGCCCGGGCTCCGCCTCGAGGCCGGCCAGTGTGTCCGGGTGTTCGGCCCGCCAGGCGCCCCAGGTCGTCAACTCGCCGCCCAGCAGTTCCAGTTGCTGGCCGCGCAGCGGGCCGTAGACCGCTTCACCAGTGGCCTGCTGCCAGAGCGTGCCGGTCTCGCGGTCTCGGATGATCATGTTGCGGCGCCAGACCGCTTCCACCGTAAACGTCAAACGCCGACCTTGGCTTTCGGCGGCATACACGATGCCGCTGCGGCAGGCCTCTCACCAGCTGGCCAGCACGGGCCGGCCGCCGACCTCGTCGTGGATGAGGTGGCGCGGCACCAGCACGGCCACCGGCCAGGCCCGCGCCTCGGCGCCTTCCGGGGCGTAGCCCAGCACGCGCGCCTCATCGGCCAGCCCCGCGCCCGCGGCCGGCACACAGCGCGGCCGGTCCACGGCGACCAGGATCCGCCCGGCGTAGTTCGCGTCCGACAGCAAGGTGAGGACCACGGTGGCCGCCAGCCCGGCCGCCTGGCCGGGGCCAGGCGCGAGCCAGTAGGCGCCCGCCGCCGCACTGAGCGCCAACACCATGATCCCAAACCGGATCGCGCGCAGGTGGTACAGCGGGCCGAGCCCGAGGCCCGGCAGAGCGGTCACCCACTGGTGGGCGAAGATCGCCAGGCTGCTGGGAACAAGCGCGCTGAGTGTAAGTATCAGGGTGAACGCAGTCACAGCCGGCTCCCTACTGCGAGAACTCGACGTCGGCGGGCATGCCGGGCTTCAACCGGCCGCCGGTGTCCTCCACTTCCAGGCGCACGGCGAAGACCGTGGTACGCCGACCCTCGGCGGTCTGCACGTTGCGCGGCGTGAACTCGGCCTGGTCGGCGATATGGGTGACGTTGGCCGCGAAAGCCTCGCCGGGGAATGAGTCGACTGTGACGGTGGCGGCCTGGCCCAGCCGGATGGCGCCATAGCGGTCCTCGGGCACGTAGACCGTGATCGTCAGGTGCGCCAGATCGCCCAACGTCAGCAAGGTCGAGCCCGGCGCCGCAAACTCGCCCGGTTCGACGGCGCGCGCCAGCACAATGCCGCTGCTGGGCGCCGTCAGCGAAGTCTTCTGCAATTGCACGTCGATCACGCCGACAGCGGCGCGGGCGGCGGCCACCTGGGCCTCGGCCGCCTTCGCCTGGGCGCCCAGCACGGCCACCTGGGCCTGGGCCGCCTCCCACTGGGCCTGGGCCGCGTCCACCTGGGACTGGGCCGCCGCCAGTTGCTCGGCGGTGGCACCGGCCTTGAGCAGCTCCAACTGCGCCTTGGCGGCGTCACGCTGATACACGGCCACGCCCACGGTGCTGTTGAGCTGGTTCAGGCGCTGCTCGCTGAGGCCGGCTTGCAGTTGTTCCAGCGCGGCCAGCGCCGCCTGCTTGTTCTGCTCCGCGGCCTGCCATTGCAGCCACGCCTGTTCGCGCGGCGCGCCCTCCAGTTGCTCCGGCAGCCGGTTATAGGCCTCCTGCGCCTGCTGGCGCTGGGCCTCGGCCTGGGCCACGCGGGCCTCCGCCGCCGCGATCTGGTCGGCCGTGGCGCCTTTGGCCGCTTCGTCGCGCGCGAAGGCGGCCTGGCCGACCGCTGAGTTGTAGGCCTTCACCTGCGCCTCGGCGGCCGCGATCTGCTCCGGCCGCGCGCCTTCTTTAAGCTGGTTGTACTGGGCCTGAGCCGCCGCCACGGCGGCTTCCGCCGCGGCCACGCCGGCTTCGGCCGGCTGCAAGCTGGTCCGCACCGTGGTGAGGGCCGCCTCCGCCACAGCCACGGCGGCCTCGGCCTGGGCCCGCTGGGCCGCCAGCAGGGTGGCATCCAGCTCCACCAGGACAGCGCCAGCGGTGACCGGATCGCCTTCGGCGGCGTGGACGGCGAGCACGCGCCCGCCCAGCTCCGGGCTCAGCTCAACCTGCGTCGCCTCGATCGTGCCGGAGGCGCTCAGTGCGCCGGTCTCGGCGGTGGCACGCCCCCCGCCCCAATACCACCAGGCCGCGCCGCCCAAGATGGCCACAATCAACACCACCGGCAGGATTCTTCTCGGATCAGGGTGCATGGGTTACCTCCAGGCCCCGCCGCCCAGGCGCCGCCCCCGCCGGCGGCCTGAGCCGGGGACATTAATCCAAACGCTTGCGGAACCGCGCCGCCGCCGCGCCCATGATGGCGACGCCAAACAGCGCCAGCGCGATCACATCGCCCTGGATGGCCTGCAGGCCCACGCCTTTGAGCATCAGCGAGCGGATGATGACCAGGTAATAGCGCAGCGGCATGGCGTAAGAGATCCACTGCAAGACGAGCGGCATCGCTTCCAGCGGAAAGAAGAAACCGGACAGGAACAGGCTCGGCAGCAGAAGCATCCACACGCTCAGCATGGCCTCCTGCTGGGTGTTGGCGATGGTGGAGGCTAGCAGACCAATGCCCAGGCTGGACATCAGGAAGATGGCCGAGACGCCCAGGATCAGGCCGATGTTGCCGCGCACCGGCACGCCGAACCACCAGGCGCCGATGACCAGGACCTCGATGGTGTTGAGCAGGGCCAGCACCACATAGGGCAGAAGCTTACCCACCACCAGCTCCCACGAGCGGATGGGGGTGACGATGAGCTGCTCGATGGTGCCGCGCTCGCGTTCGCGCACGATGGCCGTCGCGGTCAGGATCGACGTCAGCGCGAACAGGATCATGCCGATGACGCCCGGCACCATGAAGTAGGCCTGCTCGAGGTCGGGGTTGTACCAGACCTGGGTGCGCACCTCCAGCGGCAGCTGCAGCCGCAAGGAGGCGCCGCGCCGCTCCAAGCGCTCGGTCATCAGGTCAGTGGCCAGCGACTGGCCGATGAGTTGGGCCGCCGACAGCGCCGTGGCCGCCACAGTCGGGTCGCTGCCGTCCAAGATGAAAGCCACGCTCGTGCTCTCGCCGCTGGTCAGCTGCTGCGAGTAGGCGGCCGGGATGATCAGGCCGGCGCGCGCCAGGCCGCGGTCGATCAGCTCACGCAGATCGGCCTCCGAGTCGACGTCGTAGGCCAGGCGGAAATAATCGGCGGCGCGGAAGGCGTCCAGCAGGGCGCGCGCGCTCGCGCCGCGGTCCTGATCGAAGACCGCCAGCGGCACGTTGCGCACGTCGTTGGTGGCCGCGTACCCCAGCAGAAACAACTGCATGACCGGGATGATCAACACCAGGATCAACGTGCGCGGGTCGCGCGAGATCTGGATGAATTCCTTGCGGATGATGGAGACCAGGCGCGTGTTCATGCGGCGGCCTCCTCCTCGGCCAGGATGCCGTGCAGGTAGATATCGACCATGCCGTCAAACCAGTTGAAAGCGCCGGCCTCAAACTGCGGCAGCCCCTTCACGCCGCGCAGGATGAGCTCGGTCAGCAGATAACCCAGCATCAGGCTCATCAGCGTGCGCAGCAGCACCGGCAGAGGCACCGCCCGCAGCTTGCCCTTCCGGCCCGCGAAGCGCTGGACGAAGGTGTAGAACTCCGGCAACATCTTTTTGACCAGGCCGTGGGCGTGCCGGCCCTGGAACTCGATCATCTCCATGAACATGAAGGGCAGGATCCGGGTCTCCGCGCCCTCGATCCCGGCCTTCACACGCCGGGCCGCGTCCTTGACGAACTCCTCGACGGTCTCGCCTTGTGTTTCTTCCAGGGCCGGCAGGAGGGTGTGATAGGGGTGGTAAGAGTCGAGGACGGCCGCGAAGATGTCCTCCTTCGTGGCGAAGTGGTTGTAGATGCCGCCCACGGCCACCCCCGCCTTCTCGGCGATCGCGCGCATGCTGGTGCCGTGGAAGCCCTGTTTGAGGAACAACGTGTAGGCGGCCCCCAGCAGTCGAGCGCGGGTCGCTTCGCCTTTGCCAGGGGCCACGAGCTCGGGCGGAGCCGAGGGAGTTGTGCGGCTGGGCATACGGCCTCCAAGAAATGAACGAACGTTCGTTCAAAATTATAGGCCAGTCGGATGGCGTGTCAATGGACAAATGTCACGCGCGCGCACCACCAACGCGGAAAAAAAAGCTCCGCCGGACAGGATCCGGCGGAGCGCAGCGGCGATGGATGGTGAGGGTGGGACTTACTTCTTCTTGCCCTTCTTGGCCTCGGGCAGGGACGCGATCTGGCGCATGACACCCAGCACGGCCAAGCCGATGGCCACGGCCTCGGCCGGGTTCAGCCGCGGCCCTTCCCCGTCTTCATCTGAGTCGCTGGCGTTCACGTACAGGTACGCGGCCACGACCCCCAGCAGGGCGCCGACCGCCCCGCCCGCCACCATGGCCTTAGTCCGCCAATCCAGGTTGTTCACTTGGACCTCCAGGGCGCAAAAAGCGCGCGAAAACTGGCGCCGAGGCTGCGCAGGGCCGCCAGCGATAGGTGTACGCCGACCACACGCCGGTCAACTTGGTGGGTCATGCTCTTGATCTGCAGGGACACGCGCCAGGTGAAGTCTTGCAGACGCTTGCCCCAGAAGGGCAGTTCCCGCAGCAGGTACCCAAAACCGAAGACCAGCGCCAGCAGCACCAGCAGGTTGACCAGGCTGGCCCCGCCGGCGATCAGGATCAGGAACATCAGCGAGACGTCGGCCAGCGGGCGCGTGGGCACCACCAGGACGCCGGCCGCGCCCAACCCGATCACCACCATCACGCCGGCCACAACCAGCAAGACGACGGCCAGGGGCAGGGCCACCTGCCAGAACGTCTCGCGCCGGATCACGGCGTGCGTGCGTGGGTTGCGGACCTTGGGCAACGGCGGGAGGGCGGACATCGGAATCATTCTAGCACATCAACGCCGCCCAAGCGTCTCCACCACCAGCCAGGGCGCGCCGCCGACCACGCAGCCTTGGGCCGGGTCCGGACACTGCGCGGCCGGCAGCGTCAGCGTGAAGGCCCCGTTCCGGTCGACGGTCAGGGGCTGCGCCACGCCATACTGATCGTAGAGCGTCACCGCCGTCGCGCCGGCCGTCTTCCATAGCCGCAGCGTGACGGCCGCATCCCGCCGCGCCCAGAAGACGCGCGTGACCGCGCCCGCGCGCTCCAGGCGCACAACATAGTAGTCCCGAAAAGCCTGGTACGTGGTGCGCCGGACGCCGGCAAAGTGCGTGGTCACGGCCCGGAAGGCTTCGGCGGCCGGCCGCGCCGAACCGTCCGGCCGGTACAGGCCGTAATAATCGGCGCCAGGAGTGGCATCCGGGTTGGTCAGTTTGTAGACCGCCACCCGTTCGGCACCGGCCGCCAGGGCCAAGGCGAAGGATTGGACCACGAAACTGGACTGCTGCTCCATGGTCAGCGCGAACATGGGGCCGTTCCACGGGAGCTGCTGATCGTCGCTCGGCGCAGCGTTGGTCTCATTCAGCCAGATGACCTGCCGCAGACCATAGCGGCGCAGGATGCCGCGATACAGCGTAACAATGTCGAAGACCGTCTCAGTCCGAAAGTAGACGTGCAGTGTGACGACGTCGAAGTAGTAGTTGTTGCGCCGGGCGGTGGGGTCCTGGCGCGCCACGTCCAACAGACGCTGCAAGTAAGGCGGCCGGCCGTGGACGACGTCATGCCAGTGCGTCATCCCGGCCAGGTGAATCGTGGCTTGCGGATTGGCTTGCTTGGCGGCCAGGTAGGCCACCTTGAGCAGCTTGTAGTAATCGGCCACGGAGCCCACAAACTGCGCGCCGAAATCCTCGGGCGCGATATCGGGCTCGTTCCAGATGATCCAGTGGTTGACGCGCCCAGCGTACTCACCGACCATGCGCCGCACAAAGGCCGCCCACAGGTTGCCGGGGTCGTCCACGGGCAGGTCCAGCCCGCGCGGCACGCCGCCGATGGCGGGCCCATCCGTGGCCCAGCCCGGCGTGCCCATCAGCAAGATGACCATTTCGCGGCCGGCCGCCAGAGCGGCATTCACGCGGTCGGTCTCCTCGCCCGGCACGTTCCATTGGTCCGGGTTGTCGCCCTGGCGCTCGTACCAGCGCACCACCATCCGGTCCCAGCCGACCCGCAAATCGGCGGCCCTATCCGGCGCCATATAGGCTTCCACCGCGCCAAAACGAAGGTCGGGCGGCGTCTGCGCCTGGGCCGGCCAGGCGCTCGCCATCAGGGCCATGGACAGCAAGAGTGTCAGCCAACGTCGCATGAGGGTCTCCTCAGTCCAGCGGCTCCCAGAAGCGTTGGAGCTCCAGCAGATAGCCGTTCGGATCGCGCACAAAAGCGTTGTAGATGCGATACGGGGGATTGTCGGCCGGTTCTTTGACCACGGGCACACCCTGGGCGCGCAGGCGCGCGCACCACTCGTCTACAGAGTCCGTAACCAGGGTGACGATGACACCGGCCGGCGCCGCGGACGCATCCGCCCGCTCGCAGAAGCCGAGGTAAGCCGCCCCGGCGACGTGGTAGATGCGGCAGGTCCCCTGATCGCGCGCCAGGCGCAGCCCCAGGACCCGCTCGTAAAAGTCGGCCGTGCGGGCCAGATCGCGGGTATACAGGAACGTGATCTGCTGCGCCAGGGGCTGGGCGGACATAGGGCTGATTGTGCCACACTTCGCGCGTCGGCGCTCAAGTCCGGGGCCGTCCCGCCGATAACGGTCGTGTGAACGTTCAAGGCGCTTCCCTCTTTCCGACGGCCCTGGCGGGGCTGGCCAGCGACATGCGCACCACGCAGGTGCAGGGCGCCATCGCCGGCGCGGTGCTGCGGCAGATTCAGGACACGGAGCGCCAGCAGGCCGAGGCCATCGCCCGCATGATGCAGCAGTCGAACGCCGTCGCCGCCGGCCGCGTGGACGTCTACGCCTGACCGCGCCGCGGCGCAGCCGACACCTGCCCAACGGGGGCGTCCGTGCTGGTCAGCGCCTCCGCGACCGAACCGTTTGGGTTATCATGCACGCCGATGAAACCCACCGCCCCCGGCCCCAGCGGCCCCACCCTGCTCCGCCAGATCCGCGCCATCCAGCGTGACCCGCTCCAGTTTCTGCTGGACTGCGCCCAGACGTACGGCGGCGTCGTCCAGTTCCCGGTCGGCGATTGGCCGGTCTACGCCGTCAACGACCCGGACGGCATCAAGCACGTCCTGCAGGATAACCACCGCAACTACAGCAAGGACACCGTCCAGTTCAACACCCTGGCGCTCGTCACCGGGCAGGGTTTGTTGACGAGCGACGGCGATTACTGGCTGCGCCAGCGGCGCATGCTGCAGCCCGCCTTTCACCGCCAGCGCATCACCGGCTTTGGCGCCGCCATGGTGGGCGCCACCGAACGGCTCCTGGCCCGCTGGGATTTGCTGGCGCCGCCGGCCGCGCTGGACGTGGATGCCGAGATGATGGCGTTGACGCTCGAGATCGTCGGGCGGACGCTGTTCACGGCCGACCTGAGCCACGCCGCGCGCGATCTGGTCAGCGCCGTGTTGATCGCCCTGGATTACATCATCTACCGCGCGCAGACGCCGCTCAGCCTGCCGCTCTTCCTGCCCACGCCGCGCAACTTGAAGTTCCGGAACGCGCTGCAAACGCTGGACCATGCCGTCAGCCGGCTGGTGGCCGACCGCCGGGCGCTGGCCGCCGAAACGCCGAGGCCCAACGACCTGTTACAGATGCTGCTGGACGCCCGCGGCGAAGACGGGACGCCGATGAGCGATACACAGCTGCGCGACGAGATCATCACCCTGATCATCGCCGGCCACGAAACGGTGGCCAGCGCGTTGACGTGGACGTGGTATCTGCTGGCCGAGAACCCAGCCGTCGAGGCGCGGCTGGGCGCGGAACTGGCCGGGGTCTTGGACGGGCGCCCCCCGACCATGGAGGACCTGCCGTGCCTGACCTACACCCGCGCGGTCCTGGACGAGGCGCTGCGCCTGTATCCGCCCGCCTGGCTGATCACGCGCAAGGCGCTTGACGCGGATGTGGTCGCCGGGCACGCTCTGCCCGCCGGGTCGCTCGTCATCATCAGCCCCTACGTCGTCCATCGCCGCGCCGAGGCGTGGCCGGAGCCCGAACGCTTCCAGCCTGAGCGGTTCCTAGACGGCCAGACGAGTGCTGCGCCGCGCTTCACCTACCTGCCCTTTGGCGGCGGGCCGCGGCTGTGCATTGGCAACTTGTTCGCATTGACGGAAGGGGTTCTGATTCTGGCAACGGTGGCGCAGCGCTATCAACTTCGGCTGACGCCGGGCCATGGCGTGCGCGTCGACCCGCTGGTGACCATCCGGCCGCACGGCGGTCTGCCGATGCAACTGATCCGACGGTCCTAGCCAGCCAACCCTGCCGCACCTGGGCCGCCCGCCGCGGCCCTTTTCGTTAAAAAAAGCCGCCGCCTCAAGGGCGGCAACGGTCAGAGAGGTGGGGCAATGATTGCGGTGCTGGCCGGGAGCCCCAGAGGGACCGGACCAAGCCACCGTTTGCGCCAACATTTAGTTTGGCTCTCGTTGCTCGACCTGCTTGCGCGGCGGCTGTCATACCTAACATGGCGCATAATATATACTCCGCGTATTGCCGCGCAGTGGACTCTGTCACGAGTTTCCAATGACACCCGAAAGTCCCATGACCGTCACCCACCTCCGCCGCTTTCGCGTCCGGCACTACGAGTGCGATGCCTATGGTCAGCTCAACAGCGCCGTGTATTTGCGCTACATGCAGGAGACGGCCTTCGACGCTTCGGCTGCCGTCGGCTATGACCAGGCTCGTTACCGGGCGCTGGGCCGCGTGTGGCTCATCCACGAGACGCGCATCCATTACCTGCGGCCGTTGACTTACGGCGACACGGTCAGCGTGCGCACCTGGGTGGCCGACTTCGGGCGCGTGCGGTCGCGGCGCGATTACGAGTTCACCGTGGAGTCCACCGGCGGCGTGGCGGCGCGCGCTCACAGCGACTGGGCGTTTGTGGATACCGCCACCGGGCGGCCCGCCCCAATTCCGGCCGAGTTGGTGACCGCGTTCTTCCCGGACAGCGCGCCGCCGCCGGCGCAACGCGAGCCGTTCCGGATGCCGGCCGCGCCCGACGGCGTCTTCCGCACGCGCCGCCGCGTCGAGTGGCGCGATATCGACGCCGTCGGGCACCTGAACAACGCCAACCTGCTGGCCTATGCCAACGAGGCGGCCTGGGAGGCGCGGGCCGCTTTGGGCTGGCCGTGGGCGCGCCTGGAAGCCGCCGGCCTGGGCGTCCTCAGCCGCCAGCACCGCGCCGAGTATCGGGGCGAAGTCCGCTACGGGACCGAACTTGAGATCGCCACCTGGGTCTCCGCCTTGCGGTCGGCCTCCGGCCGGCGCCATACCACGTTGACCGAGGCGGGCAGCGGCACCCTGCTGGGCCGCGTCAACAGCGAGTATGTCTGGATCGACCGGCGCACACAGCGACCGACGCGCATCCCGCCGGAGTATCGGCACGCGCTGGCGGCGCACACCGCCCGAGAGCCGGCCGCCGCCCGGCAGCGGCTGTAGAAGCGGCATAGTACAATGCGGCCGGAGGTCAGGATGGACGAGGTCTTCAACGTAGACGAGGTGTGGGAGGCGTTGCTCTCGGAGGAGCCGCCACGCATCCGCCACGCCTGGCTGGCGCTGACGGATGAGGAGGCCAGCGCGGTCCTGGAACATCTCAAAAAGATGACGTCGGAGGACGGCTGGGCCGACGTCCAGCGCCAGGCCGCCGCAATGGCCCTGCGCATCATCCGCCAGCTGGCCGAGTGAGGCCGCTGGCTCCGTGTCTGGGAGAGCCGCCATGCGTCGTCTGCTGCCGTGGCTTGTCGCCGCTCTGCTGCTCGCCGCACCGTTCGGGCTGACCCCGCGTTCAGCCCAGGCTCAGGCCGTCGTCCACATCGTCCAACCGGGCGAGAACTTGTTCCGCATCGGCCTGCGCTACGGCGTCCCGTGGAGCGCCATCATGAGCGCCAACGGGTTATCGTCCATCACGATTTACGTCGGCCAGCGCCTGACGATCCCGCTCTCACCGGCCGCCCTGCCGCCCGCGGCGCCTGCCGCCGCGCCAGCGCCGACGACAGCGCCACCCCCTCCCGCCGCCGCGCCAGCGCCAGGCACCTACGTCGTGCAGCCCGGTGATACCGCCTGGCGGATCGCCTCGCGCTACCAGATCACGGTCACCGATCTGGCCGTCGCCAACGGACTCTACGATCCGCGCTTTCTCTACGCCGGCCAGAGCCTGCTTATCCCCGGCGGGGCCGGCGCCAGTGCCGCGCCAGCCGGCGTGTCCAAATCCCTGACCGTCGCCGGCCGCGGGCAGGCGCTGCCGCTGGACTGCGAAGCCCGCTCCGCGGTGGATTGGGCCGCCTATTTCGGCGTCGCGATCGACGAGTTGGAGTTTTTCTGGGGACTGCCCGCCTCCGACGACCCGGAGCTCGGGTTTGTGGGCGATGTATACGGCGCTTGGGGACAGGTGCCGCCGGCAGCGTATGGCGTGCACGCCGGGCCGGTGGCCGCCCGGCTGCGCGCGTATGGCGTCCGCGCGCAGGCTTTGCGCGGCATGGGGCAGACCAATCTGCAGGCCGAGATCGACGCCGGCCGGCCCGTCATCGTCTGGGTCGTCGGCCACGTCTGGGACGGCGCCGGGCAGACCTACGTCGCGCCGTCGACGGGCAACCCGGTCACGGTGGCCCGCTACGAGCACACCGTGATCGTAACCGGCTACACGGCCGACACGGTGACGGTGCTGGACGGCGCGTTCACCTACACCTACACCTGGGCTCAGTTTTTGCGGTCCTGGGGGGTGCTGGGCAATCAGGCAATCGTCGCGGGGCCGTAGTTACGGCGTGGCGGCAGCGGACCAGTTCTGCAGGCGGCCGGCCACACGGCAGGCGTGGCTCCACAGCGCGCTCTCGGCCCAGTGGGGCTGGGCGGCGAGGGCTTCGTCACCGGCTCGGCGGAGCTGACGATCCAGGCGCAGATAGGCCTGCACGGCCAGAATCAGGGCCTGGGCCTCAGGGTCCGGAACGTCGGTGGAGAATTGCGGTTCCATGTTGTCAGGATAGCGGGTCCACCGGTGTTTGTCGATAAAGGCCCAATTAAGCGGCCATGAACTCAGGCTGAATCCCGACCGCGTCTGGGCCGCGCCGACCCGCGTCCCCCGGCGCTCCACACAGCTGAAGACAACCTTCATCACCCACCATGAGCTGTTCTAATTGTCAGTCCCCGGAGCGCACGCTGTATGGGCCGGGCAAGCACCCGGCCCTCACGAATATCGGCCTGGGCAACTGGATCGACCTCGCGCGCTGTGAGCTGTGCGGGACGCTATGGTGCTCGTCTCCGTATGAGCCCTATGCCGCCTTCGAATATCTGGCGCGCTGGGAGTTCACGGCGGACGAGTGGGACCAGTGGCATGCCGCCGATGCGGGCCAGACCTTGCGGCTATGGCACGCGGCGATGATCCGCGAGCACTGGCTGGGACTGGCGGAGGACGAACGCGCCCGCGTCGACGAGCACCGCCGCCGCAGCTCCGGCCACAACCCCATCGACAACACCCAGGTCTTTGGCGCGGCCGAGGCGCGCAGCCTCCTGCCGAAACGCTGACGGCGCGGCGTTTGTCTAAAAGACTCCGGCACCCCGCGCCGCCGCGCTGGCTGAGCGGCCGGAGATACCGGCCCAGGACCAGGCTCCATGAAACCCGTCGGCCCGATCGATACGACCGAGTTGTTCCCGCCTTTGAGCCGCGAGCTGCTCGGCGTCCTGCGCGCGCTGGCGCCGGCGGATTGGGCGCGGCCGACGCCGTGTCCGGCCTGGACCGTGCAGGATGTGGCCGCGCACCTGCTGGGCGGCAGCCTCGGCCGGCTGAGGCCGCCCCCGCCCTCCGGCTCACAGCCCGCCGCCAGCCCGACCTTCGACGAACTTCTGGCGCTCATCAACCAGGCCAATGACGTCTGGGTCCAGGCGGCTCGGCGCATCAGCCCCGAGATCCTGATCGAGTTCCTGGAACTCACCGACCAGCGCCTCTACGAGCACTTCCGCCGCCTGGCGCCGGACGAGCCGGCCCGGATTACGGTGGCCTGGGCCAGCGACCGCCTGCCCCCCAATTGGCTGGACGTCGCGCGCGAATACACCGAGAAGTGGCTGCACCAGCAGCACATCCGCGAGGCCGTGGGCTGGCCCTTGCTCACGGGCCGAGTGTGGCTCGCGCCGGTTCTGGACACCTTCCTGCGCGGGCTGCCGCGTGCTTACCGGCAGGTGGAGGCTCAGCCGGGCGCCAGCGTGGCCGTGCAGATCACGGGCCAGGCCGGCGGAGAATGGACCTTGGTGCGCGCGGGTGAGGGCTGGGAGCTGTATCGCGGGACCGACCCGCACGCCGCCAGCCGGGTGAGCCTCGCTCAGGATCTGGCCTGGCGGCTGTTCACCAAGGGGATCGACCCGGAGGCCGCCCGGCCGCACATCCGCTTCGACGGCGCGCCGGCCCTGGGCGAGCCGCTCCTGGCTTTAGTTTCGATCATGGCCTGAGCCACGGTGAGCTGTTCGGGATTACTGGGCGACAGCGCGCCTGGCGGGGCGCTATCCCCCATGCCGCTTAAGTCGGGCCGCAAATGCATTGGGAGCCGGGCGCCTCATTGGCCCGTCGCGTGAGCTGGCTTCTGTGAGGCTGGGCTGATGCCCTCCATCAGCATCAGCATGTGGCGCTGCAATTCTCTGCGGATGTCGAATTCAGCATCAGCAATCCAGACAAAATAGCAGCCGAACAAGTGAGTCGTGATGAGGCGGCGGATAGCTTCGACACTGACGTCGGTCCTTATTTCGCCGCGTTGCTGGCCGTACTCGATGATTTCGGCGATTATTGAAAAGAGTTCTCGATCTGGCTTCATCAGGAAGCCGTTCGGTTGTTTGAGTGTATTGCTATAGACGATACGCAGTGCCTCCGTTCTTAATTCGCTGTCTAGAATGTAGCGCAGAACCTTCTCCACGCATGTCAGCAGCCTCTCAGTCGATGTCTCAGTCGGCAAGAAAGACGCCCGAACCTGCCGGTAAACATCTTCCACTTGAGTGAATACAGGGATAAAGATCTCCTCTTTTGACGAAAAGTAGTTATAGAAGAGACCTTTGGAAACGCCTGCTTCGGAACAGATATCCTCAATCGTAACGCTGTCGTACCCATGGCGCTCAAACAACTTGACGGCTGCCGTGAATAGCTTGTCCTTAGACTCGAAGGCCTGGAGTTGCCGTTTGGTCGCCTTGCCCTTGATCATGATCACCTCGTTGTAATCAATGCCAGAATTCCGCTCTCACTGGGTCTCCCACGCTGCCGCGCGGTCTTTTGCAGAGATTGTCCCTTGAACCAGACTATGCCTCTGGGGGTTCGTACCAGTTTGTGACCAATGGCCCCGCGGCCAAAACGACCGACCAAGGGCGCTAGTCGCCAAGAACGCACCCCAGGTCACGACTATAGGCTCTTTCGATCGAATAAACAAGGTCAATGAACACGGTCAACCACTTGACAATGGCAGCATTTGCCGTACAATGAACACAGTCAATGACCGAAGTCAATAAACGCAGTCATCCAACGCACTGGAGGCGAGGCATGAATCACTCAAGACCGCTGGAAGGGATCCGTGTTGTCGAATTCACGATGTATGCGGCGGGAAGCTGCTGCGGGCGAGTCCTGGCCTCTCTAGGCGCGGAGGTCATCAAAGTCGAACCGCCCAGCGGGGACGTCTATCGGTACATGGGCGTGGGCCTGGGGGCCGTTGCGACCGAAGACGAAAACCCGGTCTACGACGTTGAGAATGAAGGCAAGCAGAGTATCGCCCTCAATCTCCACACCGCCGAGGCCCAAAGCATCGTCGGGAAGCTGCTTGAGCAATCGGATGTTCTGATCACGAACTACCGCGACGACGCCCTCCAGAGATTTGGATTGACTTACGACAATCTCAAGGAGAAATACCCCAAACTGGTCTACGGACTGGTGGACGGATTTGGCGAACAGGGGCCCGATGCCGGACGGCCCGGTTATGACGTTTCAGCCTATTGGGCCCGGAGCGGCATGTTGGGCGACTTCACCGAACCCGGCGCGGCGCTCATGTCACCCATGGGCGCATCGGGCGACCACAACACCGGGATTGCGTTAGCGGCCGGGATCCTGGCCGCTCTCTTCGGGGCACAGCGCACCGGCCGCGGCGAAAAGGTCACCGCCTCGCTCTATCATGCCGCGATCTGGGCCTTAGGGACTCTGTTTGTCGGAACGCAATACGGAGACCGCTATCCAAAGTCGCGCCACAACCCGGCGATTACCCCCATCAACCACACCTACCGGTGCAAGGACGGTGAGTGGTTTGTCTTGATGGCATTGGACCTCAAAAAGCACTGGCCAGCCCTGTGCAAGGCGATTGGCAGAGAGGATCTGCTCCAAGAACTGAAACTCGGCTCCTACGTCGGCCAGAAGCAGAACGCCAAGGAGCTGGTGACCCTGCTGGATGAGACCTTCAGCACCAGGGACTATGAGGAGTGGAAACAGATTTTCCTGGCCTGCGACGTGCCGATTGAGAGGGTGTGCCATATGCGCGAGGTCCCGGGCGATGAGCAGGCGCGGGTTAACCACTTCATCGATCCGATCACCTACCCCTCCGGGAAAACAGTGTATCTCTCGACCCCGCCCCTGACTCTGAGCGATGCTGGTCCGAGGGAAATCAAGCGGGCCGCCAAACTCGGGGAGCACACCGCGGAAGTGTTGCAGGGCCTGGGCTATTCGCCGGAGCTGATCAACCAGCTGAAGACGGACAAGGTCGTGTTGGCCCGCTAGGCCAGCCCTGAGGTGAAGGCAATCGGAGCGCAGGAGGCGAGACAGATGGCTGGGATAACTGCCTTTGGTGGCTATGTGCCCTACAACCGGCTGGACCGCAAACAGATCGGCCAGGCGTTTGGCAAACCCGTTTCGACTGGCGAAAAAGCGGTCGCCAATTACGATGAGGACAGCCTCACCATGAGTGTAGCGGCGGCTTTGGAATGCTGCCGGGGCATCGATCCGAAGACGGTGCGCGGGGTCTATTTTGCCACGACCACGTCGCCTTACAAAGAGAAGCAATGTGCGACCAACATTGCCGCCGCCCTGGATTTAGAGCGGAACGTTCGGGCCGCCGACTTTACGGACAGCCTGCGGGCTGGCTCGGCCGCGATGCTCGCAGCCCTAGATGCGGCCCGCAACGGTGTCACGACGCTGGTGGCAGTCGGGGATAGCCGCCTGGGGGCGGCTGATGGCGCTTACGAGGCCGATTTTGGCGACGGGGCGGCCGCGTTCATCTTTGGCAGCACCGGCGTCATCGCGGAACTGCTGGACAGCTACAGCGTGGCGGTCGATTTTCATGACCAATGGCGGGCCGAGAATGACACGTTTGTGCGCAACTGGGAAGATCGGTTCAGCGTGACCCAGGCCTATGAGCCGTTTGTGACGGAGGCCGTCAGAGGCGTGCTTCAAAAGACCGGCCTGAAGCCGGGGGACTTCTTCAAACTCGTTCACTACGGTGCGACGCCCAGAAATCAGGCGGCGCTCGCCGCCAAGCTAGGGTTCGGGCCTGAGCAGGCCAGCGACTGCCTGTCCAAGACAGTGGGCAATGCCGGCGCCGCGAGCGTCCCGCTGATGTTCGTGGCTGCGCTGGAAGACGCCCGGCCCGGCGACAAGATCCTCTTGGTCACGTACGGCGAAGGCAGTGATGCGCTCGTCTTCGAGGTGACCGAGGCCATCAGCCAGTTGCCTCCGCGGCGCGGCGTCCGCAGCTATCTGGAACACAAGCGAGTGGCTATCAACTACGAAAAATACCTGCGCTGGCGCGAGTTGATCACCTTTGAACCGGCCAAGCGGCCGGACCAGCCACGCTCCTCCTTGCCCGACTACTACCGGAATTACAAGAAGAACTATGCGCTGTACGGGTGCCAATGCAAAGCCTGCGGGACAGCCCAATTCCCGCCGACCCGGGTGTGCGTGCAGTGCCAGGCGGTGGATCAGATGGAGCCCTACCGCTTTTACGGCAAGCGCGGCAAGGTGGTGACCTTTGTCTTCGACTACCTGGCTCTCTCCGCTGATCCCCCGAACGTCGACGTGGTGGTTGATTTTGAGGGCGGCGGCCGGATGTTCTGCAACCTGGTGGACTGCGATCTGCAAAGCATCAAAGTGGGTATGGACATCGAGATGACCTACCGCCACCTGTTCACGGCCGACGGCATTCACACCTACTTTTGGAAAGCCACACCGCAATGGTGAGGGAATGAAGACCATGGCAACCGGGATTAAGGACCGCACTGCCGTCATCGGGATGGGCTGCACGAAATTCGGGGAACGTTACGACTGTGGCAAGGAAGACCTGCTGGTCGAAGCCGTCCACGAGGCGCTGGAAGATGCCGGCATCGAGTTCAATGCCATCGACGCCTTTTGGTTTGGCACCATGAACACGGACTATGCCGGGACCGCCTTTTCCCAGCGGCTGAAGTCTCAGTACAAGCCGGTCACGCGCATTGAGAATTTCTGCTGCACCGGGTCGGATGTGTTTCGGAATGCTTGCTACGCAGTGGCCACGGGTGAATTCGACGTAGTCATGGCGATCGGGCTTGAAAAGCTGAAGGACAGCGGGATGAGCGGGGGGTTCGGGTTCCCGATCGACTACGATCGGACGGAGCCAGAGCTCAGTGCGCCCGCCATGTTTGGAATGCTAGCGCCGGCCTATGCTGGCAAATACGGCGTCACTTACGATCAGATGCGGGAAGTCTTGCCCCGCATTGCCTACAAGAACCATTACAACGGGTCGTTGAACCCCAAGGCTATGTTCCGGCAGGAGATCCCGCTAGACCAGATCAAGAAGTCTCCGATGATTGCCGCGCCGTACTTGACCATCATGGACTGCTCCGGCGTGTCGGACGGCTGTGCCTGCGCCATCATCACCCGGACCGAAACGGCCCAGCGTTTCCGCAAAGACCCGATGTATGTCAAGGCCATGGAGCTGACGGCCGGCCCAGCCCACAGCCAGATGCACCAGAGCTACGACTTCACAACCATCGTCGAAACAAACCAAGCCGCTGAGCGTGCCTACAAAAAGGCAGGCATTACCGACCCCCGCACGCAAATCAGCCTGGCGGAAGTGCATGACTGCTTCACGATCACCGAACTGATCCTGTATGAAGACCTGCTGTTCAGTGAACGCGGTCAGGCCTGGAAAGACGTCCTGGAGGGCAGGTTTGATCTCAAGGGCGAGCTGCCAGTCAATACCGATGGCGGTTTGAAAGCCTTCGCCCATCCTGTTGGAGCCAGTGGACTGCGGATGATCTATGAGAGTTGGCTGCAGTTTCACGGCCGGGCCGGCAAGCGCCAGCTCGATGACCCCAAGATCGGGCTGGCCCACAATCTGGGCGGCATGCCCTGGTGCGGCGTGGCGGCGATCACCATTTTGGGCAAAGAGTTAGGCTGACCCAAGTGCCTCGGCAGGCCTAACAGCGCAAGAGGGGATCAATGATGACGGGTGTCATGATCAAGGGAGGCGGCAGCCGCCCGGCCGGCGTGCCGCCAACTGAAACGAGCAAGGTGGGTGTGCTCGGGGCCGGTCTGATGGGACATGGGATTGCCTACATCACCGCGATGGCCGGCCTGGCTGTCGTTCTCAAAGACGTTACCCGGGAGAAAGCCGAGGCGGGCCAAGCCGCTGTCGCCGAACTGCTGGGCAAGCGGGTCAGCCAGGGGAAACTGGCCAGCGCGACGCGCGCCGCCATCCTGGGCCGCATCCTGCCGACCGATACCGCGGCTGATCTCCAGGGCTGCGACCTGATCATCGAAGCCGTATTCGAGGATCGCGACCTCAAGACCAGGGTCATGCGCGAGGCCGAGGCCCAAATTGCGCCGGAGGCCGTCTACGGCTCAAACACCTCGACAATGCCGATCACCGGCCTGGCCGTGCGATCCCTCCGACCGGCCAACTTCATCGGCACGCACTTCTTCTCGCCGGTCCACCGCATGGACCTGGTTGAGATCATCGTGGGCAAGCAGACTTCGCAGCAGACCCTGGCCAAGGTCTTTGACTATTCGATCAAAATCGGCAAGACGCCGATCGTCGTCAACGACAGCCGGGGATTCTACACCTCACGGGTGATCAGCACCTACGTCAACGAAGGCCTCAATATGTTGGCCGAGGGCCAGACCCCGCAAGCAATCGAGGCGGCCGGGCTGCAGGCGGGCATGCCGATGGGGGCGCTCGAGGTGGCTGACCTGGTCGGGCTGAACCTGGCCATGCACATCAACGAGCAGACCGTGAAGGATCTGGCCGCCGCAGGCCAGCCGCTTGAGCGCCCGCCAGCCGACGCCGTGATTGTGCGAATGGTTAAGGAGCAAGGCCGCCTGGGCAAGACCGCTGGCGCCGGCTTTTACGATTACCCCAAAGGCGGCGGCAAGTCGCTCTGGCCGCACCTCGGCGGCCTCTATCCCACGGCCCAGCCGCTGCCTCAACAGGAGCTCGTCGAGCGCTTGATGTTCATCCAGGCGCTGGAGACTGTCCGCTGCTTGGAGGAGGGCGTCGTCACATCGGTGGCCGATGCCAATCTGGGCAGTGTCCTGGGCTGGGGCTTCCCCCCGGCACAGGGTGGCAGTCTGCAGTACATCAATGGCTACGGCCTGTCTGCTTTCGTCGCCCGGAGCGGTGAGCTGGCCGACAAGTACGGGAACCGCTTTCGGCCCCCGCAAACGCTGCGGGATATGGTCCAGGCGGGCAAGACCTTCTAGAGTGAGCTGGCGCACAAGGCCGGGGGAATGATTGCTGGACGTCACGGCGATTACCATCATGGGTCAAGAGCTGGCCTGTTCCGATAGCTCTTGCGAACCAGGAACGAGGAGCTGAAATGACAATCAAGGCAGGTCGTGTCGCGTTGGTCACAGGGGCCGGCAGCGGGATCGGCCGGGGCATTGCCCTGGAGTTCGCCAGGCAAAAAATTAAGGTCGTGGTCTGTGATATCAACCCAGACAATGCGGCCAGAGTCTGCCAGGAAATCCAGGACCTGGGCGGAGAGGCCATTGTGGTGGTGGGAGATGTGGGTTGTGCCGCGGACAGCCAGAAGATGGTTCAGGCTGCCTTGGACAAATGGGGCCAGCTGGACATCTTGATCAATAATGCGGGCATCCTTCGCGATGCCTTCATGCGGGACATGACCGAGAAACAGTGGGATCAGGTCCAGAGTGTGATCGGCAAAGGCACATTCCTCTGCATGCAGGCGGCACTCAAGCCAATGACCGAGCAGAAGTATGGCCGGATCGTCAACCTGTCGTCCGGCGCCCATCTCGGCAACAAGGGGCAGGCCAACTACTCTGCGGCCAAAGCCGGCGTGGTAGCCCTGACCAAGGTGGCGGCCTTGGAGCTGGCCGAGCACAACATTACCGTGAATTGCATTGCCCCGGGCCTGATCAACACGCCCATGACCAGCGGCCTTCCGGAAAAGATCCTGCAACGGCTGGCCAAAAACATCCCCGCCGGATTCATCGGTGAGCCGGAAGATATTGCTTATCTCGTCATGGCGCTGGTCGGGGAAGAAGCGCGATACATCACCGGTCAGACCATTCATGTGGATGGCGGGGCGACCGTCGGCATCCGCATGTAGGCAATCGAACCAAAGCGGCGAAAGCGGGGTGAGGCCTCCAGGCACGCCCCGCTTTCGTCTGGGCGCGGGCGGTTGCCATTCAGAATCGAGAAGGCTGCCCCTCAAGCTCCCTGGGTGACCGAGCCGGCGCGCGGCATGCTCACCAACAAACCGGCGGCCAGAAGCGCCAGGGCGGCGCCGCTGTAGAACGGCGCCGCGGCGCCGAAGCCGTCCCACCCCAACGCCCCCTGCCACAACACGCCGGCCAGGAAGCTGGCCGGGAACGCCATCAGCCCCACCGCGCCGTTGTACACGCCATAGGCCGTCCCGCGCAAAGCCGGCGGCACCAGGTCGGCGACGTAAGCCTTGGCCACGCCCTCGGTCAGGGCGTAGTAGACGCCGTACACGGCCATCAACGCCCAGGCCTGCCAGCCCTCGGTCACCCAGGCAAATCCCAGATAGACGAGGCCGTACAGCAGCCAGCCGCCGATCAGCAGCCAGCGCCGGTCCACCCGGTCCGAGAAGGCGCCGGCCGGCCCAGCCAGCGCCGCGTAGATCACGTTGAACGTGATCATCATGCCGAGCACGCCCACCAGCGGCAGCCCGGCCGCCTGGGCGCGCAAGATCAGGAAGGCGTCGGACGAGTTGCCGAGCGTGAAGACCAGGACGATCACGAGAAAGAACCGAAAGCGCGCGTCGAAGGGTTTCAGCGAGAAGCGCGGCGCGGCACGGCGCTCAGGCGGGAGCGGGGTCTCCCGCGCGCCGAAGGCCAGCACCAGGACCGCCAGCACCGCCGGGATCAGGCTGAGCAGCACGAGCAGTTGAAACGCCGGACGCGTCAACAACGCGGAGTCGCGCTGCGTGAACCACACGACCGCCAACGCCACCAACAGCCCGCCGACCGCCCCGGCCGTGTCGCCGGCCCGATGCAGGCCGAAGGCCAGCCCGCGCTGCCCCGGCTGGATACTGTCGGCGATCAGCGCGTCGCGCGGCGCGGTCCGCACGCCCTTGCCCAACCGGTCGCCGAAGCGGCTGCCCAGGACCCAGCCCCAGCCGTTGGCGAAGACGAGCAGGCCCTTGGCCACAGTCGACAGGCTGTAGCCGGCCACCGTCAGCCACTTGCGCTGGCCGAGCCGGTCCGAGAGCCAGCCCGAAAACAGCTTCATCAGGCTGGCCGTCGTCTCGGCCAGGCCCTCGATCAGGCCGACCAGGCTGGTGCCGGCGCCCAAAACGTTCGCCAGAAACAGCGGCAGCACCGTCGCCAGCATCTCGCTGGAGAGGTCGGTGAGGAAACTGGTGGCGGTGACCACCCAAACGTTGACGGGCAGAGTGCGCAGACCCGCCGCAGGCGGGGTGGACGTGGATGGAGTGGACATGGAGGCGTCAAGGGCGGTGAGTTGAGCGATCTGGCAGCTCGGTCTGCCAGACCGAGCCGGCCCGAGGTTGGCCGGCCGCCCGACTGTAGGCCAGACACCGGCCTTTGTCAACGCGTGAGCGTGACTTTGCGCAGATGGCGGGGCGCTTCCAGGTCCAGGCCTTTGGCCTGCGCCAGGTGGCAGCAGAAGAGTTGCGCGGGGATGATACCGACCAGAGGCGTCAGCCATTCCGGGAGGCCGCCCGGCAGCCGCAACGCGCCGACGCCGCCGAGAGCCAGCGCCTCGTCGGCGTCGGAGAGCACGGTCACGTCAGCGCGCAGTTCCTGGGCCAGGCGGCGCAGCAAGGACAGCATCTCGGGCAGCGCGGCGCCGCCTGGCGCCAGCGCCAACACCGGAAAACCCGGCTCCACGATCGCCATCGGCCCGTGCTGGAAATCGGCGGCCGAGTACGGGTCGGCCAGCACGTAGGTGAGTTCCTTCAGCTTGAGCGCCCATTCCAAGGCGGTGGCGTAGTTGAAGCCGCGACCGAGCACCACGGCCTGGGTCATGGCCTGGTGCCGCTGGGCCAGGCGCTCCACCTCCGGCTCCAGCGTCAGCGCCTGGCGGACCGCCGCCGGCACGCGCTCAAGCGCGGCCAGCGCCTCGCCCTCGTCACTCAGGACCGCGGACAGGGCGGCCAGGCTGAGCAGTTCGGCCGTGTACGTCTTGGTGGCGGCCACCGCGCGTTCCGCACCGGCGCGCACATCCAGCACGAAGTCGGCGGCCCCGGCCAGCGGCGAGGCGGGGTCGTTAGTGACGGCCAGGGTCAAGGCGCCTTGCCGGCGTCCTTCGGCGATGACGCCGACGACGTCCGGGGACTGGCCGGACTGCGAAATGCCGACCACGAGCGCGTCGCGCAGGCGCGGCGCCGCCGCGTAGAGCGAAAACAGCGACGGCGCGGCCAGCGCCACCGGTAGCCGGTTGCGGGCGCCCCACACGTACTGGGCGTACACACCGGCGTGGTCCGAGGTGCCGCGCGCGGCCAACAGCACAAAGCGCACATCGCGGTCCCGGATGGCCGCTGCCGCCCGCAGCAAGGTCGCGCGCTGCGTTTCCAACAACCCCTGTAAAACTTCCGGCTGCTCGTAGATCTCGTCGCGCACTCCCATGGGGTCTTATCCTTGCCAGCCGCTCAGGGCGGCATATGTCACCTGGCCGGCAGTCAGAGTGGCCGCCACGTGCAGATCGTGTGTCAGCAGCGTCAGATCCGCGATCAGGCCGGGGGCGATCCGGCCGCGCTCATGCTCCAGGCCCAGCAGACGCGCCGGTGTCGTGGTTACCGTGGCCAGCGCCTCGGCCCGGCCGCAGCCCGTGAACGCAATCAGGTTGCGGACGGCTTCATCCATGCGCAGCAGGCTGCCGGCCAGACGCCCATCGGCCAGGCGCGCCGTCTGGCCATCCACGATAACGTCCACGCCGGCCAACGAGTAACGGCCAGGCGGCATCCCGAGCGCGCCCATGGCATCGGTCACCAGGTTGATGCCATGCGGGCCGCGCGCGCGCCAGATCAGGTCCACCAGCGCCGGGTGGACGTGGCTGCCGTCGGCGATCAACCCGACCACCACCTCCGGCCGCGTCAAGAGGAGGCCGAGCAAGCCAGGCTCGCGGTGGTCGAGCGGGCGCATGGCGTTGAACAGGTGCGTGGCGTAACGCGCGCCGGCGTCGCAGGCGGCCTGGGCTTCGGCGTAAGTGGCCAGCGAGTGGCCGACGCTGACGCGCACGCCGCGCTTGGTCAGCGCCCGCACCAGGTCCAGGGCGCCGGGCAACTCCGGAGCCAGGGTCACTAACCGCACGCCGGCCTCCGGCGACCAATCGGCCACGGCCGCCAGGTCCGGCAGGCGCAGGAAAATCGGGCTGTGAGCGCCGCGCTTGCCGGGGTTCAAGAAAGGGCCTTCGATGTGCCAGCCAAGCGGCGCGGCGCCGCGCCAGCCGGCGGGCGGCCCGGCGCGCAACACTGCCCGCGCCCGCGCGCTCACGCTCAGCGGCGCGGTGATGAGGGTCGGCAGGAAAGCGGTGACGCCGTGCTCAGGCAGGCGCGCGGCCACGGTCCAGACGGCCTCCGGCTCCGAGGTGAAATCATGCCCAAAGCCGCCGTTCAACTGCAAGTCGATGAAGCCCGGCACCAGCCAGCCGCCGCCCGCGTCCAGGCAGCGGGCCGCCGGCGGCGGCGTGATCTGCCCGGCCGGGCCGGCCGCCAGGATCCGGCCGCCGTCCACGAGCACGGCGCCGTCCGGGATGGAGCCGGCCGGAGCGAGAACGTGAGCGTGATGAATGTAGAGCATAGACACGGGCTCAGGCGGCTGCTCCCACTGGCGCCACCGGAACTGCGGCGCTCAGCCCTTCACCGCGCCGGTCAGGCCGCGGATGAATTGCCGCTGCAGCGCGGCGAAGAAGATGATCATGGGGACGACCGTCATGACCACGCCCGCGGCGATGCCGCGCGCGTCGTTGGCGAAGGCCCCTTGCAGCGCCACCAGCCCCACCTGCAGGGTCATGGTCTCACGCGTGTGCAGCATGAGCGACGGCCAGAAGAAGTTGTTCCACTGCTCGACAAAGGTGATGATGGCCACGGTCGCCAGCGACGGCCGGACGATCGGCATCAGGATCGTCCACCAGATCCGGAACTCGCCGGCGCCGTCGATGCGGCCGGCGTCGATCAGGTCATCGGGCACAGCCTTGAACGCCTGGCGCAGCAGGAAGATGTTCAAGACGCCGGCCAGGTAGGGCAGGATCACCGACGCCAGCTGGTCATAGTAGCGGAAAACGGTGACGGCCAGCACGAAGCTGGGGATGGACGTCAGCACCGGCGGCACGATGTAAGTCGCCAACAGCAGATAGAAGATGGCGTCCCGGCCCGGGAACTTCATTTTGGCCAGCGGATATGCGGCCAGCGCGGAGAGCAAGGTATTGAAGACCACCACCGCGCCGGTGACCAGCAGGCTGTTGGCGTAGAAGCGCCCCACCGGCAGCTGGCTCCAGACGCGCGCGTAGTTGGCCAGGGTCGGGTCGTGCGGGAGCAACTGCGGCGGCACGGACACGATCGGATCGTTCGGCCCCTTGAAGGACGTGAAGAACACCCACACAAACGGGAACACGGTGAGGACGGCCACGGAGGCCAGCACCGCATAGACGAGCACGGTCTCAAGCGCGCGGCGGAGCGCCAGCGGAGCGGAGGGGCGCGACCGGGATTGGTCCATCAGGCCTCCTCGGTGCCGCGCTCGAGGAGGCGGATGTTCAGGATGGAAAAGACGAGCGTGATCGCCAGCAGGACCATGGCGATGGCCGAGGCCAGGCCGGCGTGGTTCAGGCGGAAGGCCTGGCGCCACAGGTAGAAGACGATGGTGACGCCGCTGTTGAGGATGCCGCCCAGGCCGCCGGTGAGGGTGAAGATCTCGTTGAACACCTGCAGAGCGGCCAGGCTGGAGATGACGGCCACGAACGTGATCTGCGGGCGCAGGCCGGGGACGCTTACATGCCAGTGCTTCTGCCAGGTGTTGCAGCCGTCGATGACGGCCGAGTCATACAGTTCCTCCGGGATGTTCTGCAGCCCGGCCAGGAAGATCATCATGTAGTAGCCCAGGCCGAGCCAGGTCGTCAGCGCCATGGCCAGCGGCAGGGTCAGGGCCGGCTCCGCCAGCCACTGGATGGGCTCCTGGAGCAGGCCGAGCGCGAGCAGCAGGCCGTTGATGATGCCGTTGGTGTCCAGCATCAGGCGCCAGGCGATGCCGACGGCGATGCTGCCGCTGACCACAGGGATGAAGAACAGCGCGCGGAAGGCCGTGATGCCGGGCAGCCGGCGGTTGACGACGATGGCCAGCAGCATCGACAGACTGATCAGGATCGGCGTCACGAGCAGGTACAAGAAGGAGTTGCGCAGCGCCTTCCAGAAGATCGGATCACGCGCCAGCTGCTGGTAGTTCTTGAAGCCGATCCAGACCGGCGGCGTCACGATGTTGTAGTCGGTGAAGCTGTAGTAGACCACGGCGCCGATCGGGTAGAGCACAAAGACCGCGATCACCAGCAGGGCCGGCGCCAGGAATAAGTAGGGCGTGAGCGAGAGTCTGCGGGTCATGGCGGTCCGATCAATCGGCCACGGATTACGCGGATTTCACTGATGGTGGCTAACCCTGTGCCATCCGTGTAATCCGTAGCTGTATTTCTCCAGCCGGGCCGGCTGGCTCTATCACCAGCTCGAACGCGAATACGAGTATCTGACCTCCGTCGCGGTCGTCGACGAAGCGATCCTCGCCAACGAGTACACCTTCACGC
>ERZ761602.2645-NODE-2645-length-27368-cov-10.713836_pt1 | contig 27368 bp, 24 predicted proteins | sample MGYA00512165_ERZ761602 | MGnify/ENA primary metagenome ERZ761602 (study PRJEB28899, sample SAMN02445085) | bioreactor sludge metagenome | biome: EBPR sludge; isolation source: Thorneside wastewater treatment plant | place: Australia: Brisbane, Thorneside...
TTGCGGACAAATCATGTTCTTTCAGCGACTTGCGTCGGGTTTGGTGAATGCGTACAGGGCCGAATGCAAGCGCCCGGCCGGCTCGGCGCTCACGGTTAGAACCGTTGAGGGTCATAGGGTGCCGGATCCACCTGCGGCGCCCGTCCGCAGATGAGGTCGGCAACCAGCAGGCCGGTCGCCGCCGACATGCTCATGCCGAGCATGCCGTGGCCGGTGGCCAGCATCAGGTTGTTCAAGCCAGGCGCCGGACCGATGATCGGCAGGTCGTCGGGCGTCATCGGGCGCCAGCCGCACCATTCCTCGATGTGCGTCTCGCCGATCGGATCGACCACGTACTCGGCCGCGCCCCTGATCAGCGCCCGCAGGCGCACGCGCGTCAGGCGCGCATCAAAGCCGGAGAACTCCATCGTGCTGCCGACCCTATAACTGTCGCGCCATGGCGTGATCGCGACACTACGCTCGCGACATACGATCGGAACCTTGGGGACGCGCGTGGGCAGCGTGCTGGTGATCGAATAGCCCTTGCCGGGCTGGATCGGCACCCTGAGATCGAGCTTGGCTGCCAGCGTCGGGCTCCAGGCGCCGAGCGCGAGCACGATATGGTCGGCGGCGTAGTCGCCGCGAGTCCCGTTGACGCGCTCGATGCGCTCGCTGCCGCGGGCAAAACCGGTTACCGTCGAATCGGATTCGATGCGCACACCGAGCCGGCTGACGACCCTCGCCAACTCCGCAACATAGCGGTCGGGTTTGAACTCGGCGTCGAGTGGCGTATCGAAGCCGCCGATCACTTCCGGGCGCAACGTCGGTTCGCGCACTCGCAGCGCGTCGCCATCGAGTGCATTGACCTCCATGCCGACCGAGCGCAGCGCGCGCGGCCACCAATCGAAGGCCGCGAGTGCCGCCGGATCGCGAAATACGGTCAGGTGACCACGTTCGGCGAACTCGCAATCGAGGTTCTCGCTGCGAATCAACTCACCGAGCAAACGTCGCGATTCCAGCAACAACTTCGCCTTGCCGGACAAAGCCTGTTCGAAATCGGTCCAGTTGCAGCGACGCTGGAACTGCCACAACCAGCGCCACAACACCGGATCAAAGCGCGGCTTGATATAGAACGGCGCGTCGGTCTGCACCATCCACGCCAAAGCCTGGCGCAGCATGCCGGGCTTCGCCAAGGGCGGCGCGTGACTCGGCGTGATGGTGCCGCAATTGCCGTGCGAAGCGCCGCTGCCCGGCTTGCCCTGGTCGAGAATTGTCACTTCCCGACCCGCCTTGGCCAGAAAGTACGCACACGACAAGCCGATCACGCCGGCGCCGAGGATCAGGACTTCGCTGCGTTGGGTCATGGGGTGAGTCTAATGAATCTGGTTGTTGGTTGTTGGTTGCTGGTTGTTGGTGAGAGTCCCGGTCGCCCCTGGCGGTGCGCTTATTCGCGCAAAGAACACTTGGAAGTAGGTCACGTTGCCTGCGCAGCAGGCTACGTGACGCTGCCCGTTGTCACGTAGCCTGCTGCGCAGGCAACGTGACCTACAAAAATGCTCAGCAATCAATGGTGTGGCGGATGTTCTGTGAGAGCCAGAGCACGACACGAAAGTCCCTGCTCTTGCCAACAACCAACAACCAGCAACCAACAACCGTCTTCTGTGACCCAGTTGGCATCAAAACTGCATACCCGATCACGAATCCCGCCTCCCCACGGGATTCGAACCACAAGGACGGTTATGCGATCGACTCCCCACGAACTCGCATTTGCGCTGCGGTCCCCGAACTCGGGGCCGCTCGCAGCCGTCGTCTGCGCACTGGCTGACCTGTTTGAAGACCCCAGCTTCAACGAAGGCCATCGCGTGCTGCTCAGCCAATTGCTCGCCGGCGGGGAAGTTCCCCAGTTCCTCGCCGAGCGGGCAGCTGATCGCCTCACCCAATTCGCCAGTTCGCTCGAAGACCTGCATCGCGAAGTGATGAGCGAAGGCCCGCTTTTCGACGAACTGCCGGCTCTAGAAGCGCCGCGCCTGCTTCGCGCGGTCTGATCACGATCGGAGCACCTGTGGGAGCGGGTTTATCCCGCGATCTTTCACTCCGCGAGGACAAATGATCGCGGGATAAACCCGCTCCCACAGGTGGCACGAAGCTCAGTCCGCGACCGTCAACGTCCGCTCAGGATCCCCCGTCGCCCCAGTGCGCATATTCGGCGGCACATGGCCGACATCGCCCGCGGCGATCAACTTCATGCTGCCGTCGGCCTCGATGCGGATCGTGGTCATGCTCACATGCCCCACCGACATCTCCAGCCACGCCTCGGTGTCCACGCCAAGCGACTTGGTGATCAGGTAGCGGATCACATTGCCGTGGCAGACCATCAGTTCCTGCCTGGGCGCGCCGGATGCAGGCTTGAAGCGCTCGGCGAACAGTCGGTCGAACTGATTGGCGCAATCGACCAACTCTTCGGGCTTCATCGCCGCCGTGATCTCCTTGCGTCGCGTCGGCGGGGTGCATTCGGCCAGATCCGCCAAAGTCTGGATAGCGGCACCGTCGAGGTCGCCGACAATGACCTTCGCGGTCTGGTCGGCCCGCAGCATCGGGCTGGCGTACACCGTATCGAATTTCTCCGGCAATCCCGCCAGGCGAGCGCCAACGAGATGCGCCTGCGCGATACCGAGGCTGGTCAACGCCGGACCGAGTTTGGCGTCAGCGGCTGGATCCGGTGCGTAATGGCCGTGGCGCACCAGCACGATGGTGCGCGTCGCCGCGGCGGGTTCGACTTCGGAGGCGCTGATGCCCGGACAGGCCAGCAGCAGCGACATCACGAACAACAGCGGACGCGTCATCCAACTCTCCCACTCAGCCCACAGTCGTTGATTATGTAGGAGCGTGCTTGCGGGCGAAACGATCACGGCCCAACGGCCGACCTGACCGAGAACCATGTCCATCATTGATCGTGCAGGTCGTGTTGGCCGCAGGCCCGGGTGACGATAATTTGGCTGTCACGCAGGCCTGCGGGCAACGTGAGCTACATCAGTTCTCCGACAGGGGGCGGGCAGGAGTCCACCCCGCAGGTCAATCGACCGTTTCCGATGTGGCCTTGCGTGACGCCGTGGCCAACCCGAACAACCAGTAGCGCGCAAAGGCCTGGTGATCGCGGCGACGTTGCACCGGCACCGTATTCATCTCGGCTACGGCCTGCAGTTCGTCGGGGCTCGGCTCCGGCAATTGCGCAGCCATCGCCAGGGTCAGTCCAGCAAGCAGACCACTGGCCAGCATCGGCAGCAGTTTGCGCATGGTGCTCATGACACGTTTCACTCCAGACCGGCCTCGATTGGCCGCATGTCTGTTGATTCCGCGTGGCGCGCAGGCAATGACAGCGGTCGCGCCGCCCGGAAGCGAAAACTGCCAACCAGTGCCGGATTGCGCCGCGGCGCAGTTTTACGGCGCGTTTACGCCGGCCTTTGATTTTGCGCATCGCGCCGCTATGCGCGGCGCGCGCAAGCTGTCGTTCAACGGCGCCGGCTGGCGCCAACCGGATGAGGAAGGTCCCGTGAAGTTGCTGATCCTGGTCTTGGCGGTTGTGCTTGCGGGCTATCTGCTGGCTGCGGTGTGGAAGCCGGAGAGGTTTTGAGGAGATCAGGCGTGGGTCACGTTGCACCCAGGGCTACGTGACTCGCGCCGCCTCGCGGCCTGGTGTCATGTAGCCCTGCGGGCAACATGACCTACAAATCAATCAAGTCGGAGTCGTCCGAGAACCGCCATGACCGCCACCCTGCTGACCTATCTGATTGCGATCGCCGCCGCCGTGCCGCTCGGCTGGTGGCTGGCGCGGGTGCTGTCGACCGCGCCGATGCCGGGCGAGGCGCTGTTCGCAGCAATCGAACGCCCGCTTTACGTGGCTCTCGGCGTCGACCCCGCGCGCGGCATGACCTGGCAGGCTTATGCGCGTGCCTTCGTGCTCAGCAATCTGGTGCTCGGCGCATTCGTGTACGCGCTGCTGCTGTTCCAGGGCATGCTGCCGCTGAATCCCGACGGCATTCCGGGCATGTCCTGGGACCTGGCGTTGCACACCATGGTCAGCTTCCTGACCAACACCAACCAGCAGCACTATTCGGGTCAGGCGCAGCTCTCGTACCTGTCGCAACTGGCGGGCATCGTCACGCTGCAGGTGGTGACACCTATGATGGGTCTGGCCATCGCTGCGGCGATGTTGCGGGCGCTGGTCGGCGGGCGCAACGCCGCCGCGGCGCGCGAGGGCGATCCGCGCGATGTCGGCAACTACTACTCGGATGTGATCCGGCTGACGCTGCGCGCCTTCCTGCCGCTGGCGCTGGTGCTGTCGCTGTTGCTGACGGCGCAGGGCGTGCCGAGCACTTTCGCCGGCGCCGCCCCCGCGACGCCGCTCGACAGTGGCGCCGGCATGACCGAGCAGGTGATCCCGATCGGGCCGGTGGCACCGATGGTGGCGGTCAAGCAGCTCGGCACCAATGGCGGCGGCTGGTACGGCCCGAATTCGGCGGTGCCGCTGGAGAATCCGACACCGCTTTCGAACCTGCTTCAGACCGTGGCGATCATCCTGCTGCCGATCGCTGCGGTGTTCATGGTCGGCGGCCTGACCGGCCGGCGCCGGTTGGCCCTGATGATCTTCGCCAGCATGCTGCTGATGTCGGTGGGACTGACCGCGCTGGCGATCTTCGCCGAGCAGGCGCCGAATGCCGCCAGCCTCGGCCTGGCCGAGGTCGCCGCGAACATGGAAGGCAAGGAGGTGCGCTTCGGCAGCGAATCGTCGGCCTTGTGGGCCGCACTGACCACGCAAACCTCGAACGGCTCGGTCAATGCGATGCACGACTCGCTGAATCCGCTCGCCGGCATGGCGGCGATCAGCGGCATGCTGATCAACGCGATCTGGGGCGGCGTCGGCTGCGGACTGGTCAACTTTTTCGTCTACGTGCTGCTTGCCGTGTTCCTGTCCGGGCTGATGATCGGACGCACGCCGGAGCTGTTCGGGCGCAAGCTCGAGGTGCACGAGATGCGCCTGATATCGCTGCTGGTGATCCTGCAGCCGCTGCTGCTGCTCGGGCTCAGCGCATTCACGCTCGCCGCGCCGACGCTGACCGGCAACAGCAATCCGGGTTTCCACGGCGTCTCGCAGGTGTTCTACGAGTACACCTCGGCCTTCGCCAACAATGGCTCGGGCTTCGAGGGCCTGGGCGATGCGACCTCCTGGTGGAACCTGTCGTGCGTGGCCGTACTGCTGGTCGGACGCTACGCCGGTCTGCTGATACCGCTGGCGGTCGCCGGCTCGCTGTCGAGCAAGCGCGTCGCACCGAGCACCCGCGCCTCGCTGAACGTCGAAGGCCCGGTATTCGCCGCCACCCTGCTCGCGGTGATCGTGCTGATGACCCTGCTGTGCTTCCTGCCGGTCTTCGCGCTCGGGCCGATCGCCGAGCAGTTGAGCCTGGCGCGCTGAACGAACCTCTTGCTCTCCCCATGAACCTCGTCATTGCGAGCGCAGCGAAGCAATCCAGTGACCCGGCTTGGTTCTCCTGCTCTTCCCATCACAGCAAAGAAGAGTCACTGGATTGCTTCGTCGCGTTCGCTCCTCGCAATGACGACTTGAGGTGCCCAACGGATGAATGTCATGACCCCGAATGTGATCAAGCGCCAGCGTGGTGCGCTGGCTGCGGCGCCGCTCGCGCCGGCTGCGTGGGATGCGCTGCGCAAGCTGCATCCGCGGGCGCAGTTGCGCAATCCGGTGATGTTCGTGGTGCTGGCCGGCACCCTGCTGACCTTCGCGCTGGCGCTCTCTGCCGGCCCGGGCGATCCGCACTTCGGGTTCATGCTGACGGTGGGTGCGATCCTGCTGGCGACCGTGTGGTTCGCCAATTTTGCCGAGAGCGTTGCCGAGGCACGCGGTCGCGGCCAGGCGGCGAGTCTGCGGGCGACGCGCAGCGAGCTCACTGGCCGCCGCGTGGTCGACGGCCGCGAGGACCGCGTGCCCGCCTCGTCCTTGCGCCGCGGCGATCGCGTGCGCGTGTCGGCGGGTGAACTGATCCCGGCCGATGGCGAGATCGTCGAGGGCCTTGCCACGATCAACGAAGCCGCGGTCACCGGCGAATCGGCGCCGGTGTTGCGCGAGGCCGGTACCGACAAGAGTGGCGTGATCGCCGGCACCAAGGTGCTCACCGACGAGATCCTGATCGAGGTCGGCACCGATCCGGGCGACAGTTTCCTCGACCGCATGATCCGTCTGGTCGAGGGTGCGCAGCGGCAGAAGACGCCGAACGAACTGGCGCTGACCGTGCTGCTGTCGGCGATGACCCTGGTGTTCCTGATCGTCTGCGTCAGCCTGCCGCCGATGGCCGCGTTCCTCGGCGTCGAGCTCGACCTCGTCATGCTGGTGGCGCTGCTGGTGTGCCTGATCCCGACCACCATCGGCGGCCTGCTGCCGGCGATCGGCATCGCCGGCATGGACCGCGCGCTGCGTGCCAACGTGATCGCAAAATCCGGCAAGGCGGTGGAACTGGCCGGCGACATCGACACCCTGCTGCTGGACAAGACCGGCACCATCACCCACGGCGATCGCCAGGCCACCGCGTTCCACCCGCTGCCGGGGATCGCCGTGGGACATCTGGCGCGCGCCGCGCAACTGGCCTCGCTGGTCGACCCGACGCCCGAGGGCAAATCGATCGTGCGCCTGGCCGAGCGCAGTGGCGGGCCCCTGGCGCTACCCGAGGGCAGCACGGTGATCGAATTCACTGCGCGCCTGCGCATGTCCGGTGTCGACGTGCCCGGTCGACCGCCGCTGCGCAAGGGCGCTGGCGATGCCATCGGGCGCTTCGTCGAGGCGCAGGGTGGCAGCGTGCCGCCGGCGCTGCGCGGCATCATCGAGCAGGTGGCGCGCGCGGGTGCGACGCCACTGGTGGTGGCCGAGGGCACCCAGGTGCTCGGCGTGGTGGCGCTGTCCGACGTGATCAAGTCCGGCGTGCGTGAGCGCTTTGCGCGACTGCGCGCCCTCGGCGTGCGTACCGTGATGATCACCGGCGACAACCCGCTGACCGCGGCAGCAATCGCCGCCGAGGCCGGCGTCGACGATTTCATGGCCGAGGCAACGCCGGAGGACAAGCTGGCGCGCATCCGTGCCGAACAGGCCGGCGGACGTCTGGTGGCGATGGTCGGCGACGGTACCAACGACGCGCCGGCGCTGGCGCAGGCCGACATCGGCCTGGCGATGAACGCCGGCACCCAGGCGGCCAAGGAAGCCGGCAACATGGTCGATCTGGATTCGGACCCGTCCAAGCTGCTCGACGTGGTCGAGATCGGCAAGCAGCTCCTGGTCACGCGCGGCGCGTTGACCACCTTCTCGCTGGCCAACGACGTCTCCAAGTACTTCGCGATCATCCCGGCGATCTTCCTCGCCGGCATTCCGCAACTGGCTGCGCTCAACGTGATGGGCCTGTCCAGCGCCACCAACGCGGTGCTCGCGGCGCTGATCTTCAACGCCATCGTGATTCCCGCATTGATTCCGCTCGCGCTGCGCGGCATCGCGGTCAGCGCCACCAGCGGCGATGCGCTGCTCGCGCGCAACCTGTTGCTGTGGGGCGTCGGCGGCGTGATCCTGCCGTTTCCGGCGATCAAGCTGATCGACATGATGCTGTACGCCGTGATCGGCGCGTAATTCGGAGAATCGTGTCATGCAAACCTCTGCTCATGAACTCGATACCCGCGGCGGTGGCCTGCGCGCCGCACTCGCCTTCGGCGTGCTGGCGGTGCTGCTGGGCGGCCTCGTCTACCCGATCGCCGGCACCTTGCTCGGCGGCTGGACCTTCCCGGCGCAGGCCGGTGGCAGCCTGGTTTCCGTGGACGGTCGCCAGGTCGGCTCGGCGCTGGTGGCGCAGCCGTTCAGCGCGCCGGGCTACTTCCAGCCGCGCCCGTCCGCCGCTGGCTACAACCCGACGGCGGCCGCCGGCAGCAACTACGCGCCGAGCAATCCGGCGTTGCGCGAGCGCATGGCCGCCGATGCGGCCGCGATTGCGGAACGCGACGGGATAACGCTCGCCACGGTCCCGGTCGAACTGATCAGCGCCAGCGGTGGCGGACTCGATCCGCACCTCAGCCCGGCTGGCGCGCGGGTGCAGGCGGCGCGGATTGCCCGCGCACGTGGCATCGACGAGGCTGCCGTGCTGGCGCTGATCGACGCGCATGTCGAGCGGGCGTGGCTCGGCGTGTTCGGCGCGCCGCGGGTCAACGTGTTGCTGCTGAACCTCGCGCTCGACCAGCGCGCTTCCGGCCACTGAGCCATGGGCGATGCCCGCAGCGCGCAGGCCGACGCCCTGCTGGACGGCATCCAGCGTGAGCGCGAGCGCGCCGCGCTGAAGGTGTTCCTCGGCGCCGCGCCGGGCGTCGGCAAGACCTACGCGATGCTGTCGGCAGCGCGCGACCTCAAGCGGCGCGGCATCGACGTGGTCATCGGCATCGTCGAAACCCATGGCCGCGCCGAGACTGCCGCGCTGGCCGAGGGCCTGGAGGTGCTGCCGCGACGCGTGGTCGACTACCGCGAGCGCACGCTCGAGGAGCTTGATCTCGACGCCGTGATCGCGCGGCGCCCCAAGGTGGCATTGATCGACGAACTGGCGCACAGCAACGCGCCGGGCAGCCGACATCCGTATCGCTACCAGGACGTGGCGGAACTGCTCGACGCCGGCATCGACGTCTACACCACGATCAACATCCAGCACCTCGAAAGCCTCAACGACGTCGTCGAACGCCTCACCGGCGTGCGTGTGCGCGAGACTGTGCCGGATGCGGTGTTCGACCGCGCGCGCGACATCGTGCTGGTCGATCTGCCACCGCGCGAGCTGATCGAACGCCTGCAGCAAGGCAAGGTCTACTTGCCGGAACTTGCGAGTTCGGCGCTGCAGCGGTTCTTCAATCCCTCCAATCTGACCGCGCTGCGCGAACTGGCCGTGCAGCAGATCGCCGATCGCGTCGACGCGGACTTGCGGGAAACACTGACCGCCAAAGGCCAGCAAGTGATTCCGATCCGCCGCCGCCTGCTGGTTGCGGTGGATGGCAGCGGCAACAGCGAGTACCTGGTGCGCGTGTCGCGCAAGCTGGCGGAACGCCGCAGCGCGCCGTGGACGGTGGCGTTCGTCGATACCGGCAATGTCGACGCCGACCGCCGTCGTGCCGTCGAGAGCGTGTTCGCGCTGGCGCGCAGGCTCGGCGCCGAGACCGAGTGGCTGCGCGGCGCCGATGTCGCCGACACGCTGATCGATCATGCCGCACAGCAGGCGATTTCCGGCATCGTGCTCGGTCGCACCCGCGAACGCCCGTTTGCGCGCATGTTCAATCGCACACTGACCCAGCGGCTGTTGCAGCATGGCGCGCACCTGGAACTGACCATCCTGGCGACGCCCGAGGCGCGCCGCCGCGCGCGCAAGCGGGTTTCCTTGCGTTCGCTGTGGCAGTGGAGCGACGTGGTCATTGCCGTCGCCGGCGTGATCGCGGCGATGCTGCTGGCGCTGATCGGCGAGCGCCTGTTTGCGCTCACTGATCTGTCGCCGATCTTCCTGCTGACCGTGCTGCTGGTGGCCGTGCGCACGCGCGGCAGCATCGCCGTGCTGACCGCGCTGCTGTGTTTCTTCGGCTGGAACTTCTTCTTCACCGAGCCGCGTTATACGTTTGCCGTATGGGAGCAGCGCGATTTCGTCAACCTGTTCCTGTTTCTGGTCGTCGCGCTGATCAGCGGTCGACTCGCCAGTCGGCTGCGCCGCCAGGTGCTCAATCTGCGCGAGGCCAACGCCAGCAACCGCGCGCTGCAGTCGCTCAGCCGCGAACTTGCAGCAGCCGTTGACGACGACGACGTGATTGCCGTAGCGCACAAGGCGCTGGGCCGCGCGGCCGATTGCGACACGGTGTTGTACCTGCGCGAACTGAGCGGCCAGCAACGCCAGGTCGCCAGCAGCGGCCACGCGCTCGGCCTGACCGAGCAGGCGGCGGCGGACTGGACCGGCGTGCATGGCAAGCCGTCTGGCCACGGCACCGATACTCTGCAGGCCTCGTCCTGGTGGTTCCTGCCGCTTAAATCGAAGGACCGCGTGCTGGGCGTCATCGGCCTGCGCCGCAGCGAAGCGGGCGCCGGCTTCGGTGTCGAACAGGAGGCGCTGCTGCAATCGATGGTCGCCGATGTCGCCGAGGCGCTGGCGCGCACCCAGTTGAACGCCGCGCTGGAAGCCGCGCGCATGCAGTCGGAAACCGAAACGCTACGCGCGGCGTTGCTGTCCTCGGTGTCGCACGACCTGCGTTCGCCACTCGCCGCCATCGTCGGCGCCGCCGAGAGCCTGACCGCCTATGGCGAGCAGATGCCCATTGAGGATCGCCGCAGCTTGCAGCAAGCCATTCTGGGCGAAGGCCAGCGTCTCGACAGCTACATCCAGAACCTGCTCGACATGACCCGCCTCGGCCATGGCGAACTGAAGATCCAGCGCGACTGGATCGCACCCGGTGAACTCCTCGGCGCCGCCGCCCGCCGCGTGCGCAAGCAGTTCCCCGCACTCGACCTGGTGCTCGATGTGCCCAGCGATCTGCCCCTGCTGTGGGTGCATCCGGCGCTGATCGAGCAGGCGCTGTTCAACATCCTGGAGAATGCCGCGCGCTTTTCGCCGCCCGGTGCGCCGGTGCTGCTGCGCGCGCGTGCCGACGATTGCACCGAAAAACTGGACATCAGCGTCACCGATCGCGGCCCGGGCATCCCCGAGGAGGAGCGCAAGCGCATCTTCGACATGTTCTACTCGGCGGCGCGTGGCGATCGCGGCAAGGGTGGCACCGGCCTGGGCTTGAGCATCTGCCAGGGCATGATCGGCGCCCATGGCGGGCAGGTCGAAGCCTTGCCAGGCAGCGACGGCATCGGTACCGTGATCCGGGTGACGCTGCCGCTGACGGCGCACCCCGCGAGCACGGAGACCGAATCCGGATGACCGAATCCAAGCCGCGCATCCTGGTGGTCGACGACGAACCGCAGATCCGCAAGTTGCTCGACATTAGCCTGCGCGCGCAGGGCTACCGCGTGGAAGAAGCGGCCAACGGTGCCACCGCGCTGGCCGCACTCGCTGCGCATGGCGCCGACCTGGTGATCCTCGACATCGGCCTGCCCGATCGTGAGGGACATGACGTGCTGCGCGATATCCGCGCATGGACCGAGGTGCCGGTGATCATGCTCTCGGTGCGCGCGTCGGAAGCCGAAAAGGTGCGCGCGCTTGATCTCGGCGCCAACGACTACGTGACCAAACCCTTCGGCGTGCAGGAACTTTCCGCGCGTATTCGTGCGTTGTTGCGCACCCAACCGGCGATCGCCGGCGAGAGTGGCTTCGAGGATGGACATCTGCACGTCGACCCGCTGCGCCGACAGGCCGAGCTGGATGGCGTCACGTTACGCCTGACACCCAAGGAATGGACGTTGCTGCTGTTGTTGCTGCGCCATCGCGGCAAGGTGCTGACCCACCCGCAGTTGCTGCGCGAAATCTGGGGACCCGACCACGACGGCGATTCGCATTACCTGCGCATCCTGGTCGGCCGCCTGCGGCGCAAGCTCGGCGATGACCCGCTGACGCCGAAGTACATCGAGACCGAGGCCGGCGTGGGCTTGCGCTGGCTCGCGTAGCTTGCTGTGGGAGCGGGCTCGTCCCGCGAGCTCTGGCCGCCAGAGCTCGCGACACAAGGTCGCTCCCACAGAGGTCAGTCGCGTTTCACCCGCACTTCGAATAACCGCAATTCAGGCAAGTCTGGCAGCCATCCATCAGCACCATCGCCTTGGTATTGCATTTGCCGCACATCAACGCGCTAGGCGGGAACGAGGCGCTAACGGGTTCCACCGGCTCGATCGGCACGATGGCGAGACTCGCGCCGCGAAGCTCGGGCTCGCGGCTCAGTTCAGCGTTTTTTTTTGCGTTTGCGCTGTTCTGTGCGTCGTACTGCGCGCGCTTCTTCGAGATCGCTTCGCGCTGCTCGATGCTCAGCTCGTCGCCGATCATCATGCCGATCTTCTTCAGGTGATCCTCGACGACGAAACCGAGTTCGGCGACGATCGACGGCATGTAGACGCCGCCGGCCTTGAAGTAACCTCCGCGCGGGTCGAACACCGCTTTCAGTTCTTCGACGATGAAAGTGACATCGCCGCCTTTGCGGAACACGGCGCTCATGATGCGCGTCAACGCCACGGCCCACTGGAAGTGGTCCATGTTCTTCGAGTTGATGAACACTTCGAACGGACGTCGCGATTCGTGTTCGGTGCCTTCGTTGAGCACGATGTCGTTGATGGTCACGTACAGCGCGTGCTCGAACAGCGGCGACTTGATCTTGTAGGTGCTGCCATCGAGCATTTCCGGGCGCTCGACGCGCTCGTGCATGTGGATCACCTCGGCGCCCGGCACCTCGTCCACCGTCTCCGGCTGCGCCGCGGCAATACGCGCGGCCTCCGCGGCTTCGGTCTTCGCCTTGTCTTCCGGCGTCTGCACCGCGTAGCCGGTAATCTTCTTGCTGATCTTGATGGTCATGGTCGGGCTTCCGGGCAATGCCCCGTGGGGCATCGCTTCATGGTGAGAGCGCAGATGCAGGTGCTGAGCGTTGGCGAACCGATACCGCGGGCGCCTGGTCTTATTTGGCGGAGATCAGCTTGAGCTCATCGCCCTGTTGGTACGCAGTCAGCACTTCGAGATCGCGACCAATGCGTGCCAGTTCGAGCAAATGATCGATCTGGATCGGCCGATCCGTGCTGTTCAGCAAGATGATCTGATCGATCACATAGGCGCGCTTGACGCCGGCGAGCGCCTCGGCGAGCCCGAGCGAATCGTAGACCTCGTCCTGAAACAGGAACTCGCGCTCGCCGTGCGGCAACAGTTCCACCTTGAGTTTCTGCCCCGGGATGAGATCCGCTGGCAAGGCGACGCGGTTGGCGCTGCCAGAGCCCGAATCGGTCCTGGGAGGGGCGTCGTTGGCCTTGAGCACGGCCTCTTTCAATGCCGTCTGCGACTTGTCTGCGCCGTACTTGGCGTTGAGTTCGGCCAGGTGTTTTTCGTAATCGGTCTTGCTGCGCGGCTGCAGCGTGATGTCGCCGCTCTTTGTTTGCGCGATGGCGGCATCGAGCGGCAACACCATGAACAGCGCGATCAACATCATCCAGTACTTCATTGCAAATCTCCGGGCACCCCCGCGCTCGCGGGGATGCCTCGTGCTGTCATGAATCCAACCGTACGCCGACGACTGCTTACTTCTTGGCTGCCGGCTTCTTGGCTGCCGGCTTTGCCGCAGCTTTGGCGGCGGGCTTTGCGGCGGCCTTGGCAGCCGGCTTCGCAGTTGCCTTGGCCGCGGGCTTGGCGGCCGGCTTGGCGGCTGGCTTGGCCGCAGGCTTCGCGGCTGCCTTGGCTGCCGGCTTCGCGGCCGGCTTCGCTGCTGCCTTGGCTGCAGGCTTGGCCGGTTTGGCCTTCGCCGCTGCCTTGGTCAACGCGGCGCCGGCCTTGCCGGCCGCCTTGGCGACGACGGTTCGCGCTTCATTGACTTTGCCGGCGACCGCCTTCTCAGCCTTGGCAACCACCTTCTTGGCGTCCTTGACCTTGCCCGCAACCGCCTTTTCGACTTTCGCTTCGGCCTTGACGACAGCCTTCTTGACTTCGGTAGCCTTGGCCTCGACGGCCTTTTTCGCTACGCCCACCTTTTTGGTCGCTGCCTTCTTCACCTTGGCCACCTTGGCTTCTGCCGCGGCAACCACTTGTTTGCCTTCGGCGATCAGCTTCTCGCCAATGGCTTCGGCACGATCTTTCAGCTCTTCGACTTTGCCCGCAATACCCTTCTTGCCTTTCATGACGACCACTCCCTCGCTCAGTTTGGCGCCCCGGCGGGGCGCGGTCCATCGAACTTGTTGCCTGCGTCCACGACTCGCGGGCATACCCGCATCCAAGTCTGGCCAGACCTGACCTGGTCCGAAAAGTCCACAAGGACTTCTCGGGCCAAACTCAGAATTTGCCGTAATAGCCCTCTTTGAGAGCATCGAACAGATTGGCGGCGGTATGCGTCTCGCCGTCGTATTCGATTTCTTCGTTGCCCTTGACTTCGATCACGCTACCGTCTTCGAGTTCAAACCGATAGAGGGTGTTCTCCAGGTCTTGCTCCTTGACCAACACGCCCTGGAACGCCGCCGGATTGAAGCGGAAAGTGGTGCAGCCCTTCAATCCCTGTTTGTGCGCATACAGGTAGATGTCCTTGAAGTCGGCGTAGGCGTAATCGGTCGGCACGTTGGCCGTCTTGCTGATCGACGAGTCCACCCACTTTTGCGACGCCGCCTGGATGTCGACATGCGACTTCGGGCTGATGTCGTCGGCGGACACGAAATAGTCCGGCAGTTTTTCGTCCGGCTTTTCGCTGTAGGGCATTGCCTTCGGGTTGACCAGTTGCCGGTAGGCGAGCAACTCGTAGCTGAACACCTCGACTTTTTCCTTGGACTTCTTGCCCTCGCGGATGACGTTTCGCGAGTAGTGGTGCGCAAACGAGGGTTCGATGCCGTTGCTGGCATTGTTGCCGATCGACAGCGAGATGGTGCCAGTCGGCGCAATCGAGCTGTGATGGGTGAAGCGCGCACCGACCTCGGTCAATTCGCCGACCAGTTCCGGCGCCACGCCGGCCAGTCGTTGCATGTAGCGTGAGTACTTGCCATGCAGCAAACGTCCCGGAATCTGGTCGCCGACGCGATAGCCGTCGGCAACCATTTCCGGGCGCTTGCGCAGCATTTCGCCGGTCACCTCGAACTGCTCCAGCATGATCGGCGCGGGACCCTTCTCCCGCGCCAGGATCAATGCCTCTTCCCAACCGGCGATGGCCATGTCGCGCGAAACCGCATCGGTGAATTCCAGCGATTCGGGCGAACCGTAGCGCATCTTGAGCATGGTCAACGTCGAGCCGAGGCCGAGAAAGCCCATGCCATGGCGGCGCTTGCGCATGATCTCGTCGCGTTGGCCCTGCAGCGGCAGGCCGTTGACCTCGACCACGTTGTCGAGCATGCGCGTGAACACACGCACCACTTCCTTGTATTCGTCCCAGTCGAAGCGAGCACGCGCGGTGAACGGTTCGCGCACGAACTTGGTCAGGTTCACCGAGCCCAGCAGGCACGAGCCATAGGGCGGCAAGGGTTGCTCGCCGCACGGGTTGGTGGCGCGGATGCTCTCGCACCACCAGTTGTTGTTCATCTCGTTGACGCGATCGATCAGGATGAAGCCGGGCTCGGCGAAATCGTAGGTCGAGGTCATGATCATTTCCCACAGACCCTTGGCGCGTATGTGGCCGTAGATCTTGCAGGCGACCAGACCGTCGTCGCGACTGACATAGTTGTTGCTCGTCGGCCATTCGCGCCAGATCACCTGGGACGGGTCGGCGATATCGATCTCGTGCTGTTCCTTGACGTGCACCGGGAACACCAGCGGCCAGTCGCCATCGGTTTCCACCGCGTGGATGAACTCGTCGGTGATCAACAGCGACAGGTTGAACTGGCGCAATCGACCGTCCTCGCGCTTGGCCTTGATGAACTCCTTGACGTCCGGGTGTGCGACATCGAATGTGCCCATCTGCGCGCCGCGGCGGCCACCGGCGCTGGACACGGTGAAACACATCTTGTCGTAGATATCCATGAACGACAGCGGGCCGGAGGTGTAAGCACCGGCACCCGACACATAAGCGCCACGCGGGCGCAAGGTGGAGAACTCGTAACCGATGCCGCAGCCGGCTTTCAACGTCAGCCCGGCTTCATGGACCTTGCCGAGGATGTCGTCCATCGAGTCGCCGATGGTGCCCGATACCGTGCAGTTGATCGTGCTGGTCGCCGGCTTGTGCTCCAGCGCGCCGGCGTTGCTGGTGATGCGGCCGGCCGGAATGGCGCCGCGACGCAGCGCCCAGAGGAAACGCTCATACCAGTACGCGCGTTTGTCGGCGTTGTCCTCGGCGTCGGCGAGCGCCCGGGCAACGCGCTTGAAGGTGTCGTCGATGGTGCGATCGATCGGATCGCCGAGTTTGCTCTTCAGGCGGTACTTCTTGTCCCAGATATCCTGGGACGCGGGCTGCATTGGAATATCCACGGCGTCGCTACGAACCGCTTCCAGACGAACGGTGCTCATCAAAGATTGCCTCCCCAGGCGTAAGGCGCGTTCTTATTATGTGTTGCGGTCGAGCAACTAGTTCTTGGTGCCAGTTCACATCTCGACCACTACATCTAGTGGTGACAGCGGGGGAGGAGTTTGAGATTCCGAGCGCCCGCAGTCAAGCACGGCGGCAGCGGAAATGTGATCTGGTGTGACGAATCCGACGAGTGGTGGGACAGCGAGTGAAGCTGGAGCGGGGCACGGGGCACGGGGCACGGGAAAGGCTTGCACGATGCGAGCTCCTGAGGGTCCAGACTTGTCAGAACGCTCTCCCTTCCAGATTGCAGAAAAGCGTCCAGACAAGTCTGGACCCACAAAAGCAGCCCGCGCCGCGCGCCCCAGGTCGCGCCTTTTCGCGCCTGCCCGCCTCAGGCCTGCGCCGCCCGCGCAATCTCCTCGACCGGCAGCGGCTGGCTGAACAGGAAGCCCTGCCCGATCATGCAACCGAGGCTTTTCAGTGCCTGGCACTGCGCATGCGTTTCGATGCCCTCGCCGATGACCTCCAGACCCAGTGAATCGGCCAGCGCATGGATCGCGCGCACCACCGCCTCGCTGCCACCCGCCTGGCCCGGGCGCAGATCGGCCACAAACGAGCGGTCGATCTTCAACGAGTGGATCGGGAATCGATGCAGATAGGAGAGCGACGAATAGCCCGTACCGAAATCGTCGAGTTGCACCATTACGCCGGCCTCGCGCAGGCTTTCGAGCAGACGCCGCACATGGTCGGGGTTCTCCAGCAGCGCCCCTTCGGTGACCTCCAGGCGCACGCGGTGACGGTGGATGCCATTGGCGTCGATCAGGCGCAGCACCGACTGATCAAAGTCGACTGCCCGCATCTGCCGCGCCGAGACATTGATGCTGATGTAGGCATCGTGCTCCGGCAGCCGCGCGGCGGCGCGGCAGGCCAGCGCAAAGATCTGCCAGTCGATCTGTTCGATCGAGCCATTGTCTTCCGCGACAGCCAGAAAATCGCCGGGCAGCAGCAGTCCGCGCTCGCTATGGCGCCAGCGCAACAGCGCCTCGTAACCGACGACCGACGCATCATCGAGGCGCACGATCGCCTGAAAATGCGGTTCGAACTCACCGCGCGCCAGAGCCCGGCGCAAATCGCCCTCCAGATCGAGCACGCGCAGCGCCTCGGCACGCAGGCGCTCGTCGAACAACTCGAATCGCTGTCGGCCTTGCGCCTTGGCGCGGTACATCGCGACATCGGCATCGCGCAGCAACTCCTCGGCGCGCGTGTAGCGTGGATGCGAGAAGGCAATGCCGATGCTCGCCGAGGTAAACAGCTCCTTGCCGTCGATACGCATCGGTTCCGACAAGGCCGAGATCAAGCGCTCCGCGACCAGCGTGGCGCGCTCGGGTTCGTGCAGCTCTTCGAGCAGGATCGCAAACTCGTCGCCACCGAGGCGGGCAACCGTGTCCGGCTCACGTACCGCGTGGGCGATTCGTGCAGCCGCCTGCTTCAGCAGTTCGTCGCCGACCAGGTGACCGACGCTGTCGTTGATCACCTTGAAGCGATCGAGATCGAGGAACAGCACGGCAAAACCGCGCCCGTCGTCGCGCCGCGAACGCGTCAACGCGCGCGCCAGGCGATCCAGCAGGTAGGCCCGGTTGGGCAACCCGGTCAGCGTGTCGTGCAGGGCCTGATGCTTGAGCGTGTCCTCGATGCGTTCGCGCTCGACGATCTGATCGGTCAGATCGCGATTGGCCAACGCCAGTTCGTGGGTGCGGTCGGCGACGCGCCGCTCGAGATCGGCATAAGCGCTGCGCAAGGTATCCTGGGCGCGCTTGCGCTCCAGTCCGTTGGCAATGTGGTAGCCGACGAAAGTCAGCAGTTCCTGGTCGCGCTCGGTGAACGGGGTATCGATCGAATAGCTCTGCACCGCGACCACGCCGACCGTGCGCTCGTCGCAGATCAACGGCACGCCGAGCCAGAACACCGAGCGCGAACCGAAACTCACGACTTCGCCGGCGTGACTGAGCGACTCGATGGCATCGCGATCGGCCAGCAAGGCATGGCCGGTGCGCAGCACGTACTCGGTGAGACCCTTGGCCAGTTGCCGCCGTTGACGCACCGGATCGCGCTCATCGACCGAATACGGAAATTCGAGTTCGTTGCCGTCGTCGGAAATCAGCGCGATGTAGAAATTGCGCGCGTACAGCAGTTGATCGACGATCGCGTGCACCGCCGCGTAGAACTCCTCCAGCGACTCGGCGGTGCTCGACTTCTCCGCGATCCGGTAAAGCGCCGCCTGCAGACGCTCGCTGCGTTGGCGCTCCAGCACTTCCTGGCGCAGTTCGGCATTGGCGGTGGCCAGCTCGCTGGTGCGCTGGTCGACGCGCCGCTCCAGCTCTTCCTGCGCCTGTTTGCGATCGAGTGCGGTCAGGATGTGCTGCGCGACATAGGTCAGCAGCGCGCGATCCTCATCGCTGAATCGGTGCTCCTCGGTATAGCTTTGCACCACGATGGCGCCGCGCACGACGCCACCGCTGAGCATCGGCACGCCGAGCCAGTCGGCGCTGTCCGGACCGAGCGTGTCGTCACGGGCGACGCCGAGGCGCTCGCGCAGCGTGTCCGACGGCCCCATCTGTGGTTGCCCGCTGCGCAACATCGCCAGCGTCAGGCTGTTGGGGATGCTGGCGAGCGGGATCAGCATGTCGGGCTTTGGATGATCGATGTCGACGGCGTCGGCGAAGTAGAGGAAACGCAGGGCATCCAGTTCCGGCTCCGCGAGCACGATGAAAAGATTCTCCGCGTACATCAGTTCGCCGACCACGCCGTGCACGCTGTGCATCATTTCCGGCATGTCGAGATCCGAGCTCGCCATGTCGGCGATGGCGTACAGCGATCGCTGCAGGCGTTCGGCACGTTCCAGCCTGACGACCGCGGCCGTCAGTGACTCCAGCTCCAGCAAGCGGCCGGCGGCACCGGCCACATCGTCGACGAACCGCGTCCAGTTGGGCGTCGCCGGGGTGGGCACGCTCAGCGGCCAGACGAGCACGGCGCGACCGATGACGCCAGACACCAGTTCGGCGCACGCCAGCGGCGCCTCCGCGAGCCGGCCATTGCCGGCGCGATCGTCGAGCCAGGCGCGCTCCGCCTCGGTCAATCCGCCTGCGGGCGCAGCCAGTTGTCGTCCATGATTGTCCGACTGCGGCGAGCGCGACCACCAGACCAGCACCAGCCTCGGGATCGCGAATGTACGACTGGCTTCGCGTGCGACCAGGTGACCCAGCGTCTCCAGGTCCGGCGCACGCAGCAGTTCGCGGACGAAGCTGGCGCCTGTCGTCACCGCTGCCTGTGCATCGCCGGGATGCGCCTTCATCGACGTCGTCGCTGCCTGGAAACCGTCATCGTGGCGCCAAGTGTAGGCGCAACCCCGCCCTTGCGCGAAGCAACCAAATGACACCCCTACCGAATGGCATATCGGGATTGCCTTCGGTAACTGGCGTGACCGGGCGGGCTGCGTCAGCATAAGCGGTCGAAAGCCGACTCTGGAGCGCATCATGATCCACGCGAACATCCTCGAAACCATCGGCAATACGCCAGTTGTGCGCATCAACCGCCTGGCCCCGCCCGGCATCGAAATGTATGTGAAAGTCGAGGCGTTCAATCCGGGGTCGAGCGTCAAGGACCGCCTGGCGCTGGCGATCATCCAGGACGCCGAGGCGCGCGGTGAACTCAAGCCGGGGCAGACCGTGGTCGAGGCCACCAGCGGCAATACCGGCATCGCGCTGGCGATGGTTTGTGCCGCGCGCGGTTACCCGTTCGTCGCGCTGATGGTCGAGACCTTCTCGATCGAACGCCGCAAGTTGATGCGCGCCTTTGGCGCGAAGGTGATCCTCACCCCCGCCGCCGAGCGCGGCTCCGGCATGGTGCGCCGCGCCGAAGAACTGGCACGAAAACACGGCTGGTTCCTCGCCCGCCAGTTCGAGAATCCAGCCAATCCGGCTTATCACCGCAATACCACCGGGCCGGAAATCCTGCGCGACTTCGCCAATCGGCGTCTGGATTATTTCGTCACCGGCTGGGGCACCGGCGGCACCCTGAGCGGCGCCGGGCAGATGCTCAAGCTGGCACGGCCAGAGATCAGGATCGTCACCACCGAACCTGCCGTGGCGCAGTTGCTGGCGGGTCAGCCGTGGTCACCCCACAAGATCCAGGGATGGACGCCCGACTTCGTGCCGGCGGTGCTCGACCGCACGGTGTTCGACCAGAACATCCCGATCGACGACATCACCGCGCGCGACACGGCGCGCCTGCTGGCGCAGCAGGAAGGCCTTTTCGTCGGCATTTCCGCCGGCGCCACCTTCGCCGCCGCACTCGAAGTGGCGAAATCCACCGCCCCTGGCAGCGCCATCCTGGCGATGTTGCCCGACACCGGCGAGCGCTACCTGTCGACCTTCCTGTTCGAAGGCGTCAACGAGGGCTCGGACGACGAGTGGTTGGCCGGGCTGGGGTGAGCTTGCGGGGCACGAGGGCACGAGGGCACGAGGGCACGAGGGCACGAGGGCACGAGAAAGGCTCGCAGATCGCGAGCTCTTGTGGGTCCAGACTTGTCTGGACGCTGTTCGCGGTCGACAGCGAGAAACGTCCAGACAAGTCTGGACCCACTCAAGCCTGCTTCGAGCACGTTCCGGTCGTGCCCCGTTCGCGTTCAATAGCGAGAAGCGTCCAGACAAGTCTGGACCCACAAGAGCCTGCTTCGAGCAAGTTCTGGTCGTGCCCCGTGCCCCGTTTCGCGTGCCCCGCAATCATCCCCCCAGCGGCGGCAACCTGACCTCGAACTGCGCGCCGCCGAGTTGCTCGGAGCGGCTCACCTTGAGCTCGCCATCGTAGGAGCTGACGATGTCGCCGATGATCGACAGGCCAATGCCATGGCCCTGCACGCGCTCGTCGCCGCGCACGCCGCGTTTGAGCACCTCACTGATCTTGTCGTCGGGAATGCCCGGACCGTCGTCTTCGACTCGCAACAGCAGCCCGGGGCGACGCGCCTTGTGCAACCCCAGTGGTTCGGCGGTCAGCAGCACGCGGCCCTTGCACCACTTGAAGGCGTTGTCGAGCAGGTTGCCCATCAGCTCCATCAGGTCGCCCTTGTCGCCATGGAACATGCTGCGCGGGTCGACCTCGAACTCGGCCAGCGCGCCCTTGCGGGCGTAGACCTTTTCCAGCATCAGCGCGATTTCCTCGGCGTGCGGCAGGATCGGCAGCGGCGCGGCGTAGGTCTGGTGCCCCGATTTGGCGGCGCGCGCCAACTGGTAGGCGACGATCTCGTCCATGCGCGCCACCTGCTCGAGCCCGCCCTGTTGCAGGCGTCCGGCATCGTGCTCGTTCTCGAACAGCCCGCGCATCACCGCAAGCGGCGTCTTCAGGCTGTGGGCGAGATCGCCCAGGGTATGTCGATAGCGGCGCAAGTGGTCGCGCTCGCTCTTGATGAAGTCGTTCAATCCGCGCGTCAACGCCGACAGCTCCATCGGATATTCGCCCGAGAGTTGTTCGGATTCGCCGCGCTCCACCATGGCCAGGTCGCGCGCCACCGCACGCAAGGGCCGCAGGCTCCATACCAGCAGCAGCGCCTGGAACATCAGCAGCAGCAAGCCAAGTCCGCCGAGCACCACCCACATGGTCTCGCGGAAGGCGCCGATCTGGCGCCGCACCGAGGACTGGTTCTCGCCGACGTTGATGGTCACGCGCGCATCCTTGCCGCTCGGCGAGCGCGCCTCGAACAACACGCCCATGCTGAGCATGTAGACGCCGCCAACGCGAGTCTTGATCGGGCCCTTGAAGCTGATCTCGCCGGGCTTGAGTGCGTCTTCGAAGGGCAGGTCGCGGTCCAGCGCAGACGGCGACTCCCAACGAAAGTTCTCTGCGTACACCGAGGCATACAGCCCCGAACCGGGACGGTCGAGGCGCGGCTCCGGCAACAGTTCCGGAAGCAGCACCTCGCCGCGCACCGAAATGTCGGTGCGCGCGAGAAAGGAATACAGCACCGACTGCAGGCGCTCGCGCAGCACCGAATAAGCCCACTGCTCGAATGCCCGCTCCAGCGCGTACCCGGTCAGGCCGATGAACGCGGCCAGCACCAGGCTCGCCGCCAGCAGCGATCGCGCGGCCAGCGAGAACTGGCGGCGGGTGCTCATCTAGCCGCGCTCACCAGCCAATGCAGCGGAGCATTTGTCCGCAAAGGACGCAAAGAACGCAAAGAACGCAAAGAAGAGCGAAGGCGTCAGACGATCGGTTATCTGAGCTTTCAGCAATACCAATCTCATCTTCGCTCTCTTTGCGTCCTTTGCGGACAAAAACAATGGACGAGGTTGCCGCCCATCCGACGCGCGAGTGTGCCCATCGAATGCGGCGCCCGGAACCGTCGTCCAGGCGCTCAGGACGTACGCGGTATCGAGAAGCGATAACCGCGCCCACGCACGGTCTCGATCGGCTTGAGTTCGCCTTCGGGGTCGAGTTTCTTGCGCAGGCGGCCGATGAACACCTCGATCACATTGCTGTCGCGATCGAAATCCTGCTCGTAGATGTGCTCGGTCAGGTCGCTCTTGGAGACCAGTTCGCCGGCATGCAGGATCAGATATTCGAGCACCTTGTACTCATAGCTGGTGAGGTCCACCGACACGTCGTTGACGGTCACCGACTGCGCCGTGGTGTCGAGCTTGACCGGCCCGCATTCGAGCAGCGGCTTGCTCCAACCCGCGCTGCGACGCACCAGCGCGTTCATGCGCGCCAGCAGTTCCTCGATGTGGAAGGGCTTGACCAGATAGTCGTCGGCACCGCACTTGAGGCCTTCGACCTTGTCCTCCCAACTGCCACGCGCAGTGAGGATCAGGATCGGGTAACGACGGCCGGACTCGCGCAGGCGCTTGACCACTTCCAGGCCCGGCAACTTGGGCAGGCCCAGGTCGACGATGGCGACATCGAAAGGCACCTCGCGCCCCATGTACACCGCCTCGTCTCCATCGGCGGCGGTATCGACCGCAAATCCTTCGCGCTGCAAGCGCGCCGCCAGCGTTTCGCGCAGCGGCGCTTCGTCTTCTACCAACAGGACTCGCATGGAAAACTCCTTTGCAGTGCTCAGGCTGGAATCTGGAAGATGCGGACGCGACCATCGGGCATCAACACCTTGATGCGATAGACCACGGTTCCGCGCGTGCGAATGGTATCTGCCGACAGCACCTTGCCGCGGGTCTCACGCTCGACCTGTTCGATGGCCTCTTTCATCGTTGCCGCCGCCACCGGCAAGCCGGCCAGCAACGACAACCATGCGATCAAGGCGAACCTGACAATCGACAGCATGCGGACTTGGTCCTGGCGAATCCTGCGCATCATAGTCGGCGCACGGACAACTCTGAACAGTTCCTGCAACAGTTCAAGACGGCGCCCGGCGTCGAGCCAACGTACTCGCATCCTTGCAGGCCTTTCTCTAGCCTAACCTGAACGAACCCGTCGCATTCACCCCATGACCCTCGAGTTTTCGCTGCGCTGCGCCGCCAGTCACGAAGCGCCGATGCTGTCGGCGCTGATGACAGAGACCTTCCTCGCCGCCTATGGCGACGTTGCGCCCGCCGACAGCCTGCAGCGCCATATCGAACGCAGCTACGCGGCGCCGCTGATCGGCGACCTGATTCACCACAACCGCATCGAGGTCTGGGTACTTCAAGGCATCGACCGCGACACGGCAACGCGGGTGGAAGCCGGCTACCTGCAACTCGGATTCGACGTGCCGCCGCCACCTCCGCTGGCGCATCGGCGCACGCTGGAGGTACAGCGCTGTTACATGCGTCCCGAGTTCATCGGCGCCGGCGGCGCAAGCCATCTGATCCACAAAGCGCAATTGCGCGCCACCGAATTGCAGCGCGAGGCGCTGCACTTGTCGGTCTATCAACTGGCACCACGCGCCGTGCGCTTCTACGAAAAACATGGCTTCCGCCGTGCCGCCGCGATCAAGTTTCGCATCGACGCGGTCGAATTCGACGACTGGCTGATGGTCTGGGAAGCTCAGTAGCGCAGCACCCGCTTCGGCTTCCACGGCAGCACACCGCGCCAGTACTGGATCATGACGAAGCCGGTCGCCAGACCGCCAAGATGCGCAAAGTGGGCCACACCGCCACCGCGGGTGAACACGCCCATGTAGATTTCGATGCACGCGAACACGATCACCAGCGTGCGCGCCTTCATGGGAATTGGCGGAAACAGCGGCATCACGATGCGATTGGGAAACATCATGCCGAAACCCAGCAACACGCCATAAACGCCGCCGGAAATGCCAACCGTCGGATAGGGTTCACCGCCCAGGCTGGCGACGAACAGCTGGGCCACCCCGGCGCCCGCGATTGCGATCAACACGAAGCGCAGGTAGGGGCCCGGGCCCCAGAAGCGTTCGAGGTCGCTGCCGAACATCCACAGCGCGAAGCCGTTGAACAGCAGGTGCGGCGGGCTGCCGTGCAGAAACCCGTAAGTCAGCAACTGCCAGGGCTGAAACGTCGGCCAGCCACCCGCCTCCAGCGGCAATTCGCTGTTGCCCAGCGGCCACAACGCCAGATGGATCATCAGCCAGGCGTCGCCGTCGGCCAACTGCAGCGCGTAGAGCGCACCGCAGATGATCAGTAGTGTCCGGGTGATCAGAGGTACGGGCATCGCAATTCCAGGTCCACAAGTCGCGGGTTGGTGTCGCAGTTGGCCGAAGCGCCACGCCGTCGCAGCGCGCTACAGCACACGGCGCAGAGCGCGCAGCGCAGGCTCAAGGCTCGAAAATTCTGCCCCACAACTGTGCGTCCAGCGTGGTCGCAGGCGCCGGGCGTCCGCGGACGCGGCCAGTCTCGGCCACCTGGCAGCCTTCCGCCAGCAGCAGCGCGCGCTGGCGCGCAAAGTCTGCCGAGTCGGGCGCGAAGGCGATGCATCCGCCGGCCCGCAGCACACGATGCCAGGGCAAGCCACTGTCATCCGGCAATTGCGACAGCACGCGTGCCACCAGGCGCGCACGTCGCGGCAATCCGGCGCGCTCGGCAACCTCGCCATAGCTGATCACGGTGCCATGGGGAATGGCGGCAATCACGCCGAGGATCGCTGCGCGTGCAGCATCGATGGTCATTGGCGCACGATCCACGACAGTTCGGCCAAGACTGTTAGCATCCGCAGTGACGATATCGGCAAGAGCGCGCTTCCGTGCACAATTTTGAAGACATCCGTTCGCACCTTGCGAGCCGACAGAAACTCACGCAGAACCAGCCGTTCATCATCAGTTTCGACCTCGATCTGCCGGGTGGGCGCGTGCAGAGTCTATTCCTGGCCGACATTGAAACCGAAGACCGACGCCATCTCCTGCGAATTTCGACGCCGGTGGCGCCGCTGACCAGGCTTACCGCCGAAAAGTGCCTGCGATTCAACTGGGCACAGCGCGTGGGCTTTCTCGCGGTGGACGACCTCGACGGCGTGGCTTACGTACATCTGTGCGAAAACCGCGGTTATGGCACGCTGACGACCCGCGAGCTCGATCGCGTGCTCGGCGAACTGGGCCAACTGGCCGATGGCCTGGAATCGCTGGTCTCGCAGGGCGAGGATCGAATGTAGAAAGCGGGGACTCCGCTTCCATGCGAGGCGGCACGCTGTGCTTTAATGCATTTCCGATCCGAGACGCCACTCCGCGCCACTGATCCATGTATCTGGAACTCCTGCTGCTGTTGGGCCTGGTTCTGCTCAACGGCTTTTTTGCGCTCAGCGAGATGGCGATTGTCACCTCGCGCAAGGGCCGCCTGAAACAGCAAGCCGAACATAGCCGCGCTGCGCGCGCGGCCTTGGCCTTGTCCGATCACCCGGAGAATTTCCTGTCGGCGGTGCAGATCGGCATCACGCTGGTCGGCATTCTCACCGGCGTATTCAGTGGCGCTGCCATTGGTGGCCACATCTCGCGCGCGCTCGACAACTTCGCGCCGCTGGCCAAGTACGCCGAACCCCTGGGGTTGGGCATCGCAGTGGTCGGCATCACCATCTTCAGCATCATCCTCGGCGAGCTGATGCCCAAGCGCCTGGCGCTGCTCGCTCCGGAAAGGATCGCAGTCATCGTCGGTCTGCCGATGCTGATCTTCAGCCGCATCACCCACCCTTTCGTGGTCGTACTGGCGGTGACAACACGCACCTGCCTGCGCCTGCTCGGCGCGCGCGAAGACAATGCGTCGAAAGTGACGGACGAAGAAATCCGCCTGCTGGTGAACGAAAGCGCCGAGCAGGGCCAGATCGAGGACATCGAGCGCAGCATGATCAACCGCGCGCTGCGCCTGTCGGATCGCACCGCCGAGAGCCTGATGACGCCGCGCAACCGCATAGCCTGGCTGGATGCCGAGGGCAGCCTGGCGGAGAATCTAGCCGTGATGCGCACCACGCCGTTCTCCGGTTATCCCGTCATGCGCGGCAGCGACAAGGAAGTTCTGGGCATTCTGCCGGTAAAGACATTGATCGACCGCATCGGCGCAGGCGGTCAGTTCGACCTGTTCAAACGCTTGCAGCCGCCGCTGTATGTGCCCGAGTCGACGCGGGCATTGAACCTGCTGAACGAATTTCGCGAAGGCGAATCGCGCATCGCGCTGGTGGTCGACGAATACGGCGATCTGCAGGGCCTGGTGACGCAGAACGACGTGCTTGCCGCGATACTCGGCGCCGCCGTGCATCAGGGCGCCGCCGACAACGACGACGCCAAGATCGTGCGTCGCAGCGACGGCAGTTACCTGCTCGATGGTGCACTCAAGATCGAAGACCTGCGCGACCTGCTTGAACTCGGGGCATTGCCAGGCGAAGAAGACCACGAGTACCAGACGCTGGCGGGCATGTTGATCGCCATGCTCGGGCATATTCCGCGGGTTGCAGAAAGCTATGAATTCGGCGGTTACCGCTTCGAGGTTGTCGACCTCGACGGCGCACGCGTCGACAAGGTGCTGGTGCAATTGATCGACAAGGCATCCGCGGAGCTGGCGTAGTCGCGCCTGTAGAGCGGAGCTTGCTCCGCTGCTCTTCCAAAACGCCAAGCCGAGCAAGCTCGGCTCTACCAGAGCACGGGCCGTCGCCCCTGTAGAGCGGAGCTTGCTCCGCTGCTTCTCCGAAATGCCAAGCCGAGCAAGCTCGGCTCTACCCGAGCACGGCCGTCGCCCCTGTAGATCCTCCGTTCGCCGTCAAGCAGTTTTCGGCGTTGGTTGAGGTATCCATGC
>ERZ761602.2646-NODE-2646-length-27365-cov-14.896045_pt1 | contig 27365 bp, 25 predicted proteins | sample MGYA00512165_ERZ761602 | MGnify/ENA primary metagenome ERZ761602 (study PRJEB28899, sample SAMN02445085) | bioreactor sludge metagenome | biome: EBPR sludge; isolation source: Thorneside wastewater treatment plant | place: Australia: Brisbane, Thorneside...
CCGCCCTCCCTGCTAAGCGTTAATTCCCTGTATCAATAAAAATCCAACACCCGATGACCTCGACGGTGCCTGACGCATCCGTCTATTTTCGTTTAAGTGTGCTCGTGCACCACCTTCTCCAATCTGTCTTTACTCAACTCAAACAGATTGGAGAAAACAAATGGAAACAATACAAGGAAAAAAATCCTTTGATATTAACTTAAACGAATTCACGCTTCGACATAAAAATTACAACCGCATCATTCTTGACCTCGGAACTGGTGACGGCAAATTTGCATTTCATTACGCCCAAACATTTCCCAATCACTTCGTGATTGGATTAGATTCATGCCGCGAAAATTTGCATGAATACTCGCGTGTAAATCAATCAAATCTTTTATATGTGATTGCAAATGCCCAACAACTGCCATTTGAATTGCATGGATTAATTTCACATATCCACATCAACTTTCCTTGGGGGAGTTTGCTGGAAAATTTATTAATTGGTGATGCAAACTTTATGTGTGGATTAAATTCCATAGCACGCCCTAATACAACCATTGATCTTCGTTTAAACGGCGGAGGAATGTCTGAACTGGGAATAGATTTTCTCTGTGGAGTGAATCAAATTCAAGAAAACTTATTAAGTTATGGCTGGAAAATGAAAAAGCCAACTTACATGAGCATTTCTGAACTGCAAAAATTTCCATCCACTTGGGCAAGGCGTTTGGCTCATGGACGCGATCCACGAGTAGTAAAATTAAGTGGTTCAATATAAAAAAGAAAGTCACTCTTTACGAGTGACTTTCTTTTTACTTCAAAACCTTCACTACATTTCTTCCACTCGCCCCGCTGACTCCGCCTCCGCCATGCACTCCGCTTCCGCACAGATATAAATTGTCAATTGGTGTTTTATGATTCGACCAGCCTGGTATCGGACGCATGAATAAGAACTGATCAAGCATTAATTGTCCGTGATTAATATCGCCTTCGGTTAAGCCATAAACTTCTTCTAAATCTTTTGGAGTTATCAATTTACGATTTACGATTGATGATTTCAGATTAGGGAAATATTCTGCCAATGTATCAATTGCTAACTTTTCAACTTTTTCACTTTCTACTTTCCACTCACTATTTTTCAAATTGTATGGAGCAAATTGAAAATGGATTGAAACTGTATTTCCAGAAGTCGTGACTTCAAGATATGGCTTTTCTGAAATCTCTCCATACTTCGCGGCATCGTATGCTTTTTCCAAATATTTAATGGAAGGCGCAACAGCTAAAGTACCTTCTGGAATTCCATGATTTCCATTTGTTTGTAAATGAATCTTTGCAACTGAACCACGCATTTTGATAGATTGCGTATGCCAGACAAATTCAGGTGGCAAATCTTGTGCGCCGACAAGTTTCAGCAATGTGTGTTTTGGGTCTGCTGATGAAAGGATATTATCTGCCAGAATTTCTTCACCATTTGCAAGGAGGACACCTTTGGCAATTTGATTTTCAATTTTGATTTTGGCAACTTCTGCATCCGTTCGAATCTCACCGCCAAATGACTTGACCAAATTTGCTAAAGCGTTTGTGATTTCACCTGCTTTACCAACATTGATATGAGCCAATCCACCACGATTTAACCAGTTGTGAATTAGAGTATACCCCGTCCCAGCGGACATGCTTCCTAAAGTTGAACCATGAATCGCGACAGAAGCAATTGCACCCCTCACAACTTCACTTTCAAAATATTCTTCCACCAACTCTTGAGCAGACATAGGCAAAGCGCGGATAAAGTTAAGCATATCTTTTCTGCCAGCCAAACGAAGTTCAAGACCTAATTCTAAAAGTCCATAGCCATCACGGAGATTCATATTCTTTGGTAAACGCGGCATGATGGTCGCATAAGCCGCATCTAAAATGCTTGCGGCTTTATCCATAAAGCGGACAAATTCATTCCAGTTGTTTGCATCTTTTTCAGAGAATCGTTTTATAGATTCTTCATTCAGAATTAAATGATTCCCATCAGGTTGTAATGAAATAAACGGCGGTCGAGTAGAGCGAGTGTTCTTCTCGCTCGTATCGAGACCTAATTTCAAATCTTTGATAATGTCAGGTCGTAACGTTCCGCCTGTTTGTATAGAATCAACTGTGAAATTTTCACCGAAGGATTCAGTCACAACTGAACCGCCGATAATAGAACGGCGTTCAAGGACTAAAACTTTTTTGCCTTGTTTTGCTAAATATGCGGCGGCGACAAGCCCATTGTGCCCCGCGCCGATAATGATGGTGTTGTAGTGATTTGTCATGAATGATACCTTTTTATTATGCTATACTGCATTTTATAATAGTCGTTTGTCTTACATTGACGGAGGAGTAAGTATGGGAAGCATTCAAGTATGCCGAATTGTACATGGCTATAATCCCAAACAACAAGTAAATCAATGGTGGGAAGCTAAATTAATCACACCTGAAGGCGAACAAAATATCTATCGAGAAGAATACCAAGATGATAAGTACAAGAGTGATACGGCAAGTTTTTTAGGACATATGTTTAATCTCACTTTCAATCAAAGCAAGCTGGATCAGGAAGATATTAAATCTAGGGAGTTAATGAACAGTGTACACGCCAAATTAATTGCCAAACTCATGCAAGATGGCTGGGAACCTACCAGCAACGATAGTAATGGAAGAATAAACATGATGAAGCGGGTGCAACCACAATAAAAATCTCGATAAAGTTTTATATTGCTGTTTATTCATTATTCAACATGCTAAAGCGTAGACCAAACTCCATTCAACAGAATCAACTTCCAGTTAAGTAATGAAGCGGTTATTCATCCAATTACAACTTACCATCCTTCAACATTTCTTTCGCTGCCAACATCCCAGCCGCGCCCATCACACCGCCACCTGGATGTGCACCTGCCGCGCCGAAATAATATCCTTTGAGTGGCGTGCGGAAATCTGCCCATTGCGGAGTGGGGCGCAAGAAAAAGATTTGATGCAACAACAACTCGCCGTGAAAAATATTTCCACCAGTGATGCCTGCAATCGCTTCGATATCTTTTGGCGAAATCACTTGCATGCCCACAATACATTTGCGAATGTTCGGCGCATATTGTTCGATGGTCGAAATCACGGCTTCACCCAATTGATTTCTGCGTTCATCGTTCCAACCGCCTTCCAAATCATACGGCGCATATTGCACAAAACACGAAAGCACGTGTTGCCCAGGCGGCGCCATATCGGGGTCAATCATCGAAGGGAAAATCATATCAAGATACGGACGTTTTGAAATTTGACCATACTTCGCATCGTCATACGCGCGTTCAATATAATCAATGCTCGGGCTGATCGAAACCGCGCCGCGATGCAAAACTGAATCATGACCTTTGCCTTCAAATGGCATCGCCGTAAAGTTTGGCAATTCACTCAATGCAATATTGACCTTGCCCGACGAGCCGCGTGTGCGAAAGTTTTTTATGGATGTAACAAAATCATCAGGCAGATATTTATCTTCAACGAATTGCAAGAACGTTCGTTTTGGATCAGCGGCAGACATGACAACTTTGGATTGAATCTCATCGCCATTTTCTAAGATGACGCCCACTGCGCTTCCATTCTTAACCTTGACTTGATTCACTGAAGCGTTGACTCTTATCTCAACCCCAAGCGCTTGCGCCGCGTTAAGAATGGAGCCGCTGACTCCGCCAGAACCATTCTTTGCAAAACCCCATGCACGAAACGCGCCGTCAATTTCGCCCATGTAATGATGAAGCAACACATACGCTGTGCCAGGTGAACGTGGACCTAAAAACGTACCGATGATTCCACTGGCGGCTTTTGTGCCTTTGAGTGCATCAGTTTCAAACCATTCCTCCAACAAATCTGCAGACGATTGTGTAGCAAGTTTTGCAATCGTATACAGTTCTTTTTCTTTGAGGCTCGCGGCGTATTGACCCACTTTCAATAATCCCATCATATCGCGGATACTTAACGAAGATGGGTCTGGTGGAATTAAATTGATAATCGGTTTAATCGCTTTAGCGGCGCGTGCCATCACACGTGCATATTCATCATACGCTTCTGCATCTTTCGGAGAGTGACGATAAATCTCACGACGAGTCAAATCATGGTCATCCCACGCGGCAAGATAATCTCCGTTTTCCATGGGCGTGAATGTGCTGGGTAGTGGCAGAATCTTTAATCCATGCTTGGGCAATTCCAAATCACGGATAATTTCTGGGCGTAATAAACTCACCACGTATGAAAATTCAGTGAATTTATAGCCAGGGAAAATCTCCTCGGTCACCGCCGCCCCGCCGACGATGTGTCTGCGTTCAAGCACAACGACTTTTTTCCCTGCCCGTGCTAAATATGCCGCGGCGACAAGTCCATTGTGTCCACCGCCGATGATGATTGCGTCGTAATTGTTTGATAATGTCATAAGTTATTCTTTTCTGTTTGAATGTTAACAAGTTTGAATGTTTGAAAATTACAGGTTGGAAGGTTTAACTTTTCAACCTGTAACTTGTAAACTTGCTAACGTTTTTTCCATTCAGGCTCATAAAACGGCAACTTGACCACTTTCGCAGGCGCATGTTGACGATGATGCTCGACTGTAATTTCCATTCTTAAATCTGTTCCAACTTCGTAATAAGGTTTTTGTAAATGTGCTAAGGCGATATATTTCTTCAACAATGGTGACCAAGTTGAAGTAGAAGCATATCCAACCTGCACATTGCCAGAAAGAATTGGCAGGCTTCCACGAACTGCCATGCTAGGGATTTGAGGCGGTAAATCAACTCGCTTGAAGATATTTTCCATTCCTACCCAATCCACTTCCAAACCAACCATTTTCCATTCCGAGCCTTCGCGCTTTTCTTTTTCCAATGCACGCCGACCTACAAAATAACCTTGTTTATCTAATGCAACTGTCCAATCCAAACCCAATTCAAACGGCGATGATTTTTGTGATTCAATCCACGCGTGCGTTGAAGATGTGTAATCTACATCCAACATGAACAAACCTGCTTCCACGCGTGCCATGTCCATTGCGAGAATACCTACAGGTGTAATTCCATAATCTGCACCTGCTTCCATCAACGTATCCCAAATTTTGATAGCATCTTTTGCATTCATCCAAATTTCGTAACCAAGGTCACCTGTGTAACCTGTTCTTGAAATTGTGACTTCGATTCCTTTGATTTTATTTTTCATCAGACGGAAATATTTCAACTCATCTACAGAATTCTCAACAACCTTATTCAAAACTTTTCTTGTGTTTGGACCTTGAAAACTTAACGCCGCAATATCATCCGTGACTTCGGTGATTTCAACTTGCATATCCACAGCATTCATAGATAACCATCGTAAGTTTGGTTCAGCGGCAGTTAATCGGAATGTGGTTTCATCCAGCCGTGAGACAGTGCCATCATCAATCATCTTACCTTCTTCGTCACACCAGCCTGTGTATACGACTTGTCCAATTTTCATTTTGTGGATATCTCTGGTAGTGACACGATGTAATAAAGCCGCCGCATCTTTTCCTTTGATGATGTACTTAATCAACGGCGAGACATCTATCAACGCCGCGGAGTTGCGGATTGCCCAATATTCTCTGTCAAGCACATGTTCATACGAGCCGACGACAAAATATCCCGCCCACTTGCGCCAGTTCTGTGGCTGGCATAATGCGGACGTTCTTTCATGAAATGGTGTGTTTTTGAGATTGAGCATAAAATTATTCCTTTGGCAGTAAAACGCTTTCTGAAATTATTTGGTCATTTATTTTTCTTCCTGAATAAACTAATAATAAGAAAGTTATAATACTTGGAATTATAAATAATGGATGGAAACTTAGTATCCACATAACCTCAGAAACATTATCATTTGGATAGAAAATCAATGAAACAATCATATTTGACAAAATTATTGGTAGTATCGCAAAAATTAATTCTATTAATCCTTTAATAAAAACAGGTAGTCTCTTATTATTGAAAACAAGACTAAAGCTAAGTCCTATTGCTGCCAATGTTGACATTGATAAATAAGTAAGCCCAAAGATTGTAGAAACTAGAAGGCTATCAAAAATATCCCAATAATATAAGTACACGCCACTCGTCCATAAAGTTATTAATAATACCCATACTGCTATAGACAAAGAACCATAAATCCAAATAATTTTGATGCTACTAATCACAGCAGTTTTAACTTTTGTATAGAAAGGTGTATTTTTCATGGTAGGAGATTTATTTATTCGAATACTCCGCAGGCGCAAAGAACACCAATACTGTCAATTCTTCTTCAATAGAATAAAATTTGTGTTCCACATTCTTTTCCACATACACAATTGACCCTGCACTCACATCACGATTTTCATCCGCAACTTTTATTTTCCCTTTGCCACTCACTACATAATAAACTTCATCTTCTGTGTGCGGACTTTGCGAATCAACTCCGTTGGCGGGCAAAACATAAAGTCCCATGCTTAGGTCTGGGACTTTGAGAAATTCAAGATAAGCTTTGTTGCTTGATTCTCTTTGTGAAATGAGTTGGGTGAGTTCGTAGGCTTGCATGGGATTCTCCGACGGTAGACCATAGACCGTTTACTGTCTATCTTCCACCGTCTATGGTCTGAACTTGAAATTATATATAATTTTACCCGCCTTGTTCAAAATCAAAAAGAAGCAAAATTAATGCAAAAAAGTCAGGCAAAATGCCTGACTTTTTGTATCTTTATGAACTACTAACGAATAGATGCGAGAAAATCCATCAGCAACTGCTCATCCCAACCTGAGATATGACCTTGTGCCATAAAAAGTGTAGGTCCGAGATTGCCTTCAAATACAGCAGTCCATTGACGCATTTTCGTATCTTCACTAACGGTGACAGTTGTTACTTCGCCTCGAATCACGGTTTCAAATTCACCAACGATGGGAACTGAAATTCCTGGTTGTCCACCTTGTTGTTGTGCCGCGTTTCTTAATTCTTCTTCCATTTTTTCATTATCACCAACGGTAAATCCGCTGTATTGTACTAACATAATGCTCGGTAAATAGCCATTTTTTTCAGGGAGAAGGGAGACCATATCATAAAAAAAGATAGACATCCCAGCCGCTAATTCATAATCTGGGGGCAAATCAAAAGTAGCGATATTTTCTCGTGCTTGTTGAGCATCTTGCGGTCCGATGTTGATTCGTTTGTCTACTTCTCTACTCAACCCATAAATTACAACAGATGCCATGAGTGTAACAAAACAACACAAGATAAGAATTATCCCAATAGTAATGATTGTTCTTTTGGTGTTTTCATTCATAGGCAATCTCCAAAAATTATTTCAGATTATATTTGATTCAACCTAATTGCCGCCACTTCATTCCAAACCAAAATTGCTAACAAGAAAACATAAAACGCCGCGCCTTTGAGTGCAAAAGCTGGAGCGGCTAAACATAAAGTTCCCCAAGTATAAAGAGATAAGCTTTTCCATTTTTCGTCATTGCGAAAGGCGAAACCTAAAATAATCATGGCGGGGAATAAATTTAACCCAAGCAATACAAAAGATAAATCATGTAAACGTCCATGCCAAGTGGATGGATAGTCTCGAATGGTTGGGTCTGTGGTGAATGCCAACATGGCGAGTGCAACCCCAGCAAATGCAAAAAGTGTAGAACCAAGTCGAGATGCAAAAGCAGGTTTCAACTCAAAGAAGAGGCGGTAAGCAAAGAGAGTCATAATCAATCCGCTGATGATAAATGTCGCAGTCATAATCCAGCCGAATCTTCCAAGTGCTAAACCACTGGGCCAATCAAAGGTTGGGTCGTTGATTGGATGCCAACCTAATGAAAGTAAAAAATCATATTCAACGATTGTGAGAATTGTGAGCACACTTGCAAATAAAATTGGACCAAGTAAGATTATTTTTTTCATAGGTTAATGATAACAGCCCCGCATGGCGAGGCTGTTTTTTTCTTTACAAGTTCAGGGCTGGAAATTTTTTTAGTTATCGTTATGTCTATCGCCACCACGATTTCGATTTCCGAAATTTCGTTTGGGGCGATCTTCACGCGGGCGCGCCACGTTCACAGTGATGGCACGTCCCATAAAATCTTTACCATGCAACATGCTGATGGCTTTTTGCGCTTCATCGGATGTTTCCATTTCAACAAAGCCGAATCCTTTTGCGCGTCCCGTTGCACGGTCTGTAATCAATGCAACAGATTTGACGTTTCCAGCCTGACTAAAGTGCTCTTTAATTTGCTCTTCTGTCGCGGCGTACGGTAGGTTGCCTACATATAACCTAGTTTCCATCTCTTCTCCATTTTGTTGTGACGCTCCAGCCCGAACGACGATTAAAGTGTATCATGTTTTTTTATATGATAAAAAACCGCTTCATGCCTAAGTGGAAAGTTGATTCTAAACCCTCAACATTTTCTTTCCTTCAAAAAATATGTCATCCTGAGCCGCGAAGCGAGCGAAGGATCTCTACTTCTATCATAAGAGACTCTTCGGTCGCTTTGCTCCCTCAGAGTGACATAAAATTAAAAAACAAACGGAATCATCGCCCGAACATGTTTTGGAAAATCAGAAAATTTTTCACGATACCATTTCAACGTCACCAAACTTCTGGCATACAAATACGCGATAATCATTCCTAAAACCAACAAAGCACCCAAATGACGAGAAAATAAAAAGATTCCAAGCCATGTGAAAATTTCAAATAAATAATGCGGGCAGACGACGTACTTGAACAATCCACCTTTTGGAATGACATATTCAATTGAATCTTTTCTCAAATCCGCCAGAATTTTGTGGTGAATAAAATTGCCGAGATTGCCCACAATGTAGGAAACAAATCCAAGCACAAATAAAAAGTCAATCGAATGTAGAGGATTACGATTCAAGTATCCAATAAAAAATGAAGCGAAAGAATAAAAGAAAGCAATTGAAATCGTGGTGCTTAATCCAGTGGGGCCTGAATATTTATGCAGAAATAATGATTCCAAAACGCGTTTCGTAAAATGCAATCCAATAGATGCAAGAAGAATCCATTGAATCAAACTTGCATTTGACAAATAATCTCTTGCTGAAAAATACAAAGCGACAATTGGCGAAAAATATAAAATAAACATTCCCAAGCGTGAGGGGATTCCACTTCCAGTACGGAATTTGCTGTATTTCAATAATCCATTGCCATAATAAATGGCGGGCGCTGTGACAATGATACCAATCACAAGCATGCTATAAAAAATAATGTTGAAGTTCGTCCATTCGGGGAAAATCATGATGAAGCCTCCATGTTTGAAATATTAATTTAACCATTTATAATTCAATTTATTATTTTCGGAGGAAGTATGACCTACACAAACATCCTGACAGAAACACGCGGAAAAGTTGGTTTGATTCAATTGAATCGTCCACAAGCGATGAATGCATTTAATCTCGCCATGGTGACAGAAGTCTTCGATGCACTCGAAGCATTTGATAAAAATGAGTCCGTTTTTGCAATCGTCGTCACAGGCAATGAAAAAGCCTTCGCCGCTGGAGCAGACATCAAAGAAATGGCTGACCAATCGTATGTTGAAATGTTGACCAAAGGGTATGTCGAAATTTGGGACAAGATTCTAAAAATCCAAAAGCCTGTCATTGCGGCAGTCTCAGGTTGGGCATTAGGCGGTGGATGCGAATTCGCAATATCTTGCGACATGATTATCGCCAGTGAATCCGCAAAGTTTGGTCAGCCTGAAATCACGATTGGAGTTATCCCCGGCGCAGGTGGCACACAAAGACTCGCTCGTGTGCTTGGAAAATACTTGACCATGGAAATGGTGATTAACAATCGCACACTTTCCGCAAGTGAAGCCCTGCAATTTGGTTTAGCAAATCGCGTTGTACCTGTGGAAGGTTATTTAGATTCAGCAATTGCTTTTGCGGAAGAGATTGCATCACGCGCACCGATAGCAGTTCGTATGGCAAAAGATGCAGTCAATGCCGCGTTTGAAACTACGTTAACTGAGGGTTTGAAAGTGGAGAAAAGAAATTTTTATCCGCTGTTTGCGACGGAAGATCAAAAAGAAGGGATGAAAGCGTTTGTTGAAAAACGAAAAGCGGAGTGGAAAGGGAAATAAATCAAAAGACGCGAGCAACTCGCGTCTTTTTTCTATTTTAAAATCAAATCATAGCGATAAAACTGTTCATCTCTTACCCAGCCACATTTTTCGTATAACTTCTGGGCAGGGAAATTATCTGTCGCAGTGCGTAAGAACAATCCGCGAGCGTTTGTTTCTTTGGCAAAATTTTCAGCAGTGTGCATTAGCTCTTCGCCAACGCCTAGTTTTCTTGCAGATTCATCTACATATAAATCATTCAATAGCCATAAAGATTTCAATGCAACAGATGCAAACAATGGATACAACTGCACAAATCCGATGGCTTTGTCATTATCTAATGCAAGAAAAATCACGGATTCATTGTTTGATAATCTATCAAAAATAAATTGACGCGAGGCTTCGAGATTTGCTTCGGCTTTGTAGAATTGGCGATATAAATCAAAGAGTGGGGAAATTAAGTCTGTGTGTTCAGTTGTGGCACGTATGATGTTCATAGTTTTATTTAATAGACCTCCGAGGTTTTTAAAACCTCGGAGGTCTGATTGATTATTTATTGATACGTTATCTCTTCAACCCGCCAAGTTTCTTCATCTAATAATTTTTTCAAGCGTTCAAACAACTCGGGGCAAATGCGCGTGCTATCGTTGGGGAAATCAATCAGATGCCCTTTGCTATTTTCAAAAATTTGAAAACTAAATTTATCGCGTCCGTGATACGAAATCAACGTGCCATACAAGGTTTTGATGCGGCGTTTGTCGCGCTCGCGGTCACCTGTTGAACGCAATGTAATTGTGATTTGTTGTGGCGGATGCTCTTTGTCTTTATTTTCTTTTGCAAGTGGAACATACAAAGATGGAATAACCGCTTCAAACTTATCTTCAAGTTGTTCTAACACTTCAACATTTTCTAAAGCTGAAACAACTCGTGTTACTACTGGCGGAGTCACTTCTTCATCTTTTTTAAATTTTGGTTCTTTTTGTGATGCAACTTTTGCATCATCAAATGTTGGTTGCCATTGATTATCCCAATCCTCTGGAAAGTTATCAGGTGGTGGAGGCATATCATCAACTGAATAATCTGCTGAAGGTTCAGCGATAACCGGAACAAGTTTCGGTTTGGGATTCTGCTGAGGTGCAGAAGCAGGTTTAGGGTCAGGTTTTGAAGCGGAAGTTTTTTGAACAGAAACAGGTTTGGGAGTTGAGGCATCCACTGACTCTAAAATCTTAATTTCAGTTTTAATCACATCCACCAAAATTTTTGGCGGGGTATTGCTTTGGTCAACTTTTCCTTCGATAATCACAATTTGACCATTGCTGATTTGATTTTGATATTGCGTCCAAGTTTTTGGAAACAAAACAGTTTCAATAACGCCTTGAATATCTTCAATGGTGACGAAACCCATGGGTTTGCCACTTTTTGTTGTATATGGGCGAATGTTTGTGATGAGACCTGCCACGCGAACTTTTTCTTCGTGACTCGATTCGGAAAGTTGACCCGAAAAATAACTGACGATTTGCGCGAGCGTGGCTTGATATTCATTTAATGGATGGTCTGAAATATAAAGCCCGATGAGTTCACGTTCCCAATTTAACATTTCACGTTTATCAACATCTTTTACTTCAGGCAAATGAATTGATTCAACAACGCCGCTGGTGCTACCAAACATGCTCATCTGACCTGCATCTGCGGCTCGGAAGTGTGCGCTTGAAATCGCAACAATGCGATCTAATGAAGCGAGCATAGAGGCGCGATTACCAAACGAATCCATAGCACCGACTTTAATTAAACATTCGAGCGCGCGTTTGCCTACAGTGCGTAAGTCCACTCTTCTGGCAAAATCATTGAGGTCTGTAAATTTTCCGTTATTGATTCGTTCATCAATAATCGGTTGCACGGCTTGTTGACCAACATTCTTAATCGCACCCATGCCAAAACGAATGTTTGGTTTGCCATCAATATCTTCAATGCTGAAATCCCATTCAGAAGCGTTGATATCAGGTTGTAAAACGGGCACGCCCATTAAGCGAGCATCTGCCACATAGTAAGCAACTTTTTCAGTTTGGCTTGCTGATGCAGACATGAGCGCGGTCATATATTCTGCGGGGTATTTTGATTTTAGAAATGCGGTTTGTACGGCAATCACACCATAATCTGCGGCGTGAGATTTGTTGAAGCCGTAGCGTGCAAATTCTTCCCAATCTGAATAAATGGCATTGGCAGTTGATTCATCCATGCCTTTTGAAATTGCACCTTTGACAAATTTATTACGATGCTTATCAATATCTTCTTTTTTCTTTTTTGAAATCGCTTTTCGCAATTCATCTGATTCAGAAGGTGTATAACCTGCTAGTTCCACTGCGGCACGCATCAATTGTTCTTGATATACAGGGATTCCGAATGTATCGCTGAAAATTGGTTCCATAGCTGGGTGGCGATATTTCACTGCTTGTGTGCCATGCATACGTGAAATGTAATCTGGAATAAACGCCATAGGACCTGGACGATACAATGCCACCATAGCAATGATGTTATCTAAATTTTTTGGTTTCATTTGTACAAGGTAACGAGTCATGCCGCCACCTTCCACTTGGAACACGCCAGCGGTTTGCCCAGCACCCATCAACTCAAATGATTTTGGGTCATCAATGGGAATATTCGTCAAATCATATTTAATGCCATGACGTTTTTCAATAAAATCACATGCACGCGCCATGACGGTTAAAGTAATTAATCCAAGAAAATCTACTTTCAACATGCCCAATGATTCGAGCACACCCATTTCAAATTGTGTGACAGATTTAATCGGCGTTTCTTCTGAATTGGAAGTTGGGCGATGAAGTGGCAAATATTCTGTAATTGGTTTATCAGAAATCACCACACCAGCCGCATGTGTGCCTGCATTACGAACCGTGCCTTCCATTCGTGTGGCAATATCAATTACTTCACGCATTTTTGGGTTGTTGTTATAAATTTCTTTAAACTCTGGCACCGCCATGGCATCTTCCATACCTGCACCTTTGTTAGCGGCAAACGGCACAAGTTTTGCAAGGCGGTCAACTTCAGGCAATGGAATTTCCATCACACGCGCTACATCACGAATCGCGGCTTTGGCTCCCATTGTTCCAAATGTAATAATTTGAGCAACTTTATCCGAGCCATATTTGTTGGCACAATATTCCAGCATTTCAGAACGGCGGTCATCACGAAAATCCAAATCAATATCAGGCATCGAGATACGACCTGGATTTAAAAATCGTTCAAATATCAATGCATGTTCCAATGGGTCAACCATTGTGATTTCCAATGTGTAGGCGATGATAGAACCAGCGGCGGAGCCGCGCGCGTTGTACCAAATTCCATTGTCACGAGCGAAGCGACATAAATCCCATACAATTAAGAAGTAAGCATCGAATCCCATTTCGTGCACGACTCGAAGTTCATAATCAAGCCTCTCTCTTACCTTCGAGCTGTTTGCATCATCCTGATATCTTTTCCTCGCCCCAGCTTCGCACAACTCACGTAAATATGTTTCAGCAGTATGACCTGACGGCACAGGAAATTCTGGTAAGTGATACCCCTTGAAATCGAGATTCACATTGCATCGTTCTGCAATCAACAACGTATTCGACATTGACTCAGGAATTTCTGCAAACAATCTTTGCATTTCAGCAGGCGGACGCAAGAAATACGAATCATCAGTCATGCGCATACGTTCGGTATCACTCAATACAGTTTGGGTTTGCATCGCCAATAAAATATCTTGTAAACGCGCATCTTCTTGATTGATGTAATGCACATCATTGGTGGCGATATAACGCGCGTTATATTTTGCACCAAGTTCTAATAATTTTTTATTTAATTCTGTAATTTCAGGAATGTTGTGACTTTGCAGTTCGATAAAGAATCTATCAGGACCAAATAAATCGTAATACCAATTCCATCGGCGTGTCGCCTCTTCTGGATTTTCATATAACAACGCCTTCGGTATCTCAGCCGACATACATCCGCTTGTACAAATTAATCCCTCTGAATGTGCCGCAAGAAAATCATGGTCAATGCGCGGATAATAATAGAAGCCTTCCATTTGTGAAGCGGAAGCAATCTTCAATAAATTTTGATAGCCTTTTTCATTTTCTGCTAGCAACAACAAATGTGATGAATGACGGTCTAGTTTTGAGTCTTTATCTTTCATGCCGCGTGCCGCCATATAAGCTTCAACCCCGATAATAGGTTTTACTCCAGCATCTTTTGCGGCTTTGTAAAAATCAATCACCCCAAACATCGTGCCATGGTCTGTGATGGCGACCGCAGGCATGTCCATTTCTTTAACGCGTTTCACTAACTTCTTGATATTCGAGAAGCCATCTAACAAAGAATATTCAGTGTGGACGTGTAAGTGGGCAAAGGTCATGGTCTAAATGGTCTAATAAGTCTAAGAAGTCTAAATAGTCTGTATGTCATCTGACCAGTGAGACTAATAAGACCTTTTGACTTGTAAGACCGATTTGAATTATAGCACGCATGTTCAACATAGTACTTAACGATAGCCTTAAAAAATCCTTTTGCGGATAAAATAGAAAAAGTTTATTGGTTTCACAGTTAATAAAATTAAACCGATATGTCACCTATCCCCGTCAGCAAGTCCAAAATTATTCCACCCAGTCGTCGTCCGCAATTGCTGACGCGTAAACGTTTGCTGGAGTTTATGTATGAAGCCTTAGATAAAAAACTAACGCTTCTATCTGCACCTGCGGGGTATGGCAAAACATCTTTGCTCATTGATTTAATCCATGACGAAGGCAATGATTGGAAAAATTGCTGGCTAGCACTAGATGAATTAGACCGCGAACCACAACGCTTTGCATCATATTTTGTTGCTTCCATTGCACAACAAATCCCATCTTTTGGAACACAATCAAATGATGTCTTAGATAACATGAGTTCATTTGACGAAAATGCGGAGCGTCTTTTAGTCACTTTGATTAATGAACTCATAGAGAACACAAATGATATTTGCGTCATCATATTAGATGATTTTCATTTAGTTGAAGGTGTTACTGCAATAACAAACTTTATTAATCGCTTTGTTCAGTTAATGCCAGAAAATTGTCATCTGATTATTTCTTCAAGGAAACTTGCCGAATTACCTGACTTAACTTTATTCATTGCACGCGGTGAAGCAAGTGGCTTAGATTTTTCTGACCTTGCTTTTCAAGCGGAAGAAATTCAAGCATTGATTTCTCAAAACGAAGGCAAGCATATTTCCGATGCAGAAGCGATGCGTCTTGTTTCAGAAACCGAAGGCTGGATAACAGGCTTACAGTTTTCAAACATCAAATTGCCAAGTTCAGGGAATCAATCCAATTTATTTAATTACTTTAAGCAACAAGTCTTAGACCTGCAAACTCCAAACATAAGAGAATTTATTTTACGAACATCTTTATTTGAAGAATTTGATGCAAAACTTTGTGAATTAGTTTTACAACCTTTATATCCACAAAAACAGGACTGGCAGGCTTTAATAAAAAACACAGCCAGCAATAACGCTTTCACTTTACGAGTCGGTGAAAGTGGAAACGGGCTTCGTTACCATCATCTGTTTAGAGATTTTATTCAGGAACAATTTAAATCTGAAAGCCCTGATGAAGTAACCCCGCTTCTTTCTAACCTTCAACTTGCTTATGAATCCCTCAACGAATGGGAAAAAGCCCATCACATTTGTAAGAAAATTAATGACTCAACAGTGCTAGCTGAAATGGTGGAACGAGCAGGCTCTTTCATGTTACAACGCGCCAACATGATTTTAGATTCATGGTTGAATGAATTGCCTGTCTCCATGTTAAAAGAAAGACCACGCTTAATTTCAATTCGTGGAGCGATGGCATATCTCAAAGGTGATTTACAAGAAAGCCTAACTTTATTGAATCAAGCCGTTGAAATGCTTCAACGTGAAGAAGATACAACAGAATTAGCCTTAGCATTATCACGCAGAGGAAATACATACCGTCTGCTAGGTGACTATGAAAAATCATTAACTGACATTGACCAATTTATTAACATCACAGAACAAGATGAAGAACTCCGTCCTTTGTATGCAGAGGCATTGAGAAGTAAAGGTATCATTTTAATTAGATTAGGTCTGTCACGAGAGGCTTTACCATTTCTAGAGAAATCTCTTGATATATATGAACATTTAGAAGAAGTAGAAAGAATTCCAGTTTTATTAATGGATACGGGTTTGGCATATCGTGCAATGGGAGATTTTGAACAGACCCAAAAAGCCTACGAAAAAGCATTACAAATTTGGGAAGAGACAGGAAATATATATCAACAATCTATTTTGTTAAACAACATGGGAGTTTTTTTCCAATTTCTGGGTCGGTACGAAGAGGCAGTACTTGCTTTTGAAAAAGGACTATTATTTTCTCAAAGCAGTAAAAATACCCGTGTAGGTGTGTTAATCTCAATTGGACTTGGTGATGTATATGCTGAATTAGAAGATTTTGAAATGGCGGGTAAAAATTATCAACATGCCAAAGAAATAATTGCAACCATCGAAGACCGTTTTCTACAACATGCACTTGTCTTTTCACAAGCTAATACGGCATTTCTCCAAAAAGATTCTGCTCTTGCTCATCGGTTCATTGATTCAATTAAAGGTGCTGTTCTTGCAGGTGGCTCAAATTACGAAGCTGGTTTGTTGGCTTTAATTTGCGGGCGACTTTCTCTGTTAGAGAAACATTTTGAAAAAGCGGTTGAAGAGTTGTCACATGCTGAAAAGTATTTTGCAGATGGCAGTCGAAGCGTTGAGGCGAATATTGCTCGTATTTGGCTAACTGCTTCGCTTTATCAAAACAAAAAGATAGACAAAGCAATTGAAAACGTTAATGCATTAATAACAACTCGTGGAAAATTACCGCATTCTTTTTTTGTAGCGGCATATCAAGCACATGCTTGGCTATCTGGTTTACAAAATAAATCAACAAACAATCGTGTGGTTCGTGAATTGGTTTTAGGTGCAGAAAAACTTGCTAAAGAATTACCCTCTATTCGTCGTCAAGTGAAGCGACATGCCAGCGTGGTTCAACCTTCTGCTTCAAAACTAAAAATCCAAACTTTCGGAAATGCACTCGTCTATATAGATAATAAGCCTTCTACTTGGCAAACACAGGCAGTCCGCGAATTGTTTTTTTACTTCTTAAAGATGCACAAGGCTCTTACAAAAGAACAAATTGGTGAGTTGCTCTGGCCCGATAAATACGAACCTAGTAAATTGAACCTTCGTTTTAAGAATGAAATGTATCGCTTAAGAAAAGTAGTAGGGCAAAATACCATACGATATGAAAATGATTTATATGGCTTTAATCACGATATTGACTATGAATATGATGTGGAAGACTTTGAAGCATTTATTGCAAAAGCAAAAAGCACACAAGACGTAAAACAAAAGATTATTTTTTATCAAAAAGCCGTAGACCTTGTGCAAGGACCATATCTTAACGACATCTATTCTGATTGGGCAATTGAAGAACGCGGACGACTAGAACAAATCTATTTAAAAACTCTACATGAGTTAGCAGATTTATACTTAAGAGATGGGCAACTTGAAAACGCTATCACGATCTGCGAAAAAGCCATTCAACAAAATGACCCAAGTGAAGAGAAAGCCTATGAAATTGCGATAAAAACTTACCACAAGTTAGGTGAGCGTGCATCTATTATTCGCATCTATCAAAGATATAAAGAAGTGATGCAGAAACAATATAACCTGAAACCTTCAAAAGAAATGGAAGACCTATACCAAAAATTAACAAAATAGATAGGTTTACTACCTAACAAAAATCAGCCTCATTTGAGGCTGATTTTTGTTTTTCTTGAAGCCTATTTTGAAGCCTAGCAAGCAGTATCTTTGGGGCAATCAAACATAAAGAAAAGGAAGATACTTATGAAAAACAAACTTAACCTCCTCGCTTTATCCGCCTCCAAAATTAAGCGTGAGCACATTCAAACCTTATTTGTAGTGCTTTCATTAGCAATGCTCGTTCTTGGTTTAGGCGCGCCAGAAGATAGCAGCATTACTGGCAAATAAGTGATTCTGCTTTTTGCAGTCGCTTCTGGATTTGCCTTCGGCTTGGGGTGGGTGCGTTGGCTTGGTCAACCCTACCAACCGCCCGCTCTCAAACACCTCTGGTTAGTATTTGTCTCTTTTTTGCCGCAATTTATTGCCATCTACTTTCCAAACACACGCGCGCAGATTTCAGATGAATGGGCGAGCGGAATCTTGATTGCTTCATTAATTGGGCTTTTGGGATTTGCATGGCTCAATCGAAACCTGCTTGGGATGAAAATCCTGTTTGTGGGTGCAGTACTCAACTTCACCGTTATAGTCGCGAACCGTGGCTTCATGCCCATAAGTCCGCAGACGGCGAGTCATCTTGTTTCAGAAGAAATAGTATCTGAGATTCCGATTGGAAGTCGCTTCGGCACCAAAGACATTCTCCTGCTTCCTGAACAGACTCGCTTCGAGATACTAGCGGATCGATTCTTAACACCAACTTGGCTCAATTATCCTGTGGCATTCAGCCTCGGTGATGTTTTTCTCGCAATCGGAATATTTTTGTTATTAGCCATTCAAACTAAAAAAGAAAGGGACGTTCCATGATTACACATTCAACCTACCAAACACAAATACAGATGACTTCATCATCTATCTCAACATCAAGCGGACTCACACGCGTCTTTGCCGCCGCAGTCGTTAGCCGTCAATTTTGCAAAATGCTTTTAAGTGACCCAGTCACTGCGTTGCAAAACGGTTATTTAGGTGAAACTTTTAAATTGAGCAATGAAGAACATAATCTATTGATTTCTATTCACGCTGAAAATCTTGCCGATTTAGCACGTCAAGTTAACAAAGCACTCCACAGATAGACCTGAACTTTTCTATTTATTATTTGCTTGCTAGCGTGTCGGCGGAGCAAGGGGAATACCGATGCGAATACGGGGAAACTTGTTCGTTCTTTTGGGGAGCCCGCCGAGTATTACTCGGCGGGTGTTTTTGTTCACTTATGGTTCTTAAAAATCTCTATTACTATAACTATACTGATAGATATTAGCATCATCACAGCACCAAGAATTGGTGAAACAAGCATTTCATAATATTCTAAAAAGAAAAATGCCCATGCGGGACCTACAATAACAAAAATAAAAAATATCCAGCCATCTTTTAATTCTAAGCGTTGATAGGCACGCCAAAGGTTATAGGGGACAAGTTGTGCACTAGCATAACTGACAATGATGATGAACAATATTTTTATCATTTCAAACCATACCGCCGATTGCAAATTAAATTGTGTCAGCATCAATGTTAGAAAGAACATGAAAAAATAGCCAACATGAAACCCAACATAAGCACCTTGAAACATGTACAACCATAGATTAATCGGCTTTTGAATATTTTGTTCTTTCCAGTATGAGTTGTTCTTGATATTCGTCATACCCCCAATTGCCAGAGGGATAAACAAAGTCCCAATTACATACAAACACATTTTTTTTATAGCAATGTCTTCGTCAGAGAATGGGAATTGTAAAGAAGGCAGTATCCACCAATAGGTAAGGGAAAAAATCCATGCAAAAGTAATCATTCTTGCAAACTGCCAAACGGATAATGAATCTGTAAATTTTCTTATGGTAGAGACACTTTTTTCAGCCCAAGCAGGCACTGGTCCTTCGATTTTTTGTTCATTAGATATAGATTCTGGAAAGAGAAGTTTGATTTCTTCCTTGTTAAGCGCGCGATAATCTCCCAACTCTAATAAAAAATTTGCATCAGATAAATTCTTGATTCCGCCATATTGCTTAAGAATTTTTATAATTCCACTTAACAAGCGGCGGTCATTCACGTCTATTCTGCTTTTTCCAGTTTCCCAATCACTAATAGCAGTGCCGCTATAAAGACTGCCTATTTCTGTATACAAGAATTGTGCGAATTGGCTTTGTGTAATTGACTTCCCTGTTTCAGGCGAATGGCATAACAAACGAAGCTTGCGAAATTGTTCTCCAAATTTTGATTTCATCAAACTACCACCTGCTACTCAAGCATTGCTTGAATTAATTCAAGCAAAAACTTTTGTGTTTTGGTTTTACTACATTTACACTCTCACAAAGAAAAGTTTGCACCTTAACAATTAAATAAAAGACCTTTTATCTGCTTCCCATACGACCTGAATTTTCGCGTGAGGTTTAGACTGTATCTGAAGTTTTGCGTCAATCACATGGGCGCGTTCGGCGATACCGATTAAACCATAATGACCTGTAGCAAGGATATTACCTAAGTTTGAGGTTTCACCAATATCAAAGCCAATGCCATCATCTTCAATCATCAAGTTGGCTGATTCAGGAGCAATCGAACCAGAAATTCTGATACAACTCGCCTGTGCATGTTTTACAGAATTTTGGCAGGCTTCTTTCACAATGTTGAAGAGATGAACCTCAATTTTTTCAGGCATTCGGTCTTCGCTCGTTTGTAAATCAACAATCACTTTTAGTGTGTCACCTGTTTTTTGCATCAAATCTTCTGCTAAGGCTTTGATGGCAGGTGCGAGCCCATACATCAACATCGGTGAGCGAATGTCCTTCACAATCTCGCGTAGACGATGAATCACTTCTTCGTATGAAGCAAGAATATTTGGCGATACTTGTTCGCCTAAATTTCTGCGCAAGTCACCTAGTTCATTCAGTACACTGTCATGCAAATCACGGGTTAAACGTTTGCGTTCGTCTTCGTATCTATCAAGACCTAATTCATACATTTGCTTAAGTTGCTCAGAACGTAAGATATTACTCAAAGCAACTGCTGTTTGGTTGGCAATCGTTTGCAAATCAGGAATTTCTTGTTGATGATAAATATCATCAGGGTCGCGGCTTCCGAGTAAGAAAAAGCCGAGGGTTTCGTTCCCAAGTTTCAATGGAAGAATGAGGCGAAGCCAATCATCAGTGGGCGGGAGATTGGGGATAAATTTTCCTGCTAGCTCATGCAGATTTGAAATCGCCTCTTTTTCTGGAAGTTGAGCCTGTGTGACCTGTTTCATCAGCAGTGGGTGTAGGTGATGATTTTCCACTTGCACAAAAGCGTATTGACGAATGAGCAGGCTGGGGAATACATCTGTTTCAAGCATGCGCAATAGACTTGGCATAGTGGTATTGGCGACAATCAGATTTGAAAAACTTTGTGCTAATTTTTCAGTATCAATACTGATGCCGAGATAGCGTTTCTCTACAAATTTTTGAAAATTGGGGAAAGTATTAATTGCAATGAAAACGAGTGCAAGGATAACGATGATGCCAACGATAAGCACATTCTCAACTTGTAGATTTAAGTTTGTAAGCGGAATAACTGTGATGAACAATATGATTCCAAAAAGAATTAAAAACAAGTATAGCGAAATAATGCGATTGAGGCGGATTTCTAAGCCACCCATGGAACGGCGATAGACGACATAAAAATAAGCCAGCGGCATGAATGGCAGAAAAAATAAACCGAATGCCGCTAGATGAGATGCTGAACTAGTTGCTACAAGAAACGCAAGTGCAATGGGCGGCAAGAAAGCAATTGCAAGCGCAATGGCAAGTAATCTTATTTCACGGCGTTGGTCTTCATGCTTTCTATAATGTATTACTTGCAGAATAAAACTGCCTGCTAATGCAATAACGAATGCAAGTACATATAAACTTTTATGCAAAACTTGGAAAAACTCTGCTACGGCAAAACATGAACAGACGAGATAGAACAAAACAACAAATGTTTTAGAGAGTGGTTTTAACGGACGTGGAAATAGCCAATGAAAGTGCAAATAGATTGGTAGAAGTAACCAAGTGCTGGCATGTAATAGGATAGAACTTTCCCAAAGATGCGAAGAAGAGAGCATTCCAAATATTAACCATAGGGCAGTAATGTAGTTAATAGCAACAAACAGATTGCGAAGCGTATCGCTAGGGCGGACAAATATTAGTGTGATAACACCTGCGAACCAAAATAAAAATGATAAAAACCAAATATTTACTAAACGTGAATTAAGAACATTTTGTGTAAGACCTGTAAACTCCCACGGAATCAGAATAACTTCACCGTTTCGTTCTACAGTAATTTCTATAATGTCCCCAACTTGAACTCCTTCAAATAATAGAACTCTACCATCCGTTTGATACTTTTCCCATGAGACAGGTCCAATTTGAACTAAAACATCATTTATTCGTAAAGTGGTTTCTCTTTGTTCTAATGGAGCATAAATTTCCGCGATGTGGCCATTACTAATGTTATAGGCAAATCCAGGAGACGGGGCTAAAAGCAAAAGTGCATAAGTATAAGATGAAATAATAAGAAAAACAAAGAGAGAAATGAGTATTTCACTAATTTGCCATCTCTGGAGTGTAGTTAGCCTCATGTTTCCTCTTTGTTAAGTGAAATTTTTTGAATCTAGAAAGGAGGTGGTTTGATTATAGCAAAAGATGATTGTTTTTTGAGAAAAATGTACGTTTAAGCCAAAAAGGCTTTTATAAAGCTGGCTATCGTAAAAAAATATATTTGGAGATATTTCCCATGAAAAATATGCAAGAATTTCGTGAATGGTTGTTTGTTCCAACAACTGTTCAAAATCATTTAACTGCTTTAACAAATTTCAGCCTGAAAAAGGTTAATTCTCTTGTAAGTTTTGAGCCTTGGTACATTTGGGGAGAACTTGAAGTTGTTAAGCAAGCGTAAGTAAAAAGAACATATCGGAGGCGCCCCGATATGTTCATGGGGAGAATTGATAATAAATTTTCAAAGGAGTAAAAATGGAAATATATAAGCAATTAATAGATAAGTTTTCAAACTTGCCACATTTAAAAGAATGGAATGAAGTTCAGTCTTTGTTTCAACGCGTGGCTTTAAGCAAACCAGCCCATTGGTTATTGCCTGTGCGTGTGTGTGAATCGGTGGGTGGGGATCAAATCCAAGCCTTGCCTGCTATGTTAGTAGTGGCATGTGCTCATATTGGTATTGTATTAGTGGATGACATGCTCGATGCTGATGAACGTGGCGAATATAGAAAACTGGGTGAACCCGCTGTGGCAAACATGGCTTCAGCTTTGCAATCCGCGGCGTTGCGTGTGATTGCTGACTCTGAATTAAATTCAACAGCAAAATTATCTGCTATGGAAGTTGTCAATGAAATGTTTTTTGCTACGACCATTGGTCAATATTGGGATGTTAATTCAATTATCAAAGATGAAGATGATTATTGGAAAATTGCCAAAGCCAAAAGCTCACCATTTTTTAGCACATCTTTACAACTCGGTGCTTTGTTTGGTGGAGCAGATCATCAACTGGCTTTGCAAATTAAAGAATTGGGAAATATCTATGGTGAGATGGTCCAAATCCATGACGATGTGCATGACACGTTAGAAAATTCTGCCACACCAGATTGGGATGCGAATCGTGCGCCATTGCCGATTTTGTTTGCCAGTACTGTTGACCATCCGAAACGGAATCGGTTTAATGAACTGCGTCCATTTGTAAAGACCAGTTCCAAGTCACTGGAAGAAGCGCAAGAAATTCTCATCCAATCAGGTGCTATTAGTTTTTGTATTTATCAATTGTTAGGAAGATATGAAATCGTGAAAGAAAAAATATTGGAAATAAAAATTGAACGACGCAATATCTTAGAAAAAATCTTTGATGAGATTGTGTCACCAGTGCATAAATTGTTCAAAGAAATAGATTCTACTTCGGCGGTTCAGGCGGATACGGTGTAATCAAACCTAGTTCACGGGCTTTGATGATGGCGGCGGCGCGGTTGCGGACATTTAATTTCACATACGCGCTTGATAATAATGTGCGCACGCTGGAATGTTTGATGCCCATTTTTTCGGCAATTTTATCTGATGTTTCATTCGGGAATGCGGCGCATAACGATAACGCTTCGGCTTGACGTGTTGAAAGCAATAAATCACTTTCGGCATGGACAGATTTTGAAAATAATTCATAGGCGGCAGGACTAAAATAAATTCCACCACTTGTGGCAATGGATTTAACAACGCTTCCTAAATCTAACAGGGTTTCTTGGTCATCTTTGAGGATATATCCATTTGCGCCGGCATCCATTACTGCACGGATAATGCCGCGGTCAAAGTGCATACTAATCACCAAGATATTTAGGTTTGGATATTTTTCCAAAAATTTAGGGATGACGCTCAAAATAGGGTATGGATGTTTATTGGTTTCAGACTCAAAAACGTTGATATCTAACAACAATACATCTACTATGTTGTTTTGCAAAGCGGCTTCTAATTCTGCGCCGTAGCGCATTTTCGCTGTCACTTCTATATGTGGGTCTTTTTGCAATAAAACAGCATGACCCTCCACCGTAGAGATGTGGTCATCTAAAATGGCGACTCGTACTTTTTTGTCCATAGTGGTTCCCTTATTCTCATTAAATGTAGCGTAGCAGAAAGCAGATTTGAATACAAGCCCATCCAGTACATTTGCCTATGTTTTATAACAAACGCCTGATTGTATTACTGACACGAACTCTCTACAATGAAAGTAGGATACCACCTTTGCGATTTGCGGAATTGCCTTTGGTTTGGCTTTCGGGTGGGGAAAGCAAGGGGTTTAAGATGCGCTTCATTCTCTGGGGTCTCGAACATCGGGAGTCCGATGGAGGAGAAGAAGCGCATCTTGGGGAAATTGATACACTTTCATATAAATTTGCATAACTTAAGTTGCGTTACATGAAAAGATGTTGTAAACTATTATTGTTCTACAACAATAATAGTTTCTAAATATTATTCTAAGTAGCGAGTTGGTCTATGCCAATTATTACTGAGAGTCAGTGGGTAAACTATTTTGGCTTTCAACGTTTCCCATTTGATCGCCCTGAAGCGGGAAATGAAGAATTTGCTCGCCCTGAATTTCTAGCATCTTGTTTTGTTGAGCCACGCGGTTTTGAACGTGTATTTGGTCAAGCAGATTCACCTTCTACTGCAATTTTGTTTGCCGCACGAGGCACAGGAAAAACTGCATGTCGGGTTATGATGAATTATTATTGCCAAAATGGGATATCTAAATTACGGACATCAAGATTAGAATCTTCAAATTATGTACTGAGTGTTCCTCATATTCAGTTAGATAATGTTCGAAATATTGCAAGGCAATCTAATATAAACCCTAATTCATCTGAAATATTGGTTGAGCATCATGTAGTAGAGATTTTAAGACAAGCAGTTCCTACTTTCATTGATATGGTTGCAAAGAATTCTAACCTTACTGAAAAGGTAAGAAACTTGCCAAAATCCAACTTTGAGGATTTAAGTTTATTTGTTATATTTTATTCTTCTTATTTATCATCTTCGCAGAAAGATTTCCTTAGAACATTAAATGTAAATATGCCCCCTTTGGATGAGCCTATGATGGGATTAAGTGGGCAAACAACCACTCGAGGTAAACAACTTCCTTGGGAGTCTATCTTGTATACCCAAAGATTAGAAGCTTCGCCTTTGTCTCATCTGGAGTTATGGGCAAAAATAATGACAAAAGTTGGATTAAAATCTACTTATGTGCTTGTAGATGGTGTAGATGAACTGATGGAATCTTCTGGTGACTCAAAATACGCTCATTACATAATTAGACCCCTTCTAACTCACTTAAGATTGATGGAAGCACCTCATATTGCATTTAAATTTTTTCTCCCTTCAGATTTAGAATCAATAATTCTCTCAGACCCTGCTTTTAGACGTGATCGAGGATTCATAATTCAAAAGCTTGAATGGACAGAAGAAGACTTAGTAATGATTCTCCGCGAGCGGTTAAGTGCATTACGAACAACAGACTATGAGATTCGCGATAGAACGGCTGGTGGTTTTGATGTTTTATGTGTACCAGAAATAAGAGGAGATATCGAACAAAATATAATAAAAATTACTAATGGAAACCCAAGACAGCTTATGAACTTTTGTTCCCTAATGGTTTTTTCTCACTGTAATAGGAACATTGAAGGACAGGATGACCCTTATCAACTTAATAGACAAGATTTTGAAATGGCAGAACAAGTTTTTAATGTTGAACCATTCCAGATAAATAAAATTTCAGTTGGGAATAAAATTGATATCGTAGACCTGATTCAACAAGGCGAAGGTGAGAGAATAGAATTTAAGTCCAGCATTCGATATGACTATAAACTAAAAGCTATCAATAAAGATGCTTTAGGATTAGCGATTGCGAAAACCATAGCTGGTTTTATGAATCGAGATGGTGGGACCTTGGTAATAGGTGTTAGTGACGATGGGCGGATTTTAGGGATTGAGAAAGATTTTGAAACATTAACCAAAAATAATGTAGATGGTTTTCAATTAACTCTCAAGGAGATTGTGAAAAACTATATGGGCGTAGATTGTTTAGGATATTTGCATTTGCAGTTTGAGAATTTGGAAGACCATGTTGTTTGTGTTGTTTTCATTGATAGTAGTTCGAAACCAGTTTACTTGAAAAATGGAAATGATAGTGAGTTTTATGTGCGAATGCTTAACGCAACCCAAAAATTAAGTTTACCTGAAACCGTGAATTATATTCATTCAAGATGGACATAATTTTATTAAAATTGTATGTGAAGTTGTATCGCATAATAAGGTGAGTATGGGTAAAAAAATAATTAATCGTCAAAATTGGCTACTATCTACTAGATTTGTTTTGGATCCTTTTCAGTCAGGCGCATTTTTTGCAGAAACAGATACGCTTTTGGATATGCCTAATATGCCTTCTTATATTGACAAAGAAAATATAGAAATGCTTATAGGAGATATTAATCAGCCTGGACCCTGTTATATATTTGCAAAGACGGGTTGTGGGAAGTCTAGCCTCAGAAAGCGTATACGCCACGAGTATGAAACCCATAACTTGATTAGCCATAAACAGAAACTCTTGATAATTGACTACGTTAATCATAACTATTCATCAGATGAAGCTGAATTTGAACATCATCTTAGTCGAATATTAAGTTTGGCAGAAATAGCAATGCCTGCTGACCTACAAGACTTGAAACTTGTAGTGCAAAAATCCCCAGAGCTAGCACTAAATGAATTTTCTAAAATTTGCAAAAGTAAAGGCTTGGCAGGTGTTTATATTCTTGTTGACAATATTTCAAACAGGGAATCATTCTTTAAAATCAAATCACTGATGCAACAATCTTTTCCAAAGTTTAATAATGATAATTTTTATCTTATTAAATATTTTTTGCCTGATGACCTCTT
>ERZ761602.2647-NODE-2647-length-27360-cov-198.344919_pt1 | contig 27360 bp, 25 predicted proteins | sample MGYA00512165_ERZ761602 | MGnify/ENA primary metagenome ERZ761602 (study PRJEB28899, sample SAMN02445085) | bioreactor sludge metagenome | biome: EBPR sludge; isolation source: Thorneside wastewater treatment plant | place: Australia: Brisbane, Thorneside...
GTGCAGTTCGACACGGCACGACCAGTCGCTGGAAATGAGCGCAGGATAGTGGTGCACGACCTTGTCATAACCGACTGGATCGGGCAACCGTTCTCCGGCATCAACGGTCGGGCGATAGCCCACTGCTGCCAGAGCGTGCAAGGCCTCGGGCAGCCTGTTCGCCGGAACAAGAACGTCGAGATCCGACATCATCCGCTCACCGGCAGTCGGGTACAGACCATCGATCAGCGCCGCCGCTCCCTTCAGCAGCACTGGTACGACGCCGATCCCGTTCAGTCGGGTGACCAGTTCCCGCAACTGCTCTTCGCAGCCGCAGTTACGTTCCAGATTCAGCGTGTAGACCGCATCGAGGTAGTCGGCAACTTCGGCCGGCAGCGCTGCCCACAAGCCCTGCTCACGCAGCGCCCAGCGCAACTGGGGCACGACCAGGTGCTCGCCCGAGAGGCGCAGAAGTCCCTCCCACTCGCTTTGACCTGCCGGCAGATCGGTGCAGGCGCGCGATGATACAAGCGCCCTGGAGAGGCACCAGCAGAGATAGCGGAAGGCATTCCTAGTGGCAGGTGGCAAGCAGATCCTCGACAGCCAGCATGGCTTGCGGGAGCTTGGAATAGCGCAATTCGTAGGCCGGGGTTTCTTCAACGAAACGGATCAGTCGTTCCAGTTTGTCCTCGGTTGGCGGTAGGGCCAGCGCTGCATGGGCACCGACCAGACGGATCATGGCCTGCAGTGCCGGCAAACGGCTCAAGCGGGTCTGCTCGCCCGTCGCGAACGCCGGGAAGACCAGCGCCACTGGCGCCGGTGCCGAATGCATCGTTGCGAAATTACCATCCGGTCGCACATACCGCAGGCGACGGCCATAGCGATCGATGACCGGCAGCTCCGGCAGCACCGGAAAGAAGGGTTCGAGAACGCTCCACGAACCGGATTTCACCGAAAGGCAGGTGGGCAGGGGCAGGAGCCTTGCGTCTTCAGCGCCGATGGCGATGCTGTCATCCGCCAGGTAGGCAAATCCGTGGGCGACCAGGAACGCGCACAGCGTAGACTTGCCAACGCCGCTGTCTCCAGGCATCAACAGCCCCATTCCGTTCCGGCTGACCGCGGCAGCATGACAGAACATCATCGGTTCGGCATCGGGATGCTCGAGAGCCAGAACGAGGCGCGCGACACGGGATATCAGCCTGGTCGTCGTCGCTTCCTCAACGGTGCTTCCCCGAAAGCGCAAGCGATAGTTGGCTGCCGTCTCCGAAATCTGCAGAAGCTCGGCACTGCTCACGCCGTGCACTGCGCGGTGCTGGAAGCGGGCAAAGAAGCCGGAGCCCCCTTCCGGGACGCTTGAAACGATGCGCAGCACACTGTCGCCGAAACGATAGGTGCCGCAATCCTCGCACGATGCTTCGCCAGCCCCCGGGAACTCGTTCCAGCCACGGAGCGTTGGCGACGGTTGCGTCTCGCGCTGGTCAGGTGGGCAGGCTCCCGCCAGGTCATTCAGGAGCGAGTCGACATCCCGACCGGCCCTCTCGATCGGTACGCCGAAGTGTTCCGCGAACAACGCCGCGACTTCATCCCGACCATAACCCTGCGCCAGCAACTGCCACGCCGCCTTCGCGCTTGGATTGAGCACCAGTAGCCGGTCGGCCGCGGGGAAGTAGAGAACCCAATGTTCGCCAAAAGGGCGGAGAAAGGGCTCGTCGCCGGTCGTCTCGAGGCCGCTCACATCTTTACCCCGCAAAGGCCGGCACCCCCGCTACTGCCCGGCGCGCCTTTCGGAAACCATGCCGCCGCTCGACATTCAGGCAGGAGAAAAAGAACCGGTCGACCTGGCATCGTTCATCCCCAGCAACTGAGGCCGGGCACCGCCTGGTTGACCACACCCGCAGCCGACGGCCAAACCACACACGGGGTCTGGTGGCCGCATCTCAGGCGTCGGCCCGCCCAGACGCGGACCCGTTAGGACCCCTTGGTGTCGCGGCAATCGCAACACCAAAGCCAAGGTGCGCAACGAATCTCAGTGGCGGTTAGTTCAAGCTGCCGACAGCATGGGCGCTGTTCGACTTGGTCACCGAAAGGACAGCAAGGACAGCCGGCGCCGTGTAAACCGCGTGCTTGCCGACCAAGGCCAGCGCTTCCCGGCGCGACATCTTCTTCGGCTCCACTGCTTCGTTCTCCGGCCCTTGCTCCCGCTGACCGTTGCTGAAATGCTCTTCGCTCATTGATCCACCTCAAGAATTGACCGAGGTCGCGGCGCCCTGGGGTCGTGGCCAGATCAGCACAGCGACTTCCCGAACGACCGGACTCCCTCGGTATTGCATCCACCTGCCCGTCGTCGGACCACCGAGCAGCCGACGACGGTGCAAGCCCCTTTCCAACCTGTGTTTTCGACACGGGCTGCCATCTTCTTCGCGGTGACGAGATGGCCCCACATGCTCTCGGCCCCGCGACACGCGCCTTGGGCAGCTTGTACCGTGTTCAGACACCCCGCCACGCGCCCGGAACACACCGCCAGCCCGTGCGCGATGGCAACATAAGCACGAATTGTTCCAGGTGTGATGAGATATATCCAACTGTATGCTTTAATAGGGTTTCAATCCGGCGCATGGGTGTATCGACCAAGGCCAAGGCAGCCCACTGTAAAGAAATCCGACATCAGAGGGCGGACCGGAGGCGCGTCACGACCAACGTGGCGCGCAGCGATCTGGCGGGCGAGTGGCAGGCTGGCACCGCTGGCGGCAGCGCAACCGCGAATGCACGGGCGCCAATGCGGTAACATCCTGGTCACACACTCGTGACCCGTAGTCATCCAGGCGAGCCGGAATGCGAATCCTCTTCGTCCACCAGAATTTCCCGGGCCAGTACCGCCACCTGGCGCCTGCCCTCGCCGATTCACCGGCAAACGAGGTGCTCGCCATTGGCGAGGAAGCCAGCATCAGGCGCATGCAGGGCTTTCATCCGCGCGTCCGTCTGCTTGGCTACCCGCAGCCGCAGGGTGCCTCGCGGCAAACACACCACTACCTTCGCAGCAGCGAGGCGGCGGTCCGGCGCGGTCAGTCGGTAGCGCGGCTGGCACTCGAACTGCGCCGGCAAGGCTTCGTTCCTGACGTCATCTGCGCCCATCCCGCCTGGGGCGAAGCGCTGTTCCTGAAGGATGTCTTCCCTGCCGCACGCCTGTTGCTTTATCTCGAGTTCTTCTATCGGGGCAGCGGCTCTGACGTCGGTTTTGACCCCGAGTTTCCGAGTTCCTTCGACGACCGCTGCCGCGTCCGTGCCCGCAACACGACGCAACTGATCAGCCTCGACGCGAGCGATGCCGGCGTCAGCCCGACGCACTGGCAGCGCGACCAATACCCGGAAGTGTATCGGCAGCGCATCGAGGTGATTCACGACGGCATACGCAGCGATCTCGCCTGCCCGGGCGACGTTGCCGGATTCGTCCTTTCCGAGGGCCGCGGGATCTTGCGCTCGGGTGACGAGGTATTGACCTACGTCGCCCGCAACCTCGAGCCGTATCGTGGTTTTCACACCTTCATGCGGGCACTGCCGGCAGTCCTCGCTGCGCGACCCAGACTGCAGGTGCTGATCGTCGGCGGTGACGAGGTCAGCTATGGGCGCCCATTGCCCGGCGGCGCCAGCTACCGCGAGCATTACCTGCGCGAACTCGGCAGCGGAATCGATGCCAGCCGTGTCCATTTTCTCGGCAAGATCCCCTACCCGCGCTTCATCGATGTCCTGCGCCTGTCGACCGCGCACGTCTACCTCACCTATCCCTTCGTCCTCTCCTGGTCCCTGCTCGAAGCAATGTCCTGCGGCTGTGCGCTGATCGCCTCCGACACAGCGCCGGTCCGCGAAGTGCTGCAGCACGGGCACAATGGACTGCTGGTCGATTTCTTCTCGCCTGCTGCGCTCGCGGCAACGATCGTCTCCGTGCTTGCTGACCCGGAGTCGACGAGGCCACTGCGCGCGCAGGCGCGGCGTGACATCGTCGACCACTTCGATCTCGCTACCCGCACCCTGCCTCGCTTGGTGGCGCTGGTCGGCGACCTCGCAGCACAGGATCCGGCCGGTCTCTGAATCCCGGAGACTGCGGTAGCCGCATGCCGCTGCCGGCAGGCAGCACCCATGCAACAGCCTCCCACAGCCCCCTTCTGTTCCGCGATCGGCCGCTGCAAAATACACTTTCGACCCTTGGCGACGGAGAACGCGATGGAAATGGTCCGATTCCTGCAGGATCAGCCGCTGTTCGGCGGCGTCGGCGACGCTGCGATGCAGGCGATCATGCGGTTGATGCGGCCGCAGGAGTTCGCGGCCGGCGACGTGATCGTGCACGAAGGCGAGGACGGTGATTCGCTCTTCGTCATTTGCAGCGGCACAGTCGAAGTGCTCAAGGCGTGCCCGACAGCGGCCGACCCCCTCGGCAAGCGAATCGCTGTCCTCGACGTCGGAGACGTCTTCGGCGAAATGGAGCTGATCGACATGCAGCGCCGCTCGGCCAGCATCCGCGCGCTGCAGCCTGTCCGCGTCCTGGCGTTGAGCAATGGCGGCCTGTTCCAGATCTACGAGTCCGACCTGCCGACCTTCACGCTCATCGTCATGAACCTCGCCCGGGAGCTGAGCCGTCGCCTGCGCTGTATCGATGAGCTGGCGGTACGCTCGCCGTCTGTCGCTGCACCCGCGACAGCCGATTGAACTGGTTGCCCTTCCCGAGGTTCGAGGTCGCTCATGGAGCTGCCGTCACGGAGACGGCTTCCCCGTCTGGACTGCGTGCCGTTGGCCCTGCGGCGTTGACGCGGACCGGCAATCTGCCCGGTGCACTACGCGTCGCTGACGATTCCCTGCAGCAGACGCGCCTGCCATGCACGCATGGCCAGCGCAAGCCGCCCTGACAGCGTCACGTAGTCGCCGTAGAGGAGCGTGTAGGCCTCGGCAGCCTCGCCTGCCGCGGCACGTTCAACGACTGTGGCAGCCAGTTGATGAAACTCGGCATGCAGGCGGCGGACTTCGTCGTAGCTCTCAGTTGCACGGTCCTCCGCTGACAGGCGCGGGCCGTACAGCCACTGCCCGAAGTCACAGCGATCATCGGCACGGATCGCTTCCACGTCCGCGCCGGAGTGAGCATCGAGAACGGCCTGCCGGAGTTCCGACATCCAGCGCGCATGGGCGCCAATTGCTTCCTCGATGTCCCGCACCCTGTCCATTCGAACCTCTCCCGAACACCCACCCTATCGACCCGGGAAGAATTCTACCTGAACTGCCAGCAGCGTGGTGGCGACTGCCGACCCACCTTCGGTGGGCCGGCATGTCGTGCGTCCTGCTGCTACACGAACAACCAGCCGGCGTCGCTGACCGGCGCCGCCTGGTTCCCCTCGATGAGGCTGGCGAGATCGGGAAGCTCAATGCCGGCAGCGGCGGCGTCCTCGGCCGCCACAGCGAAATAGACGTCGGTCATGTCCGCTGAGCGACCGTCCGCCATCGTGACGCTACTGCGCTCGAGATGCAGGTTGCCTTGCCGGTCGAGGAAGGGCACTTCGGTGTAAGCGACATCCAGTGAGATGACGCCAGCCTCGCTCAGCGTCATCAGCTCGCCATCGTCGGTCGCGCGATTGCCGTTGGCGTCCCGCCAAATCCGCAGGTCGGCGAAGCCGCTGTCGGCCGCGCTGATCAGGCCATCCGCGTTGCTGTCGTAGGCGGCCAGTTGCGCAAAACCCGCTCCCTTGGCCGTACCACCGAACAGCTCGCCCACACCGTTGATGTGACCGTCGCCATTCCTGTCGACAGCCAGGAAGCCGTCGCCACCACTGATCCAGCCCGACGCAACAGCCGACCCGTTGCCGAAAAGGTCGAAAGTGCCCGCGCCATCGCCACGGCTGGTAGTCTGAATGCCGTTGCCGTCAAGGTCGATGACGATCGGCGTGATGCCCGCATCCCGGCTCATGTCGCTCTGGCCGGACTTCAGCGTGAACGTACTCGTCTTCGTGACATTCGTCTTATCCACCGCGTTGCCAGTGACGTCCGAGTCGATCTGATCGTTGCTTCCGACGTCCTTCACGGCCCACTTCCAGTTGCTCATATTGTTCCACTGCCCGTACTGGTAATACTGAACGTTGGTCTTGTCGAACTGCAACTGGTAGGTACCGGGATTGAGATCAGTGAACTTGTAGTTGCCGTAAGCATCGGTCGTCTTCGTCTGCAGGACCGTCCCCGACGCGTTCAGAAGCTTGACCGTGATGCCCTTGATTCCTGGCTCGCTGGCGTCCTGGATGTTGTCATGGTCCATGTCGTCCCAGACCTTGTCACCAACCAACGCCTTGCGGTAGAGGCCCGCATCGATGGTGAGATTGGTCTGGCCACCGCTGACCGTGTAGAGCTGGGTGAGGCCCGATCCGTCGACGTCCGAATCGACCGCATCATTGCTGCCTTGGTTGCCCTTCGTCGCATGATAGCCGCTCGGCCGGACTACCTGCACCTTGTAGGAACCCGGGTCGACATCGAAGGAATAGTAGCCGCTCGAACCGGTCGTCGTGGTCCGCAGGACACTGCCACTGGCATCGAGCAGCTTGACCGTGACATTGGCGATGCCGATCTCTCCACTGTCCTGAATGCCGTTGTAGTTGCTGTCTTCCCATACACGGTCGCCAATCCGGGCAGTCAGGCCGCAGGCCGGTGTGCACAGCTTGAGCATCTCGATCTTGAACATGTCCTCGGGGCTCTTGTCGGTCGTGTCGGCGGCAATGACGATCACGTTGCCGGCATGATCGCCGGCGTTCAGATCTGCCCAGCGAGCACCGGTCAGGGTGGTCGTGTTGACTTCAGTGAAGCTCATGCTGCCGAGCACGCCGTCGTTGAGCGCGAGATGGTTGTCGAATGGTCGATCAAAGGTTCCGATCCACACCTGCAGGTCGCTGTCGTTCACCACGTAACCGAGGAAGGCCTCGTCCAGGAGAACCGTCTGGTCAAACTCGAAGAGGACGTAGTTGTCGCGCCCGCCAAGGTTGTCGACCGTGTGGGTGTTGTTGCTGCCGTCGCCCTCACTGCCGTCCGTCACACCAAGCCCGCCGCCATAGCTTCCAAGATACGCTTGTGACCACTCGCCAGTCGCTTTGACACGACTGAAGGCGCTGGCATGCACATCGAGCCCGGCCTGACTGATGGTGCGGATGTTGCCTGCAGCGTTGCCACCGGCATTGGTATTGCCGGTCAGATCGAGGTCCAGGCAGACGGCGGTCGTGGTCAGACCGGCGTCCCAGCTCCGGTCGCTCTCACCCGAACTCAGGCTGGTAACGGTGGTCCTGCCGGTCGTCGCATCGGCGTCCGAATCCTTCTCGTCGTCAGTTCCTTGGTTGGCCAGCGTGAACAGGTAGCCGTCCGGTCGTACGACCTGAATCGAATAGTCGCCCGGCTGCAGGTTGTCGAACAGGTAGTTGCCTGTGTAATTGGTCGTGGTCGTCCTTTCCACCGCCCCGGTGCTGTTGATCAGCCTGACCGTGACGTCTGCGACCCCGACTTCATTGGCGTCCTGAACCCCGTCGCCGTCGCAATCGAGCCAGACCCGGTCGCCAATCGAGGCACGGGCGAACACGCCGGCGTCGATCGTCGGGTCGTTGCCGCCGGAGGTCAGCGTGACGATCTGGCTGAGCCCCGTAGTGTCGACGTCGGAGTCCTGCGTGTCGTCGCCGCCGAGGTTCTGGCCGGTATAGACGTACCCCGTCGGTTTGCTGAACTGCACCTGGTACTCGACGCCCGGGGTCAGTCCGGTGAACTGGTAGAAGCCATCCGAGCCAGTGGTCGTGGTGGCGGTGGTGTTGTCACCCACCGTCGAGATCAGGCCGTCGGTGCCGCCACCGATCAGGGTGATGAGCTGCCCGCTGATGCCGGTCGCGCCGTCGTCCTGCTTGCCGTTGGCGTTGGTGTCAACCCACAGCAGGTCGCCCAGGCTGGCGGTCTGGTACACGCCGGCATCGATCGTCTGATTCGATTCACCGACTGCCAACGGGACCACTTGGCTGCGGCCAGAGCTGACATCAGCATCGCTGTCGCGGGTGTCGTCAGTCGTGCTGACGTCCTGCGCCGCCAGCCGGTAGCCTGGAGTGACGAACTCGACCTGGTAACTTCCCGCCTGTAGACCGACGAACTGGTAATACCCGTACTCGATCGCTGCCGTGCTGTGGTCGTCTCCAGTGATTGTGCTGGCCAAGTAGTTCCCGGAGCCGTCATAGAGTTTGACGACGATTCCGTCGATACCAGCCTCTCCGCTGTCCTGCACCCCGTTGGCATTGGCGTCCAGCCAGACGAAGTTACCCAGTTTGGCGCTCTGCAGTTGCACGATCAGCGGCTGTACCGTCCCTGCCGGGTCGATTACCCGTGAAAACGAACCGCTCACCGGGGAGACGCCCTGGCCGCTCGCGACGGCACTCTGTGCCGCCGAAACGAGAAAATCGATGTCACCCTGCAGGACGGTGTTGCGGGTGTTGTCGTTCAGCCAAGGATCGGTGTCAGGATCAGAAACGGAGAAGCCGAGGAGGGTCCACAGGGCCGCCTGCACTTCACCATAGTTGAACTGCCCGGCAAACTTGGGATCCCAAGTGAAGTTCTGCGCCAGCAGCCAGTTGATCCGGTCGACCTGTGTCTGCGTGATCGCTGCCAGACCAACTGGATCGTACGAGGCCTCGCTTTCGCCCGCATAACTCTGTGCCGTGTACGTCGTCGGCGACACCGTGATCCTTTCCTTTGGATTCAGACAGTAGGCGTCGTACGTCCCATCCGGCAGCAGAGCGTCTGTGCTATTGGTGACGTACAAGTCGAAATAGCTGGGCTTGAGCAGGTCATCCTGCTGGCCGAAGGCAGTTCCCGCTGCATTGGTGGCTGATGAGGTGACACGTATGGTGGTCATGGTATTCATCCTGGGCAAGTATCAATGAATCAAGGAGCAAGTGCCGCGCAAGAGGGATGGCACCTGCCAGCGATCAGGAGAATGAGCGGGGTGCGCCGCAGGAGCGCGATCGGCGATTCCCCGGTACGACCTGGAAGGTTCCCAGACGGCGCGAGCAATGTGCGACTGCCGACGACAAACCATCGTCCCGAACAGTAGCAACGATGACAGCCTCCCCCGAAACGAGAACCCGCAGGTTGTAACCACTTCAAGCAGACGACCGCAGTCCGCCGACGCCGGATCTCCGACCCCCTCCCGATTCGAGATCGCATCCAACCGCCGCCCAACCGTCCCCGACGTGATTCCGCGAAACCTAAAGCACGATCCGTGCCTTGTTCCGAAGCACGCTGATTTAACGTTTTTTCCGTTGATCGCTCAGAAGCTGCTGTTGCTGCCTGTGTAAGATTTTCCGACAGAGCTTCGCAGCAAGGTGGCACGTCAAGTGAATCGCGCTACGAATGCGGAAAGTGCCGCGTCGGCGCCGCCCTGCCCGTAATTACGGAACGAGCGACCACTCGATCCGATCGCTCCGCTCGACGCCAGCCGTCAGCGAGCGGCAGAGGCCAACAAACTCGCGCATGCCCGCGGTCTGGAACTTGCGCCGCTGCCAGAGGAAGTGGAAGTGGCGTCGCAGGTCGAGTTCCGGGGTGGCGATCGGCACCAGGCTGCGACGGCGGAACGCTTCGAGCAATGCCAGGCGCGAGATGCAGCCGATTCCGAGGCCGAACTCGACCGCGCGCTTGATCGCTTCGGTGTGCTCGAGTTCGAGCCGGATCTGCAGCCGCGAGCAATCATCGCGCAATGCCCGGTCGAGGGTTTCGCGGGTACCCGACCCGGTTTCGCGCACGATCCACGGCTGCTGCATCAGCTCGGCGACCGTCGCGCTGCCCTTCTCGGCAAGCGGGTGTCCGGGTGAACAGAAGACCACCAACTCGTCGGCAACCCACGGCTCGACAACCAGGTCGGCATGGCGGCAACTCCCCTCGACCAGTCCGAGATCGAGTTCGTGCTGCGCCAGTTGCTCGATGATCGTCGCCGTGTTGTGCACCTTCAGTTGCACGCTGCTCTCCGGGTGCCGCCGAAGAAACTCGGCGACGATCAACGTCGCGAGGTAGTTGCCGATGGTCAGGGTCGCGCCGATGCGCAGCCTGCCGTAGCCCGCCCTGCCCTCGAGAACGCTGTCGATCGCCGCCGCGCGCTCGAGCAGCTCGACGGCCTGCGGCAGCAGCGCCTGCCCGCGCTCGTTCAGCCGCAGGCTCCTGCCGAACCTGTCGAAAAGCTGCGTGTCATAGAGACGTTCGAGTTCGGCGAGTGCCGTACTCGTCGCCGACTGCGACAGCGACACGTCGCTGGCGGCCCGCGACACGTTCTCGTGTCGGGCAACGGCGACGAAGACCGCCATCTGCCGCAAGGTGAATCGCATATCGCTCCACTCGATAAGACTTATATGAACAATCTGTTTTACAAATATATCACGACGGAGCACGATGGCTTCGTCAGGAACACACGATGGGAAACATGATGAGCACCTACTCCGCGCAGCGCGTCCTCTCCGTCCACCACTGGACCGACCGCCTGTTCAGCTTCCGCACCACGCGCGATCCCGCCCTGCGCTTCATCAACGGCCAGTTCGTCATGCTCGGCTTGCCGCAGGAAGGGCGCCCGCTGACCCGCGCCTACAGCATCGCCAGCGCCAACCACGACGAGTTCCTCGAGTTCTTCAGCATCAAGGTGCCGGACGGTCCGCTCACGTCGAGGCTGCAGCACCTGGCGGTCGGCGACGAGGTCGTCGTCAGCCGCAAGCCGACCGGCACGCTGGTGCTGCGCGACCTGCGCCCGGGCCAGAACCTCTACCTGCTGGCCACCGGCACCGGGCTGGCACCGTTCATCAGCCTGATCCAGGATCCGGAGACCTACGAGCGCTTCGAGAAGGTCGTGCTGATCCATGGCGTGCGCTGGATCGACGACCTGGCCTACAACAGCTTCATCAGTGAGGAACTGCCGCAGCACGAGTTCTTCGGCGAGGTGCTGCGTGAAAAGCTGATCTATTACCCTGCCGTCACGCGCGAAGCCTTCCGCCATCAGGGCCGCATCACGCAACTGATCGACAGCGGCCGCCTCTTCGCCGACATCGGCCTGCCGCCGCTCGATCCGGCGCGCGACCGGGCGATGGTCTGCGGCAGCCCGGCGATGATCAAGGACTGTTGCGCGCTGCTCGACGCGCGTGGCTTCCACGTTTCGCCACATATCGGCGCGCTGGGCGACTATGTGATCGAGCGGGCGTTCGTCGACAAGTGAGGCAGCGCGGCTCGCTGCCGCAAGCGCTGCGCTGACGGTCGTTCAGTTGCTGCCGCTCAGTTGCCGCCTGTTCCCGGCTGTCCGGCTTCGAGAACGCGCAGCAGCGAAGCGGTGTCGCAGCGCCCCCAGCCCAGCGCCATCAGCGCGTTGAGTTGCTGGCAGACCTGCGCCGAGACCGGCAGCGGCAGCCCCAGTCGGTGCGCTTCGGCGATCAGCACCGCGTAGTCCTTGTGATGCAGGCGCGCCTCGACACCGGCAGTGAAATCGCGCGCGACCATCCTGCCACCCATGACCTGCAGCACGCGACTGCCGGCCGAACCGCCTGCCAGAGCCGCGTGGACCCTTGCCGGGTCGACGCCGGCGGCGCGGCTCAGGTGCAACGCTTCGGCAACCGCCTGGATCGTTGCCACCATCAGCATCTGGTTGCACGCCTTCGCCACCTGCCCGGCACCATGGTCGCCGACATGCACGATCGTGCTGCCGAGCAGTTCAAACAGCGGCCGCACGCGCTCCAGTACCGCCGCCCGGCCGCCGACCATGATCGACAGGCTGGCGTCGATCGCGCCCTGGCCGCCACCGGAGACCGGCGCGTCGAGCATATCGACACCCCGCGTCGCCAGCCGGCCGGCGATCGAGCGCGCCGTCAGCGGCGCGATGGTGCTCATGTCGACCAGGATCGAGGCGGCAGCGAATCCTTCTGCCAATCCGCCGGCAGCGAAGGCTATCTGCTCGACATCGGCGTCGCCAGTGACGACCGTGAATACCACCTCAGCCGCGGCCGCCACCGCCGCCGGGCTGGCGCAGGCCACCGCGCCGGCCACAAGCAACGGCTTTGCGGCCTCCTGCCGGCGCGCCCAGACGGCGACGCGGTGGCCGCCGCGCAGCAGGTGCAGCGCCATCGGTCGCCCCATCACGCCGCAGCCGATGAAGCCGAGCCGCATCAGCCCTCTCCCCCCGACAGGCGCTCGAGCAGCTTGAGAATGGCGATCGAATCCTCCTCGCCAAGCCCCGAGCCGACCATGGCGTTGAACATCTGCGCGGTTGCCGCCGATACCGGCAGACACAGGCCCAGTTCGTGCGCGCTCTGCATGACGATGTTCATGTCCTTCTGGTGCATCCAGGACTTGAAGCCCGGCTTGAAGTTGCGGTCGAGCATCCGCTGGCCGTGGTTCTCGAGGATTTTCGAGTAGGCGAAGCCGCCGAGCAGCGCCTCGCGCACGCGCGCCGGGTCGACGCCACTCCGGGCGGCGAAGTTCAGTGCCTCGGCGACAGTCAGGACGCCGACACCGGTGACGATCTGGTTGGCCGCCTTGGCCACCTGGCCGGCGCCCGAATCGCCGACGTGCACGATGTTGCCTCCCATGCACGCGAACGCCGGCTGCGCCGTATCGAAGGCGGCGCTGCTGCCGCCGACCATGATCGACAGCGTGCCCGCAACCGCGCCGACCTCGCCGCCGGAAACCGGCGCGTCGAGGAAATCGATTCCGCTTGCCAACAACCGACTGGCGATGGCGCGGGCTGCAGCCGGCCGGATCGTGCTCATGTCGACGGCCACCAGTCCCGTCCGGCCGCTGCCTGCGACGCCGTTCTCGCCCAGCATCACCTGCTCGACATCGGGCGCGTCGGCCACCATCGAGATCACCAGGTCGGCCTGCGCGGCCAGCGCCGCCGGACTGGCTGCGCCGCTGGCGCCGGCATCGAGCAAGGGCTGCATCGATTCCGCCCGGCGCGCCCAGACCGTCAGCTGATGCCCGCCGCGCAGCAGGTTGAGCGCCATCGGGCGCCCCATGATGCCGAGGCCGATGAATCCGATTCTCATTGACTTCCCTTCCATGTGTTGGTGGTCTCTGCAGCGACCGGCAGAGCTTCGTCTTCCGCGGGCGGGGCGGGCGTACGGGGCGGCGTGCGCTGCGCGCCGCCGCTTGCCCGTTTCGCGCACCACGCCGCCTGACCACGAACGACCGCGGAGCCGAGTCTAGCAAGAATCGGGCGGGCCCGCTGCCGCCGCCCGCAACGTCTCCTCGTCAGCCGACGATGGTGACGACGACCCGCCGTCGATGGGCGATCGTCCGGTGCTCCCAGAGGTAGATTCCCTGCCACGTTCCCAGGCGCAGTGCGCCGTTGCTGACCGGCACCGTCACCGAGACCCCGGCGACGATGCTGCGCCCGTGTGCCGCCATGTCGTCGTCCCCCTCGCAGTCATGCTGGTACGCCGGATCGGCGTCGGGCGCCCAACGTGCAGCCAGGGTTTCCAGGTCACGGCGGACCGAGGGATCGGCGTTCTCGGTCAGCACCAGCGAGCAACTCGTGTGCAGCACGAAAACGTGCGCGATGCCGGTCGCCACTGCCGCAGCGCGTGCGATACGCTCCACCTGCGCCGTGATCTCGGTCGTGCCGCGCCCGCGGCTGTGGATGTCGAAGCTGTCCTGATAAGCCATTGGCTCTCTCCTGCCAGCGCCTAGAAGGCGGACCCTGGTGTCCTGAGGAATTCGATCTCGGCCGCCGTCGATGGCCGACCGAGGACCGCGTTGCGATCGGGACATTGCGCCGGTTGCGTCTCTTCAAACCAAAAGTGCAGAACCTCTGCCGCGGTCATCGACGCCTCCGCTACCGCTCATCGCTGACCGGTGCGCGCAGCAGCTTCACCACACCGCGTTGCCGCTTGCTGTCCAACCGCCGCTTCTGCGAACTCCGAGTGGGCCGTGTGGGCCGCCGCGGCGGCGCAACGGACGCTGCGCGGGCGATCAGCTCGCGCAGACGGCACAGCGCATCCTGCCGATTGCGCTCCAGGCTGCGGTGCTCCTGCGCCTTGATGATCACCACGCCGTCGCCGCTGATCCGCTGGTCGCGCCAGAGTTGCAAGCGCTGTTTCAGCTCTTCGGGCAGCGACGAGGCGGCGATGTCGAAACGCAGGTGGACCGCATTCGACACCTTGTTCACGTTCTGGCCGCCGGCACCCTGCGCTCGCACGGCGGTGATCTCGACCTCCTCCTCGCGCAGTTCGAAGCGTGCCGGCAGATCGGACATCGGCCTGTCACTCCTTCGCCAGTGGCGGGGACCCGGTCCCGAGTGCCCGCCAGCCGTCGTCCCCAAGCTGCCGGAGCGTCCGCAGGTTGCGCTCATAGATCAACGATGCCTCGGGGAAAGCCGCCACGGCGCGGTCGAGGCTGGCCTCGCGCAGCAGGTGCAGCGTCGGAAACGGCGAGCGATTGGTGCAGTTCGTGATGTCGTCGGCCGCGCTGTCGGCGAACACGTAGTCGGGGTGGAAGCTGGCGACCTGCAGCACCCCGTGCAGGCGATGCGTTCGCAGGACGACTTCGACCAGATCGAGGAAGCGCAGGAAGTCGGCGAAATCGGTCAGAGCCCAGGGATGGATCAACAGCGTGGTATCGATCTCTTCGGCCGGGGTCGCGCACAGCGCCAGCAGTTCGCGCTGCAGATCGTCGAGCAGCGACTCATCGTCGTCTGCCGGACTCACCACGTAGCGGATCTGCCCCTTGGCATGAACCCCCTTGGCAAAGGGGCAGAGGTTCAGCCCGATCACCGCGCGCTCGAGCCAGTTCCGGGTTCTGGCGATGACCTCGTCGCGGGTCGGGCTGGTTTGGCTGTGCATGTTTGGCGATCCGGCGCGGGCTGATGCAACGCGGATGAGATGATGATCGCCAGTGTAACGACTGACGACGAACGAGGCAAAGCCTTGTACGCCCGGGACTGCCGAAGCCATGGTGCCATGGCGTATACAATGCGCCTTTTGCCCGCGGGGTGAACATGGAACGGATTGGCGCAGCGGTGATCGGCGCTGGGGTCATCGGCCTCGCCTGCGGGCGGGCTCTGGCACGGCGCGGAATCGAGACGCTGATTCTCGAACGGAACGAGAACTTCGGCTGCGAGACCAGTTCGCGCAACAGCGAGGTGATTCACGCCGGGCTGTACTACCCCGGCGGCTCGCTGAAAGCGACGCTTTGCGTCGCCGGGCGCCACCAGCTCGATGACTTCTGCCGTTCGCACGCTGTCCATCACCGCCACTGCGGCAAGCTGATCGTCGCCACCGCTGGCGCCGACGAGGAGCGGCTGGCGGCGCTGCAGGCACAGGGCGAGGCGAACGGCGTCGACGACCTGCGCTGGCTCAGTGCGGCAGAGGCCCGCGCTCTCGAACCCGAACTGGCCTGTACCGCCGCCCTGCTCTCGCCGTCCACCGGCATCATCGACAGTCACGGCCTGATGCTCGCCCTCCTCGGTGATGCCGAGCGCGCCGGCGCCGTTCTCGCCCGCCGCAGCCCGCTGCGGGGCGGCGTCATCGAGCCCACCGGCATCGTCCTCGAATGCGGCGGTGACGACAGCCTGCTCCTGCACTGTCCTCTGGTGATCAACGCCGCCGGTCCCTGGGCGAGCGATGTCGCCGCGTCGCTCGCCGGTTTTCCGCCGGCGGCGTTGCCGGCAACGCACCACGCCAAGGGCAACTACTACGCCCTCGCGGGTCGCGCTCCCTTCTCGCGGCTGGTCTACCCTATGCCGGAGAGTGCCGGCCTGGGAGTCCACCTGACCCTCGACCTCGCCGGGCAGGCGCGCTTCGGCCCGGACGTCGAGTGGCTGCCCGACCCGCCGCCAGGAGTGCGACTCGGCGTCTTCGACTACCGCGTCAGCAACGGGCGGGCAGACGCCTTCGCGACGGAGATTCGCCGCTACTGGCCCGGGCTGCCGGCAGGAAGCCTGCAGCCGGCCTACGCCGGAGTGCGGCCGAAGCTCGCTGGCCCCGGCGAGCCCGCCGCCGATTTCCTGGTCCAGGGTCCGGCACAGCACGGCGTCGCCGGGCTGGTCAACCTGTTCGGTATCGAGTCGCCCGGCCTGACCGCCTGCCTCGCGATCGCCGACCGCGTCGCCACCGAGCTGCTGGGGCAATGAGCCGTGCGCGCCGTCCTCGACACCAACATCGTTCTCGACCTCCTGCACTTCCGCGACCCGCTCCTGCGCAGCCTGCAGCAAGCGATCGACTGCCGGCGGCTGCAGTGCTTCACCGATCGCGACTGCCTGGCGGAACTGCAACGGGTGAGTGCGTATCCGCAGTTTCGCCTGACGGCAGCGGCGCAGTCGGCGCTGCTCGACGCCTACCAGCACTTCGTCGTCGCCTGCGAGGATGAAGACCACGGTGACGGCGACGGCGGTGCGGAGGACCCGCCGCTGCCACGATGCCGGGATGCAGACGACCAGAAGTTCGTGCTGCTCGCCCGGCGCTGTCGCGCGGACCTGCTGCTGACGCGCGACCGCCACCTGCTGCAGCTCGGCCGTCGCTGGGCACGACAGCTGCCGTGCCCGATCCTCACCGGCAGCGCCGCCGGCATCCTGCTTGCCGGCTGCCCGCCGCAAGCGGACAGCGGCGATGGCGAAGAAGGCCGGCAGACCCGCTCACGCGGCTGCTAGACGCTGACACACAGCGCGTGCGCCTGCGGCTGCCCGCTCGGCAGCGGCAGACGATCCATCAGGTAGCACAGGCAGTCCTGTCGAACCACCTTTTCGTCGAGGGTCAACATGGCCGGGGTCGCGGCCCGTTGCAGCGTGATGCGCCCATCCTCGCAGCTGAAGAACTCGCTGGCGACGTCAGTGCCGCTTTCGTCGACGACGCCGATCGGCATCGCCAGCCTGGTCTGGCCGAAGATGGTTCCCGGTTCGAGCGAACGGAAGTTCATGTGGTCGAGTTGCGGGTCGAAGTCGATGTCGGCCAGCGAGTCACCGAAGCCGAACGAGACCGAGGTGGGAACGCGGACGGTGGCCAGCGTGTGATAGAGGTCGATGTCGTGCTCGTGCACGTCGTGCGACGGAAACTGCGACAGATGCAGGCACGCCTCGACGAAGCGTGCCGCGTGTTCGGCATTGGCCTCACTGCCCGGCTTGCCGCATTCCACCGTCAGCGCCGGACAGACTGGCGAGAACGACGTCGTCTGGGTGCCGGCCAACCCGCGGAACCAGACGACGGTGCGCGAGAACAGCAGGGCGAGATGAAGGACCTTCTGGTCGAGGCGGTTGACGACGCAATAGTGCGGGTTGAGGCCAGTATTGTTGTGGATGTCGATGCTGGCGAAGACGCCTCGTTCGCGCATCAGGCGATGCACCTCGCCCATTGCCTCGGCTTCCGGCGAATCGACGTGTCCCTGCCCGCCGGGCCAGACGCGGTTGTAGTCGGGTTGCCCGTCGAGCCGCCGCAATCCGTCACGCGCCGCCGTGACGTTGCCGACAAGGATCGACAGGGCACGCGGCAGCGTTCGCTTTCCATTGCGGTGCAGCAACCGCTGCAAGGCGACGACGCCACTGTCCTCGTTGCCGTGCAACAGCACCGAGACGAACAGCGCCGGCTGGCGCCGTCCGGCGAGGTGGATCAGCGTCGGTCCGGTGAAGATCTGATGGAGTTCGCGGGCGGGGGTATCGAGAAAGCGCTCAGGCAGGGTTTCGAGGACGGTCAGCATCAAGTTTGCAGCTCAAATGGGCCACTCATGCACCGGCATGAGTTGGCGCTGGAGATCAAGATAGTCGGCGGTCAGCCGGGCGAAGTCGTGGTGTCGGGCGTGGTGCGCCAACTGCCAGGCGGCACCGTTGCGCCGGCTGCGCAGCCGGCCGGCGATCACCTCCATGTAACGCGCGACATCGGCAGTGGACAGATCGAGCCGTTCGAGGCCGGTGCGTGCCAGCGGCAGCAACTGCTGCTCGAGCAGTTCGCCAGCCGACACGCGCTGCCCGCCGAACCAGCGCAGCTGCGCGTCGAGCCCGTAGCGGGCGGCAAGATAGAAGTTCTCGCGCGCCTGGGCAAAGGAGAGCTGTGCCTCGGGTGCCAGCGGCTGTCTCGTCAGCATGAGGACGCTGCCGTAATAGAAGGCAGCGTTGGCAATCATGTCGATGATGCTCGGACCGGCGGGCATCACCCTCTGCTCGACGCGCAGGTGCGGCTGGCCGCTGTCATCGAAGCCGATGAGCAGGCGGTTCCAGCGCCAGATGGTGCCATTGTGCAGCCGCAGGTGGGCATAGGACTCGACCGGACCGGGAATCTCGAAGGGCAGCAGCACGGCATAACTGGCGAGATTCTCGGCGAAACAGGCGGTCGGGTCGGCGGTCAGGTAGCCCGAGCCGAAGGTGACGCGCATGTGCTGTGGGCAGCCCGGGTCGCAGCAGTCGACGGCCTGTTCGAAGAGCGGCACGCGCGTTTCGTGCCACAGCGCGCGCCCGAACAGGAAAGGCGAGTTGGCAGCCAGCGCAACCAATGGCGCGGCGAGGATCTGTGAAGCGTTGTTGGCCCGCGCTGCCTCGCCTGCAGGTACCTGCAGATGTACCTGGAAGGAAGTCGTCGCCGCTTCCAGCATGACGTCGCTGTGGGTCGTGGCGAGGTTGTCGATGCCGGCGATGTTCAGGCTCAACGGGCTGCCGCCGCGCAGCCGGAAGATCTGCTCGTTGAGCACCGCGTAGCGCCTCGCTGGCGACATGTTGCTCAGCGAAAGATCCTCTTCGCGCAGCGTCGGCAGGGTGCCGATGGCAATCAGCGCGCCATCGTCGGCGGCAGCGACGCGCTGGCACTCCTGCCAGGTGGCGGTGAGTTCGCTCTCGAGTCGTGACAGTGCGTTTCCGTGCAGCGGTTGCGCCGTACCATTGAGTTCGACGTTGAAGCGCGACAGCTCGGGCACCACCAGCGGACTGTCCAGGCGCGCCAGGAACGACACGTTGCGTGGCACCGGCAGGAGGTCGCTGCCGATCAACCAAGCCTCGAGCTCGAAGCCGGCTACCAGCGCGTCATTGGCGAAGGCGCCCCGGAAATATGCCGCCTGCGCGTGCCGGGTTTCCTCTTCCAGCCGCCGCCGGAAGCGCTCGAAGTCATCGGCGGTGCAGCCGCCGCCTGCCACTTCCTTTCCCATCGGCCCCTCCCCCGGACAGTTAGTCGATCACCCTCGGACAGCGGGCGGAGCGCAGGTCGGCCGGCACCCGTCTAGCCGTCGCCGTAGCACTGCGTCGGGCTCGCCGCCACCGGCAGACAATGGCTGCACAGGCGCTGCCCCGGCAACCAGTCGTGCAGCAGAAAACCACCCGGCTCGAGCGTATAGGCCAGGGGTCCATCCTGCAGCGCGATCTGGTGCGCCGGCGACGGCGCGACGATTGCCGGCCGGCCGGCGAAAGTGGTACTGACGAAACGATGGACGTGCCCGCACAGCAGCGCCTCGACCTGCTCGTGCCGCGCCAGCCAGCCCGCCAGCGGCGCATCGCCACGGCAGCGAATCCGGTCCATTCCGGCAATGCCGACGCAGAATGGCGGATGGTGCAGTGCCAGCAACACCGGCCGGCGCTGCGGGCACGCGCTCTCGAGCCAGTCGATCTGCGGCGCCGCCACTTCACCCCACTCCTCGCCGGGAACGATGCAGTCGAGCAGCAGCAGTGTGCCACCGTCGAGGTCGATCCGCTGGCAGCACAACGGCGGCGGCGCCCACGCCTGCTCGCAAAACGCGGCGCGCAGCTGGTCGCGATCGTCATGGTTGCCGGGCAGCAGTGCGCAGGGGAAAGGCAACCCAGCGAGCAGCGAGCGCAGCAAGGCATACTCCTCGCGGCGGCCCGCGCTCGTCAGATCACCGCTGAGCAACAGCAGATCCGGTGCCGGCAGCGCCGCCAGCCGCCGCAGCGCCAGTTGCAGCGCAGCGAGTGTATCGACCACGCCGTAGAGCGGCTGGCTGCTCAAGTGAAGATCCGAAAGCTGGACGATGCGCATCGCGGAAGCTTACCAAAAAAACGCGCCGCTCAGACGTCCAGGCCACGCCCCTCCGGAGCCGCATCGACGGCCGCCGGCAGCTCGACCCAGAATCTGATCCGGCCGGCGGCAGCATCGACTCCGGCAGCGCCGCCATGACGTTCAGCCACCGTGCGCACAAAGTACAGGCCGAGGCCCGCGCCGGCGCCATGTTGCACCGTTTCGCCACGGCTGAAACGGCGGAACATCCGCTCGCGCTGCTCCGCACTCGGCGCAGCGCCTTCGTTGTCCACCCAGAAGCGAAGCTCGCCCGCGGCCAGCCGCTGCAGTCCGATGGCGACTTCGCTGCCTGCCGGGGCGTGCCGCAACGCGTTGTCGAGCAGGTTGATGGCGCTGCGCTCGATCGCCTCGAAATCGCCGACGACCCACACGACCTCGTCCGGAATCTCTCGCCGCAAGCGCAGCTCGCGCTGCCGCGCCAGTGCGTACATCTCGTCCACCGCCTGGTGGAGCAGGAAGGCGAGATCGAGTGGCCGCATCTGGCGCGCGTCGAGCGCCTCCGCCCGTGCCAGCCAGAGAAAGGACTGCGCCATGCCGAGGGCGCGTCGCAGCTGTGGTAGCAGGCGCCGGGCGTCGGCTCCGCCAGCGATTTCCAGCTGGCTGACCGCGCTTGCCAGTGGTGCGCGCAGATCGTGCGAGATGAAGGCCAACGTTTCGTTTCGCTCGGCGGCGAGCGCCTGCATCGTCTGTTGCGCGGTCTGCACCAGGGCGATCCGCTGTTCGAAGCCGAGGCGGCCGATCTCGTCAGCAGCGCCGCCGCCTCGGCTGGCGGGCAGGATCGCCCGCAACTGCCGCAACTCCTGGTCGAGATGGCGTCGTGCAGCCTCGAGCCGCCGCCACCCCCAGACGGGAAAGGCGAACACGCCGGCGAGCAGGGCGCCACTCGGCGCCAACCACCAGTTGCAGAATACCGGCAGCAGCGCGCACGCCAGTCCCATGCCAACCAGCCAGGCGGTGCTCAGGAGCAGGCCGGGCAGCGGCATCAGCCGCGGGAGCCAGAGCATCGGCACCGTTGCCAGCAGTGCTGTCAACAGCAGCGCCGGCAGCGGCGGCAGGTCGCGAATCAGATGCCCGTCGCGCATCGCCAGGATGACGTTGCCCAGCACCTCGACCCCCGGCATCGGCTGCGAGTTCGCCGACACCGGCGTCGGCACGAAATCGCCAAGACCCGTTGCGGTAGCGCCGATGAGGACGATCCGGCCGCTGAACAGTTCGGGCTGAAGCCTTCCCTGCAACAGGCTGACGTACGGGACTCGCGGCAAGGTGCCGGGCGGACCGGCGAAGCTGAGGCGCCGCAGTTCCTGGCGCACGAGGTGGTGGCTCGCCTCGGCAGGTGCCGCTGCCGCCTGTTGGCGCGCGGCATCCGCGGCGGCCGCGGTCGGCACCGCTGCCGCCGGCAGTTGCCGGGCGACGCGCAGCACCTCCTCGGCCAGCAGCGGCCAGGTTGCCGAACCAAGCCCCTCGCGCAGGTCCACCGAACGGGCGATACCGTCCTCGTCGAGACGCACGCCGATCCTGCCGATCCCAGCCGCAGCCGCTGCCAGTGTCCGGATCGGCGGCGATTCGAGCAGTTGCCCGCCACTGCGGGTGACTTCGATGACCAGCGGCAGGACGACGTTGCCGCATGCGGCCACTGCCTCAGCCAACTGGCGATCGGCACGCAGATCGTCGCCCGGCTCGCTGAAGGCGATGTCGAGTCCGATCGCTGCCGGCCGGGCCGCACAGAGCAGCCGCAACAACCGCGCGTGCCGTTCGCGCGGCCACGGCCAACGACCGAGCTGGTCGAGACTGTCCTCGTCAATGGCGACGATCAGCACCGGACTCGGCGTCGGGCGCCAGTTGAGGCGTTGCCCGACGTCGAACAGCAGGTGGTCGACACGCACCAGAATCCCGCTGGCGCTGACCCCGACGGCGATCAGTGCCAGCAGGAGCGCGATTCGCAGCGCTTCGTTGCGCCAGACTTGCGGCACCGCTGCCATCCTTTCAGAGCGTCCGGACAAGTCTCGTGCATCGCCAGCCGGTGGCGTCGCCCGCTCGCGCACGCGGCTGGCCGGTCGTGCACCGACGGCCGCTGGCGGCGGTGCGCGGCACGTTCCGGCCGCCGCCGGTCACCCTCGCCCAGCCACTGGCGGTGTCCCGGCGTGCCCGTGACGATTTCTTCACCGCCGCGCAGCAGACGCCACCCGGATCGCGGCCGCGGCTCAGAGTGCGAGCAGCGGCAGCAGCAGCAGAAGGAGCCACAGGCGACCCGGTGGCACCTCCAGCTTGCGGATTGCCAGCGGTCCGGGCATGTTCTCGCGGCGATCGACCAGCCGCACGCCGAGGTACCAGGTGCCGGCATCGGGGCGCGGCAGGTCCAGCCTGCCGTCGTCCGACTGCGCTTCGGCCAGCGGCGAACCGAGGTCGGCCGCCGCCGACAGGATCGCCTCGTACGCCAGGCCATCCGGGGGTGGCGGCAGGTTCAGCCGGAGCGACTCCGGTTGCAGTTCGACCGCTGCCCGGCCGACATCGACCTCGACCAGGCCGGGTGTGTAGGTGAAAGCGACGGCGGCGCTCCATGGCCCCTGTTGGCCACTCGCGTCGATGCTCGCCGCGCGCCAGTACAGGCTGCCGACCGGCAGGTCGGCCGGCGTTTCCCAGGAGCCCCGCTCGCTGCCGGCATCGTGCAGCAGGGTGGTGAAATCCGCTTGCGCCGCCACCTGCACGCGGTAGCGGGCACTGCCGAGCACCTCGGTCCAGCTGAAGGTCGGCCGCGCACCGCGGATCGTCGCCCCATCGCCCGGCCGGTTGAGGACCGGCGGGAACGGGCGGGCAAAGACGTCGAAACGGTGCAACGAATCAAGCCCCTGCAGGCCACGCGCGTCGATCGCCCGCAAGCGCAGGAGATAGGTGCCGTTCGGCAGGTCGGCAAAGCTCAGCGCCGGGCCCGACCCGCTGCGGCTGAGCAACAGGCTGTCGAAGCTCGCATCGCTGGCGATCTCGCCCAGCCAGGCCTGCGCGCCAGCCAGCCGCGGTAGCGGAAAGCGCAGCGGCAGATGCTCGAAACGAGCGGGCAGACCGGCCACCACCGGTGCCGGCAACAGGCGCACCGGTGGCAGCGGCGCCTCACCGGGTCGGACGATGGTTCCCCGCCCCGGTGCAACACGCACACTGCCACGACCGGAGTTCACCCCGACGACGCCAGCCAGCGTTTCTTCGCGCGTCGTCTCGCCGTCGACACCGACGCGAAAGTGCGTGCCACGAACCACCACCTGCGCCGATGGCGTCTGGATCCGGAGATTCCGGTTCGGCGCCCGGGCCGGGTTCGCCCTGATCTCACCCTGGCCGCTCTGCAGGCGCAGCCGCGAATCGACCATCAGCCCTCCGGCATAGGTGCCGAGAGCGTCGAGGACGAACTGCGAGCTGGCCGAAAGAAGGATCCGGCTACCGTCGGCCAAACGCAGCAGCGCACTGCTGTCGGCCAGCGTTTCGACACTGCTGCCAGCCGGTAGTACCTGGCCGGTGGCCGCCTCCTGCCATTCCCGGCCGGCGGCCGTGCGCCAGCGCACTTGGCCGCTGCTGGTCTCGATCGTCGCCACTGCGGGCGAGCGGCGCAGCATGGCGGCCGGGATGCGCAGCACCGTCCCGGGCAACAGGCGGTACGGATCCGCGACCTGATTGGCCTGCTGCACCGCCGGCCACTGTCGGGGATCGACGAGATAGCGTGCACCGATGTTGATCAGCGTGTCTCCGGGGCGGACGGTGTAGCGCCACAGCGGCGCCTGATCGCGCGACTCGGCCGCCACCGCCGAGCCGACGAACAGCGATAGAGCGGCCAGAAGGCCGGGGAACAATTGCCGCCAGCCAAGCGCTTTCACGAATCCTTCCCTTCCCGCTCGAGGCGGTAACCATGGCCATAGATGGATGACAGCCGCCAGCCGAACTCCGGCGTCAGGTGAAGCTTGCGCCGCAGGCTGCTCGCATGCACGTCGATCGTGCGCGTATCGACCTGCGGGTTCACCGCCCAGACGACCTGCAGCAGTTGCTCGCGGCTGAGGACGCGCCCGACGTTCTGCAGCAGGTACAGCGCGAGATCGGTCTCGCGCTCGGTCAGTTGCACCAGCGCGCCGTCGAGGGCGATCTGCCGCCGCCCATGATCGACGCGCAGGCGCCCGAAATCCTGCTTCAGCGAGGCACCGGCGATGCCGCCGTGGCGGCGCGTCACCACTTCGATGCGCGCCAGCAGGAGCGGCCGCGACAGGGGCTTGACCAGGTAGTCATCGGCGCCGGCCCGCAGCACGGCAACGATGTCCTCCTCGCTGTCGCGCCCAGTCGTGAAAACGACCGGCGGCATCGATCGCCGCAGCCTGATCTGCAGCCGCGCCATGACTTCCAGGCCCGTCAGGTCGGGCACCATCCAGTCGAGCAGGCAGACGTCGAAGGGATGATTCTCGACTGCCCGCACGCACGCCAGGCCGCTGTCGAAATGCTCGACGTCCCACGTCGCCGAACGCAACCACTCGGCTACCGTCGTGGCAAGCTCGGGCTCGTCCTCCAGATAGGCGATCTTCATGGCACAGCCTCCCTCGCTTCACGGCGGGCCGAAGGCCGCCACGCGCATCGTCCGCTCTACGCCCGGTTGGCGACGCAGGCGACGTCAGTTGCGCCGACTTGCCCGGTGCACGTAGAAGCGCACCGGCGCAGCGACCAGCAGCGCATTCCCCGACCGATCGACGACCGCCACCTCGACCGTATGCTCGACCTGGTCGCGTGCCGCCATCTGCCATTCATCGGCAGTGACGTCGAACTGCAGCGTCGTCCGCTTGTCCGCCAACACGGTCCCGTCGAGGCGGACGGCGATGGCATCACCCCGTTCGATCTGCAATGGCGGTTCGAGGGTCAGCGCGATCGAAAACTGACCGGTATTCGAATGGACCGTGCCATCGTCCTCGGGCTGCATGATCTGCAGGCCGGCGTACGCCGGCGCGGTAGCCGGCGGCGGCGCCGGCAGCGGTGTCGCGACCGGCGGGTCCATCACGTTGGCCGGGGGCAGATGCATCTCTCGCGCGCCGGTGGTCGGCATGTCCGAGAAGACCGGGCCGGACCGGTCGCGGCTTTCGTAAACCGGTTGCGCCGCGGCCAGCGTCGCGATCAGCAGGCCGGCGAGCGCGAGATGTTGCCTGCGCATGGATTGCTCCGAGAACTGCAGGGCGAGCCTGCTTCAGCCTTCGCCACCCGTTGCTGTCTGCACGTTGTCGAGAACGGCCTGCAGCTTGGTTTCCTCCTCGTGCGTCAGCGAGGTCTTGATGACCTTGCCACCGGTGCCCTGCAGTTCTTCGAGGACCTTGTCGGGAGTTGCCTTGCGGACGAGGACGAAAAGCACCGAACTGTCATTCCTGAAGGTGGCAGCCAGGTCCTTCATGAAATCATCGTTGATGCCGACGTCGGCCAGAGCACCGCTGACGGCGCCGGCGCCGGCGCCGACCGCGAGACCGAGCAGCGGATTCATGAAGATGAGACCGATCAGCGTTCCCCAGAAACCACCGCTCAGAGCGCCGCTCGCAGTCAGGTTGTACATCTGGTGCAGCTTCACCTTCCCCTTCCCGTCCTTGACCGCCACCACGGCGTCCTCGAGGTCGATCAGGTAGTCCTGCTGCAGCTTGCGCAGCTTGGTGCGGACTTCCTCTGCCTGGAACTGGTCATCATAAGCGACTACGATCAGGTTGCTCATCAGCATTCTCTCCTGTCTGAGTGTGGTACGAAAATCCTCCGCGGCGCTCATCCCGCTGCCGCGGGGTCGCCGCCTTCGCCGGTAGCGGTGGCTAGTTCCCGTGCTGCTTGTGGTTGTTGTGCGCATGCCCGCCGTGATCTGCCTGCGCTTCATGCCCACTGTCGCTGCCGCGGCGGTGATGCCCGGCCGAGGCGTCGTGCGGCGCTTCCAGGGCCAGCATTTCCGCGACATCGGGCTCGTCCTCGGCGAGGTCGGCGAGCAGTCCTTCGTCCGACAGATCGAGCGGCCGCGAGTTGTGCCAATCCTGATCGACCACCTCCCTGAGCCGCTTGACGACCGCCTCGTCGTGCACATCGATGGCCAGCTCGCGGCGGCTGTCGAAGCTGCCGGGAGCCAGGTTGATCGAGCCGATGATCGCCCGCTTGCCGTCGGCGAGCATCATCTTCGCATGCAGCTTGAGTCCCTTGAGGCGGTGCACCTTGGCCCCGAGGTCCTCGAGGATGCGCAATCCCTCGACCCCCTCGACCAGTTTGCCGGCCTTCAGAAAATGCATCGGTCGCGCCAGAACGTGCAGCTTGACGCCGCGGCGGGTGGCGCGAACCAGTCGCTCGATGATCACCTCGTCCTGGTAACGTTCGTTCTGCAGGAACAGCGTTTCGCTGGCCGCGTCGATGAAACGAGCGATGCGGTTGCGACCGTTCGTGTTGCACCAGATCAGGTGTGACTCCTCGCCCGGATCGAATTTTTCGCGCGACCAGTCGGCATCGAAGCACTGGACGATCTCATCCACCTCGTGCCGGTGCGAGGTGACGACGGCGTAGTCGCGCGTCACCGTGAGATTTTTCGTTTCCCAGTTGAGCGAGTGCACGAGAGCCGTCTCGTCGTCGACGACCAGCGACTTCTCGTGCGTGATGTCGAAGGCGGGATTGCTGTCGGCCACCTCGACGCCGGCGTCCTCGAGCAGCTTGCGGCTCGCCTGGTTCTCCGCTTCGCCGCTGCGGCGCGCCGGGTTCAGCATCACCCTTACCCGGACTCCGCGCTGCTGCGCGGCGATCACCGCCGCCAGCAGCGACGGGTCGGAAAAGAGGAACATCTTGATTCGAATCGAGCGCCGTGCCGCGTCGATGGCGTCGACGATCGGCTGGCCGGTGTCATCCGGCATGACGATGAGGGAACGATGCATTTCAGATGGGCTCCGCAGGATGGGCGCCACGGCGGCGGCGCGGGTTGATTGCTGGTTCCGGGAAGACGCAGTTTAGCGACATGCGGCACGATCGCCAAGCGCTGCAGCAGCGCCTCAGGTGCCCGGATGGGCAGGGAGGCGCAGCTCGAAGGTCGTCACCCCGTCCGCTGAGGTCACGCCGACGTCTCCCTGATGCGCGCGCGCGATCGAGCGCGCGATCGCCAGCCCGAGCCCGGCGCCTTCGCCGCCATGCTGGCGGGAGCGGTCGACGCGCCAGAAGCGGTCGAACAGACGCGGCAGTTGTTCGGCGGCAATCGTCTGGCCGCGATTGGCGACGCTGACAACGGCCTCACCCGCCGCTGCATCATCGAGACGGACCCTCACCCACCCACCCGGAGGCGTGTGGCGTACAGCATTGGAGAGCAGGTTGCCGATGGCGCGCCGGAGCATCAGCCGGTCGCCACAGACGACGGCCG
>ERZ761602.2649-NODE-2649-length-27346-cov-10.174563_pt1 | contig 27346 bp, 16 predicted proteins | sample MGYA00512165_ERZ761602 | MGnify/ENA primary metagenome ERZ761602 (study PRJEB28899, sample SAMN02445085) | bioreactor sludge metagenome | biome: EBPR sludge; isolation source: Thorneside wastewater treatment plant | place: Australia: Brisbane, Thorneside...
GCCCCGTGCCCCACGCCCCATGCCCCGTACATCGGCCTGTTCATTCCGTCCGTCCTGTTGCAACATTGGCGTTCTGTTCGCTGGCTGATGTGCGCCCATGCCCGAAATTCTGGTCGTTGAACGCTCGGCCACGCTTTGCAATCTGCTGGAGCGCACGCTCGAATCGGCTGGGGTAGGCATCGCCAAACACTTCGAACGCTTCGGCGACGCGGTGGAGGAGATGCGCGAGCGCGTGGTGGCCTCACGCCTGCCAGCGCTGCTGGTGATCGGCGTGCCGGAACGCGAGCCTGCCGAATGTCAGGCGCTGCTCAAGATCGTGCGCGAGCTCTCCGGTGCCAGCCTGCCGCTGCTGATCCTGAGTCACGCGCCGTTGCCGCGACTGGACGCCTGGCTGGCGCGGCGCGGCTCGTCGATGCGCTTGCTGTGGTCGCAGTTCTGGCAGGTGCCTGGTGCGATCAGTGAGTTGACGCCGGATCTGCTGTTCAGCACGCCGCCGGAGCGGGTGACGCAAAGCAGTCCGATGCGCCTGCTGCTGGTCGACGACTCGGTCAGCGTGCGTCGCACCTACCACCAGTTGCTGACCCAGCAGGGTCTGGCCGTCGACCTCGCCGAAAGCATCGCCGACGGGTTCGCGCGCGCGCGCGCCGGACGCTACGACCTGATCGTGGTCGACTATTACCTGCCCGATGGTACCGGCGACCAGCTGGTGCGCAAACTACGCGCCGATCCGGCGACCGAGGGTGCGGTGATCGCGCTGATCACCGCCACCTACAGCGAAGACGTGATCCAGAAGGTGCTCGACGCCGGTGCGGTCGAGTGCCTGTTCAAGAATGAGGTGATCTCGCTGACGCTGGCGCGCATCAAGGCGCTGGCGCGCTCGGTGCAGGATCGTCGTCGCATCGAAACCGAACGCCGCCAGCTGGATGGCATCCTGCGCTCGGTGGGCGACGGCGTGTACGGTCTCGACGAGGCCGGTGTGGTCACTTTTGCCAATCCGACCGCTTGTCGACTGCTGGGTTGTTCGGAAGCGGCCGATCTGGTCGGCAAGGACGGCGGGCAATTGCGCTTGAAGTTCGAGCGCGACGATGTCGCCGGGCGCCTGGAAACCTATTTCAACACCGCCGACAAGCGCATGTTGCCGGTTGAATGCAGCATGGTGCCGATGCTGGTCGACGGCGAGGTCGAGGGCTCGGTGGTGGTGTTTCGCGATATCTCCGAGCGCAAGAGTGTCGAACGCGTGCGTTGGGAGCTGGATCACGACAAGCTGACCGGCCTGTCCAACCGGCGCCACTTCCTGGCCACGCTCAGCGAGGCCGTGGAGCGACGCCGCGAGGGAGGCTACAGCGCGGTGCTGTTTGTCGACATCGATCGCTTCACCCAGGTGCTGGAGAACGCCGGCGAACTGGCCGGACAGCAGTTGCTGGTCGACATCGGCCAACGGCTGAACGCGCGCCTGCGCGGCTGCGATGCCTTGGCCCGCCTGGAACACGACCAGTTCGGTCTGCGCCTCGAGGATGTGCAACTGGAGCACCTGTACACGCTGGCCGACAGCCTGCGCGAGATGCTGCGCGAGGCGCGCTACACGGATCACGCCGGGCGCGTGCTGCCGATCACCGTATCGGTCGGCGTCGCCATCGTCAGCAAGGATTCTCCCTCGGCCGAATACGTGCTGGAGAACGCGCGCCAGGCGTGCGCCCAGGCCAAGCGTCGCGGCCAGAACCAGACGCAGATCTTCGTCGTCGAGAGCGACTCGCGCATCGCCAAGGAACTCGAGGCCGGCTGGGCGCAGCGCATCCGCGAGGCCATGAGCGAGGACCGCATTGTGCTGCTTGGTCATCCGATCCTGCCGATTACCGGCCTGGTCGAGAAGGGTGGCGTGTGGCAGTCGCGCAGCGAGCACGTCGAGCGCGTTTACGAAGTGCTGATGCGCATGGTCAATCGCGATGGCCAATGGGTCAGTCCGAGCGTTTTCGTGCCGCTCGCCGAACGCGCCAACCTGATGCCCAAGATCGATCTGTGGGTGGTGGCGCGCACGGTGCGTATCGCCACCCGCGTGCCGGACGACCTCGCCGTGTCGTTCGCCATCAATCTGTCGAATCAGACCTTGCAGGATGCCGAGGCGCTGGTCCACATCGAAAACACCTTCGCCAGCCACCGAATTCGTCCGCAGCGATTCATTTTCGAGATCTCCGAAACGGGCGAGATCTACCAACTGCATGCGGCGCGGCGATTCATCACTCAGCTCAAGCGCATTGGTTGCCGCTTCGCGCTGGACGACTTCGGTGCCGGCAACAATTCGTTGTCGCACCTGAAATATCTGCCGGTCGATCTGGTCAAGGTCAGCGGCGAGTTCGTCGCCGAAAAGCAGGGTAGCGAGGTCGACCGCGCGATGGCGATGTCGTTGACGCAGATGGCGCACACGCTGAAGCTCAAGGTGATCGCCGAGCGCGTCGATTCCCCCAAGGCGCTGACCTGGCTGCGCGCCGCCAAGGTCGACTACGTCCAGGGCCATTTGTTCGGCGAACCGACCCGGCTCGACGAGATTGATTTCGAGGCGGTGCAGGAGGCGTAGCAGTGCCTCGTCGGCGACCGGGCGCGGAGTTCTTGTCGCCCCTGTCGGTGCGCTACTTCGCGTATCGAAGCTTTGGGAGTCCCTGCACCGCTTCGGTGCGCACCTTCGCGCATCAAACTGTCAGCGACCTCGGAGTGTGTTTTCTGTCCGCAAAGAACGCAAAGAGAGCAGGAAGCGGTCGTAGTGCAGAGGTCAGATTTTCCCTTGCCGAATCACTGGCTGGTTTGTTCTCTTCTTTGCGTCCTTTGCGTCCTTTGCGTCCTTTGCGGATAAATGGCCTTCTTTCAGTCACTTGCAATATGTTTGGAGAGAGAGCGGGTTTGTCCCGGACCGCTCTCGCGGAATGAATCCGCTCCCACAAGTCGCTCCTACGACAACCGATCGAGAAAGCGCGAAATCACCGGCGCGAAGCGCGGAATGTCTACGAGGAAGGCGTCGTGGCCCTGGATCGAGGGCAGCGACTGGAAGTCGACCAGCGCCCCGGCGTCGCCGAATGCCTCGGCCAGTTCTTCCTGCTGCTCGATCGGGAACAGGATGTCGGTGGCGACGCCGATCACCAGCGCGTGCTCGACCGCCATCTGCCTGCAGGCCGCCTCGATGCTGTCGCCGTAGTCGGCGAGGTCGAACCAGTCCATCGCCCGCGACAGGTGCAGGTAGCTCAGCGGATCGAAACCGCCGGCCCAGCGACGAGCGTGCGAGTCGAGATAGGACTCGATCTGGAATTCACTGGCGAATGGATCTTCGTGGCGCTCCGGCAGGCGCTCGCGACCGAAGCGCTCGCGCCATTCCTGCGCCGAGCGGTAGGTGGCGACGCCGAGCTTGCGCGCCAGTCCCATGCCGGTCGCGACGTCGATCGCGTGCGCGTAGTTGCCGCCGGCGAAGCCGGGATCGGCGCGCACGATCTGCCGTTGCAGCGAACGCAGTGCGATCGCGAATGCCGAGGAGCGCGCCGCGCACGACATCAGGATCAAGTTCGGGCACAGTTGCGGATGCCGCAATGCCATCGCCTGCGCGGTCATGCCGCCCATGCTCGGTCCGAGGATCGCGCGCAGGCGTTCGATGCCGAGCGCGCGTGCCACCGCCGCGGCGCCGTCGGCGACGTCTTCGATGCTGATCGAGGGGAAACGCAGTCGGTACGGGAGCTGGTCGTCCGGGTGCGGCGAGGCCGGACCGGTCGAGCCCTTGCAACTGCCGAGCGAGTTGACGCAGATGATGAAGTAGCGCTCGGTGTCGAGGCTGCGGTTGCGCCCGATCATCGGCTCCCACCAGCCGGGCGTCGGGTCGTGGGGGCCGGAAGCAGCGTGGGCGCTCGCGGACATGCCGGTCACGATCAGGATTGCGTTGTCGCGCGCCGGCGACAACTTGCCCCAGGTTTCGTAGGCGATGACCGCGTCGCGCAACGCTCCGCCGCGATGCAGGCGCATCGGCGAGGGCAGGGCGGTGTAACGGGTAGCGCCGGACATGCTCAACAAACCGCGATACGGGCGCGCATCATAACCAGAACTGTCACTGCGCCGAGAATCGCACTTGCGCGGCAATTCGCCGAACGTCCAGAGCGCACAGAATGCGCCTCACAGACGCCTGCATGAAACGCTGGAACGCCATCGCCAGCATGCCTGGCGCCAGCCCATCGCAGACCACTCGCGGCTGGCATTCGAACGGCTGTGCGCCTGGACAAGCGCGCGCGCGTCGATGCCATTGGTTCTCGACAGCGGCTGCGGCATCGGCGCCAGCACGCTCAAGCTGGCTGGCATGCATCCCGATTGTGCGGTGCTCGGCATCGACCAGTCGCGGGCACGCCTGGCGCAGCACCTCGGGCCATCCGCCGACATGGCGCAGATCGCCCCGCACGCTGCGGTCCTGCGCGCGCCGTTGCAGGATATCTGGCGCTTGTTGCTCGCCGATGGCATTCGCCTGCATCGACACCTGCTGTGGTATCCGAATCCGTGGCCCAAGCCGGAGCATCTTGGCCGTCGCTGGCACGCGCATCCGGTCTTCCCGACGCTGCTGGCGCTGGGCGGAGAAATCGAGCTGCGCTGCAATTGGCGCGTCTATGTCGACGAGTTCGCGCTGGCGCTCTCGACGTACGGTTGGTCGAGCGCGTTGGACGTCGTCCACGAATCCGATCCGCCGGCGACTCCGTTCGAGCGCAAGTATCGCGACTCGGGGCACGTGCTGTGGCGCCTCACCGCCGTGGCCCCGATACCGGAAGGTGGTTGAATCGTTGGGGCCGAATGCGTCGCTTCTGGAGGGCCGCGCGCCTGCGCGTCCGCTGTTGCCTTACAGATCGAGCAGATAGAAACGGTTGCAGCCGAAATGCCCGGTATTGCCGAGCGCGCCGGGAATGCGTCGGAAGCCGACATGCTCGTAGAGGGCCTGCGCACGGTCCATGCCGGTCAGCGTTTCCAGATAACACTGCGCGTAGCCCGCTTCGCGCGCGAAGGCGAGGCACCTTCGCATCAGCGCGCTGCTGGCGCCGAGACCACGCAGGGCAGGCAGGAAGTACATCTTGCGCAGTTCGCAGACCTGCTCGTCGCCGGCGGTCAACGGGGCGATGCCGCCACCACCTTCGACCCGACCGTCGCGGTCGACCACGAAATAGCGATGGCCGCGCGCGGAATAGGCCTCGCTCATGGCGGCCACTTCGGGATCGTGGATGGCGAAGCCGGGGCCATCCGCGCCGAATTCGGGCATCACGCGACGGATGATCGCGGCCATGGTGGCGTCGTCGGGGGGAGCGATCGGGCGGATGACAAAGCTCACTCGAGCACCTTGCGATCGTCGATGTCGTAACGCATGCCCGGCGTCAGTATGTGCAGGCGCACATTGGTGATGCTCACCGCTTCACCGTGGCTGGCTTCTGCCAGCGACGAATGGCGAACTTCGGCTGGATCCAGTACCAGGATCGTGCTGCTCCCGACCACCTCGATCACATTGTCCGGTCCGATGAACGCGGCCGTATCTTCGTCGATGCCCAGAGCCAGCGCGAAGGGGTTGAGCGCCAGTGCCGTCAGCAGGCGGCCGATTCGGTCGCGCTGGCGAAAGTGCTGGTCGATCATGATCTTGTTCGACAGGCCGAGGCCCGGCGCCAGGCTGACCATGCCGGCGCGGGGCGTCGCACCCTCTTCGCCGCCCGCGATCATGTGCGCCGGCATGATGGCCGCACCTGCCGAAGTTCCGGCGATCGGCATGCCATTGGCGTGGCGGCGGCGCAACAAGCGTGCCACCGGCGTGCCGCCGATGGTGGTCGACAGCCGCAACTGGTTGCCGCCGGTGATGAACACGCCGTCGCACTGGCCGAGAAAATTCAGCGCGGCCTCGCTCTCGCAGTCCTCGCGTCGCGCAAACTGCAGCACCTGGGTGTCGCTGGCGTCGAAGTCGGCGAACAGGTCCTGGTAGATGCGACCGGCATCGTCGCGTCGAGACGCGGTCGGAATGATCGCGATCGACGGTCGCCGTCCACACAGGCGCACAAAGCGCTTCAGGATCTTGGTGTCGCCGATCTTGTCCTCGGCGCCGCCAATGGGGATGAGAAAGCCGCGAACACGATCAGGCTGGCTATGAGCCGGCACGTAACCTCCAGATGGGTGTACCAGCCCGCCAGTATAGCGACAAGTGTTGGCGTGGCCTGAACGAATCGGTCCGGGCGTGGTGTCCGTCTTCGGTCAGGCTGCGTCCGCAACCAGCAACCGTCACTGCCGTTCTCGGGCGTAGCGCTCGAACTCCAGTGGCGGCAGCGGACGCGCAAAAAAGAAGCCTTGCGCGTAGCGACATCCGCGGTCGATCAGGTAGTCGCGTTGCTCGGCGGTTTCGACGCCTTCTGCGACCACCGACAGATTGAGTGCGCTGGCCATCTGCAGTATCGCCTCGCACAGCTTGGAATCGGTCGGATTTGCCGGAATGCCCTGCATGAAATGGTGGCTGATCTTGATGCCGGCAATCGGCAGCCGCCGCAGATAACCGAGCGCGCTGTAACCTTCGCCGAAGTCGTCGATGCTGATCGCCACGCCGAGGTCGCGCAACTTGGCCAGTGTATGTTCGGTCGCCGGTGCGTCTTCGATCAACGCGCGTTCGGTCATTTCCAGTTCCAGCGCCTGCGGCGGCAGACCGGTGAGGCGCAGCGCCTCGCGCACATTGCGTTCGAAGTGCTCACCGAGGAACTGGCGGAACGAGACGTTGATGGAGACATGGCCGATCGTCAAGCCACCTGCGCGCCAGTCGCGCAACTGCTGGCACGCCTGCTCCAGCACCCAGGCGCCGATACGGACGATGTCGCCGGAGGTTTCGGCGATCGGGATGAAGGTGTCTGGCGCGAGGTCGCCGAGCACTCGACTGCGCCAACGCAGCAGCGCTTCGGCGCCGACCACTTTGCCGTCGAGCAGATCGATTTTCGGCTGGTAGACCAGGTGGAACTCTTCGTTTTCGATCGCTCGGCGCAACTGGGTTTCGATCAGCAGGCGTTCCTTCAACTGCAGCGCCAGTGCCGGCGAGAACATTTGCCAGTTGTTGCGTCCACGACGCTTGGCTTCCGACATCGCGACATCGGCGTGATTCAGCAATTGCTGGGCGTTCAGTCCGTCATTGGGGTAGCGGGCGATGCCGATCGACGGGGTGATGACGAACTCCTCGCCGGCGTGCCGGAACGCTTCGGAAAAAGCGCTGCGGATCTGCTCGGCGAGATGCCAGACCGATTCGTCGGTTGGCGCATCCGGGACCAGCGCCAGAAATTCGTCGCCGCCGAAGCGGGCTATCTGCACCGGCGACGGCAGGGCGCTGGAAAGGCGCCGCGCTGCCGCTACCAACAGGCGGTCGCCGGCATTGTGGCCGAGCAGATCGTTGACCACCTTGAACCGGTCCAGATCGATGTAGAGCAACGCGGGTCCGGGATGGCCGTCGGTGGTCGCCAGTGCCGCAGCCAGGCTGGCCAGAATGGTGTCGCGATTGAGCAGGCCGGTGAGCGCATCGGTTTGCGCCTGGCGCCGCAGGCGGTCTTCTTCGACCTTGCGCGAGGTGATCTCCTGAATCGTGCCGGTCAGCTGGTAGGGTACGCCGCGTCGGCTTTGCGCGTGGCCGAGCACGCGGACCCACATGGTGCGATTGGAAGGGTGCGCGACGCGCACTTCGATATCCAGCGGCGAGCCGTCGCGCGCGGTGCGACCGACGGCGGCATCCAGGCGCGCACGATCGCCCGCAATCAGCATCGGCGACAAACCGTCGGGACCGACCGGCTGCGCCGGATCGCGACCGAGCAGTCGATACAAGGCTTCGGTCCAGTACAGGGTGCGCTGCCGCAGATCGAAGGTCCAGCCGCCGATCCGCGCCAGGGACTGCACTTCGTCGAACAACTCCGCTGCGCGCTTGAGTTCGGTGACGTCGCTGAACAGCGAAATCAACTGGAACGGCTGCGTCTCGCCGTTGCGGAACTGCGGTACCACGCTGATCGAGACCCAGCGTCCGACGCCGCTGCGCCGGTCGACCAGGCCGAGTACCGTCGATTCGACGCGTTCGCCGCTGCGCACCGCGCGCAGTACCGGATTATCGGACCAGTCGATGGCCTGGCCATCGTCGTCGTAAAGGTCCCATCCGGCCAGATTGGCGCGTGTATCCGGATCCTGCAGCTGACCTTCATCGACGAGACCCAGGATACGGCCGGCGGCGGCATTCATCGACTGCACGCGGCCGGTGCCGTCGTGCACGATGACGCCTTTGTCGACTGCGCCGAGCAATGCAGCGTAGCGCTCCTCGCCGGCACGCAATTCGCTCTCGGCGCGCAGGCGTTCGCTGATGTCGCGCGCGATCGCCACGACCAGCTTCTGATCGTCTTCGAAGTAGGCGCGCGAGTGCACCTCGACCGGGATCAACTCGCCGCTGCTGCGCGCGTTGGTGGTTTCGATGGTGCTGCTCTGACCGACATCCAGATCGTCCCAGACACGCGCCATGTGGTCTGGCGGCAGGCTTGGATTGAGGTCGTAAACCGTGCGCTGGCGCAATTCATCGCGCGACCAGCCGTACAGGCGCTCGGCGGCCTGATTGCAGTCGACGATGCGCCCTTCGCGGTCGATCAGGGTGATCGCGTCCGGCGCCGCGTCGAACAGGCCGCCATAACGCGAAACTGCGGATCGCCCCATGCGCAACAGATCGCCGATGCGTCGGGCAATTTCGGCGAGGTCGACATTGTCGAGCCCGCCAGCGCCGGCCTTCTCCTTCAACTGGTTCAGCCAATCCAGCAGTCCGCGGGAGACGCTGTCGACCGCAGTGCGCTGCATCACCGAAGAGGGTTGCCGAGTCAGCGCCGCCTGACTCCAATCCGGCCCCAATCTGGTGCGCAGGGAAGCTGCCTGGTCTCTGGATTCCATCCCTGTCTGCCGGCCGATCGCTGGGACACCCGTTTAGGTTAGCACTGCCGCCGTTGGGTGCGCAGGATTTGCAGATATTGGCGAGCGCAACCGCGGATCGTTGCGCGTCACCCGCCGAAGGCGCGGCCGACCTTGCTGCCGTTGCTGCGCCGCAACTGTTCACTGATCCAATGACCGGTCGCCACCAGTGCCGGCAGGTCGATGCCGCTGCGCAGTCCCAGTCCGTGCAGCAGGTAAACCACGTCTTCGCTGGCGACATTGCCGCTGGCACCGGTGGCGTAGGGGCAACCACCGAGCCCGGCGACCGAGGCGTCGACCACACGCACGCCGAGTTCCACGCAGGCCAGCGTATTCGCCAGTGCCTGGCCGTAGGTGTCGTGGAAATGCACGGCCAATGCCGCCAGCGGCACCTCGCTGGCGACTGCGCTCAGCATCTGCCGCGCGCGCCCGGCGGTACCGACGCCAATGGTGTCGCCGAGCGAGATTTCGTAGCAGCCGAGTTGGTACAGGCGCCGCGCAACCCGAACGACATCGGCGATCGGCACCTCACCCTGATAGGGGCAGCCGAGTACCGTCGATACGTATCCGCGTACCCGCACTCCATCGCCGCGGGCGCGTTCGAAAACCGGGGCGAAGCGCTGCAGCGATTGTTCGACGCTGGCATTGATGTTGCGCTGGCTGAACGCCTCGGAGGCGGCAGCGAACACCGCGATCTCGCTGACGCCGACGGCGCGCGCACGTTCATAGCCTTGCAGATTCGGAACCAGCACCGGATAGGAGACGCCGGCGCGCGGACGGATGCCGGCGTACACCTGCGCGGCGTCGGCCATCTGCGGCACCCATTTCGGACTGACGAAACTGGTCGCCTCGACGCTGCGATGTCCGGCCGCCACCAGGCGTTCGATCAACTCGATTTTGATCGCCGTCGAGACCGCAATCGCTTCATTCTGCAGACCATCGCGCGGACCTACTTCAACCAGGCGGATGTCGTCGCTCATCGTTGCCACCAGTCAGCCATGCGCTGACTGCATGCTGGCGTCGGCGCGTGCGGTAATCAAGCGCCGGGCCAGGTCCCCGGCTAGCGGCAGGCCACCAGCTGCTTGCGCCAGACCACCGGTTCCCAGTAATCCGCCGGTGCGTCCGCGCTGGGTTTTTCGATCAACTGCGCGGCAACCAGGTAAGCACCGTCAGCCTGGATGTTGATCTCGATGATCTTCCGCATCACCGAGTCCTTGTCGAGCTTGATCTGACCCAGTTTGGACCTGCCGCGACGTTCATCGGCGATTCGTTCCTGAACCAGGATCCGGTGCATGCCGACATCGAGCTTGATCCGGCCGGCGTCTCCGCCGTCGACCTTGACTCCATCCACTTCGCGAACGACGACCCGGTACAGATCCTTCGACGCGGGTGGCTTGGCGCTGGCGTCGACGTAGCCGCAGGCAGCCTGGGCGAGCGGTGACGCCAGCAACAGCCATCCGGCAATGGCGAAAGCACGACGCATGATGGTTGACCCTTGAAACGAGTGTCGGCTCGATGATGTGCACGCATCGGTCGAGCACTCAACACTCGATCTGTGCGCGGAACCCGGAAGATCCACAATTTCTGCGACATTCGTGGCCTGGAACGCGCCACAATCGGGATCGCGGCGCGATCATCGGTTGCCCTGGACGTCGCCAATTCGCCTGGAGCCGGGTCATGCGTTCCCTTTGCCAACTGATTGCGATCGCCGGAACGCTGATCGCGAGCGCCGCAGCGAGCGTCAACGCCGTGGCCCAGGATCTCTACGACCCGGCCACGCTGCGTACCTTCGCGCTGACTTTTCACGACGCCGACTGGCTGGCTCGGCTGCGCGCAAACTACGCGTCGGAAACCCTGATTCTGGCGGACTTGCAGGTCGATGGCGTCATTTACCCGAGCGTCGGCGTGCGCATTCGCGGCAATACCTCATACACGGCGCTGCCGGCGGGTTCGGAAAAATTCTCGCTGAAGATCGAGATGGATTTTGTCCATCCCGACCAGGACCTGCACGGATACGACGAACTCAATCTCAACAACGGGTTTCGCGATCCGACCTTCAGTCGCGAGGTGGTCTACAACAATTACGTCGCGCAGTTCATTCCCAACCCGCGCGCCAACCATGCGCTGGTCACCTTGAACGGGCAGAACTGGGGTGTGTACATCAACGTGCAGCACACCGACAAGCGCATGTTGCGCGACTATTTCGCCAACGCCGACGGCGTGCGCATCGGCTGCTCGAACATTCCCAACGGTCCTGGACTGGCCTACAACGGGCCGAATCCGTCGGGTTACACGGCCTATCAGGTGAACAACGACGGTGGACTGCCAGATCCGCTCACCGGGCTGATCGCCGTCGCCAATGTGCTCAGCAACGAACCGCTCATCAGTTGGCCGAATATCGACGCGCTGTTCGCGATCGATCCGTCGATCTGGTCGGTGGTGCTGGAGAATTTCCTCACCGACGACGACAGTTGCGTCAACAAGGGCTGCGATTTCCTGACCTATCGCGACCCGCTCGACAACCGCACGCATCTGCTGCAACGCGACGCCAACGAGACCTTCACCCAGACCAGTTGGGCGATCACGCGCAATTTCACCGCGGTCAACAAGCCGGTGCTCAGCCGGGTGCTGGCGGTCGCCGAACTGCGCCAGCGATTCTTCGCCCACTACCGGACGGTGCGGCGCGACCTGAGCTGGGCTTATTTCGAGCCCCGCTTCACGGCGCAACGCAATCTGATCGATGCTGCGGTGCAGGCCGATCCGAAGAAGCTCTATTCGTACGCGCTGTTCCAGAACAACTTCAGCAACACCGTGAACATGCCGTTGCCGGGTCTCGCGGGCGGCAACATCGTTGGTCTGCAGCAGTTCGTCACCCAGCGCGCCAGCTTCCTCGACGGCAGTGCCGAACTGCTGGCCGATGGCCCGACCATCAGTTCGGCGCAGGCGTCGAACACCACGCCGGATCCGGCTTCTCCGGTGTGGATCACGGCGGCGGTCTCGGCCAATGGCAGCGCCGTCGCTCAAGTCGAGCTGCACTATCGCCCAAGTCCGGCTGGCGTCTATCAGCGTACGCTGATGCTCGACGATGGCATGTCTGGCGATGGCATTGCCGGCGATGGGGTTTACGGCGCGCTGCTGCCGATCACCGCGACCGCAGGTCAGCGCGTTGCCTGGTATGTCGCGGCAACCGCGGCCAATGCATTTGCGTCCTTGTCGTTCCGTCCGGAGCTGGCCGAACGCGGTCCGAACATCCTCGACTATTCGCTCGGCGCCGACGACGGCATGCGCATCACCGAGTGGATGTACGCCGGCGCCAGCGGCGAGTTCGTCGAGTTCACCAACCTGACCGACCAGCCGATCGACTTGACCGGCTGGAGCATGGACGACAGCAACGCGACGCCGGGCGCTTTCAGCCTGAGCAGCGCCGGCATCCTGCAGCCGGGCGAGTCCGTGGTGGTCACCGAAGCGCTCGCCAGCCAGTTCCGCAGCGACTGGAGCTTGCCACCGGAGGCCAGGGTCATCGGCGAACTCGGCGTCGCCAGCGGCAACAACCTGGGTCGTGGCGATCAGATTCATTTGTACGACGCGGGTGGCGCCCTGGTCGACCGACTGTTCTACGGCGATCAGACGATCGCGGGAAGCATCCGCACGCAGAATCGCAGCGGCCAGGCACCGTGCCCGGCGATCGGGCAGAACGACGTGTTGCTGTGGCAACTGGCGGACGTCGGCGATGCCTTTGGTTCGGTGGCGTCGAGCACCGCGGATGTCGGCTCGCCCGGACGCTACGTGGCGGTCGGCTGCTCGCTGTTCGGCGATGGCTTCGAGCAGTTGTAGCCGGTGTGCGCGCGCCAGCGCGTTCACCAGGTGCTCGCCCTCCAGGCCCTGCCGGTGAATCGCTGCGCGCTACACCGGCCAGCGAGGTCCCGCCGGCTTACGCGCCTGCCAACTTGGCCTGCAGCAACTCGTTCAACTGCGCCGGGTTGGCTTGGCCCTTGGTCGCCTTCATCGCCTGGCCGACGAAGAACTGCAGCAGCTTGTGATTGCCGCCGCGGTACTGTTCGACCTGTTTCGGGTTGGCGGCGACGATCTCGTCGATGACGCCGGCGAGCGCGCTGCTGTCGGAGACCTGCTTCAGGCCGAGGCGTTCGATGACGGCATCGGCGGATTCGTCGCCCAGCCAGAGCGCTTCGAACACCTGCTTGCCCATCTTGCTCGAAAGGCTGCCATCGACGATGCGCGCGAGCAGGCCGGCGAGGCGCTCGGCGCTGATCGGACTTTGTTCTGGGGCGAGGCCGTTGGCGTTCAGCGCGCCCAGCCATTCTCCCAGTACCCAGTTGGCGCAAAGCTTGGCCTGTGCCGGCACGGCGGTCGAAAGCGCTTCGAAGAACTCACTGGTGTTTCGATCGGCGGTCAGCAGCGACGCATCGTATGCGGGCAGGCCCAGCTCATCGATGTAGCGCTGGCGGCGCGCTTCGGGCAGTTCCGGCATGGCCGCGCGCGCGCGCTCGATATCCGCGCTGGCGATCAGCAGCGGCGGCAGATCCGGATCGGGGAAATAGCGATAATCGTGGGCCGACTCCTTGCCGCGCATGCTGCGCGTCTCGCCCTTGTGGGCATCGAACAATCGGGTTTCCTGCACCACCGTTCCGCCGGCTTCGATAAGGCGGATCTGGCGCTCGACCTCGTAGTCGATCGCCTTCTCGACGAAGCGGAAGGAATTGACGTTCTTGATCTCGGCGCGCGTGCCGAGCGGCTCGCCGGCGCGGCGCACCGAGACGTTGGCATCACAACGGAACGAGCCCTCCTGCATGTTGCCGTCGGACACGCCAAGCCAGCGCACCAGCGTGTGCAGCGTCTTCAGGTAGGCGACCGCCTCGGACGCCGAAGCCAGCACCGGTTCGCTGACGATCTCCAGCAGCGGCGTGCCGGCGCGATTGAGGTCGACGCCGGTCTCCGCGTGGAACGCGTCGTGCACGCTCTTGCCGGCGTCTTCTTCCAGATGCGCGCGGGTCAGCTGCACGAATTTCTCGCGACCATCGTCGAGGCGCACGTTGAGGCCACCACCGACCACCACTGGCAGCTCGTACTGGCTGATCTGGTAACCCTTGGGCAGGTCCGGATAGAAATAGTTCTTGCGTTCGAACACGCTGCGCTCGGCCACTCGCGCGCCGACGGCGAGGCCGAAGCGGATGGCCAGTTCCACCGCGCCTGCATTCATCATGGGCAATGAGCCGGGCATGCCGAGGTCGACCGCGCACGCCTGGCTGTTCGGCTCGGCGCCATAGGCCGTCGGCGCGCCGGAGAAGATCTTGCTGTGCGTCGCCAGCTGGCAGTGCACTTCCAGGCCGATGACTGTTTCCCACTCGCTCACTGCCGGGCTCCCTGACGCTCTGGTAGGTCACGTTGCCCGCGAAGCGGGCTACGTGACAAAGGGGCGCGTAATCATCTCGATTGGTGCGCCGGAATTGAACTTGTCACGTAGCCCTGCGGGCAACGTGACCTACGACTATTGCGATGTTGTCGGCGGCGCCGCCCGATGCCACTCGGTGACCTGCTGATAGCCATGCCCGGCCGAGTACAGCAGGTCCTCGCGCCAGGTCGGCGCCACCAGCTGCAGACCGACCGGCAGCCCCTCGGAAAAGCCGCACGGCAGTGACATCGCCGGCAGGCCGGCGAGGTTGACGCCGACCGTGTTGATGTCGGCCAGGTACAGCGCCAGCGGATCTGCGAGCTTCGCACCGAGCTTGAACGCCACCGTCGGACTGGTCGGGCCGGCGAGCACATCGACGTCGGCAAACACCCGCGCGTAGTCGTTGGCGATCAGCCGCCGCACCTGCTGCGCGCGTCGGTAATAGGCGTCGTAGTAGCCGGCGCTGAGCGCGTAGGTGCCGGTCAGAATGCGTTTCTGCACCTCGCGCCCGAAGCCCTCGCTGCGCGAACGTCTGTAGAGGTCGGCGAGATCCTTCGGGTCGGCGCAGCGGTGGCCAAAACGCACGCCATCGAAGCGCGACAGATTGCTGGACGCTTCGGCGGGCGCGATCACATAGTAGGCCGCGATGGCGTAGTCGCTGCTGGGAAGGTCGACATCGACGATGCTCGCACCCTGCCGCGCATATTCGGCGATCGCGGCTTCCACCGCGGCGCCGACGCCGTTCTCGATGCCGGCTCCGAACCATTGCCGCGGACGGCCGATGCGCAAGCCCTTGAGCGAACGTTGCAACGCGCTGTCGACATCGATCTTCGCTCGATCGGTGCAGGTGGCATCCCGTGGATCGAAGCCGCTCATCACATCCAGCACGCGTGCGCAGTCCTCGACGTTGAGCGCGATCACCCCGGCCTGGTCGAGGCTCGACGCGTAGGCGACCATGCCCCAGCGCGATACCCGGCCGTAGGTCGGCTTGATGCCGGTGACGCCGCACAGCGCAGCCGGTTGACGGATCGAGCCGCCGGTGTCGCTGGCGGTGGCGAACGGCACCACGCGTGCGGCGACCAGTGCCGCAGAGCCACCGGAGGAACCGCCCGGCACACGTGTCGTGTCCCACGGATTGTGCACCGGTCCGAAGTAGCTGTGCTCGTTCGACGAGCCCATCGCGAACTCGTCCATGTTGGCTTTGCCGATCAGCACGCCGCCGGCATCCTCGATGCGCTGATGCACCGTCGCGCTGTACGGCGGCACGAAGTGCTCCAGCATGCGCGAGCCGCAGGTGGTCGCGACTCCGGCGGTGCAGAACAGATCCTTGTGCGCATAGGGGATGCCGGTCAGGGCGCCGGCGCGGCCCGCGGCTCGATTGACATCGACCGCATCCGCGGCGGCAAGGGCGTGTTCGGTGCCGACGCTGCTGATCAGCGCGTTGAGGCTGTTCTGCGCCTGCGCGGCGCGCGCCAGGGCGCGTTCGGTCAGCGCGCGCGCAGTACTCGCGCCGCTGGCGAGCGCGGCCAACTGGCCACCGACGGTATCGAGATCCTGGCTCATTCGATCACCTTCGGCACCAGGTAATACCCGGCGCTCTCGGCTGGCGCGACGGCCGCCAGTGCCTCGCGCTGGTCAGTTTCGCTGACCACGTCGGGCCGCAGACGCAGGGTCGGATCGCCCGGATGCGCCAGCGGCGCGAGACCATCGACCGGCGCCGCGGCGAGGGCGTCGAACAGGTCGAGCACCGCAGACAGTTCCGCGGCCAGCGACACTTCCTGGTCAACGGGGATGGCCAACCGGGCCAACTCGGCAATGGCGCGCACCTTGGCGCTGTCGACAGACACAGGCGTTCACATCAGATTGCGTTGCGCCGCAACATAGCAAGGAAAGGGTCGAGTGGTGTAGGCGTGCTCCCAGGTGGGTCCAGACTTGTCCGGACGCTCTTGCCTTTGCCGTGGTGGGTCCAGACTTGTCTGGACGCTTTTCCAGCAGGCAATCCCAACAGCGTCCAGACAAGTCTGGACCCACAAGAGCGCCGCGCGGCCCGCGAGCCTTTCGCGCGCCCCTTCACTGAACGCCAGCCCCCACGCTAACCGTTCGTCGGTCGCTTTCTCTCTCCGAGTCCTGTAAGGTCCGCCTCGCTCGTGTGTTTCTGTTTGCGACAGTCCACGCTTCTCGTTACAACTTAACCATCCCGCGATCCGCGCAGCCTTGGCAACGCATCGAGATCGCAATCCTCGATGAGGTTTCCATGTCTTTCGAAAATCTGGGGCTTGCCCCTGAACTGCTGCGTGCGCTCACCGACGCAGGTTACGATTCGCCGACACCGATCCAGGTGAAGGCCATCCCCGAAGTCCTCGCCGGCCACGATCTGATGGCCAGTGCCCAGACCGGCACCGGCAAAACCGCCAGCTTCGCGCTGCCGATCCTGCAGATCCTCAAGGCCAGCGGCGAAAAAGTCGTGCCGAAAGGCGTGCGCGCTTTGATCCTGGTGCCGACGCGCGAACTCGCGGCGCAGGTGCTGGCCAGCGTGCAGCGTTATGGCAACGGCATGCGCCTTTCCAGCGCCGCCATCTACGGTGGTGTCAGCGAGCGTCCGCAGATCGCCGCCGCTGGACGTGGCATCGATGTGCTGATCGCCACGCCGGGCCGTCTGCTCGACCTGATGACGCAGAATGCGGTGTCGCTGTCTGGCGTGCGCCATCTGGTGCTCGACGAAGCCGATCGCATGCTCGACATGGGCTTCCTGCCGGCGATCAAGCGCATCCTGCAGAAGCTGCCGAAGCAGCGGCAGACGCTGATGTTCTCGGCGACCTTCGCGCCGGAACTGCGTGATCTGGCCAACACCATGCTGCACAACCCGGTTTCGGTCGATGTCAGCCCGCGCAACAGCAGCGCGGTGAGCGTCGAGCACGTCGTGCATATGGTTGAAGATGCGCGCAAGCGCGATGCGCTGCTGCACCTGCTGCACGCCGAGCCGCGCCAGACGCTGGTGTTCAGTCGCACCAAGCATGGCGCCGACAAGGTCGTGCGCTTTCTCGACTCCTATGGATTCAACTCGGCCGCGCTGCACGGCAACAAGAGCCAGAACGCGCGCACCAAGGCGCTGGCCGGCTTCAAGAGCGGCGAGATCAAGGTGCTGGTCGCCACCGATATCGCCTCGCGCGGTATCGACATCAAGGAACTGCCGGCGGTGATCAATTTCGATCTGCCGAATGTCCCGGAAGACTACGTGCATCGCATCGGTCGCACCGGCCGTGCTGGCGCCACCGGCCTTGCCATCTCGCTGGTGGGTCGCGAAGACCAGAACTATCTGCGCAGCATCGAACGCCTGCTGCAGAAGCCGCTGAAGCGCGAAGTGCTGGGCCCGTACACCTTGCCCGAGCGCGTCGCGCCCGAAGCCGCAGCAGCGCCGCGCCAGTCCCAGGGCCCGCGTCGTCCGCAGCAGCGTCCAGGTGGTGCCGCGCCTGCCGGTCGCGGTGGCGGCCACAACCTGCGCAGCCAGGGCCAGCGCGTCCCGGCGCGCGGCAATGGTGGCGGTCAGCGCAGCGGTAGTTCGACCTCGCGCTGAGTCGCGGTAAGCATCGATCGCGGGCGCTGCCCGCGATCGAGATCATCGCGCGAGCGCGCTCCCGCAAGCTCCTGGTTAGTAGACGTCGGTCACGTTGCCCGCAAGGGCTACGTGACATCGGCTGCCTTGTGCCCGTCACAAAAGGCCCTTGTCCGCAAAGGACGCAAAGAACGCAAAGGAGAGCGGGAAGCAAGGTCTTTGGACCAACACCACACTCTCGGTGCCCTCCCTTTTCTCTCTTTGCGTTCTTTGCGTCCTTTGCGGACAAAAAACTGCCTCCGAAGCTGCCGCACCGTTCGATGTGCAGGGAGTCTCACCCCCGCACTTCCTTCCGCGGCGTCCCCGGCGACAGCAGTTCCGATGGTGCGCAGCCGTGTTGTTGGCGGAAGGCGCGGGCGAAGCTGGACATGCTTTCGAAACCCACCGCGTAAGCCACTTCGGTGACATTGCCAGCGCCGCTGACGAGCAGTTCGTGAGCGCGTTGCAGGCGGCGCTCGCGCAGGAATTCGCTGGGGTTGCTGCCGCATTGCGCCTTCAGGCGACGGAATAGGGCGGAGCGGTCCAGATGCATCGCGCTGGCCAGTTGGTCGACGCCGAAAGCGCTGTTGCCGAGTTGTTCGGCGATCACCTGATCGAGCTTGTGGCGCCAGCGGTCCTCGTCGCGCGCCTGTTTGGGCAGCGGCAGTGGCGGCAATGGCTCGCGCGACAGCTTGAGCTGCAATCGATGCGCCTGCGCCAACATCGCGCCAATGCGCGCCAGCAACTCGCTCGAATCGAAGGGCTTGGCCAGATAATCGTCGGCACCCGCATTGAGTCCGGCGACGGCGTGATCGGCACCGGCTTTCGCGGTCAGCAGCAGCAATGAGATGGCCGCCGTTTCGGGATCGGCGCGCAGGCGCCGCGTCAGTTCGACGCCGTCGAAGCCCGGCATCATGACATCGGACACGATCACATCGGGCAACTGGCAACGCGCCTGCGCCAATGCAGTCGGACCATCTTCGGCTTCGATCACCCGATAGCGCGATTCCAGCAACTGGCGCACGCGCATGCGCAGATCGGGGTGGTCGTCGACCACCAGCACCAGTGGCGGCTCGCGTGCGCCATCGCCGTCAAGTTCGGGGTCGGCGGTGCTGCTGGCCACGCTGACGGGGGTCGGGTCGACTACGGCCGGCGCCATGGTACCGGCCTCCGCCGCGGCCGTCGCCAACGGCAGTCTGATCGTGAACTCGCTGCCCGCGCCCAGCGTGCTGGCGACATCGATACGACCGCCGTGGCGCTCGACAATCTCGCGCGACAGCGCCAGACCGACGCCGTAGCCGGACGAGTCGGCGCCATCGACGGCGCGGAAGAAGCGGTCGAACACATGCGGCAGCAGTTCCGGCGCAATGCCGCGCCCGTTGTCGCGCACGCGGATCAATGCACGCTCGGAGTCCTCGGCAAGCTCGACCTGGATCTGGCCGTTGCGCGGCGTGAACTTGGCAGCATTGCCGATCAGGTTGGCGACCACGCGTTCGATCTGGATCGGGTCCGCCGCAATCTTGAGTGTGCTGATCTCGCAGATCAGTTCGATTCGATGACCAAAGCGGGCGACCAGCGGCACGCTGTCGTCGACCAGGCGCTGGAGCAGGCTCACCAGGTCGACCGCCTCGCGGCGCAGCGGCAACTGGCCGTGTTCCATGCGATTGACGTCGAGCAACTCGACGATCAGATCGAGCACCCGGCGCGCATTGCGATTGGCCAGTTCCAGTTGCTCGCGGGTGCGCTCACCCAGACGCGTGCGCGGGTCCTTGAGCACATCGTCGAGCGGTCCCATCACCAGGGTCAGCGGCGTGCGGAACTCGTGACCCACGTTGACGAAGAAGCGCGTCTTCAGCTCGTCCGCCAGCTTGAGTTGCTCGGCCTGTTCGGCGAGTTGCTGGTTCTGCTCGGCGAGGGTGACGGTGCGCTCGTCGACGATGCGCTCCAGCTCGCGTTGGCGTTGTCTCATCGCTTGCTGTCGCCAACGCGCACCGGAGCGCGCGGCGAGCGCGAGCGCGAGAAACCCCATGGCCATGTACCCGGCGTAGGCGATGATTGACTGCGACCACGGAGTGGGAACCCGCATCGCCGCGCTCAACGTCGAGCGGACATTGCCGTAGGCGTCACTCGCCTCGATCGCCAGGCTGTAGCTGCCGGGTGGCAGCCGCATGAAGCTGCGCTCGCCCAGCGGACTCCATGCGCTCCAATCCGATTCCCAGCCGGCGAGGCGCGTGCGGTAACGTCTGCCGGCGGCTTCTTCGTAGGCCGTCAAGGCGTAGTTGAACGTGAGGTTGCCATCCGGGTTGCCAGTGGCATCGACCAGAACCTTTGCGCTGTTGCCGAAGGCACGGCGGCGGTCGAGGTCCAACCGAACCACACCGTGATTGCGCCCGATCCAGACCACCGAGCCCTCGCGCAGGAAATCGTAGCTGGCCTGGCGGCTGAACTCGCGACTGAACAGATCGCCCTGCCAGCGATAGCCGCCGGCTTCGCGCCAATAGACGCCGTGTACGCCGTTGGCGCGCACCCAGAGATTGCCGTCGCTGTCTTCGTCGACGCGGAACGGGCGTGATCCGCGTGCCTCCAGCGGGCCGCCAATGCTCAACGACACGAAGCGTTCGCCAGCGGCGTCGAACTGCATCAGGCCGTCGTAACCGAGAAACCAGGGACCGGCACTGCCGGTTTGCACGTGGATTCGACCTTCGGCCGGCAGGCCATGCGGTGTTCCGAAAGCGTCCACGACGTCGCCGCCAGCACTCAGTTGGATGCGCTCGATCCGGTGTCCCCCGTCAGAAAGCCACAGCGTCTGTGCATCGCCTTCCACGACATGCGACGCGCGACCGCTGACGGCGATCGTGCGCACGCTTGGCGTTGCGTCGCTGGCCTGATCGATCACAAACAGTGCGCCAGGACCGGAGACATAGATCCGATCTTCATGAAAGCGCGAGGCAGTCAATGCGCGAACCTGGCGCAAGCCATCGATGCGCTGCAGGGGTTGCAGCGCGCCTTGATCGTCAAATCGCGTACGGAACAGGTTTCCGGAAGACAGCCAAAGCCAGTCGCCTGCGCTGACGGAATCGGTGATCGCCGGGCGTTCTGGCTCGCGAAGCTCGAAGCGCGCCGGTTTAGGCGCATCACCGGGTACCAGTTCGAACAGGCCGCTGGCGCTCGCGGCCAGCATTCGACCCTGGTGACGCAGCAGTCTGGCGACACCATCGAGACCTTGTTCCGCGCCGAAATGGGTCATTCCACTGCGCCGGTCGATGCGGGCCAACATGGCGGTCATGCCCACCCACAGCCCGTGATCGGCGTCCTCGAACAGCGACCGGGCTGCGGGCGTGGGCAGGCCGGAGGCCGTGCCGTAGTGCTCGCGCGGGTGCCCCTGTCGATCGATGACGTGCACGCCGTCGCGTTGGGTCGCCAGCGCCACGTGGCCATCGCGCAATGCCACTGCGGCCGTAGGCGCCATACGCTCCAGGGAAGCCAGCAGCGGCGAATCCAATTCCACCAACCCTGCACCCGAAAGACGCCAGATGCCGCGTGCGGCGATGACCAGGCTGCTGCCGTCGTCCAGTTCTGCGGCGACTGCGCCACCACGGGTACTCATGGCTTCACCGCCCGCCACCGGAGTGGCCACGACCTCACGCCCGTCGAGCCGCAGCGACAGCAGACCCTGCTGGCGCGAGACCACGTGCAGGTGTCCGTCATGCACGAAGGCGCCCTTGTTGATCAGTGGATCGTGCCAGCCGCTCGCGCTGCCATCCGCGTGCAGGACCAGGACATGCATGAAAAACTTGAACCAGATGGCATCGCCCAACCGGACGATCTTGTGCACATCCTGGAACTGGCGGAACTCATCCGGCACCGCGGCCGTGATGTCGACATAGTTGCCGGGCCGGCCGCTGGCGCCCGCTTCGAAATAGCCAAGGCGATTGCTGGTGGGTGCATACAGTCGGCTGCCCGCGGGCATCCCGGTCGTGCCTTCGGCGTTCGCTGACCGGCACGGACCCTCGCAGTCGAGCAGGATGGCCAGCATTCCGCCCAGCGTGCTGCCGGTCGCGAAGTCGGCAAAACGCTCACCGTCGAAAACCACGACTGTGTTGGATGCAGCGAACAGAATGCGTCCGGCGGGATCGCTGGTGATGGCGTTGATATACGGCGGGACCGACAAGTGATCGGTTGAGTGCAAGGCGATGGCGGCGCGACCGACTTCGCTGCCCGATGTCGGCAGCATCCATCCCAGGCCCACCACCAATGCCAGCAGGCGCTTCACGCGAATCCAGGAATGCATCATTTGATCCCGCTGGTCGTTACTGACACGCCAGGTTGAACCGCTACCCAAAGTCTGAAGATCGCATCAAGCAACGTATCCCGGTAGTAGGGTGCCGGCAACCGCCAAATACCGGGCCCGATTTCCGCCAGCGTTCCCGGGCGTCCCGGCGCGCTCAGGCAGAGCATCGCGCAGAGCGGGGGATTCGGCGGGATTCGGCTGCATAACCACAGGTCGACGCGCCAACGCGCAACAGCGTCTTCGCTTTCCGTTGCGTCCACCCGACAGCCCGGCCACTGCTGCTGGATCAAGCCGCGCAAGTAGATCAGCAGTTCCGCTTCGAGCGCGAAGCAGCCGATGCGCAGCGGGCCCAGCCGGCGGCGACGACTATCGTGTACCGGGATTGGCGGGATCGACATTCGACAAGGTTCGCCGACGCCGCCCAGGGCCGCTGCGCCGGAGGTTGCCAGCTTTGATCCGGATGGTGCACGCCCGGCCAAACGTGCATTGCACCATCGGGATCGAAGCTGCGCATCCGTGCGCGCAGCGGCTGGCGCCGGGAAGCGCTTGACTGTGATCCACCGTCGATTCCCAGCCCGGAGTTGGTCATGGCCACAGCCCGCCTTCATTCAGTGTCGATCGCCCGCTTTCGGGATTGTGCGCGCATCCCCTTACTTGCGCTGGCACTGCTCGCTACTTCTCTGGATGCCGCCACTCTGTTGGTCACCAATACCAATGATAGCGGCGCCGGTTCGCTGCGCGCGGCGGTCGTCTTCGCCAACAACACGGTCGCACCGGACAACATCCAGTTCAACATTCCCGGTGCTGGACCGCATGTCATTGCGCTGGCGAGCAATCTGCCAACCATCGTTAATCCGTTGACCATCGACGGCTACACGCAGCCGGGTGCGGCGGCCAACTCTATCGCGAACGTCGCCAGCAATGCCGTGATCAAGATCCAGTTGAATGCACTGGCCAGCGTCGGCAACCCTGGCCGAGGGCTGTCCATCTGCAGTTCAAACGTGACCATTCGCGGTCTGTCGATCACCAACTTTCGTATGGAGTCGATCGGTACCGGCGTCAATGTCGGCAGTGCCGATTGCGATGAAATCTCCGAGAACATCGTCATTTCCGGCAATTTCCTCGGCCTGAACCCGGATGGGGCCATGCAAACAGGCCTGAGCTTTGACCATCTTTCGATACGTCGCGCCGCCGCGACGGTCGGCGGCGCGACACCCGCCAGCCGCAACGTCATCGCCGGCGGTGACGCCAACGGGATCTTTCTGAGTCAAGGCAGTACCGGCACGATGGTTGACGGCAATCTGATCGGTACCGACCCAAGTGCCACGCAGCCCCGGAGCGACGGCAACGGTATCCAGGTGTTCAATACCTTCGCGGTGCGCATCGGGACGCTGCACCCGAATTTCATCGCATTCAATTTACGAGGCATCACCGTCCTCAACACCAGCACCAATACCATCGGCGGCAACTTCATCTTGTTCAACGATGGTCTCGGCATCGATCTTGGTGGTGACGGTGTCACGCCCAACGACCTCAACGATGTTGACGAAGGCGCCAACCGTTTGCAGAACTTCCCGGAGCTGTCATTGGCGCAACTGCCGAGCATTGGCTTGATGCGCGTAGTCGGTCGACTGGACGTGCCGATCGGCACCAATGCCAACTATGGGCTCACGGTGTACCAAAGTACCGACTGCGATAGCAGTGGTCATGGCGAAGGCTCGATGCCACTGGCCACGGTCAGCGTGCCGATGGTGCATCTGGGCGCGCCGACCTTCAACCGCAACGAATCTTTCGACATTTCCGTTCCCCGCGCCAATCTGGGGTCGTTTGTGACGCTCACCGCGACCGAGCCAGAGGGCAGCACTTCGGAGTTCTCTCGCTGCATTGAGGTGGTTGGACCAGATCAGATGTTCAGGAACGGCTTCGAACCCTGAACTCGCTTCCACGCCTTCGAGATTACGCGCTTCCTGCGGAGACCCTCATGACACATGCCCGAGTTTTCGGTCAGGCGCTGGCCCTGTGCGCGCTCCTGCTGGCGACCCAAGTCGCCCACGCCGTCACTTATGTGGTGCGCAGCACCGTCGATTCCAACAACGCCGATGGTTGCCTGGCCGGCGCCGCGACCTGTTCGCTGCGCGAGGCGATCACCCGGGCCAATCAGCAAAGCAATGCGGACACCATCCTCTTCGACATTCCCGGTGCGGGTCCGCACCGCATACGCCCGTTTCTCGGCTTGCCGGCGATCACCGCGCCGCTGACGATCAATGGCTACAGCCAATCCGGTGCCGTGCAAAACACCTCGCCGACCGGCATGAACGCGGTACTGAAGATCCAGATCGACGGGGGACAGTTGATCAATGTCGCCGATGGTCTCGTGCTCAGCGCCGCGGTGACCGTGCAGGGCGTTTCGATCACCGGCTTCAATGGCACAGCGATGGCTGGCATTCGCCTCAACGGCAATGGCCGGGTGCGGGTGGAAGGCTGCGTCATCGGTCTCGACCCGGCGTTCGTCAAGGTCGCCAACCGCATCGGCATTGCCGTGGCCAACACGCAACTCGGTGAGTGGAGCATCGGCGGATCGCGACTGGAACAACGCAACCTGATTTCCGGCAACCTCACCGGTGGCATCGAGACCAGCACGGTGGCCACGGCGACGCCTGCAGACGCGTTGATCGAGAACAATCTGATCGGCGCCACGGCGAATGGCAACACGGCGGTTGCCGATAGCGGACGCGGCATTCGCGCGTCGCGCCAGGAACTGGTGATTCGCAACAACACCCTGATCGGCGATCCCGACGAGCCCGGGATCCAGTTGTTCAGCGATGCGCTCATCGTCGGCAACCGCATCGGCATCGGCGGCAACCTCAGCACATCCGCGCCGCACGCCGTCGGCATCAGCATCGGCAGCAATGTCGCGGCCATCATCGGCGGCGTTGGCAGCAATGCCAATGTGATCGCCACCAATATCGGCGCCGGCATTGCGGCAACCGGCAATTTCAGCGTTGGCGATCTGGCGCGCAATCATTTCTCCAGCAACGGCGGCCTGGCGATCGATCTGGGCAATGCCGGCGTCAGCGCCAATGACCCCGGCGATGGCGACCCCGCGCAGCAGAATTTCCCGCTGCTCACCACGGCAGTGCGCAGCGCCAATTTCGGCGTTCCGGTAGCCATCAGCGGCAGCTTGAACTCGACCGCCAACACGCACTTTCGCATCGTGTTCCTTGCCGACCTGCAGGCTGATCCCAGCAATCACGGCGAGGGCCGGTACATCGGCGAACCGAGCATCGAGGTAGTCACCGACGCCACCGGCAATATCAGTTTCGGGCCGACCAGCACCCACTTCAACGAAACCGGTCTGATCGGTTTCGTGTCCGCCGTGGCGCAGCGCCTGTCCGGCCCCGGTGGCAGCGTGCTCGACAGCAGCGAGATGGCACTGTCGATCCCGGTGGTCAACACCTCGCCGAATCTCTTCGTGGTGACCTCGAGCGCCGACACCTCGGCGCCGTGCGCCGCTACCTGCACCCTGCGCGCGGCGATCTCAGCCGCCAACGGCACCCCGAACAATTCGGGCTTGCCGGACCAGATTCACTTCAACATCCCCGGCGCCGGACCGCACACGATCATCGCGGCCACCGCGTTGCCGGCCATCACCGATGCGCTGATCATCGATGGATATACCCAACCCGGGGCGGTTCCCAACAGCGATGCGACGCGCGTGTCCAGCAACGCCGTGATCAAGGTCGAGCTACGCTACGCCAGCCTGCCTTTTTCCCTGGCGCCGCCCACGCCCGAACCCTCCCGTGATCTGGTGCTGCGCGGGCTGGCGATCTCCGCGGTCAATGCCTCGGAAAACCGCGACATCGTGCTGACGCGCACCCCGCGATCGCGCATCGAGGGCTGCTGGTTTGGCCTGCGTGCGGACGGCAGCGCAGCGCCGATGGATGAGTTGATCGCCAGCGGCATCGTCGGAGGCGCCGAGCCGGCGCAGCGCAATGTGTTCATGCGCGATGGTTCCGGAACCAGCGAGGTCATCCGTTTCCTGGGCACCGTTCTGCGCAACAACCTGATCGGCGTCTATCCGAATGGCCGCAGCACAGCCGCGCAAGCTGCGTCGGCTCTGGTCGAGGTCCGTGTCGACGATGCCCTGATCGAAGGCAATGTCTTCGCCGGTGAATCCTTCGGCTTGACCATCAACGGTGCGCGCACGGTGGTGCGCGACAACAGCTTCGGCGAGAGTTTCGACCGGCAGACAGCACTCGGGATCGCGATAGCCGTCAACGTGCAGCAAGCGGGCTTGCTGCTGCAGTCCAGTAGCCAACGCATCGCCAATGCCGGGATCGGCGTCGGCTTCAATCGCTTCGAAGCCGTCGACGCGATCATCGATCAACCGATCGTCAACAGCGAGCTGTTCGGCGTCGTGCTGTTCAACGAGGGCCAGCGCGTGCAGATCCGCCAGACCATCAGTGGCAGCCAGGGTCTGGCGATCGATCTGCAGCCCGGCGATACCGCGGGCGTCACCCCCAACGATCCCGGCGATCTCGACGAGGGGCCGAACGGCTTGCAGAATTTTCCGCTGCTGCAGAGCGCCAGTCGCGATGGCAACGGGGTGGTCAGTGTCAGCGGCAGCCTGAATTCGCTGCCGAACCAGTCCTATCGCATCCGCGTCTGCGGTATCGCCAACGGCCTTGCCAGCGGCCACGGCGGCTGCGACGCCATCCTGGTCGACGATCTGGTCGTGATCACCGACAGCGGCGGCAACGTGGCCTTCTCGGTCGAATTCGCCGCCGACCCGGCCCTGCGGTTGCTGACAGCAACCGCATCGCGCCTGGCCGGGTCCGCCGAAGAGACCAGCGAGTTTGCAGCGAACATCGTGATCCAGCTGCCGGATCCGCTGTTTGCGAATGGGTTTGAGTAAACGGGGCGTGGGCCGGGTCGCGAAAGACAGGTAACGCAGCCCAATGGGTGAGGGGCGTTGCGCCGCCAGCCACGTAGCCCATTGGGCAACGTGGCCTGCCTGCTTTTTGTCCGCAAAGGACGCAAAGGACGCAAAGGGAGCAAAGAGAGCAAAGAGAGCAAAGAGAGCAAAGAGAGCAAAGAGAGCAAAGAG
>ERZ761602.2650-NODE-2650-length-27341-cov-164.822766_pt1 | contig 27341 bp, 20 predicted proteins | sample MGYA00512165_ERZ761602 | MGnify/ENA primary metagenome ERZ761602 (study PRJEB28899, sample SAMN02445085) | bioreactor sludge metagenome | biome: EBPR sludge; isolation source: Thorneside wastewater treatment plant | place: Australia: Brisbane, Thorneside...
GCGAAAGGAGGGTGACGAACAGGGTGCGAATCATGGCTGCCATGGTAGGAAGCCACGGGCGTGGTGCGGCGGCGAAAAGTGGACTTCAGGGGCGGATTTCGGGCAGCGGAGGGTCGGCGATCGGGCGTGGGATCGCTGCGCGGTCGAACAGTGAGACCTGACGCCGCGACCGGAGCCTTCTTGCAGAGGACACCAATGACCCGCCGAGACTCCCCGATACGGGCTCCAGCCTTTCGGATGAAGGCCAGATGCAGTCGATGAAGGCAGATCGAACGGAGGCGACGACCAAATGCGCCGCCTCCGCTTCGAACCGAATCGTCCCGCAAGTCCATGCCGGCCTACCGGAGGGACGCTTGCGACCGTTGTTCGAGACATTTTTACTGTATAGTATCACTGTCATGAAAGAGCAGAAGACCTTCACCCTCGACGAGATCGCCGCGCTGGCCGAGCTTACACGTCGCACGGTCCGCTACTACATCCAGTGCGGGCTGATTGATCGTCCACAGGGAATCGGCAAGGGTGCCTACTACACCCAACGTCACGTCGAGCAGCTCCTGCTGCTCCGGAAATGGCAGCTGGCAGGGCTGTCGCTCGAACGCATCGGCGAGTTGCTCAAGCAGCAGGGCGCCGGCGCCCTGCCCCCGACGCCACGGCGCCCCGGGACGGTGGAGGTCTGGAGCCACTTGGTCGTCGCCGACGGCGTCGAGCTCACCTTGGAGCCCAACCGCGCCGGCCTGACGCCGGCGCTGGTGCGGGCCTTCTTCCGCGCCGTGACGCAGGCCTATTCGCAGATTCATGAAAACGAGGAAGAACTATGAACAAGCTGGCGTCGGCCTTGACGAGCTTGGAGGGCGAACGCGTCGCCCTGTGCGACGTGGCCGTCTCGGCGGTCCTGCAGGATCTGCTCGCCGAGGTGACAATCTCGCAGGCCTACCGCAACGACGAGCGCGTGAACATCGAGGCGGTCTACACGTTCCCGCTGCCGCTCGACGCAGTGCTTCTTGATCTCGAAGTTGACATTGGCGGGCGCGTGCTCAAGGGCGTCGTCGTCGAGAAGAAGGCCGCGGAGGAGCAGTACGAGGATGCCGTCGAGGCTGGCGACGCGGCCGTGATGCTGGAGGTCATCGAGCCGGGTCTCTACACGATGAACCTCGGCAACCTGCTGCCACAGGAAACGGCGAAGATCACCTTCCGGTACGCGTTCCTCTACCGGTGGGCAGGCGATCGGCTGCGCTTCTTCCTGCCGACCACGATCGCGCCGCGCTTCGGCGAGTCACCACATCTGCCGCACCAGATGCCGGAAGCCTCGCTCGCCGTCGAGAACGGGTTTTCGCTACGGGTGGAGGTGTTCGGTGCGCTGCGCGACGCACAGTTCGTCTGCCCGTCGCATGCCGTGGAGCTGGTTCAGTCGCCGGAGAAGGCTGTGCTGTCCTTGCAGCAGCCGAAAGCCATCATGGACCGCGACTTCATCCTGAACGTGAAGGCGCCGCTGGCGACCCGCAGCTTCGTCCTATGCGGACAGGACGGCGAAGGCATGACGGCAATCGCGAGCTTCCAACCGTTCTTCCCGGGCCTGCAGCAGCCGCGCCCACTCGCTTTGGCCATCGTCATCGACTGCTCCGGATCGATGCAAGGCGACTCGATGGAACAGGCGAAGCAGGCCCTGGACGGCATCCTCGAACGCCTGCAGCGGGAGGACCGAGTAACGCTGATCGCATTCGGCAATTCGACCAAAGCATTGTCGAATCACCTCCTCCCCTGTAACAGAAGCAACCTCACCAAGGCCAGGCAGTTCACGAAGTCGTTGGACGCCAACATGGGCGGTACCGAAATCGGCAATGCGCTGCGGGAGGCTTGCGCCGCCATCAGGGGTACTGCCGCGGCCGACGTCTTCCTCGTCACCGACGGAGAAGTGTTCGCTTGGGAGTCCGTCATAGACGAGGCGACGAAGTCGGGGCACCGGATGTTCACGGTCGGCGTCGGTAGCGCCGTCTCCGAAGCGTTTGTCCGCGGGCTCGCGGCCGCCACGGGCGGCGAGTGCGAGCTCGTCTCGCCTCGCGAAGGCATGGCTGATCGTGTCGTTCGGCACTTCGATCGCATGCGGGCACCGCGAGCCAAGCGCGCGACTATTCTTTGGCCGGACGGGGCTGCCAGTAGCATCCCGTCGCGGATCGGCGCCATCTTCGAGGGCGACACGGTGATCGCCTGTGCTTGGTTCGATCGCCAGCATGCAGGCGGAAGCGCAGTACTGGAGGTCGAGACGGAAAAGGGCGATATCGCTCGCCAGGAATTGGCGCTGCCTGCGCCTCCGCCCGACTCTTCACCGGATGCCTTGTCCACGGTGGCTCGTGTCGCCGCTGCCGCCCGACTCAAGGAAGCCGATGACGTGGCGGGCTTGCAGACGGCGCTTCGTTATCGGCTCGTCAGCCCGTGGACCAACTGGTTGGTTCTCGCACCTCGAGCAGAGGAAGAGAAGGCACTGGACATCCCGGCGCTGCGCAAGGTCCCGCAGACATTGGCTGCTGGCTGGGGCGGCACGGGCAGCGTGGCCATGTCGCACAGCGCGAATGCTTTCGCAGCGTCCAGTGCGATGTCCCCATTGCTCGGGTGCATGAGCATCGTCGACCTCGACCTCTGCGAGATAGAGCCCGAGCGGGCCGCGCTACCGATCGAACTGGCTGAACCGTATCGCCGTCTGATCGAACTCGTCAACGAGGAGGCTTCGCGGCTCGACTTCGCGGGCGCCCGTGCTCTGTTGACTGAATCCGGCTTGGGCGCCGAGTTCGAGGACGTTTTCCGACACGCAGCCAACCTCGGGCTCAACGTCGACGTCGTCGCCGCCATCGTCGTTGCGCGCCTGCTGGTCGGCCCCATGGGTGACTTCGTGTGCGGCGATGCGCAGTTGGCATTGGCCTCATTGCAGAAGCGTGCCAGGGAAGTGACGAAGGCGCTGCGAGAGGTGGGTCGGCAGAGTGTCGCACTCGCCCGATTCACGCAAAAGCCCATCGCGCGCGAAGTGCTTCCGCAAACGTCCGGCGATGGCACCCTCGAACGACTCGCAGGAATTCGAGAACTGCTCGATCATGTTAAGGAGGCGTTACGACGCTCGAGGGACCACTTGCCGCTGAAACAAGCCCGTCGAGCCCAGCGTGAAGGCGGCACGATCGCGTAGCGGACGCTCAGCTGAGCTTATCCACGGCCGCGAGACCGGCCCTCTGACGCAATACTCAACGGGCGCTGGGTCAGCCACGTGTGTGAGCCGACGGTCATCGTGCCTCTCAATATCCCGATCGAACACCTTCAGCACTCGCCCCGGAAGGAACCGTCAGGAGCCGAGGGTCGATGGCATGCCTTGGGGGTGGTCGTGACTTGGCCGCGACACTCGAATGCTCAGGGTGCCCGGCGGCAGGGATCTCCCCACCCTCGTGGCGGGCCTGGGACTGGAGGCGCCCGAAGGGCCCCGCGAGAGCGACGGGGTCACCGAGGCGCTGCCGAACGACGCTGAGTGCGCCCTGACAAGACCGCTAGCGGTACCGACTGTTGCGATTGACCCGCCCGACTCGCTCGCACTAGACTGATGGCGTCCGGCTACTCCACTCGCCCTCTTGGTTCGGGTCCGGAGAGACGTCAGAGCATGCTTGACGGCATGGAAGTACCCGGACGGAGACTGACCCGACTACCATGTTCGACCTCACCGGCGCTAACGCGCACGCCTAGGCTCCAGGCGACTTCCGAGACCCGCGGAGGGGATGACGGTCCAAAATGGTGATGACAACGGAGCAAGAACATGTCGACGCACCTGAAGAGCGCGCGAGATTGCCGCGTCGAGCCACGCTACCCGAACAACGCGGCCTGTGGGTCGTCGCTGGTTAAACCTCGGACGTCGCCCACGCACTCTGACCCGTTACCAGCCAAGCCAGACCAACCTGAACAGCAGCGCACCCCCCCTTGGCTCCGCAGATTGGGGAGCACGCGCTTCACGGGAGGGCGGCCATGAATCAGCGCATCCTGATTACCGGCTCATCTGGCCTTGTCGGCACATCACTCACGTCGGCATTGCGGGCCGAACAGGCCGATGTCGCCCACCTTGATCTCCGCGCACACGCTGAAGCCAGAGGCGATGTCCTTGACCGAAAGCGAGTGGATAAGGCCGTCGCAGGCGTAGACGGCATCATCCACCTGGCTGCCGTCTCGCGCGTCGTCTGGGGCGAGCGGGATCCCGATCTCTGCTGGGCAACGAATGTCGACGGGCTACGCAACGTGCTTGACGCGGCGGCACAGTCTGCACACAAGCCCTGGCTGATCTTCGCCAGCAGCCGCGAGGTCTACGGGCAACCAGAACTGCTCCCGGCGACCGAAAACGCCCCGCTGCGCCCGGTCAACATCTACGGACGATCCAAGGTGGAGGGCGAGCGACTCGTCGTCGAGGCGCGTGGGGCCGGCGTACGTGCCTGCACAATCCGCTTGTCGAATGTATTCGGTTCTGTCGCCGACCATGCGGACCGAGTGGTCCCAGCCTTCGCCCGTGCTGCCGCCCTTGGAGCCGAACTCCGGGTCGACGGGTGCGACCGCACGTTCGACTTCACTCATGTCGATGACGTTACACGCGGTATCGTCACCTTGGTAGATTTTCTGGCTGCGGGTGAAACACCGCCGCCACCCATTCATTTCGTCACCGGACGGCCGACGACACTCGGGGATCTCGCGCGCCAGGCCGCGCGGCTCAGTGAGGCGGGCGCCACGATACGGTCTGCCGCTCCACGCGATTTCGACGTCGCACGTTTCTTCGGCGACCCATCGAGGGCGAAGGCACTGCTCGGGTGGCAACCGCGAATTGGGCTTGAGGACGGGCTGGCCCGGCTTATCCAGAGGTTCCGTGACGCTCACCCAACAGTCATCATGCAGGACATCGTACGATGAAGATTCTGAAGGTCATCCACGGCTACCCGATGCGCTACAACGCCGGCTCGGAGGTCTACAGCCAGACGCTTTGCCACGCCCTCGCTGAACGCCATGAGGTCCACGTGTTCACGCGGGAAGAGGACGCCTTCGCGCCTGACTTCCGTCTGCGTACGGAGCGGGACTCCGAAGACCCGCGGGTCACCGTGCACGTGGTCAATAACCCCCGTTTCAAGGATCGGTATCGCGCGATGGGGATCGACCAGCGGTTCGCCGAGGTCCTGGCCCGTGTGACACCTGACGTCGTCCACGTTGGGCATCTGAACCACCTCTCCACCTCACTCGTCCGCGAGGCCGCGCTCCTGGAGGTTCCGATCGTCTTCACGCTCCACGACTACTGGCTGATGTGCCCGCGTGGGCAGTTCATGCAGATGTTCCCGGAGGACCCAAGCAACCTCTGGGCCGCGTGCGACGGCCAAGAGGATCGCAAATGCGCCGAGCGTTGCTACGCCCGCTATTTCAGCGGAGCGCCAGGTGAGATCGAGACCGACGTCGCCTACTGGACCGGTTGGGTCGCGCGGCGCATGCAGCACGTCCGCGAGATGACCGAGTTCGTGGACCTCTTCATCGCACCAGCGCGGTACCTCCTCACTCGCTTCCGCGACGAATTCGGACTGCCCGAGCAGAAGATCGTCTACCTCGATTACGGCTTCCAGCGGGAGCGGATGAGCGGGCGTCATCGTGTCCCCGGCGAGCCCTTCACCTTTGGCTACATCGGCACGCACATTCCCGCGAAGGGGGTCCACGACCTCATCCGGGCGTTTTGCGCGCTTCGGGGCGAGGCGCGCCTCCGCATTTGGGGCCGACCACTCGGGCAGGACACGGAAGCGCTCAAGCGCCTCGCGGCTTCGCTTCCTGCAGACGTGACGGGCCGGGTCGAGTGGCTCTCCGAGTACAAGAACCAGAAGATCGTTCACGACGTGTTCGATCGTTGCGACGCGATCGTCGTCCCGTCTGTGTGGGTCGAGAACTCGCCACTGGTGATCCACGAGGCACAGCAGGCCCGCATGCCTGTCGTCACCGCCAATGTTGGCGGGATGGCCGAATACGTTCGACACGAGGTCAACGGCCTGCTCTTCGAGCACCGGTCGGTTGCGGCGCTCACCGAACAGATGCAGCGCTTCGTGGATGACCCCGGGCTCGCCGCGCGACTGGGTGCCCACGGCTACCTCTTCAGCGACTCGGGTGACATTCCCGCGGTGGAGCAGCATGCCCGTGAGGTCGAGCAGGTCTACGAGCGCGTCCGCGAACGGTGCGCATCCTCACGGGTCGTCCGGCAGGCGGCGCCATGGCGCATCACGTTCGACACGAACCCGGACACCTGCAACCTGCGGTGCGTCATGTGCGAGGAGCACTCCCCGCACAGCCGGCTCCAAATTCGACGCAGGCAAGACGGGCGGCCGCCGCGCTTGATGGCGCTCGAGATGATCGAGCGCGTCATTGCAGCGACGGCAGCTCACGGGCTCCGCGAGGTCATTCCATCAACGATGGGCGAGCCCCTGTTGTACGAGCACTTCGAGGACATCCTGAATCTCTGCCGCCGCTACGGCGTCAAGCTTAACCTGACGACGAACGGCACCTTTCCCCGGCTCGGCGCCACGGCGTGGGCTGAGCGGATCGTCCCGGTCACATCGGACGTGAAAATCTCCTGGAACGGCGCAACCAAGGCGACCCACGAAGCCATCATGCTCGGGAGTTGTTGGGAGAAGGCGACCGAGAACGTCCGCAGCTTCATCGCCGTACGTAACGCCCACGCCGCTGCCGGAGGGAATCGGTGTCGGGTCACATTTCAGCTCACCTTCCTCGAGGCCAACGTCGCCGAACTAGCCGACATGGTGCGTCTGGCCATCGACCTCGGCGTAGACCGCGTGAAAGGGCACCACCTGTGGGCGCATTTCGACGAGATTCATACGCAATCGATGAGGCGCAGCCCCGATACGATCGAGCGCTGGAACCGGGCCGTCCTCGCCGCGCGGCATGCGGCGGCCGAGCGAACCCTGTCAAACGGGAAGCATGTGCTCCTCGAGAACATCGTCCTGCTGAACTTCGGAGCAACGGAGGACCTCGCGCCCGGCGGTCCTTGTCCGTTCCTCGGACAGGAGGCGTGGGTGAGCGCGGTCGGCAAGTTTGATCCCTGCTGCGCCCCCGATGCCCAACGTCGAACGCTCGGCGACTTCGGCAACCTCACCGAGCGGAGCTTTACGGAGATCTGGAACGGCGATGCCTACCAAGAACTCGTGTCTACATACCGCAACCGCTCGCTCTGCCGAAGCTGCAACATGCGCAAGCCTGCCCGAGGTGAAGCATGAACTGGTGGTCTCTCCGGGCATCGTCCTGCGGTACGCACCACGTCGATGAACACGGTGCGCCCGCTTACGACCAGCGCTTCGATGAGGTGCTCAAGTTCCACCCACCGGGGTTGGCCCCCGTACGTTGCCGAGGACAGGCGTGGCACGTGCGGAGCGACGGCTCGGCCGCGTACGACCGCCGTTTCATCCGGACCTTCGGCTATTACGAAGGGCTGGCCGCGGTCGTCGAGCCGGCTGGCTGGCATCACATCAGCGCCGACGGGATCGATCCCTACTCGCGCCGCTACGCCTGGTGCGGGAACTTCCAGCAGGGTCGATGCGCTGTTCGTGACCACGACGGCTTCTACCAGCACATCATGCCCGAAGGCGACGCGGCCTATCCGGACCGATGGCGCTACGCGGGCGACTATCGCGACGGGATCGCGGTCGTTCAGACCGCCGATGGGTACTCCACCCACATCGGGCTTGACGGTACGCTCGTTCACGGAAAGCGGTTCGTCGACCTCGACGTGTTCCACAAGGGCTTCGCGCGCGCCCGAGACGAATCCGGTTGGATGCATGTTGACCTCCAGGGGCAGCCAGCCTACGCACGACGCTTCCAGGCCGTAGAGCCGTTCTATAACGGGCAGGCGCGGGTCGAGAGGTTCGACGAAACACTCGAGGTCATCAACGAAAACGGGGCATGCTTGGTCGAACTGCGGCCGGCACGGCGCTCCGAGTTCGCGAGCCTGTCCGGAGATATGGTGGGCTTCTGGAAAACCCAGGCCATCGGCGCTGCCGTCCAGCTCGGCGTCATTGAGTCGCTGCCGGCAACCGCGTCCGAGGTGGCAGAGCGATGTGGGCTCCACGGCGACGGTGCGCGACGACTTCTGCGAGCGCTCGGCGAGTTGAGTCTCCTGGCTCGAGAGGGCGACGATTGGGCGCTCACAGCCCGTGGGGCGCTGCTTCGGGCGGACCACCCACTCACGCTGGCCGATGCCGCCATCGAGTACGCGGGGCCGCTCACGACCATGTGGGCGTCCCTGCCCAAGGCACTTCGTCGGAACACTGTCTGGAACGTGCCGGACGTATTCGGTCAGGTCGCGAGCGACGATGCACGTCGTGTCGGCCATCACCGCATGTTGCGAAGCTATGCACGACACGACTATGCCGAGGTCTGTCGTGCCCTCGACTTGCGGGGCGATGAGCATGTGGTCGACGCGGGCGGCGGGCTCGGCGTCCTCGCCCAGCTGATTCTGGACGCGCATCCGTCCGCGGAGGTCACGGTGCTCGAGCGACCCGAGGTCGTGGCGATGGTGCACTGGTCTTCGCGGGTGTCCTGGCGAATCGGAAACCTGTTCGAGCCGTGGGGACTCGCAGCCGACGCCGTGCTCCTGTCACGCGTGCTCCACGACTGGGACGACATCAAGGCGATCCAGATCCTCAGGCACGCACGAGCTTCCCTCGCTCGTGGCGGACGACTCTACATCGTGGAGCTGTTGGTCACCGATGATTGCGTCGCTGGTGCGCTGTGCGATCTGCATTTGCTCATGGTGACCGGGGGTCGCGAACGATCTTCGGACCACTTCGGGCGACTGCTCTCTGCCACCGGCTTCGAGCTCTCTGAGGTGCGAAGGCTTCCAGCCCTCCCGTCGATCATCGTGGGGCTGGCCTCATGACCGAAGAGCAGAGGCAGATCCCAGCGTCAATGCTGAGTCTCCTCGACCGATCGCCGAGCGACCGCGCCGTCGTCGTGCTCCTTCGGCATTCCGTCCGCGATCACCTGCCCTCGGGCGATACGGGCTACGTCGTCCCCATCACCAGTATGGGGCGTCGGCTCGCGATCCAGTTGGGTGGCCTCCTAGGTGATCGGCTGCGCACGCTTCACACGAGCCCGCTGGCGCGCTGTGTTCAGACCGCGCAGGCGCTCGCTGAGGGGGCCGGCGCGGACCTCGCTGTCGTCCCAAACCGACTCCTCGGTGACCCCGGCGTATTCGTCCTCGACGGGCGACGCGCTTGGGAGAACTGGGAACAGCTCAGCCACGAGGGCGTGATGCAGCACCTCGTCAACGAGGCGGGGGCGCTCTCGGGTATGGCACGCCCCGATGAGGCCGCACGCTTCCTCGTTCAGTCGATGCTCGCCGCAGCTGCGAGTCAACCCGGGGTGCATGTCTTCGTGACGCACGACTTGCTCATCACAGCAACCGCCGCGCGGCTCCTCGGCAAGCCGCTCGGGCGCAACGACTGGCCCTGGTATCTGGAGGGCGCCTTCTTCTGGACCGCGGAAGACGGTATTCACTCTGCCTACCGGGAGCAGGAGGCAGTACTCTCGGGGCCGCTCTGCCGCCTGGCTGACACTGACGTCATCGAGTTCGCCCGGCGAGAGATCGCGGCGACGGTCGGGATGGACACGGGCGCGCGCTTCTTCCTGGCGGGCGGTGCCTTCAAGTCGTTGCTCACCGGTCGTCCCCCGCGAGACCTGGATCTTTGGGCGCCATCAGAGCACGACCGTGCCCTCCTCATTGATGCGCTGCGATTGCGTGGAACGCGATCTGCGGGCCCGCGAGTGTTTGCCGAAGCCTTTGAAGTTGCCGGGCGCGTCGTTGAGGTCCCGTACCAGGCGGGGCCGGATTCGCTCAACGAGCGGCTGTCTCTCTTCGATATCGGACTCTCGGCTGTGGGTGTCGAACACCGCCCGAACGGCGAATGGTCGGCGGTCGTGCACCCCCTCGCACTCGAGTCTGTTCGCCGACGCGAGGTCCGGCTGCTCAAGCCATTGGTCAACTGGAGGTATGCACTGACGACGTTGGAGCGAATGCGCCGCTACGCCCTCGAACTCGACTTCTCGGTGCCGCACGACGAGGAGTCTGAGATCTGGCGCGTCTTCGAAGCACAAGATGCCGAGCTTCGCGCCGGGCTCATCGACCGCTATCGCCGCACCGGGGCCGGCGGCTTTGGAGTCTTGGAGGAAGTCGCATGTCGGTTCGGATGATCGGTGCCAAACACGACGACCCCGTTCCCGTTGCCACCCTCGGCCGTCAGACTTGAGAAACCGCCGCGGAGCTCGACTGGTCGCACATCGTCGCCGACTTGGAGCACTCCCTGATATCGCTGGCGCCACGAAGTCGGTCATGCAATCGGCTACGAACACGCCAACGCCCTTATGGGTTAGGTTGCCTGGCTTACTGAGATCCAAACCGTTCAGACGCTCGTGCCGGCCGAAAGACGTCTCAGCCGCCAAACGGCCGTACGCCGATCAGCCAGACGTGCAGCCCGAAGGCGAACGCGGCCCAAGCCGCGAGACTCACGACCACCGCCATGAGGTCGCGCGTGATCGGGCCGGTAACGTACTCGGTGCCCGCAGCGCGGTCGCGGCGACGCGCGGAAGCGAAATCCAGGATCGCCCACGCCAGGAAGCTGGCGAACAGCAGCACGTCGGCCAGTGTGCCATTGGCGATCAGGTGCGCGAACGCCCAGACCTTCACGCCAGCGACCATCGGATGACCGACCGCCCGCTTGATCCGCGTACCCGGCACGTACGCCGCTGCCAACAGGATGAATGCCGGAATGGTCAGCAGGGCGGCGACGTATTGGGTCCACAGCGGAGGACTCCACACCGCCACCGGCGCCATCCGCACCTCGCCCTACCCAACCACGATCAGCACGATGCCGGCGATCGACACGAGCGAATGGATGGCCTTCCACCCGTTCAGCCCGAGCTTCGCCACCTGCACGTTGCAAAACTCCTCGGCGGAGATCCGTGCGGAATGAACACAAGGGAAAGTCGCGAGCCCGACGAGCAGCAGGGTCATAGTTGCTCCGAAAAGACATTGATGAGTGTGGCACCGTGGAGAAGCCGTCTGGCCGGCAACCACACGTGTGCCCCACAAAATTGCGATTGCATCTGTCAGCAAAGACTCCCCCTGATGAGGTACGTTCCAAGTTCACCACGCGTAGAGACGCGGCGAGAGACGGGCCCCGCGCCTTGCCTGCCAGTAGCCGCAACCCACCACAAGGAAAGACCGTTTGACGACGGCGACCACGTCCCGCCGTGGCCTGCGCCGTCTCGTCGCCGCCGGCCCGCTGCTGCGCCCCGCGGCCGGCACCAGGAGATCGGCTCAGCGTTTCAGAGGTGAGGCCCACACCCTCGTCCGGCTCGATCAGTACCCCGGCTTGAACCAGTGCCTCGTGCGTCGCGCCTCCTCCGTTTGGCGATAGTGCCGTTGGAGCAGGTTGAACGCCTTCCTTGACAGGGCGCCTGCTGCCGCATCACCGCAGTGGTCGAGGCGCGTGGCATGGACGGTTTGCCGGAGCAGTCGCGGAGCGCGCGGGTCGGACGGGAAGCGTGCGACGAAATCCAGCGTGTTCTGCATCAGGAGGTTCGTGCGCGGCGGCAGGGCGTCGAGAACCTCGCGTTCCGCTCGCCAACGTTCGAGCACGTCGACCGGCAGGAGGCGCAGCGCCGCTTCCCCGAACCGGTACGCGGGATCGTCGCGGTCACCCCAGCCATCTTCCTGGCGTTCGGCGACGACCGGCGCCCGCAGCCGACACCAGTCTCGGCCCACGACGGGCGTCAGGGCTCGATTCCACAGCGTGAGCCTGCCCTCCATGAGAAACACGGCGGCGTCGCCGATCGAGGCCAGCCGGGCCGAGTCTTCCGCCGACAGGGCCTCCTGCAACTCGGGAAGCGCCAAGATGTCCCGTGCCGACCGGGTGTCCCCGCGCAGGACGGCGCGGGCCCAGAGCATTCCCGCCACCTGCCGGCGCAACGTCGCCGGCCACGGCGCTTGCGTGGCCGTTGCGAGCAGGGCCGAGTCGGGCAATTCGTAATCCAGGATCCAGGTCGCGTCAGCGTCCCAGTCGCGCTACGTCTCCGCCACGACGGGCGGCCCCTTCAGCAGGGTGTCCCGATCGATGCCGCCGCCCTGCTCGCGCACCGCATCGTTCCAGAATTCTTCGAGGCTGGCCGCCGAGAGCATCCGGTTCTGGCGCACCCGGTTGCGTGCGGAGTAGTCCGCCGCCACCTCGGGGCGGGCCAGCAGCACTTCTGCCAGATGCCGCCCGTCGTCGCGTCCACTGAGCCGCAGGCGGTGCAGCAGGAAGGTGGTCGAACCGCGGTGTCCATCCGGAACGTCGGCGAGTGCCTGCAGCAGCGCCTCGCGGTGTGGATCGGCACGTTCTGCAAAGGCGGCGGCCGTGAACAGCCAGGCTCGTTTGCCGGGACTCTTCTGGTAGCGGGTGAACGCCTTCTGGCTCAGTTGGGCACGTCGACACCGGATCTCGGCCGGAGTGGGATCGCTCATGTCGGAGGATACGGCTCGGCCGCCGCACGACCGGCTGGCCGGGTCGCGGGCCTCGATCAACCCGGTCAGCCATTCCCCGAGGGGCTCCGCCGGCGGCAACTGACGGTGCAGGTAAGCGTAGTCGATCACCGCCTGGCGAAAGGTGGTGGCATCGGTCTGTGGCCGCGACAGTGCGGCTCCGAGTTCCCGAAAACGCGTGGCCGGCTCGAGCCGGACCCCCACCAAGCTGCACAGAGCCTGCAGGCGCGCCACTTCGTCGCCGGCACCATGCCGCCTGGCATCGGCCAGAGCAGTGTCCACGTCGCGGCGCAGCTTGCTCACCCGCATCTCCGCGATCATGGCGCCCGGGATGATCTGGAGTTCGCGAAAGTGCGCCCGCAAGGCGAGGTATTGTCCCCACCCCCGCCACGGCGACTGAGCGTCACGGGCAATCGCCCGGAATGCGCGTTCGGCGTCGGCGTAGTGCCCCTGGTAGAACAGCGCGCTGGCGCGCTGTTAATCGCGGTCCTTGCGCAGCAGCCGCGGTGCACCGGGAGGCGGCTCGGGCAGCGACAGATCCGCCAGGGGCATCTCCGGCGGTGGCCTCCCCCATCGGATGCGTCCTTCCGTCGGCACGTCCTTCCGAAAATGCTCCGGCCCGAGCCGGCAACGCGCGAAGACCTGGTGCTGGGCGACGATCCAGTTGCGCAGGGCGGCGCTGCCGGCGCCCCAGACCTCGCTGCGTGCGAGCAGCGTCCGACGCGCCTGCTCCCAGCTGTCCGTCGGACAGTTTTCGAAACGGCCCCAGGTCGTCCCCTGCTGATCGGCATCGGCGCCCGGCTCCGCGGCGGGATCGAGGTCGGGGGCTGCCGTCTTCGCCGCCTCGCGCCAGGCCGCGACTGACTTCCGGGGATCGATGATCGCGCCCAGTTCACGGTAGGTGAAGGCGTCGGCCGCCTCCGCAGGAAACGGCAGTTCGTTGAAGCGGAACCAGGCGAGCAGCAGCGGCCGTCGCCACCAGGTCCGCTCGACGACGCCCAGGCTTCCGGTCGCCAGATCGCCAATCGGCCGCGCCGGTCCCCACGACGCGAGGAACGGGTCACTGAGGTATTCGCTGCCGTTGGAGGCGCGCACGCCCGCCGGGACGACGGCCAGTGCCGCGGTGAGCAGGAGCACGGCGCAGGCTGCCGGCGCGCGTGTCCACCAGGCACTACCGGGCCGGATCATGCTCGCCTGCTCCGACAGGAGGAGTCTGCGGATTCTGCCCGGTCGGACGCGCACCAAGAAACACGTAGCGGCGCCCCGGCAGAGCCACCGGCCACGGCGGCTCGTCATCGGCCACGCCATGCGCGTCGCGGCAGCGCGGCTCCGGAATCCCGGCCGCACTGCGTGCGATGAAGGCGTCTCTCGCCTTGCCCAGCCGGAAGTACATCGGGACGATCTCGTCGGCCGGCACCTCGGCGAGCCAGCGGTCCCCAAAACACCAACTCGCCAGCGCGGTGACCGAGAGCCGCACCTCCGTCGGCAGTCGCTCGCGGATGGCCTGGACCGCAGCCGTCCAGAAACGCCGCTGCGATTGCCTGGCCTCGAAGTCGAGCTGGATCAGCGGGGGACGGCGCGCCACCAGTGCCTCGGCAACAACCAGGTCGCGCAGTCGGTTCCGCTGCTCGTCGGTGCCGGCGAACGGCTGTGCGGGATCCACCTCGACGTGAATCAGCGGAATCGAGACGACCCCCGGCGGCAGGGTCAGCGCGCTGCGGCGCGCAACGGCGATCACGCGGCCGCCCGAGAAGTAGACGTGCCGCGTCAACACGGCGGCGCCGACACCGGGCCGGGGTACGGGAAGCTTGTTCGCCGGGCGGTCCCAGTACCACCACCATTCCGCCGGCAACGGCGCGGCCTGAACGCTGCCGACGAGCAGCGCGGCCAGGGCGAGTGCAGGCAAGTTTCGGTGGGAGCGCAGAGGCACGCGGAAAGTGGCCGGTGGAACGCTGAGGGGACACGGCGATTGTCTGCAAACACGGCCGCTTCGGTCAACGGCGATCGAGCCGGCGAAGCCAGCCGCGCCTCGCCCGAATCGTCGCAGCCGTCGCTGCCGCCCCGCCGGTCCCACGCCGTCACAGCCTTTTCTGCAGATTGCTGACCCACAGCCAGAGGGCATGGGCGATGGCGAGGATCAGCGCCGGCGGCAGGAGTGCGGGCATCGGCAGCGGCACGATCAGCCAGGCGACGAGCCCGATCAGAACGATCCAGAGCACCCGCACCGCGAGACTGTGCCGCATCGGGCTCTGCGCGACGAAGGCGTGTTTGCGGATCTCGCGCACGAGCTGGCCGTCCAGGTACGCCGCCATCGTCAGCGGAATGCCCGGCAAAAACCATCCCATCAGCACCTGCAGGCGATACGCGACCAGCCCGACCCACAGCCAGGTGACGACGACCCGGCCCTGCATCCATTCGGCGAAACCAGCGGGATCCCAGGGACCCTGGCCGATCGCGCGCACGTCGCCCAGCCATTCCCGGAAGTCCCCCGCCAGAGCGGCCTCGAGATCGTCCCGGGTCCGCCCGAAGAGGACCGCCTCGCCGGCACCGGCCATTGCGTACACCCCGGCCCGCTCGGCCACCCAGGCGCTGCGAATCACTGCCGGCGGAATCAGCGCCCAAACCGCCGCGATCCCCAGGAGCAGCGCGACGACGATATAGGTACTCGCGGCGGGGTCCCGGCGTGCCGGGTTCATGCGGGCACCACCAGGATCGGAATCCGTCCCTTGAGGGTCCGTCCGCCGGACAGACGCGCCAGGAAGTGCAGCGGCGGCAGTTCGCCGAGCATCGCCGCCGGAAAGAGTTCGGCCTCCTCCTCGAGGATCTGCTCCTGGTACGACGCCGTGTACTCAGCCTGAACCCGCGGGTCGACCTGATGCCCGTAGCGCAGCGCCAGCGAGCGGACCTTGATCTGCGGCATGCCTTCGGCGAGGTATTTCTGCGTCTCGGAGTCGAGGACGCGCAGGGCGATCTTGTGGTTGGTGTTGGCGAGCACCTGACGGGCCTTGTTCTCGTCGCCGAGCCGGCTGGCGAAATCGGCAAAGGTCTGCGTCGCGATGGTGACCCGGAAGTCCGCTCCGCCCCCCTTGTTCATCAGCTGTATGGCCGGCTGGTTGAGCACTTCGGCCGCTTCGTCGATGAACAGATTGACCGGCGCCAGCGAGTCGATGCCGTAGTTGTAGCGGTCGCCCGCGACGGCGGCGAGATCGGCGAGCAGGATCGAGCCGATGGCGCTGCCGACGGTCGCGTCGGCCAGCGCATCGAGACCGATGTAGACCACCTTGTGGCCGTGGATGATCTTCGACATGTCGGTCACCAGACGCTCGTGGCCGGGCGCGAAATCCGGCGACAGGAGATCCTGCAGCGGCTCGCTGGTCAGCATCGAGAGAATCGGGATCAGCGACGCGACCATCTTCTGGAAGTGCTCGCGGTTGTGCTCGTAGGTCGAGATCAGGCCATCGAGTTCGACCGACCGGGCTTCGTGCACCGCGATCTCGCGATAGAAGGCGAGATAGCCTTCCAGCAGCCGATCCCGGTGGCGCCTGAGAGAGGCCGCTGCCCGGCTCTCCCAGTCCGGCACGCGCCGGGTGAAGTGCGCCTTCAGGGCTCGCTGCAGGAGTCCGTCGGGGCCGCCTTCGACGTAGCGCCGCAGCTGCACGAGATTCGGCCGATGGCCGGTGGCGATCATGCCGTTGATGATGTCGTTCAACACCTTCCAGCCAAAGGCGGTGAACGGGTCGGCGCCGGTTTCCGAGGGAATCAGCGCGGCGACACGGCTCGCCAGTTCGGTCTTGCGGTTCCAGTTGCGCAGGGGATCGATGCAGGCAGAGCGGTCGGGATGCGCCGGATGGAAATACACGAAGCGCGCCCCTGCCCCGCTGGCCTCGCTGGCCTCGCAGGCGGCACGGGCGTTGCGCGCCAGCGCGTGGTCGCCCTTCGGGTCGATGATGATCACCGTCTCGCCGCGGAAGATCGCCTGCGCGATCAGCAGGTCGAAGAGCCGCGTCTTGCCGACGCGGGTCGTGCCGACGATCAGGGTGTGTCCGACGAGCTGCGACAGTTCGGAATGGAGGTCGGCTTCGCGCGCCAGGCCGTGAAGCCAGTAGGCGCCCTCGGTATGCTGCGCGGCCGGGCCGATCGTCCGGGCGACACCGAGCGCCATCAGGGCATGCAGCTTGCTGGCCTCGATGTCGGTCCAGGGGAATCCCTTCCCCAGCCACAGGCTCTGCGCTTCGGCCGCCTGGCGGGCTTTCCCCTGCAGTTCGGCGAGATCGATGAACTCCTTGCCGAACTGCTGCAGCCGCGAAGCGTCCGCCAGCCGCTGGTAGGCCTGGTATCCGCGGTAGGCCGCCGCCAGCGCACAGCCGACGGCAAGCAGCGCGGAAAAGCGGGAGAAGAGCGGGACAGCCAGCGAGAAGGCGATGATCAGCGCCGATCCGCCGGCCCAGACGAGCGCCATCTTCGCTTCGAAGTTCGGGCGCCAGGGCAGCTCGAAGTCGTAGGGAGAAGCGGTGGCCATCGGACCGGTTCTCGATGCGCCGCGTCAGCGACTCGCCTCGGCACCCGTCCCGTTGGCCTGCTGGAGCAGGCGCACGACGGCGAGGCCGGACCAGATCGCCACCGGCCATTCGGCTGCGGGGAGCCAGGTGGCAAGGATCAGGAGGGCTTCGATGCCGATCGACAGCAGGGCCAGGGCGGCGAGTAGCCGACGGTTCGGCTGCCCACGATGGCTCGACACGGCGAGTACGACCCCCAGCCAGAGCAGGGTGCTGACCAAGGCAAGCGCCGGGGAATGGCCGCGCACCAGTTGCTCGGTCAGACCGCCCAGAACCATGACGCCGAGGACCAAAGCGACGAAGGCCGGCGAGTCGGGCATCGCCCTCCAGTCGCCACGCAGCGTCAGCAGACGCCAGGAATGCCCCGCCAGCGAGGTCAGCAGGCTGGTGGGCTCGAATCGTTGCGGTGCTTCGTGGTGCATGGCTTCCTCCCAATGGATCAATGCCTCGTGGCGGGGCTGCCGACGCGACCTGCCGTGTTGGCGCCGCCCGTTTCCAGGCTGGTACGACCTCGTGTTGCCGGTGTGGCAGGGCACCGCCGGCGGGCCCCCGGTGCGATCCCGGACGACCAAGGGTGGTGTCGATCCGGACGCACTCCTGACCCATTCTACGGATTCCGGAAAAAATGCAAGCCCCGAGATCGGCTCCCGGAGGCTCCTTTTCCGGAAGAGTTATCCCCAGAAACGGACCGCCCGAAAAGTTATCCACGTGACAACGCTCTCACCGGCCATCGGCCGCAAACCCTTGCCCCGCAAGGCTTCCAGCCAACCCGCCAGGTTATCCACGTGAAAACGCTCTCACGACCACGTGAAAACGCTCTCACCGCCACGTGAAAACGCTCTCGGCGACCGGCCTGAAAGCCTTGCGGGGCAAGGCTTTGCGGGCTGCTCCAAGTAGTTAACAAGTAGTATGCAAGTATGTTTACAAGTAAGAGGGGCCGTCGCCTGTGGATAACTCCCCGGCACACCGCCCGGCGGGCACTGGATCGCGATCGGCCACAGAAGGAAATTCCGCAGTTGATCGACCAGGCCGGGCTCCGGCCCCCGCGCCATGGCCGGCAGGAATCAGGCGTCGCGTCGACGGGACTGTGACTGGATCGGCTTGCGGACGGTCCGCGGGTGCAGTCCCTGACTACCAGGAAAGGGATGGCCGGGCGCGTTGGGCAATTGGCGGCAGGAGGCGGTTCGTCGGCCGGCTCACGCTGGGGTCCGTGTCCGCGCATCGCCGTATCGTGAGGCCACCAAGCCCACCGGGCCGGCGATGATGACGATCAGGACCGGAACACGCGAGATCCCGTCCCCACCGATCGCGAGGGAAACCAGGTGGCCGGGACTACAGGGACGCCGAGACTACAAGGAGGACAGCCGGCCGCCACCGGTGTGGCGCGTACGCAGGCGGCTGGCTGCCACCAGGAGTCCCGTGTCCTGCCCGCAGACCTCCGCCTCGGGGTAGAACAGCAGAGCGTCCTTGAGCCGCAGGAGGAACTGTTTCCGGAAGTCGAGCAGACCGCGCGACGTGGCGCCGTAATCCGCACCGAACTGACGCTTCAGGGACTGCCAGGGAATGACGACGCTGGGACGCCTGGTGACGCGCAGGAGGAAGACGCGATAGACCAGCCAGGAGTAGATGTCCATCGCCAGAGGCGACCTCGAGAGCGCGTGCAGTACGCGCATGTCGATCGGCACCGGCGCTTCGGTCACGTTGCGGAAGAACTCCCCGGAGAGCCTGAGGCTGCTTTCCCATGGCGTTCGCTCATCGGGCCGATGCGGGTCCCAGAAGACGAAGGCCTCGTCGGCTATCGGCATGTTCTTCAGGCCGAACCGTCCCTGGCTCTGATAGGTGATCGACAGCATCGACGAGAAGAGCTTCAGCGACTGCGCACGAAGCCGCTGGCAATCGCGGCCATCGGTCCGCATCCCGAGTTTGCGCAGGAACTCGTTCTGACTGTTGCCGAGACCCAGCATCGGCGATCGGGTCTTCACGGCCTCGGTGCAGATCCAGGCCAGCAGGAGCCGCGGAACGGTGCCAAAGGGCAGACCGAATCGCGGGTTGGCAATGATCGACAGCGACACCGAACCACTCGTCCGTTCAAAGCAGGGCACCCCGGGGTCACTGTGGGGCAAGGTGGTCTGGACGAGCGCCTGTCCGAGGAAGGCGAGCGAGCCGGCATCGACCTCGGCATCGGCGAGGTCGCAGGCCAGGGCGATGAGTTTGCGGACACGGGGTGCCCGGGCCGGCGAAGCGCCCCCCTCCTCCACCGCGACCGGGCTCGGGCTGGCGACGATCGAATCGCCGGGAGGAGGAGCAGAATGCGGGCAGGACATGCGGCAGCTTGTAGCACTCGTGCTCCAGTGGGAACGGTGGAAATGCGGCCGGCCGGGCACGGTTTCGGACCGAGGCGCGAGCCGCTTCTTGAGCCTTGCGGGATGGGGCCTTGCCGCTCCGGCGGGACGAGAGCGGACGCGACGGCTGGATCGGGCTTTGCCACCGAGGGCGCGCCGCACCTCGGTCGATGGGTGCAGACCGGATTGGCTTCTTCGCTCGATCGGAACCCGTCCGGGCCGGGGCGCGGCTAACGATCAAGGCACCGCGGGCGTTCTCCAGTACGTTGCGCCGCGATGACCATCCGGCGGCGCTGTGCATGACCGTGGATTCAACGGTCGGCGCCGAGAGGTCGCTCGACGACTTCGACACGTGCCCATTTCAGTTCGACGCCGCGATCACCGGCCACGGGACAGGCAACCAGCCAAATCGATCCTTGCGGCACCCGCGTCACCGCGGCCATCTCCCTGACCGCATCGCCCCAGCCGCCATGAAGACCCTGTTGCTTCTCGCGCTCGGCCTCTTCGATGAGTTGGCAGACGTCGTCAAGGGTGAGTTCTGTCAGCTTGAGTTCGGCGGTCAGCGACGCGAGCATCCCGAATTCGAAGCGATCGGTCACCAGGTAGCGCGGCGGCTTGTTCATGGCGTGTCCTCCCCGGCCCTCTCCAGCGTCGGCCCCGGCGTGCAGCGCTGCAGGCGTGCCAGCGTCACGAGCATGTCGGCGAGATGGTGTGCCTCACGACGGTACTCACTGGCTTCGATCTCGGTCGCACGGACCAGATCGTCGTCCCACCCCGAGGTGTGCCGAAGCAGGTCCTCGAGTCGATAACGGAACACCTGCGCGTCGCGCCGGCGGCTGGGGTTGCGCTTCGGAATGTACGTCCGGCGCATCCGGCGATCCGGACCCGTCCCGCCGATCCAGCCGACGAGATACCACTCCAGCGAGACCGCGTTGCCACGCTGACGGACCCGCAACTGGAGCGTGTTCTTGTGCTTCCATTCCTGGCGGGCGTTGGCATCCATGACCGCCTGCAGATAGCGATTGCCAAGATCACGGGCGTTCTCGAACACCTCCCGGAGGCGGCCCTGCAACAGCGCTTGCACTTCGCTGATCCACGCGTCCACCGAACGTCCATGCCCCCTCTTAAAGATAAGGATTGGTACCCCACACAATCCTTTTGAAACGGCGGACGGTCTGCCGGCACCCGGCTGCCGGGAACGACGGCTGGCGGCGTCTGCTCGGGCACGTCGGACCGGGAGAACCGGCCCGACGACTCCGCCGGCAGCCAGCCATCGGTCGCGCACCCCCTGATTTCGTTCATAAGGCAGCGAGGCAACCAATCCTGATGAAATAAGGATTCATGGGTGGCATCGTACGGACCGCCCTCCTCCCCGCGTGCCCGAATTGCGCCCTGCGGGATCACCGTTTGAACCGCGTGCGGCGCTGCGTCCTGTCGCCACCGGTGTCCTCGCGATTCCATCGCGGCCGGGCCGAACGTGGCGGACTGCCGCCCGGCGTTTCGGACCTGCGGCACGGAAACAACCGGCTTGCTGTGCTCGATCCGCGGCACCACTCGCGGCGTGGCCCGTCTGCTGACAGTCCTCCTGGCAATGCTCTGCCGGCGAAGGCCATGACCCGTCGCCTCCCTCATGTTGTTCAGCCACCTGGACATGACTGTCTCCCCTCCCCATGGCGCCCTACCGTCGGCCGGAGGCCCATCCCGGCCTCCGGGAACCGAAAGCCCGACCGATTCACCGTTGTCCCACTGAGCCCATCGTGCCGGAGCTGCCGCGGAAGATTCAATGCCGCCGTGGGGTGTCTTTGTTCACACCCCGGCGGTGTTTCTTCCGCCGCGTGAACGTTTCTTCCGTCGTGTGAACAAACACTCACGCGGCGGGAATGTTTGTTCCGGGAGAAATCGGGGATACTTGAGCAAACCGTCAGGGAGCGCGCCCAATGCTCAAAGTCGCTGTCATCGAAGACGACCGGCCCACCAGCAACCAGCTTGCTGAGTGGATTGTCTCGGCCAGGCCGGGGATCCGGGTCGAGCAGTGGTTCACCCGCGACGAAGCCGAGGCCGCCATCGCTCGCGAGGACTACGATCTGGTGGTGCTCGACATCGAGCTGGGTCGCGAGCGGCATGCCGGCGTCGCGATCATCAACGCCATCAACAAGGGGGCGCGTGGGACGCCGGTGCTGGTCGTCTCGGCGATGCCGGCCACGATCTACCGCAGCATCATGAAGGCGCTCGATGCCTGGGACTATCTCCAGAAGACGACCTTCTCCGAGTCCGATTTCGTCGACACCTTCCTGGAGATCCTGCGCACCGCGCACGATCGGGATCAGGGCAAGACGAGTCCCGCCGCCGGGGATGAGTTGTCGCTCGACCCGCTGCGCCAGGCTGCGCCGCTGTGGCGCGGCAAGCGGATCAATCTGCCGCTGACCGCCCAGCGGATCCTGGCCACCCTCTACGAGAAGCGCGGTCAGGTCGTCTCCTACGAAGAGTTCTTCCAGGTCGTGAAGAGCGGTCGCAACCGGGACAACATCCGCAAGCACATCAGCGCCATCCGCGAGGCCTTCCGCGAGTTCGATGAAGACTTCGATCGCATCGAGAACGTCCCGATGCGCGGCTTCCGCTGGTCGGACGAGCCCCCGGACGATGTCCGCCGATGAGCAGAGGGCTGGCCTGGCTGGCGTCCTTCCGGCTGCGCATCCTCTTTCGCAGCGCGTTTCTCTTGCTCGCGCTGGCCGTCGTGACGATGGCGGTCACCGTCCTGCAGGAGGAGAAGCAGCGCAGCTACGACACCTACCAGGCGAGCTTCGCCAAGACCAAGGAACAGATTGCCGCCCGCCTGCGCCACCCGGCCGGGCAACTCGCGCTGCTCAATCCCCCGCGAAGTGCCGAGCAGGCGACACCCTTGCGCCCGGTCGTCCTGCCGTTCTCCAGCATCGACTTCGACGACCAGAACAAGGTCCGCCACGCGGTCGAAATGGCCGGCTGCCTGGTGCAGTACCGCAACTACGGCAGCCTGTGTGTGGCGATCGGCAACAACCCGTGGGCGGGCGGCTTCATCTACGCCGCCGGTACCTTCGCGAGCGAGCCGCTGGTGCCACACCGCATCGGCGACGAGTTCCTCGATGGCGCGCATCGTCTGCGGGTCACCGTCAGCCTGCGCGGCGAGACGTATCGCTGGCTGGCTCCGTTTGAACCGCTGGGCGGCAACAGCCGGCCGCGGGGCGAAGGAACGCGTGGGCGCTTCACCGGATACGTCGAACTCGACGATCGGGATTACACCGGACAGAAGCCGGTCAAGGAATTCCGCGGCTGGGTCTGGCAGAGTGGCGTGTGTCTCGACTCCGCCGACGACACCGACGGCTGCCAGAAGAAATCGTTCTTCTCGCTGCGGCTGCCGATCGAAGTTCTCAGCCAAGCGCTCTTGCAGGGCAAGCGTCCGCCCTGGCCGCCCCCCGATCTCGACCAGTTCCAGGTGCGCATCGAGGTGCTGCCGCCGGGCGATGCGCCGGCGCTGTTCGACAGCAACGAAGAGGGAGCAGTCCCGCCGTTCTCGCTCAACGACCTGACCAGCCTGCTGCTGCCCGGCGAGACGCTGAGCATCCGCAAGGTCGTCGCCGGCAAGGACGTCGAAATCGCCCACCTCCGCGGTCAGGACGAGGCGCTCGAACCATCGTCGCCGCTCCTCACGCGACTCATCCGCAAGCTGCCGGTGGACACCTACGATGCGCCGGTCGAACTCGTCGACGCGGTCGCGACACCGTTGGGCAGCTACCAGATCGTGCTTCGCGGCGATGCCCGCAGCGTCAACAAGACGCTCAGCGCCGTCGCCACCCGCGTGTCGTGGTTCGTCGGCGCCATGTTGCTGGCGATCGTCGTCGCCTGGCTGGTGATCGAAGCGGGCATCATCCGCCGCATTGCCCGCCTCACCCGGCGCGCGAGCGACCTGTCGCGCAGCGTCCAGACGACCGGGGGCCTTGAGCGTTTCGATCTCGCCGACCTGCGCGGTCGCGATGAACTCGGGATCCTCGCCAACTGCCTGAACGATCTCCTGCGGCGGGTGAAGGAAGATGCCGAGCGCGAGCGCATCCGTGCCGAGCAGGAGAAGGACCAGTGGCACGCCGTCGGTCACGAGATCATGTCGCCGCTGCAGTCGCTGCTGGTACTGCATGGCGACCCCGACGACCCGAGCCACCGCTACATCAGCCGGATGCAGCAGGCGGTGCGTATCCTCTACGGCAGCGCCAGCCCGAGCGAGGCCTTTCAGTCCTCGGCGGTCGAGGTGCAGGCCATCGATCTCGCCGAGTTTCTCCGTCATGTCGCCGACAACGCCGGCGTCACCAATCTGAGTTGCGACCCGGGCGATCGTCCCGTTCTGGTGCGTGCCGACGAGTACGCGCTCGAGGATGTCTTCACGCACGTGCTGAAGAACGCCGAGCGCTGCCGGCGGCCCGGCACGCCGATCACCATGACGCTGGAGACCAGTGACACCGCCGCCACGGTATCCATCCACAACGTCGGCGAACCCATTGCCGACGAACTCCTGGAGCGCATCTTCGAGTACGGCGTGTCCAACCAGCTCGACGCGGGCGCCAATGGCAACCGCGGCCAGGGTCTTTTCGTTGCCAAGACGTACATGGCGAAGATGGGCGGTACCATCTTCGCCAGCAACACCGAGGAGGGCGTGAGCTTCGTGCTGACGCTGCAGCGGGTACGCAGTGGAACTGGCCGGATCTGATGCGCCGATCGGACGGCATTCCCCGGGCTCTGGAGCGTGATCCGCGTCTCCGGGCAGCCCGTCCACTCCTGGAGGCATGAGAATGACTCGAAGCTTCGCGCCCGACAGTCTGCTGACGCAGCCGGGTCCGATCCCGACGTGACGTCGCGCGTCGTTCCCGAACTCGACCCAGCGGTGCTCGCGGCCCGCTTGAAATGGTTGATGGGCTCGGAGCCGGTGGCTTCGTTCGCACGCCGATGTGGTCTCAGCGAGTCCGTGCTACGCAGCTACCTCATCGATCGCCGGATGTCACCGCTCGACAAGGCTCTGGCCATCGCCACCGCCGCCGGGGTGTCTCTCGACTGGCTCGCGACCGGACAGGCCTTCCGAATCGCGCCCCAGCGAGCTGCGTATTCAGCGGGTTCTGGTGACGCAGCGGCTGGTCACGGATCACCGCGCCCGCTACTCCAAACGGCTGTGCTCGAAGGCATTGTGCAGGCGGTACTCGAAGCTCAGGGTCATCGCGCCTCTCCGGCCCACCTCGCTGCCCGGATCGTGGATCTCTATCAGCGCGCCGTGGCCGCCGAACCAGCCCCGTAGCCAAGCTGCCGAAACAAACGCGGGGGCCTTTGCCCCCGGGTCCCTTCTCCCGCCTGCTCCGTTGCCACGCTGCACCCCATTCAGCGCAGACTCACCGTTTGCGCCTTCCAGACCGGACTCTGCCAGCGATAGAAGGAGCTCAACGAAGCCGGCTGGTCCGCCGAGCGCTCCACCTCCAGCGTGGTAAGGTTGATCAGCTCGAAGCTCGTCTTGTAGCGACCGTTGAGCTTCGCCTCACGCGCCGCGAGCATCTGCGTACCGCCAGGAACCCAGCCGGCGAACTCGATGTAGCCAAGATTCGGCTGGTCGGTTGCAGGCGGCACGACGTCGACGCTCCACCCCGCCGGCCCGTGGCGGAAGACCCACAGCTCGCGCCAGGTATCGAGCGGCTGCACGGCGACGGTCAAGGCGGTTCCCTGCGGATGCGCGGCGGCCGATGCCGACCACACCGTCCCATAGGTGCAGCGGGTAACCAGTGGCTTCTGCGCAGCGTTGGAGGCCTGGACGAGATCGATGCAGGTCTCGCCGGGCTGTCCCGGGCGGGTGAGGATGGCGAGCCCGACTGCGGCCTTGACGGGAGCGACCGGCACACCGGGTTCGGCGGCCCAGCGCGAAGCACCGACGCGAACCGCTGCGTCGCTGTAGGTCGCGGCGTCGCTTTCCGCCAGTTCGCTCTTGTTGATCGCCGCCAGTTCACTCAGCGCCCGGGTGGCGGCTTCCGCCGCCGGAGCGGCGCCGAGTTCCGGCCGCCGCGCGCGCTGCCAGGCGAGACTCGCCCAGACGCCGGCCTTGCGCAGGTGCAGGCGGCTCTTCAGTACCTCGGGGAGTCGCGCGGTTTCGACCCGATCGAGCACCTCCGCGCGCCAGTTGTCGACCGCAAAACGCTCGATCGGGGTCAGCGTCGGCGAGATGCAATCGTGCCGGGTCAGTGCCAGGGCGGCCAGTGCTTTCTGGACATCGCTCGCCCGCAACGCCAGCACCCGGCGAAACGCGTCGCCGTTGTAGCAGAGCTGGACCTGATCGTCGCGCTCGACGCTGACCATGTTGACCCCATAGGCGGCGGCGACTTCCAGGTGCGCGCCGACCGTGGTGTCGGGCGTCTTGCCCTGCCGGACCGATGCGCGGCGCGCCAGGCGTTCGGCAAAGGTGCCGAGGGCGTCGAACACTTCGCCGTCGATCGCGTCGGCCGGAGCAGCTTTGAGGTAGGCTGCCGCGTAGCTGATGCCCAGCGCTTCCGCGCCCGGCGTGTCGCGCAGGAAACGGACGACGGCCAGCAACTCGGGCGCGTTCTCGGGTTTGAGCGCCTGCTGCCTCACCTGGCTCGCGCGCAGATAGCCGGCGCGCTCGCGGCGGTGGTCATAGACCTGCAGGTAGTCGCCCTTGGCGCCGCGGATTTCGAGGCTGTCGCCCTGCCAGAGCACGGCATGCTGGGCGGCGGATTCGCGCGGTGCGGCGCGCAGCACCGCCTGGTCCTGGGTGACGATGGCGATGACGGTGAGGGCGGTGGCGAGCATGGTCAGCGTCCCTCCTCGACGGATTCTTCCGCGGCCATGGGATCGGTTCCCGGCATCGCCGTGGGCTGAGCGCGTTGGGCCGGAGCACTGCCGAGCAGCGTCGCGCCGATGAAGCCACCATCGCTCGGCGGCGCGATGATCACCGAGATCTTGTCGGAGAGCTTGTCGGCCAGCGTCTTCTGGATCAGCAGCGGATTCTTCGAGATCAGCGCGCCATCGCGGGCGAGTTGCTCGCTGGCGATCTTGCCGAGGCGCTCCTGGCGGTAGGCGTCGGCATCGGCGAGCTTCTGGCGTGAATCGGCTTCCCCAGCCGCCTCGATGCGCCGTGCTTGAGCGGCGGCTTCGGCGTTCTTGATCCGGGCAACCTTCTCGGCTTCGGCTTCCAGACCGCGCTGTTCGATCTGTTTCTGTTTGAACGGCAGGACATGTTTCATCGCCTCGGCCTGTGCCTTGGCGGCGATGATCTGTTCCTGTCCGGCCGCCTCGGCGGCCTTCTCGCGCCGGATCTTTTCGGCCTCGGCTTCGAGTTCGCTCTGCTTGACCTGCTTGTCCTTGAGTTCGAGCGTGTAGCGCATCTTCTCGGTCGCCAGGCCTTCGGCCAGCAGGTTCTCCATGCCGGCCTTGTAGTCCGGCGGCAGGTCCACCTTGCCGATGGTCACCGACTCGAGGACGACGCCGTCCGACGAGAGGCGCGGCTTGAGTTCCTGTTCGATGAGCTGCTGGATCTCCTGGCGCTTGCTCGAGAAGATCTCGCGCACGGTGTAACGCGCCAAGGTCTTGTATAGCACGCCCCGGACCGCCGGCTCGACGATTTCACCGTTCACGTCCTCGGGCAGGTTCCGGGCGATCGTCGCGATCTGCTGCTGATCGAGCGCGTAGCGTACGGAGACGTCAACACCGAGGGACAGGCCTTCCACCGACTGGAAGGGGGCGGGCCCGCTGGCGCTGACGCCGTCAACTGGGCGATAGACCTGGTCGCGCAGCGAGAAGCGGCGCAGCTCGTGCAGGCCGGGAACCACGAGCACGGCGCCTTCGTGGACTTCGACCGAC
>ERZ761602.2651-NODE-2651-length-27341-cov-6.328374_pt1 | contig 27341 bp, 25 predicted proteins | sample MGYA00512165_ERZ761602 | MGnify/ENA primary metagenome ERZ761602 (study PRJEB28899, sample SAMN02445085) | bioreactor sludge metagenome | biome: EBPR sludge; isolation source: Thorneside wastewater treatment plant | place: Australia: Brisbane, Thorneside...
GGATCGCGGACAGCAGCGTTGCCCGCGTGGTCTATATCAGTTGCAACCCTTCCAGTTGGGCCCGCGATGCCGCGCTGCTGGTGGACGCCGGGTTCGCGTTGAAGGAACTGCGCCCGGTCGGCCAGTTCCGCTGGTCAACACATGTGGAACTGGCGAGTTTGTTCGTCCGGTGATCCAGCTACCGACCTGATTGATTGCGGCAAGTGTCGTGAAGTGGAAACGCGTAATCGGACATCACGACCGAGGCCAAAAGCAAATGGGGCCGGTGTTTCCACCAGCCCCACGCTCGCCTGCTCTGGTTCCGGGCGACTTGGGCGATCGCCATTCCCGAGAGAGCGCTTCGGCTGCTCCGTTCCGGTCCTTGCGGGCCGTTCCTTCGCGCTTCTGGCTGCTCGGTGGTTCCGTGAGGAACCGGCTTTCATCGTCCGTACACCGCTGCTAGCGTCCGGGTCCCGTCAGGCGGTTGGTTCCGGCGCGTTCGGCAAGCCGTTCGAGCCTTTCCCTTCCACCTGGCGGTTCCGTGACCACTTCGCCGCCTTGCCGTTCCGGGCCTTCCGTTCTGCCACGCGTGAAGCGCCGCTTTCCTTCCGCCCTTTCCGGCCGCTGATGAAGCAGCCTGCTGACGGCTTGCCGCTCGCTGCATCTGCGGTTCGCCAGATTCAGACCGAAGTCATCCTGAGGCGTGTTTTCCGACACTGCTGCGGGCATTGCTGCCAGATCGTTCCGGTCTGTTTTCCCTTTCCGTTTCAGCGGTTACCCGCCTCATCTTCAAGTTCGGTGTCACCGTCTCGATGACTTGAAGCTGCGCCTCATTGCTGAGTCGCACAAGCAGGAAAGGGCCGACTTATCCACAGATGGCCCATTTGCCAGTGGATAACCCGGCCCATGCGGTGGACAGAATCGGGAAGCGCCGTCAAACGGCGCGGTTTTTCTCAGCGATCGCGCTGGGCGAGCAGCCGCAAGCCTTATCGATCTCTCTGCGCCAAAAGGCGCAACCGGAGCGCATTCAGCTTGATAAAGCCCGCCGCGTCCTTCTGATCGTAAGCACCGGCATCGTCCTCAAACGTAACGTGGCGTTCGCTGTAGAGCGAGTTGGGGCTCTTGCGGCCCACCACAGAGGCGTTGCCCTTGTAGAGCTTGAGCCGGACCGTGCCCGAAACCTTCTCCTGGCTGAGATCGATCGCGGCCTGCAGCATCTCGCGCTCGGGCGCGAACCAGAAGCCGTTGTAGATCAGCTCGGCATACTTCGGCATCAGCTCGTCCTTGAGATGCGCCGCGCCGCGATCGAGCGTGATCGATTCGATCCCGCGGTGTGCGCGGGCATAGATCTCGCCGCCCGGGGTCTCGTACATCCCGCGGCTCTTCATGCCGACAAAGCGGTTTTCGACTAGGTCGAGCCGGCCGATCCCGTGCTTGCGGCCGAGGTCATTGAGCGCAGCCAGCAGCGTGGCCGGGCTCATCGCCACGCCGTTCAGCGCCACGCCGTCACCGCGTTCGAAATCGATCGTGATGTATTCCGGGGTGTCCGGCGCGTTTTCCGGATGGTCGGTGCGCGAATAGACATAGTCCGGGGTTTCTTCCCACGGATCTTCCAGCACCTTGCCTTCCGAGCTGGTGTGCAGAAGATTCGCGTCGGTCGAAAACGGGCTTTCGCCGCGCTTGTCCTTGGGCACGGGGATCTGGTGCTTCTCTGCCCAGTCGATCAGCGCGGTACGGCTGGTCAGGTCCCATTCGCGCCAGGGGGCGATCACCTTGATGCTGGGATCAAGCGCATAGGCCGACAGTTCGAAGCGGACCTGATCGTTGCCCTTGCCGGTGGCGCCATGGGCCACGGCATCGGCGCCGGTCTCGTGCGCGATCTCGACCAGCCGCTTGGAAATCAGCGGGCGGGCGATCGAGGTGCCGAGCAGGTAGTCGCCTTCATAGCGGGCATTGGCGCGCATCATCGGGAAAACGAAATCGCGGACGAATTCCTCGCGCAGATCGTCGATGTAGATGTGGTGATCGGGCACGCCCATCAGCTTTGCCTTGGCGCGGGCCGGCTCCAGCTCCTCGCCCTGGCCAAGATCGGCGGTGAAGGTCACCACTTCGCAATTGTACGTGACTTGCAGCCACTTCAGGATCACCGAGGTATCGAGGCCGCCGGAATAGGCGAGGACGACTTTCTTGATGTCAGACATGGCTGGTTTTCCGCGTGTTTGGCGTTAGGATTCGAGCCGCGCCCTAGGGCAAGCGGCAGGAGAGGGCAAGCCGATGGCCAAAGCAGATCTGAAGACCAAGCCGACCGAAGTGAGCGTGGCCGAGTTCCTGGCCGCGGTGCCGGACGAACGCCGCCGCGCCGAAGCGGCCGAGATCGACGCGCTGCACCGCCGGGTGACCGGTTGCGAGCCGAAGCTGTGGGGGCCGACGATCGTCGGCTATGGCAGCTATGACTACAAGTACGACAGCGGCCGTGAGGGGACGATGTGCCGGGGCGGGTTCTCACCCCGCAAGGCGGCGATGACGATCTATCTGATGGGCAATTACGTCAACCGCCAGGCCGAGGCGGACGATCTGTTCGCGCGGTTGGGCAAGCACACTACCGGCAAGAGCTGCCTCTATATCAAGAAGCTGGCCGATGTGGACATGACGGTACTGGAACGATTGGTGCAGCTGAGCTGGGACGTGATGAACGAGACATATCCGACGTGAGCAGCAAGGCGCTCCTGCTTGCCACCGCGCTGCTGGGCGGCGCAATGCTGGCCCTGCCGGCCGAGGCCAAACGCAAGGCCCCCGAAGATCCGGGCGCGACCATTTGCGAGCTGGAGTGGTCGGCAAGCTTCGGCCGAGTCGAACTGAAACAGCGCCTTTCCGGTAGTGGTAGCCTGACCCGCGAGGACCTGACCATCCGGCGCGGCTTTCCGGTCAGCGACGGATGGCAGGGAAGCCTGACCCTAAGCGAATATGCCTATTCCGGCTATCGCAGCACCTCGATCTATCTCGGGCTTGGGCGGTCCACCAGCCACGGCAAGGATCAGCGGTTGATCTTTACCCTGCCGGGCGGAGAACAGCTGACCATTCCGATGGAGTATGGCGGCCTTACCATCCCGATCGGGGACCTTGATCTGCAGCGCCTGCTCGATGCCAAAGGGCCGATCACCTACCGCATGGTCAAGCTGGACCGGGCGGGCAAGGAGAAGTCGCAGTTTGGCGAGGGTTGGATTGATCTGTCGGGCTTTGCCGGACAGCCACTGGCCGGTTTTCCCGAGATTGCCGGGCGCGGCCGCACCGTGCTGACCGAGGCGCGCAAGATCGGCGATGCGCCATGTGCCAAGGCTGAGGCGGCCGAGATGAACTTTGCCGGCAGTGACGATCCCGTGCGCAAGTGGATGACCTTTGACTGCGGGGAGGTCTGGGACGGGCCGCTCGGGGCTTTTGAGCTGCGCGAAACTTCCTTTGGCTGGCGTGCCAAGCCGCGTGACGGGGTGACGCTAAGGTTTTCCGGGAACCTGACCACCGTTCCGCGGGCCGATCTGCAACAGTTCATGACCGCAACGAACATCACGGTGCGTTACGGACAGATATCGATATCGTTCGGCCAGGACCTTTGGGGCGGCAATTTCCGTCCCGGCGATCCAGCCGGGCAGGAAAGCCGGACAGGAGAAATGCGGCGCGGCGACGTGGCCGTGCGCAAGGTCCTTGGTGCCGATGGCCAAAGCGGCTTCTTCTGGAACGAGTTCGTCAGACTGCAGAGCGGATCGGGCGATCTGGAATTGATCGCGAGCAACAAGGTCACTGGTGCCAGCCTGCGCAGCATCCTGCCGTGGAGCGAGCTGCTGGGCGCGGAGGAGGAACTGCGCGCCGGGCAAGTCCGGATGGAACAGCGCGAACGCGATCCGCTGCGCCGCTGCAAATGGAAGGTTGAGGCCGATCTGGGCGGGGAAGAGATCATCGTCACCTGATCCGGCCCCGCCCGATAGGGCCTAGCCAAGCAGGCCGAATATCTCTGCCAGCTGCCACAGGCCCAGCACCAGGAACAGCAGTGCGGCCAGCGTGCGGGTCAGTTTCATCGAAATCCGCCGCTCGATCGCTTCGCCCAGGAACACGGCCGGGCCATTGGCCAGCATCATGCCCAGCGTTGTACCGGCGGCGACGACCAGCACCGACTGGTAGTGGGCGGCAAGGGCTATGGTCGCGACCTGGGTCTTGTCGCCCATCTCGACCAGGAAAAAGCTGACCAGCGTGGTCAGGAACGCGCCGCCAAAGCTGCGCACCGTATCCTCGTCATCGTCCAGCTTGTCGGGCACAAGGGTCCAGGCGGCCATGGCCACGAAGCCCAACGCCACGGCGATGCGGAACCAGTCGGCCTGGAGCAGCCCCGCAACCTGGCTGCCGACCAGCGCGGCCAAGGCATGATTGGCGAGAGTGGCCACAAGGATCCCGGCGAGGATGGCCCAGTGCGCGCGCAGCCGCGCCGCCAGCACGATTGCCAGCAGCATGGTCTTGTCGCCCACTTCGGCCAGAGCGACGACTGCGGTGGAGGAAAGGAAGGCTTCCATCAAACGAACTCCGGGCCGGGTGCAGGCAAGACAACGGCATCGCGCCTTGCACCCGGCCAAGTGAAGGGCAATGCCATTGGTCTCGCCCGGACGTTTCCGTCCTCTGCGCGCCATGGCCTCTCGGCCAAGTATGTTGACGCTGCAGGACCGCCGGGTGGCGGCTGGCTACTCCCCAGATGACGGGTGGGCGATAGGCGGCTTGCAGCAGCGGCGCAACCGGGTTTGTTGCGCTGTTACTCGCGCGCCAGGTACAACACGTCGCGCGGCTGGGACAGCAGGTGCTGGCCGGAATCGACGTAAATCGTCTCGCCGCTGGCCAGCCAGCCCCGCGCCATGAACAGCGCGGCATCGGCCAGTTCTTCGGGATCGGTCAGCCGTTTCAGCAGGTTCATCCGGCCGGACAGTTCATGCTCTTCGGCAGCCTGGTCCCAGCTGGGCATCATTGCGCCGGGGGCCAGGCCATAGACCCGCGTGGCCGGATCGGGCGCGGCCATGGCCAGCATCCTGACCGTGCTGGCAAAGGCGTGCTTGGCCATGGTGTAGCTGAAGAAATCGGGGTTGGGGTTCAGCAGCTTCTGATCGAGGAACTGGATCACCCGCTTGCCGCCCCGCGCACGGGCCTTGTTCAGGAAGGCCTGGGCCATGGCGGTCGGCGTTTCGGCATTCACCCGGATCGCTTCGGCAAAGATCGCCGGATCGATTGCTTCGGCGGTGTCGGGCCGGAACACGGCGGCACAGTTGATCAGCACCCGCCAATCATCCAGCCGGGCGGAAAGGTCCGCGATCATCGCCAGGGCGGCATCGAGATCGAGCAGGTCCGCTTCGACCACCTCGGCCGAGGGGAGGGTGGCGGCCAGCTCGCGGGCTTGGGCGGCGGAGTGGCCGGCGTGGATCACCACATGCCAGCCGTCTGCCGCAAAGCGCCGGGCCAGTACTGCGCCGATCCGGCGGGCGGCACCGGTGATCAGGACCTGGGGGCGGGGTGACTGGGCCATCGCGCACGGCAATGCGGGGGATGGCCCGTCAGGTCAACCGCCCAGAGGGGCAGGGATCAGCGCAAGCCGATCAACGGCAGCGGGTTGGCCCCTTGGCCAGCTCGTTGCCGATCAGCGCCCCGGCCGCCGCGCCCAGGATCGTGCCGGTGGCCCGTTCGCCGCGCGTATCGATGGCCCGGCCCAGCAAGGCGCCCAGCGCCGCGCCGACCAGCAGGCCGACCGTGCCGTCACCCCGGCGGCAGTAATAGCGGCCATCGTCGCCGCGCCAGTAACGGATGCCGTTGTCGGTGCGCTTGTAGCGAATGTCGCCGTTCTTGTCGCGCCAGCCATGGGCCGGGGCCCAGCGCGGCGGATCGGCCAGTGCCGGTGCGGTAGCGGTAAACAGGCTGGCGGCAATCACCGCGCTTCCGAGAATCGTCTTCATGAGCGTGCTCCCGTGGTTGTTATCGTCACGGAAGGCAGGCTGAGCCATGCCGCCTGAACGGCAGATTTCCGGCACTGGTGAACCGTGCGGCAAGCACGGCGGGCCGTTGGAAAGCTACTTCTTGGCGTCCTTGGCCGGCTCGGCCGGAGCCGCACCGGGCGGGAGATCCTTGGCCCACGGATTGGCCTTGGGCTGCTCTTTGCCCGCCGCCTTTTTGGCATCCTTGGCCGGGGCGGGCACGGCGGCGGCTGTATCTGCGGGCGCGTCGGATGCCCACGGATTGACGTGCGGCTTGTCCTTGCCGCCCTTCTTGGCCGCCTGCGCGGCGGGCTTGGCCGCTTCTTCGCTTTCGGCCTTGCCCGAACAGCCGCCCAGCGCCAGTGCCGCCAGGGCAAGCGTTACGATTGTCCGTTTCATCTTGGGGGTAACCTCCTGTTGACCATCGCCATAGAGCGATCGGGCCTAACGGAAGGTAACCGTCAGCCCAGCGCGGCCTGCTTTTCCTCGGCCAGCCGGTCCAGTTCGGCGCGGCTCATCTTCGTGGCGGCGGTCTTCAGCTGGCCGCATGCGGCATCGATGTCGCGGCCGCGCGGGGTGCGCACCGGGGCGCTGATCCCGGCCTCGAACACGATTTCCGAGAACCGGCGGATCCGTTCCGGCGTGGAGCATTCATAGATCGCGCCGGGCCAGGGGTTGAACGGGATCAGGTTCACCTTGGCCGGAAGCTTGTACTGCTTGATCAGGCGAACCAGTTCGCGCGCGTCCTCGTCGCTGTCGTTCTTGTCCTTCAGCATGACGTATTCGAAAGTGATGCGCCGGGCGTTCGATGCGCCGGGATAGTCGGCGCAGGCCTGCAGCAGTTCCTCAAGACCGTACTTGCGGTTGATCGGGACAATCTCGTCGCGCACTTCCTTCGACACGGCATGGAGCGAGACGGCTAGGTTGACGCCGATTTCCTCGCCGCATTTGGCCATCATCGGCACGACGCCGCTGGTGGAAAGGGTTATGCGGCGCTTGGACAGGGCCAGGCCATCGCCGTCCATCACCAGCTTCAGCGCGTCGCGGACATTGTCGAAGTTGTAGAGCGGCTCGCCCATGCCCATCATCACGATGTTGGTCAGCAGGCGGCCGTCGGCCGAATAGCCGCCATCGTCATCGACCAGATCATCGCCCAGCGCGGCCAGATCAGCCTGACCGGCCTTGGGCCATTCGCCCAGCGCATCGCGCGCCAGCATGACCTGGCCGACAATCTCGCCCGGAGTGAGATTGCGCACGAGCCGCATGGTTCCGGTGTGACAGAAGCGGCAGTTCAGCGTGCAACCGACCTGGCTGGAGACACACAAGGTGCCGCGGTCAGCATCGGGAATGAACACCATCTCGAACTCGTGCCCGTCGGCGGTGCGCAGCAGCCATTTGCGGGTGCCGTCACTGGAATGCTGGGCCAGCACGATTTCCGGCCGGCCGATCACGAAGCGCTCCGCCAGCCACGGCCGCATGGTCTTGGCGATATCGGTCATCGCTTCGAAATCGGTGACGCCGCGGTGATAGAGCCAGTGGAACACCTGCTTGGCGCGCAGCTTGGCCGCCTTGGCATCAAGGCCGGCGGCTTCGAACAGTTCGCGGATGCGCGGGCGGGGCAGGCCGATCAGATCGACGCGGCCATCCTCGCGCGGGGTAACGTCGCGCGGGGTGGGGATGGGATCGATTTGTCCCGGGATCGACATGAGTGCGGTATCGGCCATAGGCGGCGCGATATAAGGGCAAGGGCGCGGAAAAGCTAGCGCACCTGCGCGCAGGCCAGCGTCGCGGCGTCGAGCGCGCTGGCCGCACCCTGCAGGGACCAGGTGTTGGAGAAGCCCCGGCCACTGGCATCGCGGGCGCTGACCGTCATTTCAGTGGCCGAGCGCATCGCCGCCACAATCGCCGCATCGCCGCGCGCGTCGGCGGCCCAGGCATCGCCGCCGCCGCCGACCAGGTTCATCCGCGTGCGCCCGACGGTCAGCACGATCGGGGCATTGGCCTGCAGCTTGCGCGACAGGCGGAAATGGACCTGCCCGCGCTGGTTCTGGCGCGGCCACCAGGCAACGGTTGCGTAGGGCTGGTAATCGCGCTGCAGGGTGGAAGGCGCAGCCTTGGCAATGGCATAGCAGCGCGGCGTGGCCGGATCCTTGAACGCGGCCCATTCCCCGAACATGCCCAGCGCCTCGCGCGCCAGAGCCGGGCTGGCCAGCACCGCGCAGGCCAGCGCGGCGGCTTTGATCCAGGCCAAGGCTTGGTGGCGAGGAAGGCGGTAGAAACCAGACATCGCGCGCCTCATTGCAGAAAGCGCGGGTCAGGGGAAGGGCAGCCGATGGGGCAGGAAATCGCCACCAGCCAGTTCGACGAAGCCGACCGCGAAGTCTTTGCCGCGCGGCTGACAGCAGAGACGGCGCATCTGCGGGCCTTGGCTCGTGCCGGCGGGCTTTCCGGTGCCGGGCCGGTTGCCGGGTTTGAGCTGGAAGCCTGGCTGATCGACCGGAACATGTTTCCCGCCCCGCACAACCAGGACTTCCTTGCCCGGCTGAATGATCCGCTGGTGGTGGCGGAACTTTCGCGCTTCAACATCGAACTGAACGGCACGCCGCGATCGCCGGGCGGCACGGGCCTGCTGGACATGGAGCAGGAACTGGCCGGAACCTGGGCAAGGTGCCTCCATGCCGCCCACGATCAGGTCGATACCGCCATCGCCATCGGCACCCTGCCGACGCTGCGCGATGCCGATCTGTCGCTGGCCAATATGACCCCGTCGAACCGCTATGCCGCGCTCAACCGCGAAGTCATGCGGCTGCGCGGCGGGGCGGCGGTGGAAGTCGATATCGATTGCGTCGATCCCGCCGGACAGCACCTCAAGTCACGGCACCGCGATGTCATGCTGGAAGCGGGCACCACGTCGTTCCAGTTGCACCTGCAGGTTCCTCCTGCGGAACTGGGCGCGACGTTCGATGCCGCGCTGGAACTGTGCGGACCCTTGCTGGCGCTGTCAGCCAACTCACCGTTTCTGTTCGGTCAGCCGCTGTGGCACGAAACCCGGATTGCCCTGTTCGAGCAGGCGATGAGCGGGGCCGATGGCAGGGCCGGAGGCACAGGCGGCATGCGCCCCCGCGTATTCCTGGGCGAGCGACTGGCCGGGGACGATCCGCTGGCGATCCTGGAAGACAACCTCCACGACTATCCCGTTCTGCTGCCGCTGCTGAGCGATGCTCCGGTCGAGCGCTATGCCCATCTGCGGTTGCATAACGGTACTCTGTGGCGCTGGGTCCGGCCATTGGTAGGCTTCGATGACGATGGCACGCCGCATCTCCGGCTGGAACAGCGGATCATGCCGGCCGGGCCCAGCGTGATCGACATGTTCGCCAACGCCGCGTTCTTCTATGGCGCGGTCCACGCTCTGGCGCGGCAGCCGGGCCAGAACCCGCTGGCCACGATCCGGGCCAACTTCTACGCCGCAGCGCGCCTCGGCATGGGGGCCGAGCTGATCTGGAACGGCGCGCTGCACCCTGCCCGCACGGTGCTGACCGCGCTGCTGCCGCTGGCCCGGCTGGGACTGGAGCAGCTTGGCACTGCGGCAGAGGTGATCGACCGCTATCTGGATGTCATCGAACAGCGCATTGCCACCGGGCGCACCGGTGCCAGCTGGCAACTGGCGCACTTCGCCCGGTACGGCGATCCGTTCCGGTTGACGGCGGACTATCTGGAACACCAGCGCTCAGGCATGGCGGTGCATGAGTGGCCGCTCTAGGGTCAATGGGGCCTGACCCTATGGCTCCTCGCGTTTCGCCCCGTCCAGCAGTCTTGCCGCGCGCTCCGCTTCGGCCTGCCGGCGCTGGCGCTCTGCCTTGCTGAGGCCATGGAGCGCGCGGTTCTGCGCGGCAATGGCGGCCTTTTCCTTGCGGTCCCTGGCCTTGCGGGCCGCACGCAGGTTGATCACTTCGGCCATGATCAGCGGCCCGGCGGGTAGGTGATCTCGATCACCTCCCATTCCTTCTCGCCGCCCGGCAGACGGACCTTGCGCAGGTCTCCCACGGCGGCGCCGCGCAGGGCCCGGGCCATCGGCGCGCTCCAGCCGATCAGGCCGGCGGAGGCATCCTGCTCGTCATCGCCAACCAGAGTGACGGTGCGCTGGTTGTCGTCTTCGTCGGCGATGGTCACGGTTGCCCCGAACCATGCCCGTGACCGGTCGGTCTGGGCGGCCGGATCGATCACCCGGCAGGCCTTCATCCGCCGCGCCAGATGGGCCAGTTCGCGGTCGATCTCGCGCATCCGCTTGCGGCCATAGAGGTAATCGCCGTTCTCGCTGCGATCACCATTGCCCGCCGCCCAGCTGACGATCTCGACGATCGCCGGCCGTTCCGTGCCGAGCAGATGGTCATAGCGCGCGCGCAGTGCGGCCATCCCCGCAGGCGTGATGGGCGGGCCTTCGGCCTTCATCCCGGATAGGGCTTGCCAAGGAAGTGGCTGAGCGGGTTGGGGCCCTTGTACAGTGCCCTGGCCGGGTACAGTGCTTCATAGACCACGGCGTTTTCCAGCACCTTCTGGACATAGCCGCGCGTCTCGGTGATCGGGATCTTCTCGACCCATTCGACCCAGTCGATCCCGCCCTTGCGCGGATCGCCATTGGCCCGCAGCCACTTGTTCACGTTACCCGGGCCGGCGTTGTAAGCGGCCACGGCCAGCGGGTAGGATCCGCCATAATAGTCCAGCATCCGCCGGAAATAGCCGTCGCCCAGCATCATGTTGTACCCTGCATCGGTCAGCAGGGCCGGGCCATCGTATTCCATCCCCATCTTGCGCGACTGTTCCCGCGCGGTCATCGGCATCAGCTGCATCAGACCGCGCGCGCCGGCATGGCTGATCGCGTTCATCGCGAACTGGCTTTCCTGCCGGGTAATGGCGTGGACGAAGGTCCAGTTGGAACCCTGCGGGACCGGAATCAGCGGGAAGCTGGTCTGGCGGAACACCCCGTGGCCGTCGACATGGGCGGCCTGGCCCAGAATCACACCCAGATCGCGGCGGCCCAGTTCGCGGGCCAGATCGGCCACCAGCACGTGATCGCTCTCGCTCTCGGCCTGATCGGCGATCTCGCGGAAGAAGCGCACGGCAGTCGGCCAGTCGCTTTCGCGGGCCACCTCGCGCACGGCCTTGGTCAGCGGGCGGGCGTTAAAGGCATCGCGTTCTGCCGCGCTGGGCACGGTCATCGGGCTGGAGCCGAGCGGCGGCAGCGGGCGGCCCAGCCGTTCAAGCGAGAGCATCCCGTAATAACTGTCCGGATAGGCGGCAGCCATTTCGAAATAGCGGTTCGCCTCGGCCTTGTTGCCGGCCTGGGCAGCGGCGCGGCCGGCCCAGTAAAAGCCCTTGGTGCGGGTCTGCGGGCTGCGCGCCGCCGCGCCATAGCGGTAGAACAACGGTGCGGCACGCGCGCCATCGCCCAGCGTCCACAGTGCCTTGGTCCCGCCCAGCCACATCAGCGAGGTATAGTCGTCGCGGATCGAGAAGGGCTGGGCCGATACGTCGGTGCCGGGAGCGAAAGTATCTTCGGCCGAAGCGGCAATCCGCACGGCATTGCCGGGATCGGCAACCCGGGCGACGGCCAGCAGTTCGGCAATCCAGCGGCGCGGTTCGCGCGGCGGCGTGGACAGGCGCGGGCGATTGGCCAGCAGGCTGACGGCAACGCCGGTCTGTCCGCTGCCGCGCAGAAACCGCACCCGGTTGTAAAGCCAGCCCGCATCACTCAGCGTCGCAGGGCCCGGATCGATCCCGGCGCTGGCCGGATCCTTGCGGTTGACCATGCCGAGCCGGGCGGAAAAATACAGCCGCCTGTCGGGCGAGACATACAGCAGTTGCCGCTCCGCCTGCGGACCCGATCCGGCCCACAGCAGCCCGTCCATTCGCGCATCATGATCGTCAGGCTTCAGGGTCGGGCCAAGCCGGGAGAAGATCGCGGCTTCCTGCGCATCGCCCAGCGGCCCGCCCCGCCAGGCTTCCAGCGCGATCCGGTTCGCTTCGGGCCGGCCCAGCGCGAACAGGGCGACGGCATAGTGCCCGCGGCCCTGGTTGGTCAGCGGCGGGAACCGGTCGAAATAGGCGGCGACCTGCGCCGGGGTCACGCTTTCCCGGTCCAGTGCGCGCTCGGCAAAAGTGCGCAGCTTGCCCTGTTCGGGCAGGCCCGGATAGGCCAGCAGGAACCCGGAATAGTCGGCAAAGGTGAAGCCGGGGCTGGCCACCAGCAGCTTCCAGCGCTCCACTGCCATGTGCATGTCGCCAGGCGGAAGCGCACGCAGCTGGGTGCGGGCCTGGTCCCACTCGGTCCCGTCACTGGCCATGGCCGGGAGGGGCAGCAAAGCCAGCATTGCGACAGCGGAAGCAAATGTGGTGCGAAGCATGCTGGACATTCTGGGAAAAGGCTCCTTATGGCAGGCTGAACGAGCCCCCGTATGGGGCATAGGCAGGGATAAAGTCCATGTTCTCCGGCTCAATTCCGGCTCTGGTCACCCCATTCCGCGATGGCGCGGTGGATGAGGCGGCATTTCGCCGCCTGGTCGATTGGCAGATCGAACAGGGTTCCGCCGCGCTGGTTCCCTGCGGCACCACCGGCGAAGCGCCGACGCTGAGCAACGATGAACAGCACCGCCTGTTCGAAGTCTGTGTGGAACAGGCCGCCGGACGGGTGCCGGTGATCGCCGGCTGCGGCAGCAACGATACCCAGACCGCGCTGTGGCACATGCGTGAGGCCAAGGCGATCGGCGCCGATGCCGCGCTGATGGTCGCGCCCTACTACAACCGGCCCAGCCAGGCCGGGCTGCTGGCGCACTTCAGCTATCTGGCCGAACAGGTCGACCTGCCGATCATCCTCTACAACGTCCCCGGCCGGACCGTGACCGACATCAAGCCGGAGACGACGATCGAGCTTGCCCGCCGTTTCCCGGACCGGATCGTCGGGATCAAGGACGCCAGCGGCGACATGACGCGGCTGACCGCGCACCGGCTGGCGCTGGGGCCGGGCTTCGTCCAGCTGTGCGGCAACGATGACATGGCGCTGCATTACAACGCCGGGGGCGGGGCGGGCTGCATCTCGGTCACCGCCAACATCGCGCCCAGGCTCTGCGCGGAATTCCAGGCTGCCAGCCTGGCCGGGGACCGGGCCAGGGCGCACGAACTGAACGAGAAGCTGTTCCCGCTGCATCAGGCCCTGTTCACCGATGCCAGCCCGGGGCCGGTCAAATATGCCCTGGCCAAGGTGCTCGGCTGGATCGGCGAGGAAGTCCGCCTGCCGTTGGTGGCCTGCAGCCCGGAAAGCCGCAAGGCGGTGGATGCCGGGCTGGCGCACGCCGGGATCGGCTGAGCCCGTCGATTGCTGCGCCGCCGTTTGCGGGAATTTGTTGGGGGCGCGGCATTTCCTTTTTAACCACGACCTCCTACATGGCCCTCAATCATGGCCCGCCCGACCCACGCCCAGTTCGACAAGAAGAAGATCGTCGCCGAGAACCGGCGGGCGCGGTTCGACTATCATATCGAGGACACGACCGAGGCCGGCATCGCCCTGACCGGCACCGAAGTGAAAAGCCTGCGCTTTGGCGAAGGCTCGATCGCCGAAAGCTATGCCGAAGTGAAAAACGGCGAGGTCTGGCTGATCAATTCCAACGTTCCCGAATTCAGCCATGGCAACCGTTTCAACCATGAACCCAAGCGCCCGCGCAAGCTGCTGCTCCATGCGCGCGAGATTGACCGCTTTACCGGGGCGGTTGAGCGCAAGGGCATGACGCTGGTGCCGCTTTCGATCTATTTCAACAGCCGCGGCCGGGCCAAGGTGGAACTGGCCCTCGCCAAGGGCAAGAACGTGGCCGACAAGCGCGCCACGATCAAGGAACGCGACTGGAAGCGGGATCAGCAGCGGATCATGCGGGATTACAAATGAGCAGTCTGCCGCACCGCATCGCCCGCTGGGCCAACCGCAACATGCCCAAGCGCGAAGAGCTTGAGCACAACCGCTGGGTCGGACCTTTCGCCCGGCGGCCGGAGCTGTGGCGCTTCACCCGCCGTTCGGTTCCGCGCGGAGTGGCAGTGGGCCTGCTGGTCGGGATCTTTGCCTTGATTCCGGGGATCCAGATTGTCGGTGCGGCGCTGATGTGCGTTCCCAGCCGGGGCAACATCCCGATTGCCGCGCTGATGACTTTCCTGTCCAACCCGGCAACCACCCCGCTGATCCTCGCCGCTTCGATCTGGCTGGGCAACCGGCTGGGCTTTCATGCCGATGTCACCACGTTCAACGCGCTGATGGAGCGCGGTGCGAGCCTGCGTGAATGGGCCTACTGGCTGCTGTCCGATGCCGCACCGGCGATGCTGCTGGGGCTGTTCGTGATCTCGGTGATCGCGGCGGCGATCGGCTATCTGATCAGCTCGTTCGGCTGGACCTGGTGGATCAAGCACAAGCGCAAGGTTGCGCTTGAACGGATCCGGCTGGAGCGCGGCGAGGGATGAGCGCGGGTCAGCCCGCCGCCGCAGCGCCAGTGGCCGAGCGCCTTGGGCTGGGCGCGGCGCTGCTGGCCAGTACCGCGCTGGTCTGGTTCGCGACCGGAGAAGCCGTGGCTGTCGCCGGATTTGCCGCCGGCCTGGCTGCGCTGGGGGCGATTGCCTGGTTCGCCGCACGCCCGCGCACGGTTGCCGCGGAACCGCTTCTGGCCCTGCCGGACTGGTCGGTCACTGTCGCGGCGATCGACCGCAACGATGCGGCGATTGCCATCACCGACCGGGCCGGGCGGCTGGTCTGCGCCAATCCGCTTTATGAAAAGTGGTTCACCACCGCCTATTCCCCGCCGCGCCTGAGCGTCGACAATGCCAGCCTTGAACGGCTCGCCAAGGCGGCGCGATCGGCCTGGCGTGACGGATCGGGCAGTGCCGATCTGGTCGAGAGCCCGGCCGGCAAATGGCAGGCCAGCGCGCTGCGCGCCGGGCGGGCCGACGATTTCCTGGTCTGGACCCTGACCGCGCTGACCCCGCCGGACCTGGTCGGCGAACTGGTCCCGCACCTTGACGGCAAACTGGGCCGGGCGCTGAGCCAGGCCGGGTTCGCGCTGGCGATCGTCGATCCCGATGGCAAGCTGCGCGCCGCCAGCAGCGGTTTTGCCGCCCGTGCCACTGGCGATCCGGCAGCGATCCTGACCGGGCAGGAATTCACCAGCCTGCTGCGCCAGGACGAGGGCGACCGGATCACCTGGGCCCGCGACGGCAAGAAGGGCGCGCCGCTCAGCCTGTTCTATCTGCCGGTGGCCGATCCCGATGCGCCGGGCCCGGTCGATTATGACAACACCCCTTCGCTGATCCTGCTGGCCGATCACGGTGTCGGCATCGGCGGCGGAGCGAGCGAGACGACGGCTGCCGTCCCGCACCTTGAAGCCTTGCTCGCCGCATTGCCGCTGGGCCTTGCCATGGCGGACCGTGACGGGCGGCTGCTGTTCGCCAACGTCGCCTTCATGCGCGCCGCCGGACGGGATGGAGAGGCTCCGCCGACCTATCCGACCGACCTGGTGGTGCAGGAAGACAAGGGCCCGATTTCCGACGCGATCCGCCGATTTGCCCAGGGGCCGTCCAGCAGCGGCGAGATCGGCGTGCGGCTGCGCAGCCAGCCGGAAGAGCCGGTGACACTGAGCCTGGCCGGCGTGCGCGGGCTGGGCGAGGCGGCGGTACTGCTGGGACTGACCGATACGTCCGAGGAAACCCGCCTCAAGCGCCAGGTCGCCCAGGCCACCAAGATGCAGGCGGTCGGCCAGCTGGCCGGCGGGGTCGCCCACGATTTCAACAACGTGCTGACCGCGATCCTCGGCATCTGCGATCTGATGCTGCTGCGCCATACGCCCGGTGACAGCGATTATGACGATATCCAGCAGATCCGCGCAAATTCCAACCGCGCCGCCAGCCTGACCCGCCAGCTTCTTGCCTTCAGCCGCCAGCAGACCCTGCGGCCTGAAGTGCTGCAACTGCCCGATGTCGTCTCCGACGTTTCGCAAATGCTGAAGCGGCTGATCGGGGAAAAGATCCAGCTGGTGGTCACCCATGACCGCGATCTGGGCCCGGTCCGCGCCGATCCGACCCAGCTGGAACAGGTGATCGTCAATCTGGCGGTCAATGCCCGCGATGCCATGCTGGCCAAGAGCGAGAGCGGCGGCAAGCTGACCCTGGCGACCAAGAAGATCACTGCCGCCGATGTCCGCGCCATGCGCAGCGGGATCATGCCGCAGGCGGACTATACCGCGCTGGTGGTGGAAGATACCGGAACCGGCATCGCCGCCGATCACCTCGGCAAGATTTTCGAGCCGTTCTTCACCACCAAGGACACCGGCAAGGGCACCGGCCTCGGCCTTTCCACGGTCTATGGCATCGTCAAGCAATCGGGCGGCTTCATCTTTGCCGATAGCGAGCTGGGCCGCGGCACCCGCTTTACTGTCTATCTGCCAGTCCATCACGCCAGGGCCGAGGATGCTGTGCCCAGCGCGGCCAAGGTCGAGCCGGCTGCGCAGTGGTCTGGCGGCGGGCGGATCCTGCTGGTCGAGGACGAGGACATGGTCCGCGCCGTGGCAGAGCGCGCACTGACCCGCGCCGGGTTCGAAGTGACAGCGGCGCGCGACGGCGATGAAGGGCTGGAAATTGTCGAGAGCGGCGGGCAGTTCGACCTGATCGTTTCCGACGTGGTGATGCCGGCGATGGACGGCCCCAGCATGGCCCGCGAAATCCGCAAGCTGCGGCCGGATCTGCCGGTGCTGTTCATGTCGGGCTATGCCGAGGAACAGTTGAGGAAGGAAATCGACATCGCCAATGTCGAGTTCCTGCCCAAGCCCTTCACTGTCCAGCAGATCACCGACAAGGTCGGCGCGGTGCTGGCTGCGGTCAGGGGTTGAGCGCCGGTTCCCGGGCAGGGGCAGGGGCAACGGCAGGGTCAGGGCTTGCGGCCGGACCGGGTTCAGCCGGAGCAGGTGCGGCGTCCGCTGGCGGCGCGGTGCGCGGCGTTGCCGAAGCATAGAGCAGCCCGCCGTTGGCCAGAACCTGTTCGACCCGGCGATAGTCCGAACGCATCACCACGAAGCACCCTTCGCTCAGACCCAGCTTGCCATTCTCGCTCAGCCATTGGGGCGAGACATAGTCCGGTTTGATCCGCCCGGTCGTGTGGACCACGATATAGCGCTGATAGGCCAGGCTGTTGGTCGGCTCCAGTCCCTTGAGCTTGAGCGAGACGCCGTTGCGGCCATTGTAGCGATAGGCGCCGCGAAACAGCCCCAGCGACGACATCAGCGAGCCATCGACATTGCTGAACTGCGATGGAATGCCCTTGTCTTCCGGATCGGAACCCTTGCCGTGGGCGACATGCAGCGGCTGGTCGATCCCGGCGCCGGTCTTGAGATTGACGATCCACAACCGCGGCAGGGCCGAATGGATCGTGTAGTCGACCAGCACCACCTCGCTGCGACCTCCGGCCGGGCAACCGAACAGTCCGATCTTTGCAACCGCTTCGCGCAGCACCTCGGAACGGATCACCTGCGGGGAAGGCCCGGTCTTGGCCAGTGCCTGTTCGATCAGGCCGCGATCGACACATCGCGCTGTCTTGTCGATCGGAAAGGCCAGGGCGGCCCCGGCAAATGCAATCAGAACTGCCGCTCCCAGCGGCACCAGCACGCGTCGCAGCATCCCCTGTTTCCCCCCGCCAAGCAGATCAGAAACGGTGCGACCGACTCGCATTCTTAACTGAAGAGCCGCTTTCGCGCAATTCTCCGGCTTCGACGGCGCAATGCCGCACCGGGACCGGCTGGCCAACCCGGCGGGCGATCGCTTGCGTCAGCTGTAATCGAGCCGGCCCAGGCCCAGTCTGGCCAGCGGATCACCGGTTAGCCCGCTCATCAGCCGTGCCTGGATCCGCTTGCCCGGCCAGTGGCGCGAGGCCGGGGCAAGCACCCGGTCACGCAGCCAAGGCGGAAATGCGGCGCCGGATTGATACAGCGGCGTAAAAAAGGCGGTCGCTGCCTGATACAGTGCCACGTGCCAGCCACGCAGCTGGACCGCCAGCGCCGGGACCATGCGGGGATCGCCGCTCAGCCGCAGGGCTTCGGCAACGGCCCAGGCATCCAGCAGGGCCATGTTGGCACCCTGGCCCAGTTGCGGGCTGGCGGTGTGCCAGGCATCGCCGATGTGAACCATCCGGTCCTGTGCCGGATGGGGCAGTTGGCGATGGGCATAGCGGGCCATGGTGACCTGGGCGGGATCTTCGATCTGCTCGACCAGCGCGGCGCATTCAGGCCACAGCGCGGTGACGTCGTGGCGCCACCGGTCCAGCCCGCGCTCCAGCCAGCCGGCATGGCCATCGGCCGGAAGCGACCAGAACAGCGAAAGTTCCTCGCCGTGACCGGGGCGGAGGCCGGTTGGCAGAACGCCGACCATCTCGCGCGCGGCGCGATAACGCTGTTCAAGCCGGTCGCGCCGGAACGGGCCGTCCTGCGGCCAGGGCAGGGTGGTCCATAGTGCGCCATATGGCAGTTCGCGCCCGCAGCGCGGTGCCAAGGGGGTGTGCAGGCCGGTGGCGTCGATCACCAGATCGAACGGTCCGGCCCTGCTGCCATCGGCAAATTGCAGCCAGCGCCCCCGTTCGTCCAGCGTGCTGCCCACCGCCTCGCGCCCCGGTTCAAGCGGGATGCCGGCCGTGGCGACGGCTTCGTGCAGGACTTCGAACAGGCTGGCGCGGTGGATGCCCAGTCCGTAGCTGGGCGGGCCGGGCAATTCGTCATAGCGGGCATCAAGCACCGTCCGGCCGCTGGCGGAAAGGCCCAGCAGCCGGTCGATCCGGGCGGACCGGGACATGACCTGCGATGTCAGGCCCAGTCGCTCGATCACGGCCATGCCGCTTGGCTGAAGCATCAGCCCCGAGCCGACCGGGCCGGGAGCGGGGAAGCGGTCGAACAGGGTTACACGCTGTCCGGCCTGCGTCAGCAGCAAGGCGGCGGTCAGTCCGGCCGGCCCGCATCCCGCAATCGCGATGTCGCCAGGGGGCATTGCGCCGGGTTCTCTGCGGATCAGGGCTGCGGTGCCGATTGGTCAGCCGCTCACCACCCGGCGGTAGAGGTGCCATGTGGCATGGCCCAGAACCGGCAGGATCACCAGCAGCCCGGCGAAGGCCGGGATCATTGCGGCAAACAGGGCAGCGGCAATCACCACGGCCCAGCCCAGCATCACCGCCCCATTGGCCTGGACCGTGCGCAGGCTCTTGATGATCGCGGTCAGGAAATCGACATCGCGATCGACCAGCATCGGCAGGCTGATCACTGTTACCGCGTAGAACACATAGGCAATGACCGCGCCCACTGCAGTGCCCACCACCAGCATGGCGATACCTGCCGTGGTCCTGAAAACTTCCAGCGATTCCGATCCGACCCCGCTTTCGGCCATGAAGATCGCGAAGATGCCGTGGGCCAGAATCATCCAGAAGGTAAAGCCGACGAAAATGAAGCCGCCCATCATCAGCAGCTGGTCGTCCCCGCGTCCGCGCAGCGCGCCAAGCACAGTGCCCCACGACAGCGGCAGGCCTGCCTCGCGCCGCCGGCTTACCTCGTAGAGGCCAACCGCGGTGAACGGCGCAACCAACGGGAAACCGGCGGCGGCGGTAAACAGCCAGCCGCTCGCGCCGCGCGACGTCAGGGCCCAGGCCAGAGCCAGTCCGCCGGCGACATAGATCGCGCCGAAGAACAGGCCATAAAGCGGATGGGTCAGAAAATCGCGCCAGCCTTCCGCCAGCGCATGGCGCAGATCGGCCATGGTCAGATCCGCCGCCACGTTCACCGGGGAAATCGGTGCTTGCTGCGCTTCGGTCATCGGCACCCCCTCAAGGTTCCATTATGACCGGAAAGTTGCCGCAATTGCCGGGTGAGGGCAAGAGGAACCGGCCGATTCCCGGGGTTCTCCCCGTGTTCCAAAAATGTTCTCGTTCCCTACTTGTTCCATAAGAACAAATGCGATACATCGAGTCGCACGTTGACCTTATGGGTCGGCTGGTTACGCAAGGGGAACGTCAATGGCTGCTCAACTCAAGCTGATTCAGGAAGGCAAGGATTCTATGGACCGTCAAAAGGCGCTGGAAGCGGCGCTGGCGCAGATCGATCGCGCGTTTGGCAAGGGCTCGGCTATGAAGCTGGGCTCGAAGGAAGCGATGGAGGTGGAAGCCATTTCCACCGGTTCGCTCGGGCTCGACATCGCGCTGGGCATCGGCGGTCTGCCGCGCGGCCGGGTGATCGAGGTCTATGGGCCGGAAAGCTCGGGCAAGACCACGCTGGCGCTGCACGTGATTGCCGAAGCGCAGAAGAACGGCGGCACCGCTGCTTTCGTCGACGCCGAACACGCGCTCGATCCGGTTTATGCCAAGAAACTGGGTGTGGACATCAACGAACTGATCGTCTCCCAGCCGGACACCGGCGAACAGGCGCTGGAGATTGTCGACACGCTGGTGCGTTCCAACGCGATTGACGTGCTGGTGGTCGATTCGGTTGCCGCGCTGGTCCCCCGGGCCGAGATCGAGGGCGAGATGGGCGACAGCCATGTCGGCCTGCAGGCCCGTTTGATGAGCCAGTCGCTGCGCAAGCTGACCGGCTCGATCAGCCGCTCGCGCTGCATGGTGATCTTCATCAATCAGCTGCGCATGAAGATCGGGGTGATGTACGGCAATCCGGAAACCACCACCGGTGGCAACGCGCTCAAGTTCTATGCCTCGGTCCGGCTCGACATCCGCCGCACCGGGCAGATCAAGGACCGCGACGAGATCGTCGGCAACGCCACGCGCGTGAAGGTGGTCAAGAACAAGGTCGCCCCGCCGTTCAAGCAGGTCGAATTCGACATCATGTATGGTGAAGGCATTTCCAAGATCGGCGAGATCCTGGACCTGGGTGTCAAGGCCGGACTGGTCGAGAAGAGCGGTGCCTGGTTCTCTTACGACAGCATCCGGATCGGTCAGGGGCGTGAGAACGCCAAGACGTACTTGAAAGAAAATCCCGAAGTTTGCGACCGGCTGGAGGCTGCGATCCGCGGCCAAACCGAAGGTCTGTCCGGAGAGATGATGGCCGGTCCTGACGCGGAGGACGACATCTGATCTTCGAAGAGCTTCCGGACCGGCTGGCCGCCCGCCACCGGTTCCGGGACTGGAAGGAGAGCGTCCCGGTTCCCCGTATCCCACGGGACGTTCCCCAACACAGGCCGGCGCGGCTACCTTGCCCAAGGTAGTCGCGCCGGTTCCTGTTTCGGCCCTGGGGCATATGGTGGAAGCGGGGTTAAGCTGCGGGAAATGCCAGCTTGCTCCCGGTCCTGGCCGCGCCTAATCTCTGACAATGACGACAGGATCAGACTGGCAGGCCCAGGTGGGCCGGACCTGGGCGGAGAATTATCGCCTGACCGACCGCAGCTTTGCCGGCCTGACCGAGCGTCTGCTGGCCCGGATCGGCGGCTGCGAAGGGCAAAGCGTGCTCGACATCGGTTGCGGTGCGGGGGAACTCTCGCTGGCCGTGGCGCGCGGCAATCCGGCCGCTTCGGTGGTCGGCGTCGATGTTTCGGCCGATCTGGTCGAGGCGGCCCGCCAGCGGGGCGGGGCGCTTGCCAATGTCAGTTTCGAACTGGCCGATGCCGGATCCTGGAGCCCGACCGGCTTTCGACCCGACCGACTGATCTCGCGTCACGGCGTCATGTTCTTCGATGCACCGCGCGGCGCCTTTGCCCATCTGCGCGCGATCTCTGCGCCCGGTGCCGAGCTGGTCTTCTCCTGCTTCCGCAGCCCAAGGCTCAATCCGTGGGCAACGCAGCTCGCCAGCTTGCTGGAACTGCCTCCGGCGGCCGATCCCTATGCGCCGGGCCCATTCGCCTTTGCAGAACAGAATCACGTGACGGCCATCCTGACCGATGCCGGTTGGCGCGATGTGACCCATACCGAAGTAGACTTTGCCTATGTCGCCGGGATGGGAGAGGATCCGGTCGATGACGCCCTGAACCTGTTCACCCGGATTGGCCCTGCTGCACCCGTCCTGCGCTCGCTGGATGCCGGTCGACGGGATCAGGCATTGGGCTGGATGCGGGACTGGCTTGGTCAGCACCGCAGCGGCGATCTGGTGGCCCTGCCCGCCGCGGCCTGGATCGTCACTGCCGCACACTGAAATCGCCGTTTCCCGGCTTGCCGCCCGCCGAAGCGTGGCTTATCGGCGGCAGCATGACTTCGACCAACGAAATCCGCCGCTCGTTTCTGGAATACTTCGGCCGCAACGGGCACGAAGTGGTGCAATCCGCTCCCCTGGTTCCGTACAATGACCCGACCCTGATGTTCACCAACGCAGGGATGGTGCCGTTCAAGAACGTCTTCACCGGTCTGGAAACCCGCGCCGTGCCGCGTGCGACGTCCAGCCAGAAGTGCGTCCGCGCCGGGGGCAAGCACAACGATCTCGACAATGTCGGCTACACCGCGCGGCTCCACACCTTCTTTGAGATGCTCGGCAATTTCAGCTTCGGGGACTATTTCAAGGAACAGGCGATCATTCACGCCTGGACCCTGCTGACCAAGGAATGGGGCCTTAATCCTGACCGCTTGACCGCAACCGTCTATCACACCGACGATGAAGCCTTCGGCCTGTGGAAGAAGATTGCCGGCCTGCCGGAAGAGCGGATCATCCGTATCCCGACCAAGGACAACTTCTGGGCGATGGGCTCGGACGGTCCGTGCGGCCCTTGCAGCGAAATTTTCTATGATCACGGCGATCATATCTTCGGCGGCCCTCCGGGCAGCCCGGACGAGGACGGCGACCGTTTCGTCGAGGTCTGGAACCTGGTCTTCATGCAGTTCGAACAGGCTGCGGACGAGATCGTCGGCGAACTGCCCAAGCCGAGCATCGACACCGGCATGGGGCTGGAACGGATTGCCGCGGTCATGCAGGGCGTGACGGACAATTACGATACCGACACGTTCAAGGCGCTGATCGCAGCCTCCGAAGGGCTGACTGGCGTCAAGGCCGAAGGCGAAAGCAAGGCCAGCCACCGCGTGATCGCCGATCACTTGCGCTCGACCAGCTTCCTGCTGGCCGATGGCGTGCTGCCCAGCAACGAAGGCCGCGGCTATGTGCTGCGCCGGATCATGCGCCGCGCCATGCGCCACGCCCACCTGCTGGGCGCGAAGGAGCCGCTGATGCACCGCCTGGTGTCCGCGCTGGTGCAGGAAATGGGCGCTGCCTATCCCGAACTTGGTCGCGCCCAGCCGCTGATCGAGGAAACCCTGCAGCGCGAAGAAGTACAGTTCCGCCGCACGCTCGCCAACGGACTCAAGCTGCTTGACGAAGCCACTGCGGGTCTTGGCGATGGCGGTGAACTGCCGGGCGAGACCGCTTTCCGGCTCTATGACACCTATGGCTTCCCCTATGACCTGACCGAGGACGCGCTGCGCGCCCGCGGGATCGGGGTGGACCGGGCCGGATTCGATGCCGCCATGGCCCAGCAGAAGGCCGCCGCCCGCGCCGCCTGGAAGGGCAGCGGCCAGGCTGCGGACGCCGAAGTGTGGTTCGATATCGCCGAACGCGTCGGCGCGACCGAGTTCACCGGCTATACTGCTACTACGGGCGAGGCGCAGATCGTCGCCCTGGTCAAGGACGGCAAGGAAGTGGACAGCGCCAGTGCGGGTGATGCGGTGACGGTGATCGTCAACCAGACCCCGTTCTATGGCGAAAGCGGTGGTCAGACCGGCGACAGCGGCACGATCGCGGGAGTCGAGGGCCTGACCATCGCGGTGGCCGATACCGCAAAGCCGCTTGGCCGGCTTCACGCCCACAACGGCACGGTTCAGTCGGGTTCGGTCAAGGTGGGTGATGTCGTGCGGCTCGATATCGATGTCGCCCGCCGCGATGCGATCCGCGCCAACCATTCGGCTACCCACCTGGTCCACGCGGCCCTGCGCAACCGCCTGGGCGCGCACGTGACTCAGAAGGGCTCGCTGGTTGCCGCGGACCGCCTGCGGTTCGACTTTTCGCACCCGACCGCGCTGACGGCCGAGGACATCGCCGCGATCGAGGCGGAAGTGAACGCCGAAATCCGCGCCAACGAACCGGTCGTCACCCGCCTGATGAGCCCGGACGACGCCATTGCCGCCGGGGCCATGGCCTTGTTCGGCGAAAAGTATGGCGACGAGGTCCGTGTGCTTTCGATGGGCCGCACCACCGACAAGACCTATTCGGTCGAACTGTGCGGCGGCACCCATGTGCGCGCCACCGGGGATATCGGCCTGTTCCGCATCGTCAGCGAAAGCGCGGTCAGCTCGGGCGTGCGCCGGATCGAGGCGATGACTGGCGAGGGCGCCTTCCGCTATCTCGCGGCCCGCGAGGACGCGCTGAAGGGTGCTGCTGCCGTTCTGCGCACCACTCCCGACGATGTCGAAGCCCGTGTCACCGCACTGCTTGATGAGCGCCGCAAGCTCGACCGCGAACTGGCCGAGGCCAAGAAGGCACTGGCGCTCGGTGGCGGCGGGGCCAAGACCGAAGCAGCGGACGAAGAGGTTGGGGGAGTAAAGTTCTCCGGCCAGGTGCTCGACGGGCTCGATCCCAAGGAACTGCGCGGCCTGCTCGATCAGGCCAAGGCGCGGCTTGGATCGGGCGTGGCCGTGGTCGTGGCGGTCAACGAAGGCAAGGCAGCGATCGCGGCGGCCGTTACCGACGATCTGACCGGACGGGTCAGTGCGGTCGAGCTGGTCCGTGCCGGGGTTGAAGCGCTGGGCGGCAAGGGCGGCGGTGGCCGGCCCGACATGGCCCAGGGCGGCGGCCCGGATGGCAGCAAGGCGGCCGAAGCTCTGACGGCTGTGAAAGCGGTGCTGTCCGCCTAAGTTTGTCGTTCTCGAAGGGTCGCGCTTTTCAGGCGCGGCTTTTCCTCGAGGTCGCCCTCTTCCATGATCTGTGCGCGCAGTTCGTCGCGCTTTTCATGGATGCTGGCGATGACCGGGCCCATCGGCACGCCGAGGTCGACCAGCACGGCTTCAGAAAGCTGAAGCGAGGCTTCGAGCGTTTCCGGCACGGCGTGGCTGGCCCCGGCGCGATAGAGCGCGGCGGCGTGGCTGGCATCGCGGGCACGGGCGATCACCGGCAGGTCGGGATAGGATTTGCGCAGTTGCCGGACCATGTTCTGCACTGCCACCGGCTCGTCCATCGTCAGGATCACCGCGTTGGCCCGGGCCGCGCCGAACCGGGCTAGGGCATCATTGCGGGCAGCGTCGCCAAAGGCAGTTTTCAGGCCCTGGGCCCGGTTCTCGCGAACCTGATCGGCATCGGCGTCGATGATCAGGTAAGGCTTCTGGTGGGGGTTGAGCATGTCGGCGACTAGTTTGCCGACCCGGCCGCCGCCAATGATCAGGGTGCGTTGCCCGCCATCATCGTCCACCACATCGAGCGTTGCTGCGGCATGATCGACTCGTCGTCCCAGCCAGCGGCCCAGAATGGCCAGCAGTGGCGTGATGGTCAGCCCCAGAGCCGTGACGATCTGCCAGAACTGCGCGGCATCGGGACGGATCAGGCCTACTGCGACCGCGCTGGCGAGAACGATCAGGGTTGTCTCCGACGGACTGGATAGGAGAATTCCTGCTTCGGTCGCCGCGCCGGTCCGGTATCCGTGCAGGCGCAGGAGCAGGCCGGTGACGAGGGCCTTGGCAGCAAGGATCAGACTGGTCGCGAGCAGGATCTCACCCAGCCGGTCCCAGATCACGGCGAGATCGAGGCTCATGCCCACGGTCAGCAGGAATACCCCGAGTGCGAGGCCCTTGAAGGGCTCGATCATGGCTTCGACTTCGCCGTGGTACTCCGTTTCGGCAATCAGCAGGCCGGCCACCAGGGCCCCAACGATCGGCGACAGGCCGACCGCACCGGTCACCAGGGCGGCAATGATCACCACCAGCAGGCTGGCGGACAGAAACAGTTCCGGGCTCTTGGTGCGCGCGGCCTGGGCAAACAACCGGGGCAGGGCAAACCTTCCGATCCCGAGCAGGGCAATGATTGCCAGGCTGCCCATGGCAAGGGTTGAGACGAATTCGCCAAAGCCTTGTTCCGCGCCGCCACGCCCCATCGCGCCGAGCAGAAAGACGATCGGGACAATCGCAATATCCTCGAACAGAAGCGTACCTAGCGCTGCCCGGCCGACCGGGGTGCGGGTATCCGCGATCTTGAGTACCAAGGCGGTGGAGGAAAGGGCGAGCGCAAGCCCCAGCGCCAGGGCAGTCGGCACCGAATTGCCCAGCGCGACCAGGACGATGGCAATCAGCGCGCCGCTGCCGAACAGTTCCATCGGTCCGATCCGGAAGATCGTGCGCCGCATCTGCCACAGGCGCTGGAACGATAGCTCAAGCCCGATCGAGAACAGCAGCAGGATGATCCCGAATTCGGCAAAGGGGGCCAATCTCCCTGGATCGCTGATGGTCACATAGGACAACCAGCCATGGTCTCCGGCGAGGCCACCAAGGCCGAACGGGCCGACCAGCATGCCGACCAGAATGAACCCGATCACCGGAGTGATGCGGAAGCGGGCGAACAGCGGGATGACGATACCCGCTGCCCCCAGGATTACCAGGGCATCGCCAAGCGAGGATGTCGGGATGAATTCGGTCGGACCGGCCATGCCCCCTAGTTAGCGGGCGCGGGCGGAATGTCACGGGGCGTGGGCAAAAAGAAAAGGCGGCGCGAGCTGCCCCGCGCCGCCATATTCCCTTGCCGCTTGGGCCAGGCTTACTTCCAGTTGGCCATTTCGGTTTCGAGGTTCTGCACGATCGCCTCGAAGAAGCCTTCGGTGGTCAGCCACGGCTGCTCCGGACCGATCAGGATCGCGAGGTCCTTGGTCATCTTGCCGCTTTCGACTGTGTCGATGCAGACCTTTTCCAACATTTCGGCAAAGCGCACCACATCGGGCGTATTGTCGAACTTGCCGCGGTAGATCAGGCCGCGGGTCCAGGCGAAAATGCTGGCGATCGGGTTGGTGCTGGTCGCCTTGCCCTGCTGGTGCTGGCGGTAGTGACGGGTGACAGTGCCGTGGGCAGCTTCGGCCTCAACGGTCTTGCCGTCGGGGGTCATCAGCACCGAGGTCATCAGGCCCAGCGAACCGAAGCCCTGGGCAACTTGGTCCGACTGCACGTCGCCGTCATAGTTCTTGCAGGCCCAGACGAACTTGCCCGACCACTTGAGCGCCGAAGCGACCATGTCGTCGATCAGGCGGTGTTCGTAGACGATGCCGGCAGCGGCGAACTTTTCCTTGAAGCCTTCGGTGTCGAACACTTCCTGGAACAGGTCCTTGAAGCGGCCGTCATAGGCCTTGAGGATGGTGTTCTTG